>MKWU01000020.1_pt1 | contig 316992 bp, 287 predicted proteins | sample 809101 | NCBI WGS metagenome assembly MKWU01 (sample SAMN05860141, study PRJNA318959) | sponge metagenome | host: Aplysina aerophoba | place: Slovenia: Piran, Adriatic Sea, Gulf of Piran | collected 2013-05-07 | reverse complement strand
CCGGGAGTGGCGAATTCCGTGTATATGGCGTTTCCCCATCCCCGACCTGCCGACAGAATCCGCGTGTGCCGTTGCCTCCCCCTGACCTGTCGGGGGGACCGAGGGGGGTGTCTGTATCCAGCAAATTAGCCACTCCAACTGTCGCTTCGCTCACAACTCGACCTTGAGCAGGCGCGCCGCGTTGCCACCGAAGATCAGCTGGATGTCATCTTCACGATAATTCAGTTCGCGCACATCGCGGATCTGGTCTGTCAAATAGGGCTCGGCGAATCCCCTCGGGAAGTAGCTGGAGTCGGTGCCGAAGATGATGCGCTCGGGCCCGATGGTCTCCATGTACTTGCGGAAGAGCTTCTTGGTATCCCACTCGCCATCCACCCATTTCACCCATTGGTTCGATCCGCTCGTATCAATGCAGACATTGCCGCAAGCCCAACACAGCTGCAAGGTCTCGCGGATCCAGGCACAGCCAAAATGCGGCACGACGAACGTTACTTCGGGGAAGTCTTTGGCGACATTGTGCAGCTTCAGCGGGTTGATATTCTGGTGCCAGGCGATGCCGCCGCCGCTGCCCTGGATGCCAAAATGAATGAGCACCGGAATATCCAGCTCGGCGCACATCTCCCAGACCGGGTAGGCGTCCATATCTTCGACCGGGCGGTCCAGCGCTGGCGCAAGCAGCTTGTAGGCTTTCAAGCCATCTTCGCTCACGGCGCGTTTCAGTTCATCCGCGGCGCCCTCGCTAAACAGGTAATGATGGGCGAAGCCGATGAACTTGTCGGGATGGCGCTGGACGATGCTCGCCAGGTTCTTGTTGCCGCCACCGGTCACAAAGCCCACCGCGCGCAAGCCATACATGTCGATCTCGGCTGCCCAGCGGTCGGCTTGCTCTTCGTCGGTATAGTCTCCGCGTTCGGGCGGGTCGAATCCCCAGGTGGCGCGCCATTGACGGTTGTATTTCATGGCGTGTTCGCGGGCGATTTTGGCGCGTTTTTCGCCGATGCGCTCCACATAGCGCTGTCGCCAGTTCGGTCCTCGTTCGATTATCCAGTGGCTTTGCGTCGGGAAGTGCACATGAAAGTCGATGATGTTCAGTCCGTTATACATGGTGCGAAACCTCGCTGTGGCTGGCTGCTGTATGAAAATCATAACGCGCTGGCGCGCTTGGCGCAAAAACCGGGAGCACCCCCCTCGGTCCCCCCGAAAAGTCGGGGGGAGGCAACGGCACGCGCGGATTTTGTCGACAGATCGGGAGCAAAGCACGCGCAGATTTTGTCGACCGATCGGGAGCAGGTGGCGCCATACCCACGGAATTCACCGCTCCACGGCGGCGGTATTTGTCATTGGGGCGCTGCAAGCTATAATGGCCCGAACAAAATCGGGACAGCGTATTCGCAGTTGAAAGGACATGTCTGATGGCACGAGCCGTAACCTTGTTCACCGGGCAGTGGGCAGACCTGCCGATCGAAACCCTGGCCGCAAAAGCATCCGAATTCGGCTATGACGGGCTGGAGCTGGCTTGCTGGGGCGACCACTTTGAGGTCGACAAAGCGCTGGCCGACGATGGCTACATTCAGTCGCGCAAAGACCTGTTGGCGCAGCATGGCTTGCAAACCTTCTCAATCAGCAATCACCTGGTCGGGCAGTGTGTGGCCGACGCGATGATCGACGAACGTCACCGCGCCATCCTGCCCGACCGCTTGTGGGGCGATGGCGACGCCGACGGCGTGCGAGAGCGCTGCGCCCAAGAGATGATGGATACAGGCCGCGCCGCCAAGGCTTTTGGCGTGGATGTCGTCAATGGCTTCACTGGCAGCCCGGTCTGGCATCTAATTTATCGCTTCCCGCCTACATCCGACGAGATGGTCGACGCCGGTTATCAAGACTTCGCCGCGCGCTGGAAGCCCATCCTGGATGTCTATGCCGAGCTTGGGGTCAAGTTCGCGCTGGAAGCCCACCCAGGCGAAATCGCCTACGACATCTATACGGCGGAAAAGACTTTGGAGGCGCTGGACGGCCACCCCTGTTTTGGCTTCAATTTCGACCCCAGCCACTTCATTCACCAGCTCTTCGATCCTGTAAAGTTCATCGACCGCTTCTCCGACCGCATCTTCCATGTGCATGTCAAGGACTCCAAAGTTACGCTGGACAATGTAACGAGCATCCTGGGCTCGCATTTGAACTTTGGCGATCATCGGCGCGGTTGGGATTTCGTCTCGCCCGGGCGCGGCGATCTGGATATCGATTCGATGATCCGCGCGCTGAATCGTATCGGCTACACAGGTCCACTATCTGTGGAATGGGAAGACAGCGGCATGGACCGCGAATTTGGCGCGACCGAGTCGGCCGCCTGGGTAAAAGCCAACGACTTTACCGCATCGGCAGTGGCATTTGATGCGGCCTTCGCCGACGAATAGGAGACAGAAAATGGCAGACGAACAGCAAGTCAGCAGCACGTTCACGAGCCAGGCGGCAGAAGCCAGCGCCGGCGACGCGCCCCGGCTGGGCATCGGCATGATCGGCTATGCCTTCATGGGCAAAGCGCATACCAATGCCTTCAAAACCATTCCCTACATGATGTATCCGCCAGTAGCTGTGCCGCGCCTGGTGGCTATCGCGGGTCGCAATGAAAGCGCCGTCAATGCAGCCGCCCAGCGCTATGGCTACGAACGCGCCTACACCGACTGGCGCGAGCTGGTTGCCGATGCCGATGTCGATGTGCTGGACAATGGCGGACCCAACGATGCGCATGCCGAACCATGCATCGCCGCGGCAAAAGCTGGTAAACACGTATTCTGCGAAAAACCGCTGGCGCGCACTGCCGAAGAAGCCAAATCCATGCTGGATGCGGTGGAAGCAGCCGGCGTCAAGCACATGGTCGCCTTCAACTATCGCTTTGTGCCGGCTGTGCAGCAAGCCAAAAAACTCATCGAAAGCGGCGCGCTGGGGCAGATTTATCATTGGCGGGCGGTCTATCTGCAAGAGTGGGGCATGGACCGTGCCATGGAGACCAGTTGGCGCTTTGACAAATCGATCGCCGGCAGCGGCGCGCTGGGCGACCTGGGCGCGCATATCATCGACCTGGCGCGTTTCTTGGTGGGAGAGCCGCGGGCAGCCTCGGGCTTGGCGCGCACCTGGATCACCGAACGACCCGATGGCAGCGGCGGCATGGCTCATTCCGATGTGGACGATGGCTTTGTGGCGCTGCTGGACTTCGAGAACGGCGCGCTGGGCACGGTCGAGGCGACTCGCTTTGCACAAGGTCGCAAGAACTTCAATTCATTCGAGATCAACGCCGAAAACGGCTCCATCGTCTTCAACCTGGAACGGCTGAATGAACTGAATGTCTTCTGGAAGGGCGAGCAGCCCGATACCACGCAAGGCTTCCACAATGTGCTGGTCAGCGAAGGGCATCATCCTTACTGGGCGAATTGGTGGCCCCACGGACACATCATCGGCTGGGAACACAGCTTTGTGCACGAATTCCACCATTTCTTCAATGCCATCGTCAATGACGTTGATGTCGCGCCCTATGGCGCCACGTTCGCAGACGGCTACCGCAATGCTGTCATTTGTGATGCGATCCTGGAATCGGCGGCTAGTGGAAGGCGCGTTGCTATTACCTACTAGCTGTGCACATGCAATCGCTCGCCATCGGTGCTGATATGGATCGTGCCGGCTTCGTCTGTGCGAAGGACTGGCAGATCCTCATCCAGCATGTCCAGTGTGTCCGGGTCTGGGTCGCCGCGACGGTTGGCGGCATCGATCTGCACCATGGCGAGTTGCGGCTGGACCCGGCGAAGAAATTCCTCATCCAGCGAAGAGCGGGTTGCATGCTGTGGCAGCTGCAAAATGGTCGCTGCTGGTGAAGCGCCGCGGCTGAGCAGTTCTCGCTGCCCATCGAGCCCGAGGTCGGATGTCAGCAGGAAGGACGCGCTGCCATAGCTGACGCGCAGCACCAGCGCGCTATCATGCAAATTGTCGGTGATAGAGGGCCTGGCAGGCGGATGCAGCACATCCAAGACCAAGCCGTCGTCCAGCTGAATCCGATACCCGGCGCGCACTGGGGCAAAGGGCGTCCCGTTCGTATCCAGCTGCTTCTCAATTTGCTCAAAGACTTCGCCATGATTCGGCTGTCCGTGATATAGCGCCGCGCCAATCTCGTAGCGCTCCATCACCTGGTTCAATGCGGAGATATCCCACTCGTCTGGATGCGTGATCGCCAGCAGCTCGATTGTGCGGTCATAGAAGGGCAGGCGGTCGCCAATCGCCGTCAACAGGCGCGATGGAAAACGTCCGCCATCGACAAGAATCTGCGCCCCGCCAGGCGACTGCATCAGAACGGCATTGCTGTGCCCGAGATCCAGCAGCCAAACATGCAGTTGTCCATCGCTGCGGCTGAACAGCATCGCCAGCATCAAGGCGATCATGGCGCAAGCGCTGCCGGCCATGCCGAAGACCACAATTCGTCTGCGGACAAATGCCAGTAGCTTGTGCGCGAATGGCAGCTGCGCGTCTTTCATGATGGCGCCCCCAATCAGCAAAATATAAAAGGCTTGGATGACTCGCCCATCCAAATCGACAAGCAACTCTGCGAATTCCAGCTGAGCGAAGGCGCGCACCACGCCGATCGTCCAGGACAAGAAGACCATGTCCGCCCACAGCAGCAACGTTCCCAGCGCCGGCACAAAGACATAGACCGCGACTGCCGCCAGCCCCAGCACCAGCAGCGCAGCCTGCCCCGGCACAATCAGCAGGTTGACGGGCAGCGCCACCAGCGATAGCTTCCCGAAGTACAAAATTGTCAGTGGCAATGTGGTGATCTGCGCAGCTATCGTTGCGACCAGCGGCTCGGCCAGCAGTCCGTGCAAGGGCAGCGCCAATCGCCTGGGCAAGATGCGCTGCAGCAGGCGCTTGAGGCCCAACGAGAGCGGATCGGCAAAGAGAACCAGCCCCAGCACGGCGCAAAAGCTCAACTGGAAGCCCAGGTCGTGCAGCACATTGGGGTCGCTCAACAGAATCAGCGCCGCGAAAGCCAGCGAAGCCGGCCTGTATGTTTTGCGCCGCAGCAAGTCGCCAACAATCACCAGGCTGCTCATCAATGCCGCGCGCATGACTCCCGGGCTGCCGCCGACGAATACGGCATAGATCATGATGATCACCACTGCGCAGAAACCCGCGAATGACTTGTCGCCGCCCGAAAGCGCTAATATCACCCGGAAGACGACGGCGCTAACGATCACCATGTTGAAGCCGCTGATGGCGATGACATGCGATGCGCCAACGCGAGAAAAATCTTCTGCCAATTCAGCCGAGATTCCGCTTTCGTCGCCGGTCAAGATGCCCGTCAGCAAGCTGGCTTGAGGATCTGGCAGCGCATCGCCGATGTTGCGCTTTACGCTCTGCTTCAGTTCAATGAGCAGCGACTGAATGGGGCTGCCATGCCCGGCGCTAATGACTTGCACAGCGGCATTGGGCAGGCGGCTGAAGACTCCCTGCCGCGTCAGGTACTCGGCATAGGAGAAACTGTCCCAGCTCGGCGGCATTTCCAGCCTGCCAGTCGCGCGGATGCGTTCGCCATAGGCAACTGTGGCGCTGCGGTCCGCTTCGACGAGCACGAGTCCACTGGTGGCTTGGTCGTGGTTGTGGACGAAGATGCTTTCTGCGTCAACGCGCAGCAAAATGCGGTCGTCGCGCAGATCTGGCTCGGCTGTTACGATGCCGGTGACCGTGCCTGCGCTGCCATTGTACGCGGCGATCTCGCTGCTGGGTGGGATGAGTGCCGCCTGCCAAGCGCCGCCGCAAAGAGCCGCGACTGTGACCAGCAGCAGAAGCCAAGGACTGCGGCGGAATGCCCAGCCCAGCGCCAGGCACAGGATGATGCCGCTCAGCCAGAAGGTTGTGTTTATTTGGGGCGCTGCCTGGGCAATGTGGATGCCCGTGACCCAGGCAACAACAAAATAGACTAGCCTCACGAAGGTCGATTGCTTGCTTGGATGCAGATGGGCTTAGTATAGGCGAGGTAGAGATGCGCGCAGGCCAAACAGACCTCAAATTGTGAGGTCTGGACGGGATTAGTAACCTGGAGGGTGCAAGGAATTACATGGGGCTGGTTGCGGTCGCCTGCGCCGGACGCCCGAAGTTGATCGGCTGTTGGGGGACATTGTGCTGGGGAGCTTGCACGGTCTGTGCTTCCACCTCTGGCTCGACTTGGGCCGGCTCTTGATGTTGCATCAGCTGGATGCCATTGCGTACCTCGTCCAAGGTATGGGCGAATTGCTGCTCCAGATGGCTGAGCTGCACCAGGACATAGTGGTCGGCTTCTTGAGTGATCTTGTCAGCTTCCAGATTGGCCTGCTCGATGACAAACTCGGCGCGGACCTTGGCTTGCTTGACCATTTCCTGCTCGTCGATGAGGTCTTCGCTGTGCTGGCGGGCTTGCTGCACGATGCGCGCCGCTTCTTCGTTGGCTTCTGCCAAGACGCGGTCGCGCTGCTGGATCGTCCTCGCCGCGCGCTCGATCTCGTCGGGGATTGATATGCGCATCTGGTCGATGATTTCCAGCGCGCGCTCTTCGTCCAACATGGTGTACTTGGTGCCAAACAGATGGCGTCCCTCGTCAATCAAATCTTCCAAACGATCCACTAGATGTTGAATGTCCATCGCTACCCTCCCTGTCAAAGCGCTTTGGATTTGTGCTGGCGATATTTCTTGCGTAAGGCATTGGCAATGCTGGGCGGCGCCATCGAACTGACATCGCCGCCTAGCTGGGCGATTTCGCGTATCGTGCTGGAACTGATGTGCATGTACTGCTCGTCCGACATGATGGCGATTGTTTCCAACTCTGGCGCCAGTTTTTTGTTTGCCATGCCCATACGAAATTCAAATTCAAAATCTCCAAATACGCGCAAGCCTCGTACCAATGCTATTGCGCCGACTGACCTAGCATATTCTACTGTGAGTACAGAATAACTCGCAACTGAAATAGCGGGATATTTCTGGAAGAGTTCTGCCGCCAGCGCCACTCGCTCCTCGACATCAAAGAGCATGTGTTTGCTTTGCGGGTTGGCATAAATGGCGATAATGAGGCGATCGAAAAAGCGGGATGCCCGCAGCGCGATGTTGATATGCCCGTAATGAATCGGGTCAAGCGATGCCGCATACAGCGCAGTGCCCCTGCCATCCATAAAGCCTCTCCCTAAGTCGCCACAATATTGTAGGGGCGCGCAAAAATCTGCGCCAACCGAATCCGCGCCACTTCCTGGCAATTGCAATTGCAGAAGTGCTTGACTAGCTGATATCTCCGAGCACGGGGAAGCGCGATCGCAGAATGGCTGCCAGTTGCTCGTGCTGGGGCAGCCTGAGCGCCGGGTCTTCTTCAAACAGAGTCTGCGCTTCTGCCTGCGCCAGCTCAATCAGCTTCGGAGTGAGCGTCTGTGAATGCTGTAATATGTTGGCGCCGCTTTGGAACTTGCCAGGCAAACTGCCACTGCCACGCAACTGCATATCCAGCTCGGCCAGTTCAAAGCCGTCGGTCGTTTGTTCCATGGCCGCCAGCCGCCGTTCGGCATGGCTGAGCTCGTCTTCGCTTATCGTTCCGTCTTGCGCCGCGCGAATCCGCTCCAGGTCGATTTCGGACGAGCTGTCGGGCAGAAGAAAACAATAAGACGGGTGCTCCCCCCGGCCCACGCGCCCGCGAAATTGATGCAGCTGCGCCAGGCCAAATCGATTCGCGCCGTCGATGACGATGACGCTGGCATTGGGCACATCCACGCCGACTTCGGCCACAGTGGTCGTCACCAGCACATCATATTCATGCGCGGCGAAGTCTGTCATCAACTTGTCTTTCTCGGCGGCCGACATGCGACCGTGCAGCAAAGCGACGCGATGCCGATAAAACACTTGGCTCAGGCGCTCATAGGCTTCCGTTGCCGAAGCCGTCTCCAGCGTAGCCGACTCCTCCACCAGCGGATGCACGAAAAAAGCTTGACGCCCTTGGGCAAGCTGGCTTTCTACGAAGCCATGCAGACGTTCTCGCGCGATCGGCTCAATAATCTCCGTTTGCACGGGTTTGCGTCCGGGCGGCTTCTCGCTGATGATGCTGAGGTCGAGATCGGCGTAAAGAGTAAGCGCCAAGCTGCGCGGAAATGGTGTCGCCGACATGACCAGCAAGTGCGGATTACAGCCCTTGCCACGCAGATTCCCCCGCTGGTCGACTCCGAAGCGATGCTGTTCGTCGATGACCGCCAGCGCCAGGTTCTTGAAATCAAGCCCCGATTGGATCAGCGCATGAGTGCCGATCACGATGTCGATTTCGCCATCCGCCAGACCTTGATAAATGGACTCGCGCTCGCTCGCTGACAGCGCGCCGGTCAGCAGCGCAATTTGTGGTTGTTGTTCCCAATCCAGCTTGGAAAACGTATCGCTGATGGTTTGGTAATGCTGTTCTGCCAAGATGCCAGTTGGCGCCATGATGGCGGCTTGCGAATTGTTTTTAAGCGCGATGGCCAGTGCGACGATCGCCACAGCTGTCTTGCCGCTGCCGACATCGCCTTGCAGAAGCCTGTTCATAGGCAGCGACTGCTGCATATCATTGCGGATTTCAGCAACAGCCCGCGCCTGGTCGCCAGTCAGATCATAAGGAAAAGCACCGGCCACAAAGGACTCCAGAAACTCATCCACGACTTCCATCGGCAGGCCAGGCTGCGATTGCCATTCGCGCCGCGCGCCAAGCAGCGCCAGTTGCAGCATCAGCAATTCGTCGAAGAGTAGGCGGCGGTTGGCATGTTCGCGATGATCTTCGCCTTCGGGGAAGTGTCGCTGTCGGATTGCCCAGCCCAGGTCGGCCAGATCGCATCGATCCAGAAGCGCGCTTGGCAGGGGATCGGGCAGTTTGTCCGCCCATTGCGCTGTGAGCGCTTGCATGGTGCGTCGGAACAAACGCGGGCGCAAGCCCTTGGTCATGCGATAGACGGGCACGATGCCGACCATGGTCAAGTTGTCCAGGTCCAGTTCTTCCCATTGCGGGTTGGCCATCTGCTTCATATCACGGAAAAAGGAGACTTTGCCATGCAGCACGACCGGCATGCCGCGGCGCATCCTCATGGCGCTATAACCTTGACCAAAAAAGCGCGCCGTCAGCCGTCCGCTGCCATCGCCTACCACCATGACCAGGTCGTTTCTGCCGCCGCTGGATACAGTGTGAAATCGCTCGACTGTCGCGATGACTGTGCTTGCCGGTCCGCCGACCACGATATCTTTGATGCACTGTTGCTGCGTGTAATCGTGATAAGCGCGCGGGAAGCTGTAGAGCAAGTCGCGGATAGAATGCAAGTCCAACTGCGCCAGCATTTCGGCGAACTTGCTGCCTATGCCTTTGACGTCCGTTGTCGGCGCATCAAGTTCCTGCTGCAAAGCCAAGCGTTCGCTTACGCTGTCAGCTTGGCGGGGCAGTCTCGGCGGGCGGCTCAAGCGTGGCACAGGTGGCAAGTCCGGGCGGTTGTGGCTGGGTCCGCGGAGATAATCATCGTCCCACGATTCGCCGTCATAACTGGGGCGGCGTCTGCCCGGCGAACGTTGCTGCTGTCGCGCTGGCTTGCGGTCGGCATGCTCGCGGCGTTTTGGACGGGACCGCGACTTCATTTTCGCTTCCCAATCTGGCAGGCGGTTCTTGTAGCGAGGTGGTGGTGGCAAGCGGTTGGTGGCGCGGTCGAGCAAGTAATTGAGGCGGACGATGCGTTCGTCATTGTCGTCAATGCCGGCGTATTCTCCCAGCGCGTCAACGATCTCGTCTATGAGGATTTGGTGGCGCGGACGTCGGGCTTGTTCGCGCGCCTGGTTTTGCCATTCGGCTGCATACGCGCCCAAACCGCCATCGACCGCTGTATCCAGCGCGCCCAGGTCTCGCTCGCGTTTGAGCACGGCGACCAGATTTTCCAGTGCAGAAGGCATGCCTTATCGTCTCCAGTCGCTGCGCAGTGTCGCCACGCCGACCGAGCCCGGACCGACATGACAGCCCATGGTCGGGCTGGTCTCGATGACTAGTGTATCAGATGGCGCGATATCGTCTATAGACTCCAGGAAGCGCTCGGCGCCGGCGCGGTTGTCGATGTGCAAGATCGCCAGCCGTTCCAAAGGCGCTTCTGCCCGCGTCAACTCTCGCAGGCGCTCTTCGGCTCGCTTCCAGGTGCGCAGGCGCGCCACCGATGTGATTTCGCCATCCTGCATGTTGATAATAGGCTTGATGCGCAGCAGGCTGCCCAGGCTGGATACCAGCGTGTTTACGCGCCCACTGCGTCGCAGGTATTCCAGCGTATCGATGATGGCATAGACTTTCGTATGCCGCCGAACGCGTTCAATGGCATCGAGGATGTCAGCTACAGGCGCGCCTGCAGATGCCAGTTGCGCAGCCGCCCAAACTTGCAAGCCGATGCCGAAAGTCAGCTGCAGGCTGTCGACCAGCGAAATCTGCTGCGAGGCGAATTCTGCGCCCAGCCGCATGGCGTTCAATGTGCCGCTCAGATTGGCCGGCACATGCAGCGAGATGATATGCTCTGCGCCCTCGCCAAGTATGCTGCGGTAAAAGGCTTCGGCATCGCCTGGCGAAGGAGCGGCGGTCTGTGGCTGCTGCGTCATCGTTGCCAGATCGCGATAAAACTGCCCGCGGTCCAGCGACAGGCCATCATCGGCATAGCTGCGGTCGCCAATGTTGATGTAGGTCGGGATGATGCGCACATCCAAGCGCCTTGCCAGCTCGTCCGGCAAATCACAGACGCTGTCGGCAGCGATGACTACGCGCCTAGAAGTCAAAGTCATCTTCGTCAGCTTTCTCCAGCACCGCCATGCCGCTGGCTGCAGCGCCCAAATAGCAAGCCATGGTCGCGCTGTACATTGTGAAAGGGAAATGCTGGCCAGGAAAGTCCAGCGCCAAATATTCGTGCATCAAGCGCGTCTGTTCGGTGATCTGCCGCTGATCTTGCAGCACAAGCGCGTCTTCCAATGCGGTGAACTCCGTCATGAATTCGACCATGCGCTCGATCGTCTGGCTGATATTTTGCACCTTTTCGATTACGATGATTTCGCCGCCTTCCAAACTGACAAATGGCATGACGCCCAGCTGCGCCGACAAGATGGCGTGCGAGGCGCTCATAATGCCATTGGCGCGCAGAAATCTTGTGTCGCGCACGCAATACACCGAATAAATGCGATCGACCGCTTGGCGCACCTGTTGGATTGCGGTCTCGACATCGGTGGCTGCTTCGGCTGCCTGCGCTGCCACCCGTATCAGCATGCCTTGCCCGGCGCACAAACTTTGCGAATCGACCACAGCAATCTCACAATCGCTGCTCACAGCCTGGGCAGCTATGCGTCCATTCTGCCAGCTTTCGCTCAGCCGGCGAGAGGGATGCACCGAGATGATGGCGTCGCAATGCGGGGCGTGGCGCAGAAAAACTTCTGCATAGTCGCGTTCCGATGGCGGCGTGACAATTGGCGGCTGCGCAAGCTGCGAAATGCGCGAAAAAGCCGCTTCGGAATCGATGTCCAAATCTTCGCGTAGTTGCCTGTCGCCGATCGTGATGGTATTGGGCAAAATCGTGACGGGGAAATGCCGTATCAAACGAGGGTTGGAAAAGCGCGCGCCACTATCGGTGACGATCTGGATTCTGGGCATTATTCGATGCTGACCAAAACGGGATGAGAACGTTGACCACCGAAAACCGCTTCGTATTCCAGCCCGCCGCACTCGGACTTCAAGCGATCCAGCAAATCCTGCGCTTGCTCTGCCGTCATGCCTGCGCCGTAATACAGCGTGACCAGTTCGTGGTCTGCATCAACATCGGCATGCAAAACGGAATGCAGCGCGCAGAAGATATCGCTGGCGGCTGCGCGGATCTGTCCATCAACCATGGCGATGTATTCACCCTGCCGAATCGATGTTCCTTGGATCTGTGCCGAACGACTGGCGCGAGCAACAGCGATCGACAATACCGACTCGCTGGACAGGCGCATTTCCGACAAGGTCTCGTCCAACGATGCGTCTGTGTCATTGGCGCTTCCCCAAGCGAGCATGGCGCTGATGCCTTGCTGCACACTGCGCGTGGGGATCACAACTGCTTGCTTGTCCTTCGCGAGTTGAACAGCTTGTTCGGCCGCCAAGATCGCGTTCTTGTCATTCGGCAAGACGATGACTTGCCCGTGTGGCTGCCGATTGACAGCGGCGAGAATCTCTTCGGCAGCAGGACTGCCCGCGCTGCTGTCGATGATGCTGTGGCAGCCCAGATCCCGCAGCAGGGCAAGAAAGCCATCCCCATCTGCTGCGGCGATGACGGCTGTGCCATGTTGTGTCTGCTGCGATTGAAAAGCCTGCGCTTGCAGGGACATATTTTCGACCACGATGTCGTCCAGTTCTGCCCCGGTTTTGACGGCGTAATCCAGTGGCGGCGCGGGATTGTGCGCGTGGATATGCACTTTGATGGCGGCGCCCCCGCCAACCACCAGGACCGACCAGCCCAATTGCCCCATGTCGCGGCGGACGGCGGTGACATCCAGCCCACTGCCACGCATGAGAAATTGCACATCGTACCCATAGTCGCCTGGTTGCTTTGCCGCTTGACGGGGTGTCGGCTTGGCTAGCGCAAGTTCTGGCAAGTCTCCCGCATTGCCCCTGGTCATGCCTTGCAAGAAGCAGAGCAAGCCCATGCCGCCGGCATCGACCACACCAGCCTCGCGCAAAATGGGCAGCAGATCCGGTGTCTTCGCCAGCGATTCTCGCGCAGCGCACACCGCCCTGTTCATCAGCTGAGTTGTGGTCGCGTCATGCAGGTTGTCTGCTGCCAGGCTTTCGGCGGCCTCTCGCGCTACAGTCAAGATCGTGCCTTCGGTCGGTTCTGCGACTGCGGCATAGGCTCTTTCCACCGCGCTGCCAGCCGCATCTCGCAGCAGCATGGGCGTCAAGACGGGCGCGTCGCCCAGGGCATCGGCAAAGCCACCCAAGAGCTGCGACAGGATCGTGCCGCTGTTGCCTCGGGCGCCCATCAATGCTCCCTGCGCGAAGCTCTTGGCTATCACGCTGGCATTTTTGCTGTCGTGAGCAGCGATTTCGTCAAACGCGCGATGCAAGGTGTGTCGCATATTCGTGCCGGTATCGCCATCGGGCACGGGAAAGACATTCAGCGCATTGATGCCTTCGGCTCCGCGGGCGACTTGCGCTGTGCCCGCGGCAAGAGCGGCTTTCAGCAAGCGACCGTCCATGGCTTCGCTCATGTCGAGGCTGCCGCCCTGCGCAGCGCCGATATGCCTGCCGCGATGCCATCTGCATGTCCAAATATGCAGCTGCCGGCGATCATGATGTTGGCGCCGCAAGCCTGGGCAGTTGCGATCGTCTGGCTGTTGATGCCGCCATCGACCTCAATGTCGATATCATGACCGCCATCGAGAACCATGTGCCGCAGCCGGCTGATTTTGCTCGTGGCAGCGTTGATGAATTGCTGCCCGCCAAAGCCAGGATTCACCGTCATCACATTGATTTGGCTGATCATATCCAGCACTTCGCGAATGGATTCTGCTGGCGTATGCGGGTTCAGCGCGACGCCCGCACGACAGCCCGCTTCCTTGATCTGCGCCAGCGTGCGATGCAGGTGCGGGCAAGCTTCAACATGCACGGTGATGGCAGACGCGCCGCTATCGGCAAATTGACCGATGGTTCGCTCTGGCTCGACAATCATCAGGTGCACATCCAGCGGGATGCGCGCAACCCGTGCAACCGCCTGCACAACCAGCGGTCCCATAGTGATATTGGGTACGAAGCGCCCATCCATGACATCAATATGGATCAGTTCCGCGCCGGCCGCCTGCGCTTGAATCACCTGGTCGCCCAGACAGCTGAAATCCGCCGCCAATATCGATGGCGCGATTTTTAGCCTTCGCTGCGTCATCATGGCTGGGAGATCGCTTCGTTTGGCATAGCAGGAATGGTACTGCTTGCGCGCGCTTGTGGCAACAGCAGCGCCGTTTTGAGTTGCCCGCAGCCCGCAGCGATATCGATGCCTCGCCGCACTCGCACTGTGCTGCCCAGGCCAAAGGACCGCAACGTGGCCTGGAAAGCCTCGATATTGCGCGAATCGGCTGGAAGGCCCGTATAGCCGCCCGTAGGATTCAAAGGGATGATGTTGACATGACAGTTCATGCCTTGCAGCAGCCGCCCCAGACGCCGGGCTTCATCGGCTGTGTCGTTTTCGCCGGCGATGGCAGCCCATTCAAAGGAGATGCGCCGATTCCTGCGCGCGCAATAATAACGGCAGGCATCCAGCAGCGCAGCGATGTCCCAGCGCCGATTGACCGGCAGCAACTGCGAGCGCTGGGCATCGTCAGACCTGTGCAGGCTGACCGCCAGCTTGACTTGCAGCCCCTCGTCGGCGAAGCGGCGTATCTGAGGCGCAAGTCCCACTGTGCTGATTGTGATGTGCCGCGCGCCGATACCCAGCCGCTGCATCAGCATACGCACAGCTGCCAGCGAAGCCTCGTAATTGTGAAATGGCTCGCCCATGCCCATGAACACGACATTGCTCAGCCGCTCGCCCCGCGCCGCCAGCTCCCGCGCGAAGACCATGGCCTGCTCGAAGATCTCTGTGGCAGTGAGGTTGCGGCTGAAGCCCATCTGTCCAGTCGCGCAGAAAACGCAGCCCATGGCACATCCAGCTTGTGAGGATATGCAGGCGGTCATGCGACCATCCGCGTAGGGCATCAGCACCGACTCGATGAGCTGCCCGTCACACAATTGATACACGCGCTTGATCGTGCCATCGCGGCTGATTTGCTGCGCGGCTAATTGCAGCTCGCCCAGCTCAGCGACTTCCGCGAGCTTGTCGATAGTCGCGTCCGGCAAGTTGCGCATGGCGGCGAGCTTGTCGACGCGCTGTCCATACATCCAGTCGCGAACCTGCCTGGCGCGGAAAGGCTTCTCGCCCATTTTCACTAGCAGATCGCGCAGCTGCTCCCTATCAAGCGCGTACAGATTTACTTTGTTCATCAAGCCGCACCCGCATGCGCTAGCAGAAAAGGAAGAAAATTGTAGCTGGCATGGGCGGCGACAGCCACGCCGGTGTTCCAGCGAATGCGCAGCCAACCCAAGCCCAGCGACAGGCCGAAGATGATCAGCATGCCAGGCGTGTAGAGCAGGGCCGGGTGCAGCAGCGTGAAGAATATCGAGGTGATCAGCGCGCCGAAGACCGGCTGCAATGCGCCGCGAAACAAGATTTCTTCGCTGGCGGCGGTCAGCAGAGCCAGCAGCAGAGCGGGCAACAGGTTGACGCCAAGCGCTTCGTGCAGCATGCGCGCCTCTTTGGTCTGCTCCACGAAGGCATCGGCCGGCACAGCATGCGACCAGACCGTTGTCGCCGCATAGGCCAGCGCGTACAAGCAGATGCCCGCGCCCACCCCCGCCAGCCAGTCACGATGCCGCAAGTTGAGCAAGCCCAGCCGCAGGCGCGCCTGTGACCACCTGCGCCAAAAGGGCAGTCCGATACCCAGCAGCGCCAGAGCCAGGAAGACCAGCGCCGTCACCGCTTGAGACTGCAATGCGCCCCAGGCATCGACCGAGCTGTCCGTCTGCGCAGCGTCATTGACCAGCGCCAGAGCAGCGCCAAACATCAAAAGCACAAGGGCGGCGCGGTGCACAGGCTTGTGCGCGCTGAAAGACGGCGTCTCCCAAAGGCCTAGCCAGTGGATCAACTTTTCTGTGGTCCTGAACCAGGCAGACAGCATGAAATCCTCGCTTCCAAGCACCCAGTATAATGGGCAATCGCGCTGGTCTCAACGCCGACCCGCCCTCGGCAATCGGTTCACATGCACAGCTCTCCACAGAAGCGCAGAGGACACAGCGTTTCGTTGAAAGGGCGCGCCGTTGCCTCCCCCCGACTTTTCGGGGGGACTGAGGGGAGTAAAATAGGGCGGCTCACAGAGTAGCCCCTACATTTGCTTTGTATGCAGCAGACACATCACACCCAAATCGAATGCGGATTGACAGCCTGTGCGGCGCGTGCTAGCATCCATGTGGCCGCATCGCGAAAGGCTAGCGCCCGGGGAGAGGTGGCCGAGTGGTTTAAGGCGATGGTCTTGAAAACCATTGTACGGTCTTCCGTACCGCAGGTTCGAATCCTGTCCTCTCCGCCTTGAACCGATTAACAGACGAATAGTCAATGGAGAGGTGCCAGAGTGGTTGATTGGGGCCGCCTGCTAAGCGGTTGTACCTGTCATAGGGTACCGCAGGTTCGAATCCTGTCCTCTCCGCCTTTTTCTCGCGTGCGCGCTTTGCTTATCTCGCTGGCGCAGGAGTCGGCGATATGAATCCCACTGCTCGTCCACGGCTGTTTGCGCTGCTGTGGTTGCTTGCTGGCCTATGCGTCGTGCCTTTGTCCGCAGCGCTGCTCTTTGCTGCTGCAGAAGTCATTCGCTGGGCTATCGAGCACAGTAGCGGCGCCCCGAATTACGATTATTGGGACAATAACTTTGCCCTGCTCTTGTCGCTCTATGGCGTCATCAGCGGCTGCTGCGTGGGCATATTGCAGCAAGTTATCGTAGCGCGTACCTGGCGGCGGAAGCTGTCTGGCTGGTGGCGCGCATCGACCCTCGGCGGACTGCTGGGAGGGATGGCTGTCTGGCTGCTCATGGAGCCATTCGACTATTTTCACAGGCTCTGGTCTTTAAACCTGACGCCCTCGCAATACTCCGCGCTGCACTTTGCCCTGCCTGCGCTGGTCTTGGTCGGATGTCTGGCGGCTGCGCAGGCAAGCTGGCTGCGGCGACACGCGTCTGGCGCCGGTTTGTGGCTGGCTGCCCACGCGCTGGCACTCTTGCTGCCCCTTGCCTTTGCATTCGCGCAGACTGGCCCTGCTGCCCTAAGCTCGAGCGTAACCGGCACGGTCTGGCTTCTGAGTCATTTCTGCTTCTTGACAATTTTCAGCGGCATCGTCATGTACCGCGCCATGACCCGCAGCCTCCGCCATGACAAAGCCAAGCGCATAAATCCCGCGCCTGCCGGTGCATGATCATCATTGGAATGATGTCTGGCACTTCCGCCGATGGCGTCGATACCGCCATTTGTGATATTCGCGGGCAGCCCGAGCAGTTGAGCGCAGACATCATCAATGGCGCAACCTATCCATATTCGCGGGACTTACGCGAGCGCATTCTGCTTAGCTGCGATCCACAACAGAGCCGTGTACAGGATGTCGCGGCGCTGCATGTCGAGCTTGCGGAAGTATTTGCTGATTGTGTCCTGCGACAGCTTGAACTAGCGGGCATGGCGGCAGACTCTATTGACCTCATCGCGTCGCACGGGCAGACCATTTGGCACAATGTGCTGCCCACAGGCGAAGTGAGCGCATCGCTGCAAATCGGCGAAGCGGCTGTCATCGCCGAACGCACTGGCATCACCACCATCAGCAATTTTCGCGCGCGTGATATCGCCGTCGGCGGACAAGGCGCGCCATTAACAAGCTATGTCGACTGGCTGTTGTTGCGCCACCCAAGTCGCTGGCGCGCCGTGCAGAATATCGGCGGAATGGGCAATGTGACCTTCTTGCCGCCCCTGTCCGACAGCGTTTCCGCGCCGATCGCCTTTGATACCGGGCCAGGCAATGCGTTGCTGGATATGGCTGTCGCCCAACTCACGGACGGTGTGCGAACCTACGATCAGGGCGGCAAATTGGCGGAGCAGGGCAGGCTGAATGAAGAGTGGCTGGATGAGCTGCTGGAGCACTCCTATTATCAGCGCGGGTATCCCAAAACGACCGGTCGCGAGACCTTTGGCAGCGCCGCGGCGAAAGAGCTTGTGCGGGCTGCTCTGGCGCGCGGCTTAACGGCAGTGGACATCATCGCCACTTTGACAGCCTTGACCGCTTCCAATATCGCCGATGCCTACCAGCGATTCGCGCCCGCGTCTATTGACGAGGTCATCCTGGGCGGCGGCGGACGGCGCAACCCCGTCATTGTGCGCATGTTGCGGCAGTTGCTGCATCCCGCGATTGTCATGACACATGAAGACATCGGCATGGACAGCGATTTCAAAGAGGCCTTGGTCTTTGCTGTGCTGGCACACGAAACCTGGCATGGGCGGCCGGCCACCTTGCCCGCGCTGACTGGCGCAAAACATGCCAGCCTGCTCGGGCAGATCACGCCCGGCGACAATTTTGCCGAATTGCTGCGTTGTTCCTGGCCGTCCTAGCCGACTCGTTTGAGCCTGCCGGTGCGCTTGGCATAATTCTCCGCCGCGCGGAACAACCGCAAGCCGACCGGCAGCGCCAGCACGCCAATAATCAGCAGCGGCACGATATATTGCCACAGGTCGTCTATGCCCGCGCCCTCCAGCACAGCCGCCCGCGTCCCGTCCAGCACGAAAGTTACGGGCGATATCACGGCGATGGCTTGCATCCAGTCTGGCAGCACCGTGATGGGATAATACACGCCCGAAATCAGCAAGAACGATGCCTCGACCACGTTGGTCATCTGCGCGCCGCGTTCCGGGTAGAGCAGCGGCAATATGCTGGCCACGATGCCAATAGCGATAAGCGACAAACTGCCGGCCAGGATGACTGCGCCCGCGCCCAGCAGATTGGCGTTGGACAAATCCAGCTCGAAAAAAAGCGCCATGGCGATGCCGATCGCCAGCGTCGTGATCAAGCTGTAGATCAGCGAATAGCCGGTTTGCCCGACCAGGTGCACCCATCGTTGCACGGGCGCCATCAACGTGTATTCAATCGTGCCTTCCCAACGTTCCCAGGCGATGACCTCGCTGGTGAGCATGAAGATATTCGACAGATAGCGCCAAACCAACGTGCCGATGATAAGATACATGGTCAGGTACTGGACATCAAAGCCGGGCGCTTGGCCTGTCAGCGCCTCTGCCCCCTGCGCGATGAACACCACAGACAGCCCGCTGGTCAGCGAGTAGAAGAACCAGACCACCTCCCAGCCCCAGTAGCGCTTGGTCAGGTGCCAGTTGCGGGCCATGAATCCGTATGATTGCAGCAGCTCCAGGCGCAGGGAAGCGATGCCGCGGCGCAGCTTGTTTTGCATGGACGAGCTCCCTCAGGCTGGCGGCGCTTCGACAGCGTCTCGGTCCACCAGCTTTTCGCCGGTCAGGCGCATGAAGACATCTTCCAATGTGGGCTGCTCGCCGTTGGTGGCGATGCTGCGTTTGAGCGCGGCGGGCGTATCGGTGGCTACCAGCCGGCCTTCGTGAATCACCGAGACGCAGTCGCAAAGCAGATCGGCTTCTTCCATATCGTGTGTGGTGATCAAAATAGTGGCATCGTGCGCATCCCGCAATTCTTCAATGAAGGCGCGCACCTCGCGTTTGGAACGTGGATCCAGCCCCGTGGTGGGCTCATCCAGCAGCAGCAATATGGGCGAAGTCAAGAAGGCGCGGGCGATCGCCACCTTTTGCTGCATGCCGCGGCTCATTTCTTCCATCGGCTCCGTGTAGGTCGCGCGCTTCAAGCCCAGCCGCCCCATGATTTCGTAGGCTTTTACCCTGGCTTCCGAGCCAGTCACGCCGTAGAGCCGAGCGCCATAGAGCAGATTCTCCATCGGGCTGAGCTTTTTGAAGAATGCCGCATCCACAGACACGCGGCTGATCAGCTGCTTGACACCCATCTCGTCGTCGCGGATGTCGATGCCAAAGATCTTCGCGCAGCCACGATCGGCGGTCAGCAGCGTGGAAATCAGGCGGATCAACGTTGACTTGCCCGAGCCATTGGGTCCCAGCACACCGAAAATCTCGCCACGCTCAATTGTGAATGAAACATGGTCGACAGCGGCGACAGGCGCTTTTTCACCTTCGCCGGTGGCTGGCAATTCTCCTGGCGCCGGCAGCTCCACGCGCGCGCCCAGCATCCGCTTCCAGAGGGGTGGCTGGGGCAGGTGGAAGAATTTGCTGATCCCTTCGACGACCAGCGCTTGTTGTTCCGCTGGCCTATGCCGCGCCGACATCAAATTTGACCTCGTGTATAGGGGCTGCCTTCGCCTGCATTGTAATCGCTGCCTGCCAGCGCGGGAAGGCTGGACGGTCTGCGACTTGCCGCGCCCAGCCAGCCCGCTGCTATGGATAAGGCGCAGACTTTGGGCTATACTGATGGCGACTTTGGCCGATGAGCGATGGCGAGGCAGCGTGGACGACAGCATACGAGTGGAGCTTCCCCTGCCACTGATGCATTTGCAACTGGAAGAAGATGATGATATCGCAATCACATCGGAACTGGTCGAGCCCGAAGTTAGCCGCACCGACCGCTCGATTGCGCGGCGCGCCAGCCTGCAGATTCTGTATGAATTGGACAGTACCGACCATTCCCTTGCTGCTGTGATGGACGCGCACTTCACCGAAAGCGCCGATTCTCGACAAGTCCGCCCCGTCATCCGCCGGCTGGTGCAGGGCGTGTTGGAAAACAAGCTGGTCATTGATTCGATGCTGCAAGAATACGCGCCGGAGTTCCCGATCGACCAAGTGGCGGTCATCGACAGGAATATCCTGCGCATGGCTTTTTATGAGCATCTCATGCAGCAGCGGCATACACCCGTGCCCGTTATCGTCAACGAAGCCGTGCAGTTGGCGCATCGATTTGGCGCGGACCATGCGCACAGCTTTGTACACGGCGTGCTGGGTTCGCTGCTGGTAGACACAGCGCAGGAAGCCCCGGCAGCAGAGCCAGAGGCGGAGGGCGCATGAATATTCTGGGCGTCGGCGCATGGGAATTTGTGGCGATTCTGTTGATTATGCTGGTCTTCGCCGGTCCCAAGCGCATGATCCACTGGTCCTATGTGCTGGGGCAGCATGTAGCCAAGTTCCGCAAGATCTGGGCGGAAACAGTCGATATCGTGCAGAAAGAATTTGACGATGCCGGCGTCGATATCCAGCTGCCCAAAGAGCCGCCGACTCGCCAGAACCTGAACAAGACCATCACTGCTGCCGCTGCTCCGCTGACCAAGCCCGTGCAAGACTCGCTGGACGAAGTCAAAAAGGACATCGAAAGCGTGCAGGAAGTCAGCGACGCGCTCAACCAGAAGCAGCCCAAAACGAAGTCCAAGCCACAGAAAACAGCAGCGACCGCCAAACCGGCAACGGAGGCCAAAACCAACCAGCCTGCCGCGCCCGAACCCGTCAAAATGGGCAGTTGGAGCGGCGAGACGACCGCAGCAGGCAGCTCCAACGGCAGCGCGCCCGACCTGGGCAGCTGGTCCAGCGGCGGCGAGCAGGACAAGGCATGACAGAATCCGCCGAGCTGCAGGAGGTCGAAGATGGCCATGAACTCCGCATGGGGTTCTTTGAGCATCTGGACGAGCTGCGCCATCGGCTGACGCGGGCAGTGCTTTCTCTGGTGGTCGGCACAGTCGTCGGCGTCTTTTTCACCGACCGCGTGCTGGTGCTGCTGCAAGAGCCCTATTGCAACATTCCCAGCGTCAACAGCTGCGAACTGGTCATCCTCGACCCGACCGGCAACATCTTGATTTATTTCAAAGTCGCGCTGATGGTGGGTGGCATCTTGTCCATCCCTATGGTGACCTATCAGCTGCTGATGTTCATCTTGCCCGGCTTGACGCGCAAAGAAAGGCGCTATGTGCTGCTGTCTATCCCGGCGACTACAGCGCTCTTCATCATCGGCGTTGTCTTTGCCTGGCGCGTATTGATGCCGCCGGCGCTGGGCTTTCTCAACGAGTTTCAGGCGCAGATTTTCGAGCCCGAGTGGACGGCGGATGGCTACATCAGTTTTGTCACATCGCTGCTGTTTTGGATGGGCGTGGCTTTCCAGACGCCGCTGATCTTCTTTGTGATATCGCTGCTGGGGCTGGTAAGCGCGGGCACCCTGGTGCGTCAATGGCGCATTGCTGTGGTCGGCGCCTCCATCGCTGCTGCCCTGATCACGCCAACCATCGACCCCGTCAATATGTTCCTGGTGATGGCGCCGCTGCTGACGCTATATGCGCTGAGCATCGTGCTGGTTTACTTCGGACGCAAGCTGTCTGGCATTGACCGCGCGGACTGATACGACCCTCTGCTTTCGCCTGTCCGCTGTGCTACAATCGCGCCGCTGCGCCCAGATGCTCCGGAGATTGCCATGCCAAACTTGATCTCGCCCTACGGTGGCGAGCTTGTCGACCTGCTTGTCCCGCGCGGGCAGTTGCTGCAAAAGACCGCCTATGCCAACACGTTGCCCTCGATCCAGGTGAGCCCGCGCGTCGTCTGCGATCTGGAATTGCTGGCTGTCGGCGCATTTTCGCCCTTGCGCGGCTTCATGAACGAGGTCGATTTCCGCAGTGTGCTGGATACCATGCGGCTGGCTGATGGCACGCTTTTCCCGATGCCCATCACCTTGCCGGTCGAGCCGAATCCCGAGCTGCAACCGGGCATGGAAATCGCCCTGCGCGACAGCCGCAACAACCTCTTGGCTATCCAGCATATTGAAGAGCTGGTTGAGTGGGATCTGGAGACGACAGCGACGCAAGTCTTCGGCAAGTTTGATGCGCGCCACCCCATCATTGCCGAGATGCACCGCTGGGGCCGATGCCACATCAGCGGACGCCTGGAAGTCTTGCAGTTGCCGCCCCATTTGGATTTCGCCGAGCTGCGCCGCAGTCCCGCCCAGACCCGCGCCGAGCTGGAGAGTTATGGCCACCCAAATGTCGTGGCTTTCCAGACGCGCAATCCGCTGCACCGCGTTCACGAAGCCTTGACCAAGCGCGCTGCCGCCGCTGTCGATGGCGTGCTGCTGCTGCACCCGGTCGTGGGCATGACCCAGCCCGGCGATGTCGACCATTACACGCGCGTGCGAGTTTACAAGACGCTCATTGACAATTATTACCAAGCCGACCGCAGCTTGCTGTCCCTGCTGCCGCTGGCCATGCGCATGGGTGGTCCGCGCGAAGCCGTCTGGCATGCCATCATCCGCCGCAATTATGGCGCAAATCATTTCATCGTCGGGCGCGACCATGCTGGACCAGGCAGCGACTCGAGCGGTCAGCCTTTCTATGGTCCCTACGATGCCCAGGATATGCTCCTGCGGCATGCAGATGAAATCGGCGTAAAAGCCGTGCCGTTCACCGAGATGGTCTACCTGGAAGACGAAGACCGCTATGAAGAGAGCGCAAAGCTGCCGCCCGACGCTCGTACGCGCAGAATCTCGGGCACGCAGGTGCGCGAAGATTACCTGGGGGTGGGCGTTCCCCTGCCGACCTGGTTTTCACGCCCGGAAGTCGCAGAGATCCTGGCGCAGAGTTACCCGCCGCGTCATCGCCGAGGCGTCTGCTTGTGGTTCACCGGCTTGAGCGGCTCGGGCAAATCCACCACAGCCGAGCACATCCTTAATTTGCTGCTGGAAGCCGGGCGCAATGTCACCCTGCTGGATGGCGATGTCGTGCGCACGCATCTGTCCAAGGGGCTTGGCTTCAGCAAAGCCGACCGCGATACCAACATCCGGCGCATTGGCTATGTGGCCAGCGAGATTGTGCGACACGGCGGACTGGTCATCTGCGCCGCCATCAGCCCCTACCGCGCCACCCGCCAGAATGTGCGCAATCTGGTCGGCGCTGGATTCATGGAGATTCACATGGCCACGCCGCTGGAATTTGTCGAGGCGCACGATGTCAAAGGTTTGTACGCAAAAGCGAGGCGCGGCGAAATCAAGGGCTTCACAGGCATTGACGACCCCTACGAGCCGCCACTCAATCCCGAATTCACGCTGACCGCCGAGGGCGCCAGCGCCGCCGACAATGCTCGCCTGGTCATCGACAAACTGGTCGAGCTAGGCTACATCCTGCCCCGATGAGGCTGGCTGCCAAACGCGCCGAAAGGCCGCTTTCTCGATCTCGACGAAGACCAGTACCAGCAAGCCAGCCAACACCGACACGATGATGTGGCGAATATCCAGCGCGGCGGTATCAAAGAGCGGTTGGAAGAACGGCACATAGACCACCACCAACTGCAAGATGAATGTCGAAAGCACCGCCCAGAACATCAGCGCGTTGCCTTTGAAGTGGGCTTGCCAAAAGGTGCTGCGGTCGCCAGCGCGGATCGCTATGACCTGGAACATCTGCGTGAATGCCAGCACGGTGAAGGCGATGCTGCGCGGGATGCGCTCGGCCTGGCTCAACAGATGCCGCCCTGGTTTTTCGCCATGTTCTTCCAGGAATCCAGCGGGCGCCTCGCCCTCGGCCACACCCAGGAATGCCACTCGCTGGCTGCTCGACCAGTTGTCCCAGGCCGTGGGCACTGCTTCGTCGCCAGCCAACACGGCTACTTCCGCGCGTCCAAGCCTTTGCAAGCCCAGCGATGGACTGAAGCCGTCCAAACCGATGGTGGCGTATCCCCAAACATAGCTCACCAGCGTCAGCGCCGCGATTAGCACACCGACCAGCACAATGTGCGCGCCTGTGCCCTGCGCGAATATGCTCTCCTTGGTGGGGCGGGGCTTCCGCTGCATGACGCCTTTCTCGGCCGGCTCGAAACCCAGAGCGATAGCCGGCAAGCCATCGGTAACCAGGTTGATCCACAGAATCTGTATCGCCAGCAGCGGGATAGGCAGGTTGATGAGCAGCGCCACGAACATCACCAGAATCTCGCCCACATTGGAGCTGAGCATGTATTTGATGAACTTCTTGATGTTGTCGTAGATGGCGCGGCCTTCTTCGATCGCGGCAACGATGGAGCGGAAGTTGTCGTCTGTCAAAACCATGGCGGCAGCGCCTTTGCTGACATCAGCGCCAGTGATGCCCATGGCCACGCCGATATCCGCCTGTTTTAAGGCTGGCGCGTCATTGACGCCATCGCCCGTCATGGCCACGATCTTGTCCTGAGCCTGCAGCGCGCGCACCAAGCGCAGTTTGTCCGCTGGCGACACCCGCGCGAAACAAGCCGCCCCTTCTATGGCAGCGCCGAGATCGGCATCGTCTATGTTGTCCAGCTCAATGCCGGTGATGGCTCGCTCGTCTGCGCCGATGATATTGAGGTCACGCGCGATTGCCTCGGCAGTAAGGGCGTGGTCACCCGTAATCATGATGGTGCGGATGCCGGCTTCTCGCGCCCGCTGCACCGCCAGTTTGGCTTCTGGTCGTGGTGGATCCAAAATGCCGACCAAGCCAATCAGAGTCAAATCGCGTTCTATCTCGGCTGTGATCTCGTCGGGCAGCGCATCCAGCTTCCGCCAGGCAATGCCCAGCAGACGCAAACCATTCTGAGCCATGTCATCAACGCGCTGTTGCCAGGCCTCGCTCGCTTGGTCGCCCATATTGGCGGTGGCGTCTGGCTTTTGCTGGCTGGACGACCAGAGGATCAGTCGGTCGGGCGCGCCCTTGGTGATAGCGACATATCGCGCGCCGGGGAAGAGCAGGCGGGCGTTTTCGCCGGCGACTTCATGCACAGTCGTCATGGCTTTGCGATCGCTGGCGAAGGGCAGCTCCGCCACCCGCGGCAATTCTTCTTCCAGCTCTTCGCGCCGGTAGCCGGCCTTGCGAGCCGCCACCAGCAGCGCCGCTTCGGTGCGGTCGCCGACCACTTTGAAAGACTGCGTGCCCGTCTGCGGTTCGAGATATCCATTTGTGCACAGCGCCATGCTCGCCAACATGCGCTGCGCGGCGAGATTTGTCTCTATGTCCAGCGGCGCGCCGTCCGACAGCAGCTCGCCCTCTGCGTTGTAACCGCTGCCTTCAATGCGGATGTCGGCATGCTCTGGCAAGACGAGGATGGAGGCGGTCATTTCGTTCCTGGTCAATGTGCCGGTCTTGTCCGAACAGACGACGCTGACCGAACCGAGCGTCTCGACAGCGGGCAAGCGGCGGATCAAGGCGTTGCGCTTGACCATGCGGTTTGCGCCCAGCGACAAGCCAATCGTAACCATGGCCGGCAGACCCTCGGGCACTGCCGCCACCGCCAGGCTTATCGCGATGAGAAACATTTGCTCGGCGGGGATGCCTTGCACGAAGAAGCCCACGAAGAAGACGATAGCGACCACAATGAGCGCCGCCGTCGCCAAGATGCGCCCCAGCTGGTTCAAGCGCCGCTGCAAAGGCGTGATGCCCGCTTCGACTTGCAGCAGCATGGTGGCGATATTGCCGATCTCTGTGCGCAAGCCAGTCGCCGTCACGAGCATCTCGCCGCGCCCATACGTCACTTCCGTGCCCATATACGCCATATTGCTGCGGTCGCCCAAGGCTGTGGATGTTTCGCCAGAAATCGCGTCAATCTGTTTGTCCACCGGCAGCGACTCGCCGGTCAGCGCGGCTTCTTCGATGCGCAGGTTAATCGCCTCGATCAGCCGTCCATCGGCTGGAACGCGGTCGCCCTCTGCCAATAGCACAATATCGCCCGGCACCAGTTCTTCGGCGCTGATTTCTTGGACTTTCCCGCCACGCCGCACGCGCACCTGTGGCACTTGCAGCCGGCTCAAAGCCGCCAGCGCCTGCTCGGCCTGATATTCCTGATAGATGCCCAGCAGGGCGTTCAGCACGACGATAGCGAGGATGACGATGACATCGGTGGCTTCTCCCAGCAGCGCGGAGATCAAGGCGGCCACGATGAGGATGATGACCATAATATCTGTGAATTGCGCCAGTATCAGTTGCGCCCAATTGACGCCCTGGTCGCTGGGCAAGGCGTTGCTTCCATGCGCTTCTTGGCGCGCTTGCACAGACTCTGGCGACAAGCCCAACGACTTGTCTGTGCCGAACTGCTGCAGCGCAGCGGTTGCGCTATGCCGATACGCTTCTGAGATTGTCGACTGTGGATTCATAGGCTGGAGAGTCTCGCCTTTGCTTACGCCACCGCGCGACCATTCGTGTTGCGGCGAACCGCAATCCACTGCCGCGCGAACAAGAGTCTAACGCATTATCGCCACGAAGCGCCCGTGGGCAAGCGCTCATTTAGCTATTGTAATGTCGGCGATTTCGCTCTACTGTTTCGTCGGAATAGCATAGTCCTTATTACGAGCCGCGAGCATGAACACGATCGATCTGCGCAGCGACACCGTCTCGCACCCCACACCCGCCATGCGTGAGGCAATGGCGAAGGCGGCTGTTGGCGACGATGTTTATCACGACGACCCGACAGTCAATCAGTTGGAGGCGGATGCAGCGGAACTGCTGGGCAAAGAAGCGGCCGTCTTCGTCAGCAGCGGCACACAAGGCAATCTCTGCGCGCTGCTGGCGCATTGTGGACGGGGCGAATCGATCCTCATCGGCGATACGTCACATATATTCCGCTATGAGCAGGGTGGCATGGCGCAGTTGGGCGGCATCCTCCCGCATACCGTGCCGGTTCAAACCAATGGGACCTTGTGCCTGGACGACCTGCAAGCTGCCATCAACCCCGACGATGAACACATGCCGATAACAAGCCTGGTGGCAATCGAAAACACGCACAATGCCGCGGGCGGCCTGCCCCTTTCAGCTGAATACAGTGCGCAGGTGGCCGATTTCGCGCGATGCAATGGCCTGCGTTTTCATATTGATGGCGCGCGCATCTTCAACGCAGCTGCAGCATTTGATGTCGAGGCAAAAAGCTTGGCAGAAGGCGCAGACTCGCTGACCTTCTGCTTGTCGAAAGGGCTGTGCGCGCCAGTCGGATCGGTGCTTGTGGGCGATGCCGCTTTTATCAGACGAGCACGCCGCGCGCGCAAGGTCTTGGGCGGCAGCATGCGCCAGGCAGGCATTCTGGCTGCTGCTGGCTTGATCGCCATGCACGAGATGCGGCTGCGGCTGCGTGATGACCACGACAATGCCCAACTGCTGGCGGAAGGCTTGAGCGAAATCCCCGGCCTTTGTGTAATGAGCCAAAATACCAACTTCGTTTACTTTTCGCTGGATGATTCGGCGGGCGTCAATCCAATTGAGCTGGCGAAGACGCTGCGAGACGACCACCAGATTTTGATTTCGCCCTATGGCGGCGAACAAGGACAATTCCGCTTGCGCACCCATTACTGGATTGACCGAGCGGCAATTGACAAAGTCGTTAGGGTAGTGGGCGCGCTGTTGTCATGATGCCCGAAGCGCCATTCGACCCGCTTCAACACATGCGCGGCGAAGACAATGCGGAGACAGGCGAAGCGCCACCAGAAAGCCAGCCGCCGCCGCGAAGCAGAACCACCGCCCGCATCCAGCAGCGAGGCGCGACCGACCCCTTCTTTGGTTTCATCATCGCCGCTGGTTTGAGCATCGGTTTGACGCCCCTGCTGCCAGAAAGCGTCGAATTCCGTTATGCGCTGGCATGGGGAACGCTGGCCGGCGTGAGTGTCTTGAGTTGGCTGCTGGGCAATATGGAGCGCATCAGCCAAGAGAATCCGGACGATATCGGTTGGGGCATTCTCTTCGGCGTCCTGCTGGGCATCCCTTTCCTGGTCTTCCTCAGCGAGCATGTGCTCGCGCCGACCGCCGACCGCCTGTTTCCCGAGATGTCGCCGGGCAGTCTGCTGGCATTCCTGGTCTTTGTCATGCCGTTGGCCGAGACGCTCTTCTTTCGCGGCTTGCTGCAGGGGCAGCTGGCATTCTGGATCGTCGGCTTGCTGGCCACGTTGTGGAATATTGTGCTCTTCTTCCCGGTGATGTGGGAAGCCGTGACACTGCTGCCGGCGGTATCGGTGGTGATTGCCGTGCTGCTCTTGATGATGAACTGGCTCTATGTTTATGTGCGCATGCGCAACGGGTTGGCCGCTGCCTGGATGTGCCAGATCGTCGCCAACTTGATCATCTTTTATGTGCCATCGCTCTAGGGGAGATTACTCCGCCAGATGTTCGAGCGGGTCGGGCTTGGGCAGCGGTTTGACGAATCCCGCCAGGAACACGACCACCAGCCCAGCTAGAAAGCCGCCGATATGCGCCCAGTGCGCGACATCCGTTTCTATGCCGACCCAGCCGATCTGCTGCAAGATATCCATCAACAGCCAATATCCCAGGAACAGATAAGCCGGCAGATTGACCGACCAAACAAAGGGGCGGAAGAAACCCAGCATGGTCTTTACTTTGGCGCCGGGTTTGATGACCAAAAAGCCGCCCATCACGCCTGCCACTGCGCCACTCGCGCCGATGACCAACCCTGTATCAGAAACGCTGCAAGCCGTGTTTCCCAACGCGATGTGCGCCAGCGTCGCAAATGCTCCAAATCCCAGAAAGGCCAGGATGAACTTCAGGCTGCCCAGATAACGTTCGACCAAGCCCCCGAACAGGTAGAGGAACCACATATTGGCCAGCACATGGGCGATGCTGCTGTGCAAGAACAGGCTGCGGAAGCTGTCCAGAGTCGTGGTCATCAACGATTGTTCGCCGATCTTGCAGACTTCCAGCCCATAATTGCGCAGCGCTTCCAGCAAGAAGCCATCGCCGCGCGCGTCCACAGAAAGCTCCCACAAGAACACCAGCAGATTGATTGCGATGAGCGCCAGCGCCGCTTTGGGGATTGTCTTGTCGCGTCCCACAATTGTCAGGGGAAACATGGCATAACCCTCATGGTTCCTATCGACCTATACGATAGCACGGCGAGACGGTTTCGCGCAAGTTCACTGGCGTCCTCGTGGCGGCGCGATAAAGAGCGACAGCAGAAAGATCAATGCCAGCCCGCTGATGAAGCCGCCGACATGCCCCCAGTGCACATTGATGCGCGGCGCGACTGAACCCACCTGATAAAAGAACTGCAGGAAAAACCAATAAATCAGATAGACCCAGGCCGGCACATCCACATCATATTTGAAGACCGAAAGGATGACGATTTTGGACTTGATGCGCGCGGTGGGGAACAAGAACAGAAACGCGCCGATAATGCCCGAAATCGCCCCGCTCGAGCCGACCATGATCTGGGGCTCTGGACAGCCGCCCCCGCCAAAGAGCAGCTGCCCGAGATGTCCGCCGAAGCCAACCAGCAGATAAAATGCCAGGAAGCGCAGACGCCCCAGATGTTCTTCAATGCGCGATCCAAAGACATAGAATATGATCAGGTTGGATGTCAGATGCACGAAGCTCATGTGCAAGAAAATGCTGCGCGCGCCGTCCACCATGGTCTCGGTTAGTGGCTGGCCAAACACCGCGCAGACATCCAGCGCGTAGTTGCGATAGACCTCTTCCAGCGGCAGCCCGCCCAGGAATGCGTACGCTACGATGAGGGCAAAGGCGGCGACATTTCCGACCGTGACGAAGAATGCCACATAGGGTCGGTATGCTGTTGTGCCGACGATCTTATAAGGAATCATCTCGCCAAGCCCGCCGCAACTTGCATGCAAAGCCTAGCACATGGCTTGGCGCGGGGTCAAATCCGCCTAGCGCTCGTCCAGGGGCAGCCAGGGCAAGTCGCGCGGACCCACATAATTGGCTTTGGGGCGGATCAGTCGCCCGCCCATCTGCGCGATGACATGGGCTGCCCAGCCGGCAATGCGCGCCACGGCAAAGAGCGGCGTGAACATGTCGACATCCAGATTGAGCGTGTACAGGGCGATGGCGCTGTAATAGTCGACATTGGGATAGAGCTTGCGCTGGATAAAATAATCATCGGCGCGGGCGGTATCGGCCAGCTTATCAGCGATATCGAACCATTTTCGGTTGCCACTGCCGTCGGCCAGCGCCTTGGCCTGCCGCTTGAGGATGGCTGCGCGGGGGTCGGGCGCTTTGTAGACGCGGTGGCCGATGCCCATGATGCGCCGCTTGCCCGACTTGATATTGGCTTCAAACCAGGGCGCAACATTGTCCACTTCGCCAATTTCCAAGAACATGTTCATGGCTGCGGAGTTTGCGCCGCCGTGGGCAGGTCCTTTCAAAGCGCTGATGCCGGCTACGATAGCGCTGTGCATGTCGGAGCCGGTCGCGGTGACCACACGCGCCGCAAACGTGCTGGCGTTCATGCCGTGCTCGGCCAGCAGCACCAGATAGACATCCAGCGCGGCGCTAGCGGTCGCGTCAGGTTCTTCGCCGCTCATCATATAGACGAAGTTCTGCGCGACTCCCAGATCGCTGCGCGGTTTCACAGGAGTTTGACCGCGTACGATGCGTATCCAGGCTGCGCAGATGGTCATGATCTGCCCGGTCAGGCGCAGGGCTTTGCGAGCAGCCACCTCTTTGTCGAGCAGGTTTTCTGCATCGGGATCAAAAGCGGAAAGCATAGAAACGGCTGTGCGCAGGGCGGCCATGGCTGACGTTTCTTTGGGCAGCGACTGCAGCATGGCGATGACTGCATCGGCGATGGCGGCATTGGCGGCGATGGTCGCGCGCAACTCTTCATATTCCTGGCGACCTGGAAGCCGCGAATGAAAGAGCAGAAACAATACTTCTTCAAATGTGGCGTTTTCGGCAAGGTCTTCAATCGCATAACCGCTGTAAATCAATTCGCCCAAGCTGCCGTCCACGAAGCTGGTTGTGATATCGGCAACGGCGATGCCTTCCAAGCCACCCTGATTCCCCATCTGCGCTTTCTCCTCGACTGCCGCGTTTGTCAGAACACAATGCGCGCTAGTATAGCACTCGCCAATCACGCGGACAATATGGATAACCTGGCGTTGCCATTCAGCATTTTCCCTGCTAGGCTAGGCGCTATGTACCCTCGCCAGACATTTGCAGCCCCCAGCCGATCGAGGACGAAATGCGCCTGTCTTTGTTGCTGCGCATGCGCCATTCGCCGCATGGGGGAGCACGCTGTCTGACTTTTCTGTAAACAACAAACAGTCAGAACATGATGAGCGAACCCACAGCGGTTGGCTCTTTTGGTATTGAGGGAGTCATAACCAGGGCAAAGACATGATCATTCACATCAGCCACGACTTGCAGCGCGAAATCTCCGAGCAGTTGGAAGCCACCTATCCCAATGAAGGCGGCGGTTTCTTGCTGGGGCGGGGCGAAGCGGACCAAGTGCAGATTGTCGACATCATACAAGTGGACAATGTATTTGACGAAGCCGAGCAGCATCATCGCTATGCCATGCGTCCGCAAGACTGGATGCGTCTGGAAGACATGGCTGACGAACGCGGATTGAGCCTGGTCGGCTATTACCACAGCCATCCAGACTCGCCAGCCCTGCCTTCGGAGTACGACCGCGAGCATGCGCTGCCCAACTTCGTTTACATCATTACCGCGGTGATGATGGCGCAGGCAAGTGACATGCGCGCCTGGCAGCTGCGGCCCGACCGCAGCGCTTTTGATGAGCTGAAAATAGCAGCGCGCAGGTCGCTGACAGAGTAAGATTCGAGCCTTCTATCGCGTATAAAGACCAGAACCGCATCACAAGCTCTTGGAGAAACCCATGCCAAAAATCCGCATTCCCACGCCACTGCGCGCATTCACTGACGGCGAGGCCAGCATAGACGTCGCTGGCAGCACAGTCGGCGAGGCGCTTTCCAGTCTGGTGGAACAGCATCCCGACCTGCGCGCGCACTTGTTCAACGACGCCGAACTACGCAGTTTCGTCAACATTTTTCTGGACGATGAAGATATCCGCTTTATGCAGGGCTTGGATACCGAGATCGCTGGCGACGACAGCCTGCGCATCATCCCCAGCATCGCCGGCGGACTAGACTAACAGGCAGGAGGTTGCATCGTGCCAGCATTGCATCAGCGGCTCGCCGAATTGAGCCATGACGAAGTCAAACGTTACAGCCGCCATGTTATCATGCCCGAAGTCGGCATGGCTGGACAGCGTCGTTTGAAAGCATCCAAGGTCTTGTTGATCGGCACTGGTGGCTTGGGCAGCCCGCTGGCGCTGTATCTGGCGGCGGCTGGCATCGGGCGCATTGGTCTGGTCGACTATGATGTGGTCGATTTCACCAACTTGCAGCGACAAGTAATTCACGGCGTCAGCACAGTCGGCATGTCCAAGCTGGAAAGCGCCGCCGCACGCATGCTCGATCTCAATCCCGATATCCAAGTTGTGCAATACAACGAGCCGCTGACATCGGAAAACGCCCTGCGCATCTTCGGCGAAAGCTGGGATGTCGTCATCGATGGCACAGACAATTTCCCCACCCGCTACCTGGTCAATGATGCCTGCGTAAAGCTGGGTATCCCCAATGTCTACGGCAGCATCTTCCGCTTTGAAGGGCAGTTGAGCGTGTTTTATGGCGAGCAAGGTCCCTGCTACCGCTGCATGTTCCCCGAGCCACCGCCACCCGGGCTCGTGCCAAGTTGTGCGGAAGGCGGCGTCTTGGGCATCTTGCCGGGCACCATCGGCACATTGCAAGCGACCGAAGCTATCAAGCTGCTGCTGGGGGTTGGCGAGCCGATGATCGGGCGCATGCTGCTCTATGACGCGCTGGAAATGAGCTTCCAGACAATCAAGCTGCGCAAAGATCCTGCTTGCCCAGTCTGTGGCATCGACAAAGACGACATTGAGCTGATCGACTACGAGCAATTCTGTGGCATGCCGGCGCATGATCACAGCGAGTTCAGCGCGGTCGAAGACAGTGCGAACATAGACATTCAGACCGTCACGGTGCACGATGTTCGTTCGGCGCTGGAGAACGGCTCGGAAGTGGTCGTCATTGATGTGCGCGACCCGCACGAATGGGATATCAGCGCCATCGATGGCACCCTGCGCATCCCCAAGCCCGATATTCAGCTGGCGAAGAATGGCATCCAGGCTGGGCGCAAATTGTGGGAAGAAACGGTCTTGCAGCAGATTCCGCGCGACAAGACGCTGTATGTGCATTGCCGCAGCGGGGTGCGCAGCGCCGACAGCATCGCCTACCTGTCCGAAGTCGGCTATGACCTGGACAAGATGTACAATGTCAGCGGCGGCATCCTGGCCTGGGCGGACGAGATCGACCCAGAGATGGCGAAGTACTAAAGAAAAGCCTCCCCCCGACTCTTCGGGGGGATTGTGGGGCGTGCCTTAGCCCAGCATCAGCTTCTGCATGACGCCATCCAGCGCGGACTTCGGTGGGCGCATGTCCTTTTCGCGCAAGTGCGCCAGCGGCGTTTCCACCAGCTCTTCGGTCTGCGCCAGCGTTGGGCGCGGCTCTTCGTAGTAGATCAGCCCAGTCGAGAAGATCTGCTCGCGCATGGAACGTTCCAGCACATCAATGGCCATGCGGCGGTTGCGCGGATCGTGGTCGTTTTCCAGCTTCTTCAGGCGGATGAAGGCGCCGTCGTGCATCTCCACATCGATGATATCGCCTTCATCATAGTCCTCGATGGTGATCTCGTCCTGGGCATGGACATAATCCGGCGCGAGGATCTGAATCTCGTGCAGCGGGATCTCGTTGTCCTTGCCATAGGGATAGCTCTTGGTCGAAGTTTCGGCGTTGTTGAAGGTCACGCAGGGGCTGATGATGTCCAGCACCGCTGTGCCGGGATGGCGCACGGCCGCTTGCAGCAGCGCCTGTACCTGCTTGGCATCGCCACTGAAGCTGCGCGCGACAAATGTGCAGCCGGCGATCACGGCTTCCAGCGCCAGGTCGATTGGCGGCATGTGATTCGTCCCGTAATACTTCAGGAATTGGCCCTCGTCCGCGGTCGCTGAAAACTGACCCTTGGTCAAGCCATAGACGCCGTTGTTTTCGATGATGTAAACGAAAGGCACATTGCGGCGGATGACATGCTTGAACTGCCCCATGCCGATGCTGCCCGTGTCGCCATCGCCACTGACCGCGATGCAGGCCAGGTCGGTATTTGCCAGCATGGCGCCCGTCACCACCGATGGCATGCGCCCGTGCAGCGCGTTGAAGCCATGCGAGCCGCCCAGGAAATAAGCCGGCGTCTTGCTCGAACAGCCGATGCCGCTGACCTTGATGATCTTGTGCTGCTCCAGGCCCAGCTCATAGGCCATGCTGATCAGCTGGTTGGAGATGGAGTCGTGCCCGCAGCCGGGGCAGAGCGTGCTGGGTTTGCCTCGATATTCGGTTCGTTTCAAGCCCAGTTGGTTTACACGTGGCGGCATGATTAACCCTCCTGTTCTTTGAGGTTCTGGTAGATCCAGCTTGGCGTCATAGGCAGGCCATCGCCCAGCGCCAAGGGACGCACATGCGATATATTTTCGGGGTGTTCCAGGCGGATGAGCTGCGTCAACTGCCCATCGAAGTTGTTTTCGATGACGAAGACGCTCTTGTGCGCATCAATGAAGTCGCTGACAGAAGGCGCAAGTGGCAGCGCCAGCACGCGCAGGTAGTTGGTTTCGATGCCTTCGTTTGCCAGCCAGTCGCGCGCTTCTCGGATGGCTTCATCGTTCGTGCCAAACGTGATGATGCCGATATCTGCTTCGCGCCCGGCATCAATGATCGGCTGTGGCAGCATGGCGCGCGCCGTATCCATCTTCAGGCGCAGGCGCTGCATATTCTCCATCCAGTCGTCGCTGCGTTCGCTGTAGGTGGCCATCTCATCGTGGCCCGTCCCGCGCGCAAAATAAGCGGCGAAAGGATGCGCTGTGCCCGGCACAGTGCGGTAGGGGATGCCATCGCCATCGACATCCATATAGCGGCCCCATTTGCCATGATCGTCAATGAAAGCGCGCAAAGCAGTTTCGTCCAGGCGCTTGCCGCGGTCGATCGCTTCGTCTGGATAGTCAAATGGATCGCTCAGCCAGTTGTTCATGCCCAGGTCGAGATCGCTGATGACAAAGACGGGACTTTGCAGCGCCTCGGCGATATCAAAGGAGCGCCAGCCGAATTCGAAGGCTTCTTTCAAGTTGCCCGGCAGCAGGCAGATCTGGCGACTGTCGCCATGCCCCAGGAAATGTGTGAAGAGCAGGTCGCCCTGGCTGGTGCGCGTGGGCAAGCCGGTGCTCGGCCCCATGCGCGTGATATTCCAAAACACAGTCGGAATTTCGGCGAAGTAAGCCAGGCCCGCGAATTCCGCCATCAGGCTGATGCCGGGACCGCTGGTGCTGGTCAAGGAACGCGCGCCAGCCCAGCCTGCGCCGGTGATGATGCCGGCCGCCGCCAATTCGTCTTCGGCTTGCACAATGGCGATTGTGTTTTCGCCATCCTCAGTTTGACGCAGATTGCGGAAGCCAATGATGCCATCTACAAAGCTGGTCGATGGCGTGATGGGATACCAGGCCACGACATTGACACCGCCAAAAACTGCGCCCAGCGCGCCAGCATCGTTGCCCGTCATCATGATCTTGCCTTGCGTGCCATCCATGTGCTCAAAACGGTAGGGGTCGCTCTTGACGATGTTCTCCGCCGTCCAGTCATAGGCCAGTTTGATCACATCGTGATTCATCTTGGCTGGCTTCTCGCGGCCCCTGAAGTTGTCCAGCAGCACCTGATAAATCAAGTCCAGCGGAATATCGAAGAGCTGGGCGACAGCGCCGACATAGGTCATGTTCTCCACCAGTTTGCGGAATGCAGAAGGCACAGTCGCCTCTCGCATCAGCTTGGCGACGGGGATTACATAATAGGAGATGTCGTCGCGCCGCCGGATGATGCGGGCGATTTTGTCGGTGGTGATGCAGACACCGCCTGGCGGCAGGTTCATCACATCTTCAGGCGCTGTATCGTTGTTGTAGGCGACCACGATCTCGGTGATCTCCTTGCGCGCTGTATAGCCTTCTTTGCTGGCGCGAATGGTATACCAGGTCGGCAATCCCTTGATGTTGGAAGGGAAGAGGTTCTTGCCGTTGACCGGGATGCCCATACGAAAGAGCGACATTACCAACACATTATTGGATGTCTGGCTGCCCGAGCCGTTCTTGGTCGCCACCGAAAAAGCGAAGTCATTGATTATCGGCGCGCGCTTGTCGAGCTTGTTTTGGATTTCTGTCTGGATTGCCATGAGGTTTACGCAGCGGGTTGCGTCTTACTCCTTTCGCAATAGTGATTGGGAATCGTTTCTCGACGCCGCCTGGACGCCACTTTCCAATTGCCACGAGGCTGGGTCGCGTTCGTGCCACAACAACCGCGTGTGTTCGATAAATGCCTGCCGCGCAAAGTCAAATTCACCGGCGCGGATGAGCAGCAAGATGCGCGCATGATAATCCCAAACGCGCCGCAAATAGCCATAGTCCATATAGCGATTGACGCCAACTTCTTCGTACAAATCCCAATACGCTTCCAATATGCCCAGCACAAAGGCGTTGTCCAGGTGCTTAAAAACACCCAGGTGGAAGCGGCGGTGCTCGGGGTTGGGGATATGAATGGGCGGCGAATCCAGCTTGTCGTTGGCGCTGTCGATGCAGGCTTGCATGTCCGCCAAGTCGCTGGCGGTGAGCAAGGCGCAGGCTTCGTTCCAATAGGCGGCTTCGACATGGTTGCGCAGCGATGCGAAAGACTCAAAGCGCTCGCCACAAGCCAGCGCATACAGCGCGCTCAGTCGCACGGCCGGCGTGAAGTTGTAGTCTTTGACGCGCGTGCCCCGCTTGGAGCGCACTTCGACCCAGCCCAGCGCCCGCGCCACTTCCAACTGCTCGCGCACCTTGTTGGCGCTCATGTCCAGGTGCGAGTCCTTGGTCAACTCCTGGATAGAGGGCAGTCGGTCGCCCGGCTGAAAGCCCTGCCGCACGATGTAATTCAGGAAGTCAGAACCGAGGTTGATATCGAGCATTCGTAGGATGAATATGTTGAATGGAAACTTGCTATCAATTGTATCGTTTGATGATTTGTGCGTCTATAGCCAGTTCATTGGAATTGTGTTTGTTCGAGCGACTGCCTTGGCATGCCTGGCTGCGGCGAAAACCCGGCGCGCCGGGTCGGTATGTCTATCGAAGTGTTTCTGGCGCGAGAATTTACCCCTTCCGCAGCCTGCGCATCTTTTCAGCCGCTCGTTCCAAGGTTTCGTCGCTCTTGCAAAAGGCGAAGCGCACATGATTTTCTGCGTGGTGGCGGTGCCGCTCGCTGAAGAAGGCCGAGGGTGGGATAGTCGCCACGCCGATTTCTTCGATCAAGTGCTTGCAGAACTCGACATCGTTCCCGTCAAACACAGCGGAGAAATCGCCCATGATGAAGTACGTTCCTTCGGGTTGCATGGCGCTCATGCCCGCGGCGTCTATCACCTGCATAACCAGGTCGCGCTTGCGGCTGTAGAGCGCCTGATATTCTTCGTAATAGCTGCTGCCCAGCGTAAAGGCATAGGCAGTCGCCACCTGCGTCGGATGGTTGGTGGCGAATGTGACAAACTGGTGCGAGCGCCACACGCCCGTGATCAATTCCGGCGCGCCATAGACCCAGCCGATCTTCCAGCCGGTCATGCCAAATGTTTTACCCGCGCTGCCAATCGTCACCGTGCGCTCAAACATGCCGGGCAGCGAGGCGATGGCGATGTGCTGGTGTCCCTCGAAAAAGAGATGCTCGTAAACTTCGTCCGAGATGACGATGACATCGTGCTGGATGCACAAGTCCGCCAGCAGCTGCAATTCTTCGCGGTTGTAGACTCGGCCAGATGGGTTGTTGGGTGTATTGAGGATGAGCGCGCGAGTCTTGTCGTTGAAGGCGGCGCGCAGCTCGTTTTCGTCAAATGTCCAGTTGGGCGGGTGCATCGGCACATAGACCGGCATGCCTCCCGCCATCTGCAGTCCCGGCACATAGCTGTCATAGTAGGGCTCGATGACGATGACCTCATCGCCAGGGTCGACCAAGCCCATGATCGCGCTGAAGACGCCTTGGGTCGCGCCGGCGGTTACGATGACGCCGCTTTCGGGATCGACAGTCAGCCCATAGAAGACCTCGGCATGACGGGCGACGCCTTCTCGCAAAGCTGGCAAACCCGGGCTGGGCGCATATTGATTGGCCGAGTCGCTGCGCAGGGCTGCGACAGCCGCGTCAATGATCGCTTGCGGACCATCAAAGTCGGGTCGTCCCTGCCCCAGGTTGACGGCATGGTGCTGCGAAGCCAACTGGTTGATTTCGGTAAAAATCGTCGTGCCAAAAGGAGCGACGCGCTTGGCAAACGTTGGCATAGTTCGAGTCTCGCTATGCTGTGAGCAAATATCGCACCACTATAGCACAAGCTCGCGCCGCGCCCTAGCTGCCTGAGGCTGGGGAGTGTCTATTTCCGTGTATGTTGGGCTTGCCCCATCCCCCAATCTGTCGCAGAAATCCGCGTGCGCCGTTGCCTCCCCCCGACTTTTCGGGAGGACCGAGGGGGTACCTGTATCCAGCAAATTAGCCACTGCCTGAGGCTGTAGCATCTTGCAGCGCCTCAGCCGCCAGCGCCTTGCCCTGCTCAAATTGGGGCATGCCGTCGCGCGCCTTGACGAATCGGAAGTAGAGCCGCCGCCCCGCCTGCAATTCGCGCAGCATCCGCCAGTGCCGCTGATGTTTGACCGGCTTGCCATCGCGCGTCCGCCAGCCCCGCGCCTGCCACCCCGCCAGCCACAGATTCATGCCCTTGGCCAGGTATTCCTGCGCTGTGAGCATGGTTGCGTCGGCATCTGCGGGCAAGCTCTGCAGCGCCGCAATCGCGCCGATCAACGTGCCTTCCAGCTCACTGATGCCCGGCAGGCAGCCGCATTTTTGATGGGTTTCGCCTTCCGCGACAATGATCGCGCCCCAGCCAGTCGACCTGCTGCCGCGGTGGTAGCGAGTCGATAAATAGACTGCGTAAGGCGTTTCTGGCAGCGGGGCAGGTTGCGCCTGGGGCTTCTGCAGCGCCCGTTTGCTGCGTTCTGCCACCGCCAGTTTGTCGCAACGTTCGTTCAGGGGGTCGCCGCTGTGCCCCTCGACATAGCGCCAATGGATGTATTGCCCGGCTGTCAGTTCGCGGAATTCTTGCCACAGCGTTTTGTTGGCTTTCGGCTTCTTTGCGCCGCGAGCGATATCAATGACATAGCGCGAATCGCTGACAACAGTAACTTTGGCGGGATTGTTCAGCGCTTTGATGCCTTCAATGACCGCGCGCAACTCCATTTGGTTGTTGGTCGTATTTTCTTGTCCGCCACTGATGACGGTTTCTTTCAGCAGCGCGCCGCTGTCGTCGCTGGCACGCAGGATCGACGCCCAGCCGCCCGGTCGATTCGGCGCGTGAATGTCACATGCGCCATCGGTGTAGATGGTGATTTGCATAGAGCCGCCAGCTTGCTGTATGATGAAGGGCAGTCTAGCACAGGTGGGTGAGAGCGAAAACAGGCGTGGCGGAACAAGCCGATCTGCAAGCATTGCGTTACGAAGCGCTGTTGAAGATCACCCGTACCATGGGCGGGGTGGCGCTGTCGAGCGCCGTGCCAACACCCACGCTGGAATTGGCGAAGCAACTGGGCATATCCATCACCGATGCCTGGATGTGCTTTGATATTTACCGCACATATTTTGGAAAAGACCTGAAGACGCAGGATATGGCGCGCATGTTGCAGACGACCGGCGTGATTTTCCTGGGTGGCGGCATCGCTGGTTATGTCGGCATCCGCATGGCGCAGGCATTGCTGCAGGACCTGCTGGAGCAAATCCCCATCGCCAATGCCATCATCACGGGCATCGCCTTTGGCAGTTCGACCTTGCTGGTTGGCCTGGCATGGCTGGCGCTGGTCGAACAGACCTACTTCGCGAAAGCAACCGACGAAAGCTAGCTCGGCTGCAGCGACAATTGCCGCAGCGAGAGCGTGCGGATCAGAGCCAGCAGCGCCAGCGCCATCGCGCCACCGCCCACGCTGACAAACAAGAAGCCGCCCAAGCCAAACAGAAAGCCGCTGCTCAATGTGCCCAGCCCGGCACAGAAAGCCACCAGCGTATCGTTGAAACCGGCCACACGCGTGCGATTCGCGCCACTGAGGGCGTCCGCCAGCATGGACGATCCCGCCACATAGCCGAAGTTCCAGCCCAAGCCCAGCAAAAACAGACCGGCCAGCAGGTATGGCATCTGCGTCGACAGCGGCGCGATAATGGTCGAGGCGATCAATATCAGCGCAGCGATCACCATCATGCTGACGCGCCCATAGCGGTCGATGAGCCAGCCAGTCAGCGGCGACAAGCCAAACATGCCCAAAACATGCACGGCGATCACCAGCGACACCTGCGCATTGTCGTGGTCGGACAAGTGCATGTGCCAGGGCGTGATCGTCATCAATGTGCTCATCACCGTCTGGCAAATGACCATCGACAATATCGCCAGTTGTACATTGGGCAGGCGCAGCAAGTCGCGCAGTCTGTCGCCGCCAGCCGCTTTCGCGCTGTTGCTGGGCGCTTCTGAATATTGTTGAGCGATTATCGCGGGTTCCGGGCGCAGCAAGAGCCAGGTGACCAGCACCGATATGCACAGCAGCAGACAGGCCATTACCCAGGGACCGGTCGTCAGCTCGCTCATGGCATTTGTCTGCGACATGACAGCTTGTGCCAGATGCGACTGGGCGAGAGCTGGCTCAGCCACAATTTCCAGGCCTAAAAAACGTGCCAGCCGGCTGCTCGGCTCGACCAGACCAGGACCGAATACCGCGCCGATGGTGCCGGCGAAGACGACACGACCGATCATCTGTGCGCGCTTGTCCACAGGGAAGATCTCGCCCACCACAAAGCGGCTCATCTGCGAGCCACTGCGCGCTATGCCCATGCCCGCCGAGCTGATCAGCAGCAGCGCGAACCATCCATTCAGCACGGCCACCAAGCCCAGCAGCGCGCCCAGCAGCCCAAAACCATAGGCAGTGAGCAAGCCCATGCGCCGTCCAAAGCGCCCCATGATGATGCCCATGCCGTATGCCATCATTGATTGTGAAAACGTGACCACAGTCGTCGGCATGCCCGCAGCCGCATCCGAGCCGCCCAGGATGCCCGCGGCGATGGAATGCAATGTGATAATCGAAATTTGCGCAGCTGAAAACAGACTCTGGGAAACGAAAATCGTGATTAGCAGCCGATGACTGACGCGCAGTGGATACGCGGACGCCTCTTTCATTCCGAAAGGAAGTTCCGCAGCACCAGATGCAAAATGCCGCCGTTGCGGTAATAGTCGACTTCGACTGGCGTGTCCAGGCGCACAGTGACATCAAAGCGCTTCTGCGCGCCGCTTTCGTCGGTAGCGGTTACCGTTAGCATTTGCATGGGTTCGACGGCGTCGGTAACGGGAATGTCATAGGTTTCGCGTCCGCTCAATCCCAGCGACTGGTAGGACTCGCCCTCGGCAAATGTCAGCGGCAGCACGCCCATCATGACCAGGTTGCTGCGGTGGATGCGCTCGATGCTTTCGGCGATGACAGCTTTGATGCCCAGCAGCAAGGCGCCTTTTGCCGCCCAATCGCGCGATGAGCCCATGCCATAATCTTTGCCAGCCAGCACAATCAGCGGTGTGCCATCGTCTTTATAGCGCAGCGCCGCCTCGTAGATCGGCATCTCCTGCATGGTCGGCAGGTAATAGGTAGTGCCGCCTTCGCTGCCCGGCACCAGCAGGTTACGCAGGCGCACATTGGCGAATGTGCCGCGTGTCATCACCCGGTCGTTGCCCCGGCGAGAACCGAAACTGTTGAAGTATTGCGGGCTGACATCGCTTTCCAGCAGGTACTGCCCGGCCGGACCGTTGATGGCGATAGCGCCCGCTGGCGAAATGTGGTCGGTAGTAACCGAGTCGCCGCCCTTGACCATGACGCGCGCGCCCACTATCGCTTCAATCGGCGCGGGCTCTTGCGGCAGGTCGACAAAGAAAGGCGGTTCCTGGATGTAGGTGCTGCCCTCATCCCAGGCATAGACCGGCTCGTCGGCGCTGGGGATGGCATTCCATTGTTCGTTGCCATCATAGACATTGGCGTATTGCTCTTCGTACATAGACGCGTCGAGGCTGTTCTGCACTGTGGACAGGATCTCCTCCTGCCGGGGCCAGATATCGCGCAGATAGACCGCTTGGCCTTGGTCATCGTGTCCCAGCGCTTCGCTATTCAGGTCGATGTCGACAGTGCCAGCCAGCGCATAGGCCACGACCAGCGGCGGCGAGGCCAGGAAGTTGGCGCGCACATCCGGGCCGATACGCCCGCCAAAATTGCGATTGCCGCTCAATACCGACGCGGCGACCAGATCGGATCCGTATATGGCATCGCGCACTTGCTCGGGCAAGGGACCGCTGTTGCCGATGCAGGTTGTGCAGCCATAGCCCACGGTATGAAAGCCCAGCGCTTCCAGATGCGGCGTCAATCCGGCTTTGTCGAGGTATTCCGTAACGACTTTTGAGCCCGGCGCCAGGCTGGTTTTGACATAAGGTTTGCGGCGCAATCCCCGTTCGTTGGCATTCTTCGCCAGCAAACCTGCCGCCACCATCACCGATGGATTGCTCGTATTCGTGCATGAAGTGATCGCCGCGATCACCACCGAGCCATGCTTGAGTTCTGCGCTTTCGCCATTGCTCTGATAGCTGCCGCTGGCATTCAATTGGTCGGCGTCCAGCGCGAATCCCTGCGGGCCGAGCGGCGCGCGCAGCACGTGATTGAAAGTCGGTTTCAGATCCCGCACCAGAATGCGGTCTTGCGGACGCAGCGGACCAGCCACGCTGGCTTCGACCGTGCCCAGGTCGAGCTCCAGGCTGTCGTTGAAGACAGGGTCTGCCATGCTGTCGCTGCGGAAGAGTCCCTGCTCTTTGCAATAAACCTCTACCAGGCTGGTCAGCTCTTCGCCGCGTCCCGTGCGCCGCAGGTAGCTCAATGTCTCGTCATCGACCGGGAAGAAACCCATGGTCGCGCCATATTCGGGCGCCATATTGGCGATAGTCGCGCGGTCGGGCAGGCTCATGCTGCTCAAGCCAGGTCCATAAAATTCAACGAATTTGCCGACCACGCCTTTCGCGCGCAGCATCTGCGTAACCACCAGCACCAGGTCGGTGGCGGTCGCGCCTTCTGGCAGCTGTCCGACCAGCTTGAAGCCGATTACTTCGGGCATGAGCATGTAAATTGGCTGCCCGAGCATAGCCGCTTCGGCTTCGATGCCGCCGACGCCCCAGCCCAGCACGCCCAGCCCGTTGATCATGGTGGTATGGCTGTCTGTGCCTACCAGCGAATCGGGAAGCGCCACCAAGCCATCACCCTGCGCATCATCGTAGAGCTGCACGACATTGGCCAGGTATTCCAGGTTGACCTGATGCACAATGCCAGTTGCGGGCGGCACGACTTTCAAGTTTTCAAAGGCTTTTTGTCCCCAGTGCAAAAACTCATAACGTTCGCGGTTGCGCACAAATTCCATCTCGGCATTGCGCAGGATGGCATCGGCGCTGCCAAATACATCCACCTGCACGGAATGGTCGATGACCAGGTCGACCGGCACTTGCGGGTTGATCTTCTGCGGGTCGCCGCCCATCCGCTGCATGGCGCTGCGCAAAGCGGCCAAATCGACCAGCGATGGCACGCCGGTGAAATCTTGCAAGATCACGCGGGCCGGGCTGAAAGGAATTTCGACCGCTTGATGACTTCCCGCGTCCCAGCCGGCCAAATGCGCAACATCGTCGGCGTGAAAGTGCCGCCCATCCAGGTTGCGGAGCGCGTTTTCCAGCAATACCTTGATGCTGAATGGCAAGCAGTCGATACGGCCGATGCCCGCTTGACTCAATCTGTCCAGCCGGTAGATTGCCGCTTTGCCACCAGCGAATGTGATCGTGCCGCGAGCGCCAAATTTATCGTTCATGTCCGGGTCCTCTGCCGCTGCTGTGTTTACATATGCACGAAGCCAGTTTAGCAGGGTTCTGCGCGCTTGTCAGCCTGCCAGTTCGCGCCCAGGACAATCGCGTCAAAAAATAATCAACACAGAGAGCGCAGCGGACACAGAGAGCACAGAAGCAGATCAAAATGTCATGCAATAGATTCGCCACAGAGACACAGAGGGCACAGAGGGCGATGTAGGGGCGATACTTGTGTCGCCCGTCCCAAAGTGGTGAATTGAACGCGGCAAGTTCGTCTCATTACTAACTTGGAGTTACTGAGAAAAGCCACGAAAAGGGGGTAATTTGGACTATACATCCGCATGGGGCTTCAGCGACGAGAACTATTCTCATTGCTAATAATACGAAGAAGTATTCCCAGCAGATACAAAGCCTCTGTGGGCTCTCTGAACTCTGTGTTCTCTGTGTAATCAATTGAGGACATAATTTGATGCGATCGCCCTGGGTTCGCGCCGCGCAGCAATTTACAAAGCGCCTACACTGGGCTAGACTGGATTCTGTATTGTCCGCAAAATCTGCAAGAGGTGCAGCCGCCCATGGCAAAGAAGACATCCAGCCGCACGCGCGCCGCCCGTCAACGCCGTCAACGCCAGCGCCGCCAAAGCCGCAGCACCCTTTTGATTGCCGCGATCGTGGCTGTGGCAGTGGTCGCGATCGCCGTGATTGTCGTGGCAAATCAGCCAGTGGATGCCCATATCCCTGACAATCTGTCTGCTGCATACGCTGACATCACCCGCTCCTATTCGCGCGATGGCTATCCGCAGCTGGGCGAGATAGAAGCGCCGGTAACCTTGGAAGAATATGCCAGTTTTGCTTGTCCGGGCTGTCAGCAATTTCACGAGGATAGCCTGGAATCGGTGCTGGAACGGGTGCGAGCAGGGCAGGTGCTCTTCACGTATGTGCCCATGCAAACCGGCAGCGTTCCCAATGCGCAGGGAGCATCTCGCGCGGCGTTGTGCGCCGGGCAACAAGGCATGTTCTGGGAGATGCACGATCTGCTTTTTGACTGGCAGACGCGCTATGGCAACACGGCTTTTTCACAGAATCGCCTGTTGGCCGGCGTGAAAGGCTTAGGCATGCGCGAGAGCTTGTTCACTGGCTGCTTCAATTCCAACGCGATAACAGCGACCCTGAATGCGGCGTTGAACGAAGAAGTTTCTACTACACCGACTTTGCGCGTCAATGGCGTAACACTGGAAGCCGGGCAGGCGCTGCCCTCCGCCGCGACCATCCTGCAAGCGATCGACGATGCCACGCCCGATGACTGGGGGCTTCCGCAAACTCCGCCCGAAACAGAACCAACTATGGAGCCGACAAGTCCGCCGACCAGCGTGCCAACATCAAAGCCGACCGCCACGGCAGCAGAGTCACATGACGAACCTGCTGAAGAGACCGCCGAAGCCGAAGTGGAATCAATCCAGGATTCATCTGAAGCGGATGGCGAACCCACGCCCGAAGGGTGATCCCGAATTGCCTTACTGGCGGCGCGCCAGCATCGGTCCCAGATGGCGTCCGCCCAGCAAGTGCATGTGCAGGTGAAAGACCTCTTGCCCGCCATGCTCGTTGCAGTTGATAATCAGTCGGTATCCGTCTTCGGCGATGCCTTCTGAAGCGGCGATCTTGGCAGCGACCCGCACCAGCCTGCCCAAAGCCGCTTCGTCCACGGGCCCGGTATCGTTGGCAGTGGCAATCTCGCGTTTGGGAATGAGTAGAATGTGCACCGGCGCTTGCGGCGCAATATCACGAAATGCCAGCACCAGTTCGTCTTCGTAGACGATATCAGCCGGGATCTCGCGGGCGATTATCTTTGCGAAAATGCTGCTCATCAGCTGCCTCCGCTTGCTTTACATCACCATGCCGCCATCGACCACCAGAGTCTGCCCGGTGATATAAGCGGCGCGGTCAGACGCCAAAAATGCGACTGCGTTGGCGATATCCTCCGGCGCGCCCAGCCTGCCCAAAGGAATCGCCCCCAGCGCGCTCTGCTTGAGCTCGGGTGACAAATCGGCTGTCATGGCGGTTTCTACAAAGCCAGGCGCAACCGCATTGACGCGAACGCCGCGCACCGCCAGCTCTTTCGCCAGCGACTTGGTCAAGCCGATGATGCCGGCTTTGCTGGCGGCATAATTGGTCTGCCCGCCATTGCCAGCGATGCCAACCACGCTGGTGATATTGACAATGCTGCCGCTGCGTTTGCGCATCATCAGGCGCGCCGCGGCTTTGCAACACAGCCAGCAGCTGCGCAAGTTCGTCGCCAGCACATCGTCAAAGTCGGCGGACTTCATCATCATGATGACATTGTCGCGCGTCATGCCGGCGTTGTTGACGAGGATATCCAGGCTGCCTGTAAGCGCCCGGGCTTGTTTGAAAAGCTCCGCGACCTGTGCTTCATCGCTGACATCGGCTTGCAGCGCGCTCGCCTCGCCGCCATGGGCTGTGATCGCCGCCACGACCGCCTCCGCTGCCTCGGCGCTGCGATTGAAGTTGACCAGCACGGTTGCGCCGCCCATCGCCAATTCCAGGCAGATCGCCCGGCCTATGCCGCGCCCACCGCCCGTGACCAAGGCTGTTTTTCCTGCGAAACGTGTCATGAAGCATTCCTTCTTGGCTCATCCACTTTGGCGCCAGGCAAGCTGTCAGTCTAGCATCTGCCGCTGCTGGGGGCTATAGTCAGCCACCCACCCAGCCGATCAGCTTGACCTGGCCGCGCAAGTCGCTGGTCAGGCTGGTCGCGCCGAATCCGTTGGCGCTGGCGATATACACATCGTTGCGCCCATCCACGCGCGGATTGACGCCGCTAAATGCCAGGTACTCACCATCTGGCGAATATTGCGGGTCGCACATGGTCGGCGGTGGATTGCCGGTCGCGACCGATTCGAAGGCGCCATTCTTTACGCGCAGTCCATAAGGACAATTGCCGCCGCTGCCGCCTATTGCCAGCCGCCCGCCATTGGGCGACCAATCCGCTTTCATGCCAAAACGCGGGAAGGCCAGGCTGCTGTCTTCTGCTACCAAGGTGCCATCCGCCAGCAGCAGAGCGGCGCGATTGCCGTCGTCTGCCAGCTGCACCAAGACGCGAATTCCGCTGGGCGACCAGGCTTCGGACAAATAGCTGGCTGCCGTATCGCCGGGCAAGCGAACCTCGCGCACTTCGCCGCTGTCTACATTTGCTTGCCAGACGCGCCGCTGTGGATTGAGCAGGTCGAAGGGATCGCCGCTGGAAAACGCCAGCAGCGATTCGTTGATCCAGGTCGGCGCTTCGTGAGTCTTGACATCGGACAAACGGGCTACTTCTCCGCTTGCCAACTCGCGCAGATAAATCTGCCCGCCATTGGGAGGGGGCTGGGTTCGCGCGTCACAGGATTCGGGCTGGTTTGGATCCCAGCTGGGGCAATCGGCGCGGTCGGAAACAAAGGCGATGTAGCGCCCGTCTGGCGACCAGCTTTGCCAGAATTCATAAGAACCGCTGCGGCTGATGCTTGTGCTGCTGCCGTCATGGATGTTGACAAGGAAGATATCCAGATCAAAGCCCGAAGCGGCTGTCAACGCCAATTGCGAGCCATCGGGCGAAAAGCTGGGCTCGGAATACATGCCGCGCTGCAGCAAGGGGTTCTCGCCCGGCAGCACACGCGCGACAAGCCCCAGGCTCATGTTGAGAATGTACAAGCCCGCTCGAGTCGGATCGTCGGTGGCGCGCAAAAATGCCAGCGCATTGCCTTTTGGCGCATGGAAAACTTCCAGCAGTTGCGCCGATTCCAGCTCGAGCACAGGAATGCGGCTGAAAGCGCGCGCAGGCGATGCGAAGAAGAGCGTCTGGACGCCAGTGAAGGGCTGGGCTGTGGCGATATTGCCGATCGTCTGCTGGGCGTTGGCGCTGACAAATGCCACTAGCGGGCTGCTCAGGCCGTCGCGGATGCTTGCTGGCAGGTCGCTGAACTCCCAGTTGTCAAAGACCAGCTGGGCGGCGGGTGGCGGCGCAATGGTTGGCATGGGCGTATCGGTTGGCCTGGGCGTAGCCGTCGGCGTGTCGCTGGCTGTCGGCGTGGCAGTTGCAGTCGCGGTAGGGAGGAAAGTGGCGGTGGGACTGTCGCTTGGCAGTGGCGTCGGCGTCGCGGTGGGCGTGGCAGTCGGCTGGCTGAGCGCGCTGCATGCCCCCAGCAAGAGCAGGGCGAAGACCCATTGCAACCCACGCAGCAGTGCCATGACCGGTTGGCGCATCAATCCGGCGCGCCGGTCTCTGGCTGGGGCTTTTCCGGCGCTGCATGCAAAACCAGCTCCAGCACTTGCTGCATGTCGTCGACGAAGCTGATCTGAACATCGCGCAGCACGGCTTTTGGCAGGTCGTGCAAGTCTTTGCGATTGTCTTTGGGCAGGATGATCTGCGGGACGCCGCGGCGGCGCGCTGCCAGGATCTTTTCGACGACGCCGCCCACTGGCAGAATCGTCCCGCGCAGGGTGATCTCGCCGGTCATGGCGATATTGGCTCTTGCAGATCGGTCGGTGAATGCCGAGATGAGCGCGGTCGTCAGAGTAATGCCCGCCGAAGGACCATCTTTGGGCACGGCGCCCTCGGGCATATGGATGTGAATATCAACATTTTCGAAGCAGTCTGTTTGCAAGTTGAATTGTGCCGCCCGCGCCCGCAGGTAGCTCAAGGCAATATGCGCCGACTCTTGCAGCACATCGCCCAGCTGCCCGGTCAGCATCATGTTGCCTTTGCCGGGCACCAACGTCACTTCGACCGTTTGGATCTCGCCGCCGTTGGGCGTCCACACCAGCCCGCTGACGATGCCGACCGCGTTGCTGCGATTGACTTTGGAATCCAGCACTCTGGGCGGACCCAACAGCTTCTCGATCGTGGCGGGCATGATTCGCCGCGGATAGGCAAGTTCAGCTGCCACCTTGCGCGCCGTCTTGCGGCAGACTTTGGCGATTTCGCGCTCCAGATTGCGCACGCCGCTTTCGTATGTGTAGTGGCGGATGATATGCTGCAGAGCCGCCATTGAAAAGCGCACGCCCGCCTCGCCGATGCCATTGGCTTCCAGCTGCTTGGGGATCAGAAAGCGCCGCGCAATCTCGATTTTCTCTTCTTCTGAATAGCCTTTGAAATCGATGACCTCCAGGCGGTCTTCCAGGGCCTCGGGGATGGAATACAGGTCATTGGCGGTGGTGATGAAGGTTACATTGGACAGGTCATAAGCCACTTCTAGGTAATGATCGACAAAGTTGCTGTTTTGTTCGGGATCGAGCAATTCCAGCATGGCCGAGGCCGGATCGCCACGAAAATCGGAGCTCATTTTGTCGATTTCGTCCAGCATGAAGACGGGATTGATCGATTCGGCCCGTTCCATCTGCTGCAAGATGCGCCCCGGCATGGAGCCAATGTAGGTGCGCCGATGCCCACGGATCTCCGCTTCGTCGCGCACGCCACCCAGGCTGATGCGCAAGAACTTGCAGCCCAGCGCATCGGCAATGCTCTTGCCCAGCGATGTCTTGCCGACGCCGGGCGGACCAACAAAACACAATATGGGGCTCTTCATTTTGTCACGAGCCAGCTTGCGCACGGCAATATGCTCTATGATGCGCGCCTTGACCTTGTCCAGCCCATAATGCGCCTGTTCCAAGATGTCTTCGGCATGCGCCAGGTCCAGATTCTCTTCGGTCACGACCTGCCAGGGCAACGTCAGAAGACGATCCAGATACGTGTGGATGACGCCCGATTCTGGCGACATGGGCGGGATGGCATTCAGGCGCGAGATTTCTTTCATCGCCTTTTCGTGCACATCGGCGGGCAGGTTGGCGCTGCCGATGCGCTCTGTCAAATCATGCACTTCTTGCTGGAAGACATCGCCTTCGCCAAGCTCCTGCTGGATGACACGCAGTTGCTCGCGCAAGTACATTTCGCGCTGGTTGGCAGCGATCTCTTCTTGCAATCGTGAATGCACCTCATCGCGAAGCTCGCTGTCGCGCAGCTCGGCGGACAATATCAAGGCCAGCAAATCCAGCCGCTCCTGGATATTCGCCAGTTCCAGCAGTTGCTGCATTTCATCGGCAGGAAGCGGCAAAACCGAAGCCAGCGCATCACAGAGCAAGCCCGGTTCTTCCAGCGACAAGATGTATTTGACGACGCCTTCGGATAGCGCTTCGTGATACTGGCTGCTCTGCTTGAAGAGCTCAAAAAGCAACTCGACTTGCGCGCGCTCATCCGCTGTCGCCGGGTTTTCATCCAGCGGGCGGACGCGGACGATCGGGCGGTTTTCATCATGCCGCAACGATATGACTTGCACTCGCCGTCGACCTTGCGCCACGATATACGCGCCTTCACCAGGCAATTCCATGAGCTCGCCCAGAGCGATTTCTGTGCCGACGTGGTGTATATGATCAAGCGTGTTCGGTCCCATCGGGCTGGCGGATATCTTGCAGGCGATGACGGTCTGCCCATGCATCTTTGCGCCCAGCGCAGATGTTTCGAAGTCTTGCGAGGTGAGCGGGATCATGCTCAAGACATGCGGGAAGACGACCTGGTCGGGCAGCGCCAGCAAGGAGCGCTCGAAGGTGCCATCGTGCCGGGGCCTGGCATTGCGGATGTCGTTGAGCACGCGAGTCTTATAGCTGGGCAAAGTCGCGACCTTTTCGTCAGTGCAGCCGATGCGACACATTTTAACACAAACAGGCCGGGCAGAAGAGACAAAGCGTGATCAAGCATCATGGCAATTACCAGCGGCAATCGCGCCTGTTGCCGGGCGCTTTGGCACACTTGCGCGGCTCTTTTTTCAACAGTAGACTTACAGGAATCCAAGCTTGACGAGACGACTGCAAATGCCGATACCGCGCCTGCCAACCCTGCTCGCTGCCGCTGTGGGCATCCTGCTCGTTGGCCTGGTTGGCGCGCTGCTGCTGTCTCCGCCGCTGCCTCTGATTCTGTCGGCCGGTTTTGACCGTGCATCTATCAGCCCGAATGCCGATGGCAGAAACGATGTCGCGGCATTTGCCTATTCGCTGGCTCGTCCGGCGACCATTAGTCTGTCGCTGGTGGCAGAGTCGGGGCGAACATTCTATTTTCGTGAGCGGCAAGTCCGCGGCGAAGGCGACTACACAGTGCAGTTCAGCGGCGTTGTTGATGGCTTCCTGCACGACGGCGAGTCGGTCGCTGGCACGATAGAAAGGCGGCTCATCCCCAATGGCAGCTACACCTGGCATCTGGAAGCCAGCGCCGAGGGAGAAGAAATGAGCGCGCAAGGCAGCCTATTGATTGAAGAAGGCGATACACCCCTGCCCATCATGTCGGAATTCGCGATCGCGCCGGCTGTTTTTTCGCCCAATCAGGATGGCGTCGCCGACCGCGTCAGCATCAATGTGTATCTGTTGAAAGATGTCGCGCGGCTGGATATCTTCCTGCTGGGCCCCAACAATGCGCGAATCCCCATCTCGGCGCGGATCGAAGAGCGGCAATATGGCGAGGCGGGCCGACATCGTTACGATTATGAAGGCGGCATCGATCTGGGCGTTGATCCGCCACCCGATGGCACTTACACGGTGGTCGCGCTGGCCCAAGACCATGTCGGGCAGCGAATCCGCCGACAGGGACAGCTGACGATCGAGCAGGGCGGCAAACCCTATGCAGAGATTGTGCCGCAGTCGCCGGGCGTTGATGTCGCCTTCGCTGTGCAGCCTTTTGACGAGCGCCATATCTCCAGCGCCGCAGAGCTTGGCGAGCCTTTGCCCCTGCCGGATGATGCGGCATCTTTTGCGCACTCGCAGCAAATCACTGCGCCCATTAATGGCCTGCTGGTCTTCCGTTTGACTATCGAGAATTATGGCGATGTGCCCATCCGCACCAGCGGTCCGCCACCAGGCACGGTCTATCGGCAAGATCAGCTGGCAGGCAGCCTGGATTTCTTTGACGAGTCGGGAGCCTGGCGGGTTGGCATACAATGCGAAACCTCGACCAGCAGCTTCCCCTGGCGCTGGGCGATTGCCCCCGATGCTGCGCTGACAACCGTGTTTGACGAAGCCAGTGGCAATTCCTATCGCTACTTGCCGGCCGGAGAACGAGCCGTCGTCTGGGGGGGCATCCAGTTGACGCAGGTCGCAGCGCGCAACCCGCAAAATTGCTGGGCGGGGTTGATTCACGAAGATGTCGCCATCAGCCTGCGCAACAACCATGTCGGCCTGCGCTCTATCATGATTGTCGATCCAGCGGGCGATATCGACAGCTAATGCGCGGCGCGGACTCATCTTTAGATCTCGCTGTTGTCATCGTTACTTGGAACAACGCCGATGTCATCCTGCCGGCGCTGCAAAGCCTGAGAGCCGACTTGGCTGAAACTAGCCTGCGCCATGAAATCTGGCTGGTCGATTCGGCTTCGCGCGATGCGACTGTGGAGTTGGTGCGCAGGCATTTCCCGCAGGTCAATCTGCTGGTCTGCGAGCGCAATCGAGGCTTTGGCGCGGCGAATAACCTGGCATTGGATCGTTTGGGTCTTGCTGGCGGCCCGAGCACCGACTTGCCAGCGGCAGTCTATCTATTGAATCCGGATACCCTTGCGCAGCCGGGCTCCACGCAGCGCCTGTACGACACACTGATGAGCAGCCCAGAGTTGGGCGTGGTGGGGGCACGATTGAGCTATGCGGATGGCAGCTTCCAGCACAGCGCCTTTCGCTTTCCTGGATTGCGGCAAGTGTACTGCGAGCTGTTTCCTGTGCCGGGTCGTCTGCTGGCTGGCCGCTTCAATGGCCGATATCCGCGCAGCTTGTATGAGTCGGCGGCGGCTTTTGCAATCGACTTTCCGCTGGGCGCGACCATGATGCTCAAGCGCGCAGCCATCTTGCAATCGGGCATCTTCGACGAAGACTTCTTCATCTATTGCGAAGAGGTCGACTGGGCCTGGCGCATCCGCAAGCTGGGTTGGCGCATCGCTTGCGAACCGCGCGCGCATGTAATCCATCTGGGCGGACAGAGCACTGCACAAGCGCGTCCCAGCAGCCTCGTCCATCTTTGGCGAAGTCGGCTATTATTGATGGATAAACATCTGCCCGGCTGGAAGCGCCGGCTGGCACGCTGGCTGATCTTGCGCGGCATGCGCCGAAAACTGCGAGCTCTGGGCGACGCCGATGCTGAACTGGCCGATGCCTGCCGCGAGATAATCGAGATGGCGCAACGATGATTCACCTCACAGCCATTGTCTTGACACGCAACGAAGCCGAGCAAATCGCCGATTGCATCAAGACCTTGCGCTTTGCCGACCGCGTTATCGTCTTCGATTCCTACAGCAGCGACGACACAGTGGCGATCGCGCAGGCCTGCGGCGCAGATATCTTCCAGCACGAATTCGAGAATTATGCCGAGCAACGCAATGCCGCCCTCGATGCCGCCAGCGACATGACCGATTGGGTGCTCTTCGTCGATGCAGACGAGCGCATCAGCGAGGCATTGTCTGCCGAAATCCGCAACAAGATGCGTCTGCCAGAATACGCGGGCTGGCGCATACCGCGCCACAATTACATATTCGGCGTGCTGACCAAGGGGGCCGGCTGGTATCCCGATTATCAGACGCGGCTGCTGCGCGTGGGACATGCTCGCTATGACTTGGGGCGCCCCGTGCACGAAACCGTGGCGCTGCATGGGGCGGAAGGCACCCTGCGCAACCCTATCATTCATTACAACTACCGCGATCTGGCGCACTTCATCGACAAGCAAGAGCGCTATTCGCAGGCCGATGCCCGCAACCTGTTTCGGCAAGGCATCAGAGCCAAGCCGCAAAACTTCGTCTTGCAACCGTTGAGGCAATTCTATTGGCGCTTTGTCACGCTGCGCGGCTACCGAGACCGTTGGCACGGGCTGCGGCTGTCGCTGTTGATGGCGCGCTATGAATACCGCAAATACCAGTTGCTGGCGGCGTACTGGCAAAGGCGCTAGGTCTGCCTACTGTGGGACAAGGAGGCCATAACCGCCATTGTCGCGCCGATACAGCACATTGATCTCGTCGCTTTCGGCATTCATGAACATATAGAAGTTGTGATCCAGCAATTCCAGCTGTTCAATGGCTTCTTCTTCGTTCATGGGCATCATTTCCACCTGTTTGCGGCGGAAGATATCGGTGGGCGCGGCAGCAACGGTCGCATCAGGAATGTCGTATGATGGCACTTCTTCCGCCATGTTCAGCTCGGCCATGGTGGCGCGGTACCGATCGCGCACACGTTGATTCTTGGCTTTGCGCTTGCTCTTGAAACGGTCGATCTGCCGGTGCAGCTTGTCAACAGCTTTGTTAATGGCCCAACGGATGGTATCGCGGTTTTCGATATTCATTCGTTCTTCGGCGCGCAGAATCGCCCCTCGCGCGTGTTTCACGGTGATCTGCGCTATCGCCAGGTCTGCCCCGCGATGCGTGCGGATGATCGCAAGCTCCACCCCCACATGCGCGATATTGGGCAGGTAGCGATCCAGCTTGTCTACTTTGGAGCGCGTATAACTGTCCAGCGCGTCCGAGATTCGGATGCCATCGCCATGAATGCTGATATCCATTATTACCTCCTGGCATGTTAATCAGACCGCCGTGGCTCGCTGACCACGATGCCAAATACGGCTGCCGCGCCCTCGTCTCGCAGTGCGCGTGCGCAGTCGCTCAAAGTCGCTCCCGTTGTGATCACATCGTCAACCAGCAGAAGCACTCTGCCTTGCACATCGCTGACCACTTCAAACGCGCCTTTCACATTCAGTTTGCGCTCTGCGGCCTTCAGATGCGCCTGCTGCTTGGTGTTGCGCACGCGCCGCAGCAAACCCGGTTCGCAGCACATGTTCAACTCGGCAGCCACAAATTGGCACAATATCTCTGCCTGATTATACCCTCTTTCTGCTAGCCGGTTATTATGCAGCGGAACAGGCAGGATAAAATCAACCTGCAGATTCACCAGTGCCAGCGCACAAATCAGCCGCCGCGCCAACACATCCGCCAGCTCGGTCGCGCCTTGATACTTGAAGGCTTGCACAGCCGATTGCAATACACCCACATGCGGACCAGTCGCGAAAACTGTGTCCAGGTTGTCGGCTCGGCGCGCTGTCCCCTGCAGAGGCAATTGCTCCAATTTTCGCAGGCATTCACCGCAAAATTTGGTATCCACGCGATGGCAGTGGCCGCAAATTGGCGGGAATACCAAGTCAATTGCCCAGGCAGCCACCGCCGCGGCGACAGGTTTCAGCTGTTTCCAGGCCTTCGGATTTCTGGCAGCCTGATTCACGATTAGGCCCAGCGCTTCGGCATTTTTTGCTTCAAAGTCACGCTACGCAACTCAGCAACCATCACAACAGAAGTCTAGCACAATCAACCGTTGCGGCAGGCTGTCGCCAGGCCCAAAATGCAGTAGAATCGGGGTAGGATGAATCAGAAAATGCCTGGGCAGCCTTTTGAATTGCGAATTCGAGCGCATAAGCCGCAATGGCCTCACCTTCTACCGCAGCAGCGCCTGGGCCGGATTGCGTCATGGCATCTTCACGCGGCAAGGCGGCGTCAGCAATGGCATCTGGTCGTCGCTCAACCTGGGCGCGTCCATTGGCGATGATAGCCAGGCGGTGCGTGAAAATCACGCGCGATTGTATGCTGCCTTGGGCGTCAATGCCCAGCGCGCAACGAGTTGCTGGCTGGTGCACAGCACAGATGTCATCGTGGTCGGCGAGCCGAAGAACGGGCAGCAACTGCCGAAAGCCGATTGCTTGCTAACCGACTTGCCCGATACGCCCCTGGTGATGCGCTATGCCGATTGTGTGCCGCTGATCGCGTTCGACCCGGTTAAGCGTGCAATCGGGCTGGCGCACGCGGGCTGGCGCGGCACCGTCCAGGGCATGGCCGCCACTTTGATCAAGGCGCTGCGAAAGACCTATCACTGCCAGTCATCCGATATTGAAGTCCTCATCGGGCCCGCCATCTCGCGGCGCAATTACCAGGTTGGCGAAGAAGTCGCGCAACAAGCGCACGCGTATTTTGGCGAGTCGGCGCAAGTCATCTGGCGAGATCCCGTCACTGGCGCGGCGCACTTTGATCTGTGGCGAGCCAATCTGCTGGATTTGCAGCGGCGCGGCGTCAACAAGGCGCAGGTTGTCGACATCTGCACGCATGACAATACGCGCGAATTCTATTCGCATCGGGCGGAAGCCGGGCGCACCGGTCGCTTTGGCGTGGCGGTATCGCTATGAGCATCGCCGACAACATCCAGCGTGTGCAAGAGCGCATCGCCAATGCCTGTGCCCGTTCGGGGCGCCATCCCAGCGAAGTGACATTGGTCGCGGTCACCAAGCAGCAGACTGTCGATGCCATGCTGGCGGCTGTGGCGGCGGGCCTGCAACAGCTGGGCGAAAACCGCGTAGAAGAAGCAGCCGTCAAGATTCCGCAGGTCGCTGCGACAGCCACCCAGCCGGTAACCTGGCACATGGTCGGGCATATCCAGAGCCGCAAAGCCAAGCAAGTTGTGCCGTTGTTTGACCTGGCGCAATCGGTCGACAGCCTGCGCCTGGCGCAGCGACTGTCACGCCTGGCGCAAGCACGCGGGCGCGATTTCCCTGTGTTGCTGGAAATCAATGTATCTGGCGAAGCATCGAAATATGGATTGGTGGGTTACAATTGGCATAACGATGAGGCGGTCCGACAGCAATTGTGGCAGGAAGTGTCGGCGATCATGGCGCTGCCCAGCCTGGATGTCCGTGGCCTGATGACCATGGCGCCATTCGGTGCAGAAGAACGGATCATCCGCCGCGTCTTTGCCGACATGAGCGCGCTGCGCGAGTCGCTGGATGCGAACTTGCCCGTGTTGAGCATGGGCATGACGGACGACTTCACGATCGCCATAGAAGAAGGCGCAACGATGATCCGCGTCGGACGCGCCATTTTTGGAGAACGCAAGTAAAGCAGGCACAGAGTCGAAAGGAAAAATCCCCCATGAGCGAGATATTTGTTGTATTGATTTGGGCGCTTCAGGCTTATCAGCTGATTCTGCTTGCGCGCGTTTTGATGAGCTGGCTACCCAATCTCGACCCGAACAACCCGATCGCTCGCTTCTTGTATCAAGCGACCGAGCCGGTGCTTGCGCCCATCCGCAATGCCCTGCCGCCTCTGGGTGGCATCGACCTCAGCCCACTGGTGGTCTTCCTGGGCATCAGCGTGTTGATGCAGCTGGTACTCTAGCGCCGTCCCCTTACAGGCGCAGCAAAATCCTGCCGCAATTCTGGCAGTGCACGATGTCGTCGCTGCGGCTGATGGCGTTGATGACGACGACATTCTGTTCGATCCCGCAGCTGGTGCAGGCATTGTCTTGCAGCGCCGCCAGCGGACGATTGGCTTTGGGGGCGCGCATGCGAATGTAAGTCTGGAATAAATCGGGGCTGATCTCCGCGACCTGACTTTTGCGCTCTGCCAGCATCTCGTTGACGGCCGCGGACAACGTGTCTTTTTCCTCTTGCAGCTCGATGTTGGCTTCTTCTCGCGCTTCAGACAATTCATGTAATCCCGCTTGCACCGTCTCCAACTGTTCACCCAGGTCATCCCTCTCCAAGATCAGATGCAGCATTTCGTCGTCCAACGTGAGTTTGCGACGGCTCAATGCCTCGACTTCCATTTGCAGATCTTGCAGCTCTTTTGGATTCGTCACCTCGCCGCCGTAGAGCGTGGCTTCGGAGTTGGCGCGCTTTTCGACCACCGCCCGGATTTCGTGTTCATGTTCTGTCGCGCGTTTGGCTGCGTCTTGATGGGCTGCCTGCGCCGCTTCGAAGTTGGCGCGCGCCTCTTCCAATGCGGCATCACCCGCCATCTCCAGATTGATCGATTTGATACGCTCGGTGCGTGCGATGATATCCAGCTCCAACTCCTGGACGCGGTACAGCGCGAGAAGGTCAGACATTGATTGTTTCCCTTCGGCTTCCATAGGCTTGTTCACAAGCCCCTATAATAACCCAAATTGCCGCCGTTGGGCTATTCCGATGCTAGGCTGGTATGCTTGCGATCAATAGGACAACCAAAGAGCAAGGCAGAGAGCGAATATGAAACGGGCCTACCGCTTGCGCGCGCTGGGAAGCTTGTATGCAAAGGTAGACAGCGACGACTTCGACCGCCGCGAACATGCGCTATTTCAACTGGCGATGTTGCTGCGCCGCAGTCGTAACGATGCCGGCAACCATGTTCAGCCAGATTTTGTGAACGACAACCTGCCGCGCGACTTGCTGCGACTGCGCCTTTCTTCAGACGAAAAAATCCAAGTCGTCGAGCAACTGACGCAGGTGATCATGGAGCGCCCGGAAAGCCGCGCCACTGCCATCTGGACGCTGGGCGAGGTCGAGGCAGCATTCGCGCTGGAATCGGCTGTGGCAAGCATCGTTGAAGTTGGCAGGCAGCTCCAAAACGAAGCGGCTTTTCAAGCTTGCGTGGCGCTGGCAGGCTGGCTTTCGGAGCATGAATCGGCGCTTGTGGTCCTGGACCTGGCTGACATGCGCGCGCTGTTGAGGAGCTGGGCAGGTACATCGGACGCGCGGCTGGTGAAACGATCCAAGGACCTGCTGGAGCAACTGCCTTCGCCATGACTGCGCTATAATGAACATGGATTCGACACACAGGAAGGCGCTGCCATGTCCAGTCTCTTTGACAAACTTTCGGTCTTGCTGAATGCCCAGGTCAACGAGTTGATGGGGCGCAATCCAGGCTCGCCATTGGCGCGCATTCGTCTGAACGCAGAGGAAACGGCTGCCAATCCACGTCGTTCGGCAGAGCGGCTGCGCGCGCGGCTAGAAGAAGCAGTTCTATACGAAGATGAATTGCAAGCCAAGATCGACAAGCTGATGGGTGAAGCGCTTGACCTGGACGAGCGGGTCGATGCAGCGCTGGGCGCAAGCGACACATTTGGCTCGCGACGACTGCAAACACAGCTGAACCTGAAGCAGCAGCAGCTTTCCATCGCCGAATCCGAGTTGCGAGATCATCGCTTGGTGACACGCCATCTCATGCAAGAGCTGGCCGCGCTGGAAGCGACCTTGGACGAACACGAAAGGCGCAGCACGCGCATTCCGGTCGACGAACCGGTAGCAAGCGCAGGCCAGACCGCTAAAGCAATTGCCCGCGATGCCGCCAACAAGCTCAACGAGACGCTGGACGCGCTGGATGGTCGACTGCCCAATGCAAACGCAGCCAAGCCTCGCCCGACTCGCTATCACATCGTAGATGAAGCGCCCGACCCGAATTCGCCCAAGCCGCCCGGCAAAGACGCGACAATAATGAACCAGCGTCTTTCGCGCCTGAGCCGGCCCGACGATGACTAGAAGCGCTCTTCGGCGGCCGCACCAGGCTCCAACTGGTTGATGAGATCGTGCATGGAGCGCTCGATATGCGGGAAGCCCAGCCAGGCGCACATCAAACCGAAGAAGCCGCCAGTGACAAGGCGAAAGAGCGGCGCGCTCTCCCGCGGGGGCCACAGCTCAAAAGGCGGATAGCTTAGCAATTGGCTGCCACCATCCAGGGCGATGGGCAGCAGACCCGCCAGCACAAAGAGCCAAAGCGGCAAGGGGCGGATGCGCCAGCGATAACGCCGATACACCAGCCCACCGACAAAGAGCAGCGTATAGATCGCTAAATCGCGCGCGCACAAGCTGGTCTTGTAACCGAATGTCTCATCGCCGATGAAATGTCGTGCCGCCAACTGCTGTGTCGCGCTGAATATTTCCAGGTCATCCGCGCTGGCATGCTGGCTCTCCGCGCCAAAGCGACTCGCCCAATAGCGATACTCCCCCTGGAAAGCAGCAGATTCCACTGCAAATTCTTCAAAAGATGCGAAGCTGGCCCCAGCAGCGGCGCGTGGATAGAAGGGCTGCTCGCCGTAGACAAAGACCGATCGAAACGCGAATTGGTGGCAGAAAGGGCTGTACATGGTGTATATGGCGTTGGCGGTCGCGTGCATGCCCAGCTTGGCCAGTGTCGGCGCCAGCCATGGCAAACTGATATAGAGCGCCAAAATCGTCAATGCCATGCGCAGCCAATTTCGCGCCGCCGACAGCAGAATCTGCCTGACACGACGCTTGATCCCGCGCAGTGACCTAGCCATTCTGTGCATAACCAGACAGGTCACGCCGCAGCTGATCGATGCCTACAGGACCATAATACAGTCGAACAATGCGGTACTCTGCATCTATCAAGAAGGCGCTGGGCAGCCCGCGGATCTGGTAGGCGCGCGCAACGGCTAAAACAGGATCGAGCAGTACAGTGAATGTAAGCTCCAGTTGGTCGACCCAGGCGCGCACAGTATTCGCGCTTTCACCCATATTCACAGCCAAGATGCGCAGTGTTTCGCTTTTCTGAAGCTCGTCAAGCGCGGGCATTTCGTTTCGGCAAGGCGCGCAGCCGGTAGACCAAAAGTACAGCAGCGTAAAGGCGGAGTCGCTTTGCATCAGCGAAACCATCTCGCCTGACCATGTAGGCAACTGAAAGATGGGGGCCGGGTGGCCAGGCTCGGGCGCAACAGCCTGGGGCAGGTCGCCGCTGAATACCGAGCGCAGTGGCAAGCCCGCCCCTTTGATAACTGCCAGCGCCAAACTGAAGCAAAGCAGCGCCGCCAGCCAATGCGCGAGTCTGTGCGAGCGGCTCATATGCGCCTGGCAGCCCCGTTAGTCATCAGCAAAGGCAGCCGCCAGCATGTCGTCCAGCTGTGCCTGCGATAGCACACCGAAATGCCGCGCCACAATGATGCCGTCTTTGTTCAGCAGATAGGAGCTGGGTCGCGTCTGTATGGCGTAGGAATCGTTGATCGCGCCCGTATCATCCAGCGCCAGGGGGAAGCTCAAGGAGAATTCGTCGCGGAAGTCGGACATGGCTGCTTCGGTGTCGTTGAAGGCGATGGCCAGGATTTCAAAGCCGCGCGCCGACCATTCAGCATAGACGCGCTGAAACTCGGGCATCTCGCGGCGGCAGGGGCCGCACCAGGTGCCCCAAAAGTTCAGCAGCGTCACCTTACCGCGCAGATCCGCCAGGCTCAGGCGCTCGCCGTCCAGCGTAGTGATGTTGAATGCGGGCGCGCGTTTGCCTTCTTCCAGACCTACTTCGCCGATTTCGCTGACCAAGTCGCTCAGGCTGCTGATGACATTGCTGGCCAGAGAAGGCTGGCTGGTTTCTTCTTGGAGCGGCAGGGCATGGCGCACTTTAACGCGGATGCGCGTGTCGCCGGTGAAGTCTTCCGCGCTCAGGTTCAACAGGTGCAAGCCGCCACGCTCTACTGCGGCAGCCGTTATGGGATACAGCTTGTCGTCGACCTGGCGGCTTTCGGCTGAGTTGGCGCGCGCCACGATCGCGTCGTCAGGCGCGTAAAGCACGATATCCAGTTCAAGCCCGCTGCCTGCCAGGCCCCGCGCTTCCACATCAATCTGGTCGCCCGCCTCGGCGTGGAACAGCAGCTGACGCATTGGCGCTTCGGCAGAGAAATGCAGGCTGGCGCTTTGATTGATCGCCACTGGCAGCAGCGCGCCTGCCAGACAATCGCCAAGATGATTCAAGTGCAGATCGCCCTCGAAGACGCCCAATCCACATTCTTCTACGCGGAAGGTGAAATCGGCGAATTCCCCGCGCGAAAAAGTCTGGCTGAGGCTCTGCAAGCGCCCGCTGGCTACCAGCAATCCGATGATGATCATCAGGCAACCGCTGAAGAGCTCGATCTTGCGCATGTGCCGCTGCAGACGCCGCAAGACTCCGCGCGCGCCGTCCATCAGCATGGCGGTGATCAAAAAAGGTATGCCCAAGCCGACGCTGTAAGCCGCCAGCAGCAGCATGCCCTGGGCGATATCGCCGCTGGTCGCGCCAGCTGTCGCCGCGACAGTCAGAATCGTGCCCAGCAGCGGCCCGATGCAAGGCGTCCAGCCGGCCGAAAAGACCATGCCCATAAATGCCGAGCCAAGCAAGCCTTCGCGTCCGCCACCGATATCGGCGCGGGTATCGGAGTAAAGCGCGCCTTGCAGCCGATCCAGCAGCGCCATCCAAAAGCGCGCCGGCTGCGAAAATGCCCCACTAGCAAACATGCCCAGCAGCAGCGCAGCGATAACTGGCAGAGCCAAGACCGCCTCTTCCAGCAGCGCCCAATAAATCAACGAACTGGCAGCGATCGCGGTCGCCAGGCTAAAAATGCGGCTGTCCAGAAGCGGTGCGCGGCTCTTGCCCCGCAGCCAGTTGAACAAACGAGGCATCAAGCCCATGAATTGCAAGCCAAAAAAGATGATTACGATGCCGCCCACTCGCCCCAGCGCTTCCGTGAATGCGCCGACATATTGGCCCGCTACACTGGAGAGCGCCGTCGTCAGCAAGCCGATTAGCACGAAGATCAAGGAAAAGCCCGAAACGAATGCGCCGCCATGCATCAGCATCTGCAAGCGCATTCCCAAACTGATTGTGGTGGGCGCCCCCGCTGCGTTTTGACGGCTGACCTGGTGAGTCAGACGTCCGCCCATATATCCGATGTAGGCTGGCACCAAAGGAAGCACACAGGGCGAGATGAACGAAAGCAAGCCCGCCACCAGCGCCAAGCCAATCGTCACATTATCCATTTCCAATCGTCTCCGATATCTGCTTGCGTCTTGCTTCTATCGGCAGTCTGCCAGTAAATCCTTACAGGAGCCTTGCACTTGGCTGATCGCCCTGCGCGTATTCGCCGCTTTCCAGCAGGCGCTGCAGCAGAGCCCGTTCCGCTTCGCATGATTGCACATCGCCATCGATCCATGCGCTGCGCAGCTGCTCCAGAATCCGCTTGTAGTGCGGTCCGGGCGGCAATCCCCGCGCGCGCAGGTCATGCCCTGTTGTGCAAGGGCGGATCGTCCGCCAGCGCTGCATGGTTAGGCGCAAGCGTTCTTGAGCGCTTGACGAGTCGTGCAGCAGCAGCCAGGCGGCGTGCAGGGCGGTGGGCGGCAGCTTCTCCAAGCGCGGCGCGATCTCGCTGGGGCGGCGCAAAGGGTCGGCGAGATCTTCAGCAATCGCAAGAATGCGACAGGTGGCGCTCACGCTATTGATCTGCCGACGGTTCAGGTCCAGGCGCTTGGCGATGCAGCGCGCGACAGTGTCCTCGTGGGCCCCCAGCAGCAGACACCAGCGCAATGCAGGCGCATCAATGTCTGCCGATTGCCAGGGTGGCTCTTGCTCTTTCGCTCGCTTGAGGTCGTCTGCGAGGCGCTTTGAGGGGCGAAATCCGGGCTGAATCTCTTTCAAGGCGCCCAGGTCATTCAAACGCAGCAGGATCTCGCTGGCCGGCTTCTCCACCATGATCCGATCAATTTCCTTGCGCAGGCGCGCGCCAGAAACCCGCCCCAGCATCGGCAGCGCATCCCGCAGCCAGACCGCCGTCTGCGCATTGATTTTGAAATTCAGTCGAGTCGTAAATCGCAGCGCGCGCAGTATCCGGGTGGGATCGTCAATGAAGCTGCGATCATGCAAAACACGAATTTGCTGATTGCGCAGGTCTTGCAATCCGCCGCAGGCATCCAGCAGTTGCCCATAGGGCGCATTTGGACTTAGGCGCAGCGCTAGCGCATTGACCGAAAAGTCACGCCGCTGCATGTCGTCCACGATGCTGCCAGGTTTTGTATCGGGCAGAGCGGCCGGCTCTGCATAGGTCTCGCTGCGCGCCCGCGCAAAGTCGATATGCTGCGGCAGGTCGGCCAGTGGCAGCCCGAGCCTGTCGGCAGAATCGGCAGACAAGGACCATTTCGCTGTGCCAAAAGGTTGGTGCGCGTGCACCTGTCCGCCATATCGCTTCTGCAAGCCGCGAGCGAATGTAGACGCATCGCTTTCGATCACAAAATCCAGGTCGGCGCTTCGCTGCCCCAAGAGCAGATCGCGTAGGACCCCGCCAACCAGGTAGAGGCTGCGCTGCTGGTCTTGTGCCTGCATTGCCACAATATCCGCCAGACGCGCCGCAGCCTCACCCAGTCCGCGAACTAGCGCGCTGCGGTCGAAGATGCCTGGCTGGCTGCTTGTGTTGTCTAGCGGCGTCATGGTAAGCCAGCTTGTAACTAGGAGACGGCGACCCAGGGACCGATGAGGTCGCGCTGAATCATGCTGACCGAGGTGCTGAAGTTGAAGAATGCCAGCAGGGCATAGGCAAAAGCCGCCTGCCGATCATCGCGCCCACTCATCAGGCTGAACAAGCCCGGCATGATGATGGCCAGCCACAGCATGTACAGCACATAGACGACAGTGCGTCCGGCAATCAGCTCAAAGCCTGTCAAAAGCAGCGCAATCCCGACCAGCAGCGTGGTGCCCGCCAGCAGCGCATAGACGACTACTGCTCCCCAATAATTCCCGCTGAGCGATTGCTTGCCGCGCGCGGAAACTGCCGCGAACGCCGCCCAGATGCCCAGCGCCAGCGAGTATAAAATGTGCATGTTGAATAGGATTTGGTGAAAATCTGCCATGCGTCACCTTGCTCAACTATGCCTGCTCGTATACTAGCACATGCAATTCCGAGTCGGTCTTGCAGAAATTGCCAGAAAAAAGCGCGCACAACGAAGTAGAACAAGCTAGGTGATCGATACTTGAGCACAGAGAATACAGAGGGTGATGTAGTGGCGAAATGGTTGTTGCCCACCAGGCAGTTCAACCGGTGATGGCGAATCCCCGCGCCCGGAAAAAGAAATGGGTTCAGGCGATGGTCAGCAGACCCAAATTGCTTGCCAGCCACATCAACGCTGCCAGGTTGGCGACCAGCAAGCCGGGCCTCTGCACATTGGCGCCGAATCTCGCTCGGTTGCCGCGCATGTCCAACTCCCAGGGGAAGACGACGCATGCCAAGGCGCCGACGCAGATGATGACGCCCAGCCAGCCTGGAAACAATCCTTGCGAAATGGTGATGACGATGCAGACCAGCGCGCCGGCAAAAGACAGATGGCCGAGCCAGGCGGTCGTGTTTTTCCCTAGCAGGACGACTGTATTCCGCAAGCCAGCCGACTTGTCGACATCATAATCTTCGACCTGGTTATAGAATTGTCCATAGGCAGAAAACAAGATGGCCGCCGCTACCACCAGCCACACGCCGCCGGGATCGCTGCTGTATGTGGCGTATCCAGCCGCCACCAGCAAGCCGCTCAACATCAGGGCATGCGAAAGAAAGTCGGTCAGCGGACGCGCTTTGAAGCGAAAAGGGTGCGCCGAATACAGATAGCACAGCGCCAACGTAATGCCACCCAGAGCCAGCGCCCAGCCGCCTGCCAACGCAAAGAGCAGCAGAGACAGCGCACATGTCGCCGCGCAGATGCGAAGCCCTTCCCGCCGGCTGAGCAGTCCGCCGCTGATGGCATTGTGGGCGCGCTTGGCAGTGTCCAGCGCATCGTCCGGCGCATCTTCGACATCGTTGAGCATGAACGCGAAGCACATCGCCAGCACATTGGCAGCCAGCACCACAAAGAGCCGCCAGTCGACCGGAGCGCCAATCGGTTCCATTGCCAGCAGACCGCCGACCAGTGTCAAGGGTATGGTGAAGGGCACATGCTCTCGCCATCGCGACAAGCGTACGATGGCGGCGAGTTTGCTGGATGATGCGCGCTGGGCTGTTTGGCTCATGCCGGATACAGTAATTGACTGGTCCTTGATCGCGACTAGCATAACACAGGCCCCGCCCGGCGCATACGCGGCAAAGATGAACCCTGCATTGTCGGCATGGCTCGCGGGGAGTATGATGCCGCCTATGTTTCGCGCATACCTGCTTTTGCTGCTTTGTGGCTTTCTTTTGGTCGGTTGCAACTTGAGCCGAGCCGCGTCTGCCAAAGACGCCACGGTCGTCGGCAAAATCAACTTGCGTCTGGAAACGTTGCAGCAGAAAGCTACGCCACTGGCCGTGCACAGCAATTCACAGACCGCCCAGCCCACGCTCGATCGCAAAGCAAATCGCTGTCCCCAGTCCGCTCCCGAGCTGGCCCGCCAGGTTGAAGCCGATGTGCGCGTTGATTATGGCGCGCGCAGCGCCGATGTCTCCCAACGCATCGTCTTCCACAACCTGGAAGCAGAGCCACTGGACAAGCTGGTCTTGGATGTGCAAGCCAATCAATGGACAGACACCTTCTCGCTGTTGGATCTGCGCGTCAATGGCGAAAGCGTCGATTATCAGCTGGACCTCAACCGCCTCGAGATTCTGCTGGTCGCGCCGCTGCAGCCTGGCTGTTGGCTGGAAGCCGCGCTGACCTTTCAGCTGCGTCCGAGCGCCATACGCGAAGGTCTGCGCTCCTACCGCGGCTTCTTTGGCCACAGCCCGCGTCAGCTCAATTTGAGCCACTTCTTGCCGACCGTTGCTGCACGGCTGAATGGCGAATGGCGGATTCATCAGCCCAGCGGCATCGGCGAGCAAATCGTCTATGAGCGGAGCGACTGGCGGGTGCAGGTCACGGCGGAAAACGCATCCGACAAGCTGCAGTTGGCTGCGCCCGGCGCTGTAACACGCCTGGGGACGAGGCAGTGGCTGGTCGAGCTGTCGGCATCGCGCGATTTCGCCATCAGCCTCAGCGAAGAGTTCATCCTCTCCGAGCGGGAAGTCGCGCCAGGACTGACGGTGGCTATGTATAATTTTGCCGATGCCCAGGTCAATGCGGGCGATTCGAGTCTGGACAGCGTTTCGCATCTGTTGGTTGAGTCTGGCAAGGCGCTCGATCTGTTTGCCCGTTACTTCGGCGCGTATCCCTACAAGCGCTTCGTGATCGTGCAAGGCGACTTCCCCGATGGCATGGAATTCACGGGTCTGGTTTATGTCGGCAGCGCCTGGTTTTATGGTTTTGATGGCAGTCCCAAGAATTACCTGACGTTAATCGCTGTGCACGAGATCGCGCATCAGTGGTGGTATGCTCGCGTCGGCAGCGATTCGGCGCTAAACCCCTGGCTGGACGAAGCGCTCGCCACGTACAGCGAATACCTGTACATCGAGGCATTTTATCCAGCAGAAAGGAATTGGTGGTGGAGCTTCCGCGTGGCTGGCTTTTTCCCACAGGGCAGGGTCGACAGCGCCGTCTATGATTTCACAACCGCGCGCGCATACATCAACGCCATCTACCTGCGAGGCGTGCAAATGCTGCACAACTTGCGCGATGATATCGGCGATGCGGCATTCATGCAGCTGCTCGGGCAATACAGCCAGGCTGCCGATGGTCGCATTGCCGATCCCGCGCTATTTTGGAGCCTGCTGCCCGCCGAGCAGCAAATTCTTACGCAGGCCACACGATCCGAATTCCTGCGCCAACCGAGCGTAGCTGGACTCTAGGCGCTGAATGTGTCTAACCCGTCGTCTTCATGCCCGCCGCGATGCCATTGATGGTCGCCAGCGTGGCATCCAGCACCGGCCGCCACTGCGCATCGTCTTCATCCAGCCCCCGCAGCTCGCGCAAGAGAGCCACCTGCATGAAATTGAGCGGATCGACATAGGGGTTGCGCCGCTGGATAGATGTCTGGATGGCTGGCATATTCGCCAGCAGATCGTCTTGCTGCGTCACGCGCATAATCATGTTGCTGCTGCGGGCGTGCTCGGCTTTGATCCAGCCGAAGAATTTCTCGCGCAGTTCGACAGGTTCGACCAGCGAGGCATAGAGCGCGGCAATGCCCATATCGGCTTTGGCGACATCAAGCTGAGCGTTGTCAATGACCGCCTTGAAGAATGACCAACTGCGATACATCTCTTGCAGCAAACGAAGTCCATCGCGGTCGGTCTCGGCAAAGGTCTCGAAGGCTGTGCCCAATCCGAACCAGCTGGGCACAATTGCGCGGCTTTGCATCCAGCTGAACATCCAGGGGATGGCGCGCATGGCGGAGAAACCAGCCCGTTCGGCGCGTTTGGCAGGCCGCGAACTGATCTGCATGCGGCTTAGCTCGCGGATGGGCGTGGCTTGCTGCCAATATTCGATGAATCCCTCGCTTTCGTAGACGAACTGGCGATAACAAACGCGGCTTAGCTCGGACAACTGCTCCATCGCTTCGAAGAAATGCGCCGGCACATGATGTTGCTCTTGCAAACCCATGCCAATCAGCACGGCGTTGAGCACCTGCTGCAAGTGTCGGTGGCCGATGCCGCGGTTGCTATAGCGATAGGCGATAACTTCTCCCTGCTCGGTGATTTTGACGCCCCCGCGCAATGACTCGGGAGGCTGCGACAAGATAGCGCGGTTGGTGGGTCCGCCGCCACGACCGATGCTGCCGCCGCGCCCATGAAACAGCTCCAGCGACACGCCGTGCTTGACGCAGATTTCCGAGAGCAGCTGCTGCGCGTGATACAAGTTCCAGTTTGACGCCAGATAGCCGCCGTCTTTGCTGCTGTCGGAATAGCCGATCATGATCTGCTGACGCAAGCCGCGTTTGCCCGCCCGCGCCGCCAGATAGGCCTGATACTCGGCGATAGAAAAGAGCTGCTTCATGATCTGCGGCGCATGGTACAGGTCGTCTATTGTCTCGAAGAGCGGCACGATGGTGATATCGCGGTCTATGCCGACTTCGCTGGCAAAAACCAGCATGGCCAAAACATCGCTGGGCTGCTGGGACATGCTGGCGATGACTGTGTCAATGACGATGGCGTCGTATCGCGCGTGCGCTGCGCCGATCATGCGCCAGGTGCGGATGATGCTCTGTGTGCCATCGCTGAAGCTGTCGATGTCTTGCGGGAATAGTGGCCGCCGGCTGCGGATCTCGGCTGCCAGCAGTGCCTGCTTCTGCGCTTCGGGCAGCGCCAGGTACCTATCGCAAATGTCGTATCGGGCGAAGATCTCATCCAGTGCGGCGCTGTGCAATTCGGCATTTTCGCGCACTTCCAGCGGCGCCAGGTGCAATCCAAACAGACGCAGCTTGCGTACCAGTCGCTGGACTGTGCCCAAAGCCGATCGCAATCCGCCGTGCGCTTTCAGGCTGTCTTGCACTTGCAGCAGGTCGCGCAGAAAGCCGCGGCTGGATCGGTAATCGTCAGCCGCGAGCTTGCGCTGGATGCTAGCCAGCTTTTGACGGTAGATCTCGGCCGGATAGCGCTTGCTCATCGCATCATCGTCTTCGGCGCTTGCAGCGCGGATCTCTGCCGACGCGCCGAATCGCTCGGTATCTTGCGTCAGGTGCTGTGCCAGCAGCTCAATTTCGTCCAGGTAGATCTGCCGTGCTGTGGCTCGCAGGGTTGCCAGCGTCTGCAGTGTGACATCGGTAGTAACATTGGGATTGCCATCGCGGTCGCCACCTATCCACGAGGCATAACGCAGCACCGGCGGCAGCTCTGTCCAGTCTGCCTCTGGGTAGCTGCGTTCCAACGCGATCTGCAAATCTTCATAAATGTCGATGACAACATCAATAATGACCGAGCGGATGAAATAAATGCCGAAGTCGACTTCGTCTGCGACTTCTTTCTTTGAGGCGCGCACCTGGCGTGTCTGCCATAGCTCTTCGACCTCTTCCGCCAGCGCGCTTTCCAGCTTGTGCAGTTCTCTGGGCAGCAGATTGTGGCGGTCGCGGCGTTCCATCATGCTGGCGATATGCCGCAGCTTGACCAGCGTTTCCTGGCGTTTTGCTTCGGACGGGTGGGCTGTCAGCACGAGTCGCAGCCGCGTTTGCTCCAGCAGGGCACGCATGTCGGCGGCTGTCTTGCCACTCTTCTTCAAGGCGCGGATCGCCTCGACAATCGACTCTTTCAGCCGGCCTTTGGCTTCGCGCTGGCGAATGACGCGGATTCGCTGCAAGTCTTCGGCGATGTTGATGAGCTGAAAATAATTGGAAAATGCCTTGATGAGCACATGTTTGGAATCCAGCGGCAGATTTTCCAGGCGGTCTGCCAGTTGGAAAGCGGCTTCGGCATCGCCATTGCGGCGCGCCTTGGACATGGCGCGGATCTCCTCGACCAGATCATAGGCGTCCATGCCACATTGTTCCTGGATGATGACACCGAGCCAGCTGCCCAGCAGGTGAATATCCTGGCTCAAAATGTTGGAGCCAGGTTTGCGCGCATCGCTCATGTTCTGCTCTCCAAAATCATCCCGGCTGTCGGACCACAGCAGTCACAAAGCGATTTCCAGCCTGATCATCGACGCCGCTTGGCGGGACTGCCAATGTTCATCAATATAGTGCAAATTGGGTCGCGAATCCAGTGCAGCGGGTTGCAGCGCGCCAGGCAAACCGCGGGCAGCCACAAGGCTTAGCGCCGCATCCCGACGACAGCAGACGAATCTTCAAACTTGGGGCGATAATTCAGCGCTTCCAGGATATGCGGCACTTCTATTTCTGGCGTGTTGGCCAGATCGGCGATGGTGCGGCTCAGCTTAATGACGCGATGATAACTGCGCGCGCTGAGATTCATCTTGCGCACCGACATAGACAAGATTTGCTGCGCGTCTGCCCCCAGCGGGCAGAAGTCATCAATGTCGCTGACTCCCATATCCGAATTGGCATGCAGCCCGGATGCGCCTGCGAAGCGCTGTGTCTGCCAACTGCGCGCTTTTTCGACTCGGCTGCGGATGTCCGCCGAGCTTTCCGCTTGTTCTGTGCCCAGCAGCTTGTCATAGTCGACGCGCGGCACTTCGACATGGATATCAATGCGGTCGAGGATGGGGCCCGATATGCGCGACTGATACCGTTGGATCTGGTTGGGCGTGCAGGTGCAGCTGTGTTGTGGCGAACCATAAAATCCGCAAGGGCAAGGGTTGCGCGCGCCAACCAGCTGGAAGTTGGCGGGGAAGGTAATGCTGCCTTTGGCGCGACTGATCGTTACGACCTTGTCTTCGATTGGCTGGCGCATCACTTCCAGCACGCGCGTGGGCAATTCGTTGATTTCATCCAGAAAGAGCACGCCGCGATGCGCCAGGCTGATCTCGCCCGGCTTGGGCACAGACCCGCCGCCGACCAGCCCATTCTGCGAGATGGTAAAGTGGGGCGCGCGGAAGGGTCGCTGGCGGATGAGCGGCGCATCTTGCGAAAGCATATCGACAATCGAATAAATCCGCGTTACATCCAGCGCCTCTTCAAGCGAAAGCGCCGGCAATATCCCGGCCAGCGCCCCGGCCAGCAAGCTCTTGCCCGCGCCCGGCGGTCCCGACATCAGAATGTTGTGATTGCCCGCCGCCGCCACTTCCAGCGCTCGTTTGACATGTTCTTGCCCGCGCACATCGCAGAAGTCGACCACGCCATCCGCCATGACGTTCGACCGCTGCTGCGCCGCCAGCCTGGATTCATAAGGCGCGATCGGGTTCAGCTGATAGAGATGCTCGACCAGCTGCCCAATTGAGCGCACAGGGATGATGTCGATGCCTTGCACCAAGGCGGCTTCGGCAGCATCTTCCTGCGGCACAAAGACGGTCGACAATTCGCGCTGCCTGGCGGTGTAGACCATGGGCAGCACGCCTTTGACATGGCGGATTCCCCCGTCCAGCGACAGCTCGCCGATGAACATGGACTCGTCCAGCGCATGCAGGGGGATCTGGTCGGTGGCTGCCAGCACGCCGATTGCGATCGCCAAATCATACGAGGGACCGTGCTTGGGAATATCGGCCGGCGACAAATTGACGACATAGGCTTTGTTGGGGAAACGCAAACCACTATTGCGGATCGCGGAACGGGCGCGCTCGGAGCTTTCGCGGACCGATGCGCCTGGCAGCCCCACCAGTTTGAAGCTGGGCAAGTGGGCGCGCGGATTGAAATCGGTCTGCACCTCGACCAGGCGCCCGTCCAGGCCGATGACTTCACATGTATTGACGATCGCGAGCATAAGCCGCCCTCAAAAAAATGTCAGCCAAACGCGGCAGTTTCGCAGCCCATGTACTCCGGAAAGGATAGCACATTTGTCGCATTATCGCGCCAGCCAACCTGCTGCGAGAACAACTGCACTAGGTTTTCCCTTTGTGGTGAACTGACCCCGTGTGAACCATGAAACAAAAGCCATATCCAGGAATATAAACTCTCCCGGCTAATCCTGCGCCGATAAGTAGGCGATGATCCCGCCCGCGTCCAAGATCGCTCGCACTTCTTCGGGCATGGGCGCGAACGAGAATGACCGCCCGCCAGCCCGAAGCTCATGCGCTGCCATGTCGATCTCCAGTATATCGCCAGTCTCTACGCAATCCACAATTGACGGGCACTCGATCGCCAGCAGCCCGTTGTTTATGGCGTTGCGATAATAGATGCGGGCGAAGCTCCCCGCGATCACCGCGCGCAGCCCGGCATGAACGAGGCAGGTGACGGCTTGTTCGCGGCTGCTGCCATTGCCGAAGTTGCGCCCAGCCACGATGACATCGCCCTCCTGCGCCCGAGCCGCGAATGCGGGGTCAAGGTCTTCGAGGGCATGACGCGCCAACTGGACCGGGTCGTGACTAATGGTATAAGTGTACTTGCCCGGGAAGATGACATCGGTATTGATGTTGTCACCATATTTCCAGACGCGGTGGGTGGTCTTGGTCATTGCGCCTCGCTCACAGGTCGGCGGGATGTGTCAGCTTGCCCGCAATGCAGCTGGCCGCCACCACAGCCGGGTTCGCCAGGTAAATCTCGGCAGCGGGTTCGCCCATGCGCCCGCGAAAATTGCGGTTGGCGCTGCTGATGCAGACTTCGCCCGGCGCAAGCACGCCCATGTGATTGCCCATGCAGGGTCCGCAGCCCGGCGTGCCGATGACCGCGCCCGCGTCCAGCAGCGCCGTGATATGACCGGCCTCTGCCGCATCCCGCAGCACCAGCGATGACGCTGGGATCACCAGCAAGCGCCTGCGCAGTTGTCTGCCGCTCACAAGGTCTGCCGCGGCCGCGATGTCTTCGAGCCGTCCGTTGGTGCAAGTGCCAATGAAGCCGATATCGACTCGCCGCCCGGCGACTTCTGAAAGGGGAAAACTGTTGTCTACGGCATGCGGGCAAGCCACCATAGGCTCGACTTGGCACAGGTCGACCGTCTGCTCGCCAGCCACTTGTGCATCGGCAACCGGATAGAGCGCATTGGCTTCAAAATAGTCCAGACGTTGCTCGTAGTCTTGTGGTCGTGTCCGCGCCAAGGTGTCTCGCAGCCAGCGCCATGTAGTGTCGTCAGGTGGCATGCAGGCGCTCTTCGCGCCCATCTCGGCCATCATGTTGGTCAGCGCCGCCCGCGAATCCGGCGTCATTTTGGCGAGTCCCTCGCCGGCAAATTCAACCGCCATATACGCCGCGCCATCCGCTCCCAGCCCGCCGATCAAAGCCAACGTCAAGTCTTTGCTGGTTACGCCGCGCCGCAGCGATCCTGTCAGGTTTATGCGCAGGGTCTCTGGCACGCGCAGCCACAATTGCCCGGTCGCCCAAAGCGCCGCCACTTCACTGCGCCCGATGCCCGCGCTGAATGCGCCCAGCCAGCCGAAATGTGGACTGTGGCTATCCGCGCCCAGCAGCGTCATGCCCGGGCCCACGACACCTTCTTCGCATAACACCTGGTGACAGATGCCGCGCCCGACCTCGTAGAATTGCTGTATGCCTTGCGCCCGCGCAAATTCGCGGATTTCTGCGTGATTTCGCGCGTGTTTGGGGCTTGGCGGCGGCACAGCATGATCCAACGTGATCGCCAGCCGCTCGGGAAACTTGACGCGCTTGTGGGGCAACTGGGCGAAGATCTGGGCGATGGCGGCGCTGTTGTCGTGGCTGAGCGTCACATCCGGCTCGATGACCACGATTTCTCCAGGCACAACATGCTTTCTGCCCGCGGCGCGCGCCAGGATTTTTTCGGTCAACGTTGGCATAGTATGCGACGCGATCTGCTGGCAGGGCGGCCCAAGTTTCGCGTATCCGCCGCCGACAAACTCTGATACCATGACTCGCTATTGGCTGCTGAACAGGCTTCTAATTCCCTCATGCTAGCACCCGATCTGCGCGAAAAACTGCGCCACAACACCGCTGTGAATATCGCCGATGGCAGCCTGTTTGGCTTCGGCATTATGGGCTTGGCATCCTATGTTACCATAGTGCCGCTCTTCTTGTCCTACCTCACCGAATCGACCGCGCTGATTGGTTTCGTGGCTACGCTCTTCTATATGGGCTGGCAAGTGCCGCAGCTTTTCGTTTCGAACTATGTTGCGGGCTTGCGCCGTTACAAACCCATGACGCTGGTCATGACCTTGATCGAGCGCGTGCCCTATTTTGGATTGGCGCTGGTGGCATTTGCCATCCCAACCCTCGGCACAGACGCGGCGCTGGCGCTGACTTTGCTGCTGCTGAGCATTCAGTCGCTGGGTGGCGGCTTCACGGGTACAGCCTGGCAGAGTTTGATGAGCAAGATCATGCCGCCGCACCGTCTGGGCACTTTCTTCGGCATTCAGTCGGCTTGCGTCAACTTGTTTGGAGCGGGCGGCGCATTGATCGCGGGCTTCATCCTGGAGCGCATCGCTTTCCCGCAGAGTTTTTCGCTGCTCTTCTTCATCACTGGCATCAGTTTGCTGCTTTCTTTCGCTTTCCTGGCCATGACGTATGAGCCAGCCAGCGAAAGCAAAGATGTGGTCGAACGCGCAAACTGGCGGGAGTTTGGCGGTCGTCTGCGCGAGATCCTGAGCGAGAATGAAAATTTCCGCTGGTTTCTCATCGCCCGCGCTTTGACTTCGCTGAGCTTGACCGCCGTTTCCTTTTATACGATATTTGGCATCCGCCGCTTCGATATGTCGCCCGAACTGGCTGGCGCGCTGACCAGTGTGATGCTGGTGTCCAATATGTTGACCAGTACAGTGGTCGGCTGGATCGGCGACCGCTGGGGGCATCGGCGCGTCTTGATCGGTGGGAATCTGTTGACGGTGTCAGCCATTGCGATCGTCCTGCTTGCGCCAGATGTCGGATGGCTGACGGTGGTGTTTGCGTTCACGGGCGCTGTCAGTGCCACACAATGGTCGACCATGATGACGATCACGGTGCAATTCAGCTCGGTGGCAGAGCGGCCCTTCTACATCGGCATGGCGAACACCATGATCGCGCCAGTAACCATCTTCGCGCCCATCATCGGCGGCTGGCTGGTCGATGCGGTCAACTTTGAACTGGTATTCGCTATTTTTGCCTGTGCGGGTCTATTGTCGCTGCTGGTCTTTGTCGTGCCCATGCGCGAGCCACCCGGCGCAATCCGCACTGCGCATGCCAAAGCGGCCATCGCCGACTAATCGACGACCGGCAGCGCCTCGCCCAGCATACGGTCGACATCGTCCAGCGAGATCTGTCTTTCGTCCGCCAGCGATTTGACCTGCAGGGTGACCTGGCGAATCGCTTCGTCCGCCAAGTCGATGCCCAGGCTGTCGGCGCGGTCGCGGATGGCGTTGCGACCCACCAGCCGATGCGCCACATCAATGTATCGCGTCACGCCAAAATCTTCGGGATTTATCGCTTCATAGGTGGTCGGGTTGCGCAAGACGGCTTTGGTGTGCACGCCCGCTTTGTGATGAAAGGCGACTGCGCCCGTAATCGGCGTGTTGAAAGGCACTTCGATGCCCAGCTTGCCAGCCACGACGCGCTCAATTTGCGCCAGCAGCGGCAGGTCGTATTTGTCCACCAGCGCCCGTTCATAGCTGTACAAGCGCCCGATCAATGCGCCCATGGGGGTGATGCCATTGCGTTCGCCAATGCCCAGCACGGTCGTGTCGACATGCGTTGCGCCGGCTTGCAGCGCGCAGAAAGCGTTGGCAACCGCGCAGCCGCTATCGTTATGTCCGTGGAATTCGATGTCGCAGTCGACCACTTCGCGCAGGTTGCTGATCAGGTTGTAGGTGCGCAGCGGGTCGGCGATTCCTACTGTGTCCGCCACGCCAACGCGATCGACTCCAGCCAGATCCATGGCGCGATAGACAGTCATCACATCGGCGAAGTTGCTGCGAAAAGTGTCTTCGGTGCTGAAGCGCGTTTCAATGCCTTGCGCTTTCAACCAGGCGACGATCTCTTGCCCGATATCAATGACCTGCTCCAGGCTCTTGCCGTGGCTGTACTCGCGCATATAGGTAGAAGTGCCAATATAGACATCTGCACCATCGACGCCGCAATCGACCGCCAGGCGCGCATCGTCCCTATCGGCGCGGATATGCGTCAGCAGCTTGAACTTGCGCGGCATATCGGCCAGCGCCCGGATGGCATCGGCGCTCTGTGGACTGGCGACAGGCGTGGACAACTCCATATACTCGACGCCAAAGGCATCGAGCAAAGTGGCGATTTCGCGCTTGTCATCTATGCTGAAGTGCGTGCCGCGGAATTGCTCGCCTTCACGCAAAGTCGAGTCGATGAAGTTGAAGGCTTGCAGGGGTACGCTTCGATTGAACATGGCTATCCATTTCGCCTATAGCGCTTGGAGGACGGTGGTCAAAACCGCAATCGCGCGCAGGTATTCTTCCAGGTCGATGTGTTCTTGTGGCGTATGATCGAGGGTCGAGTCGCCGGGTCCATACGCCAGGATCGGGCAATTCCATAAGGGCGCGACCACATTCATGTCCGATGTACCCGTCTTGTATACGAAACGCGGCGCCCCGCCACAGGAGCGAATCGCCCGGCGAAATTCACGGCTGAGCGGGCTGTTGCGCTCGCTCTGGCAGGCCAGCTCTCCGCCACGCGCGCTGATTGTCGCGCCGTCAGCCGGTGGGAACCGCTCCGTCAGTTCCCGAGGATCCACCCCCGGTGGCAAACGAAAGCCGACTGTCATTTCGGCGATGCCATCGACGCCCTCTTGCCAGGTATGGATATCGCGCAGAGACGGATCGAGCCGCGCGAAGATCGAGCCGATGCCCGCATTGATTTCATCGCAGGCTTCTTTGACACGCTGCCAATAAACAACGGCGCGTTCGGCCGGGCTGGGCTCTTGGCCGGCGCTGTGCGACAAGCCGCCACGCCAAGTCCAATCCAGCAGCAGGCGGCCCTTGTAGCCCATGGTGATGCGATCCCAGGCCGACGGCTCGCCTATCACGCAATAATCGGGCTGGTACTGCGTCGCCGCATAGCGAGCGCCGCGACTGGTGGCAGCCTCTTCTTCGACAGCGCCTATGACTACAACCTGGAGGTCGTCGGGCAGCTTGGCGCGCTGAACAGCGGCTGCGAAGGCGCACAGCGGTCCTTTGGCATCGACAGCGCCCCGGCCATAAAGCCGCCGACCAGCCTGGCGCACGGGCGGGAAGCCCGCAAATGTGTCGATATGCCCCAACAGCGCGATCTGCCGCGAGCCTGCTCCGCGTATGCCGACCGCGTTGCCAGCGTCATCAATGAAGGCTTCGTCATAGCCTTGCGCGCGCATCCAGGCAACCAGATGCGTCGCTGCTTTGGATTCATGTCGCGATGGGCTGGCAATGGCCACCAGATCGTGCAGCAGCTGCTCGGCGCGGCAATCGGATACAGGAGTCATTGATTAGCCCAGCACTTCGGCGATGGCATCGCGAGCAATCGCCAACTCGTCGCGCGTGATAATCAGCGGTGGCAGCAGCCGCAACGTGCTTAATCCCGCCGGCAGCGCCAGGACGCCACGCTCTTGCAATGCCTTGAGCACAGGCGTAACCCGTCCGCGCAATTCTATGCCGATCATCAAGCCGCGTCCGCGCACTTCTCTTGCGCCGCGCAATTTCAAGGCTCGCAGCTCGTCAATCATCCACGCGCCCACTTCGCAGGCATGCTCTGGCAGTTGCAGATCGCGGATTGTGCTCAGGGCCGCAATAGCTGCCGCGCAAGCCAGTGGATTGCCACCGAAAGTGCTGCCATGGCTGGCGCGGGGAATCTGTCCGTGCCCAGACCGCCAGCAGACAGCGCCCATGGGCAGTCCGCCCGCGATCGCCTTGCCCAGCGTCATGATATCGGGCAAGATGCGCGCCTGTTCAAAGCCGAACATGCTCCCCGTGCGTCCAAAGCCGGTCTGAATCTCGTCCACGATCAACATAGCCCCGGTTTCATCGCAACGTTGACGCAGGGCTTGCAAATATGCCGGACTAGCTGGATGCACGCCGCCTTCGCCCTGTACCGGCTCGACTACGACAGCAGCTGTCTCGTCCGTGATAGCTTCGCAGGTTTCTTCAATGTCGTTGAATGGTACATGGGCAACAGCCGGCAGCCAGCCCATGAATGGCTTGCGGTATTTCTGCGTCCAGGTCATTGATAAAGCGCCGGTCGTCCGCCCATGAAACGACCGTTTCGCCGCTACGATGCCAGCGCGGCCCGTCAGCAGCATGGCCACTTTCAGCGCGCCCTCGATAGCTTCTGCGCCGCTGTTGCAGAGAAAGAATTGGTTGAGATCGCCCGGAGTCAGGCTGGCCAGCAGGGGATAGAGCTCGGCTCGGCGGTCATTGTAAAAGGACTCCTGCGCGGTGATGAGCTGGCTGGCTTGCGCATGGATGGCCCCGACCACAGCCGGATGGCAATGCCCCAGCGCAGCCACGCCTTGTCCGCTGGCCGCATCAAGATAGCGATTGCCGTCTGCATCCCAAAGAAAAACGCCTTGTCCCTTGATCAGCGCCGTCGGTCGCTTGCCATAAGCGCCAGAGCCATGGCGATTTTCCAGTTCAAAGATCATGGCAGTGTCCATCATTTTCTAAACCTCGTTCCTTCGCCCGCCAATGCCTGCGCAAGTGGATTCGTCGCCCGTCCATCGCCGATGATGACCGTTGGCACGCCGGCATCCAGGGCTTCCTGCGCAGCCAGCACCTTGCGCTTCATCCGCCCCTGTGCCCAGTTCAATGCCTCGTCCAGCTGCGGCTCAGTCACCAGGGCGACAAAGGACGATTCATCCGGGAAGTTGCGATATAGCCCGCGCACATTGCTCAAGATGAGGTAAGTCTGCGCCTGCAGCGCGCCAGCCACAGCCGCGCCAGCCCGGTCGCCATCGACATTCAGCAAGCCATCGGCGCTTTCTGCCATCGGTGGCAGCACGGGCACAATGCCTGTCAGCAGCGCGTCCAGCAACGGTTGTGTGTCCACGCCGCGGATTCTGCCGCTGTGATCATCACGAACCATGCGCATGCGTCCATTCATCACCGCGCGGATGGCTTGTTTGCGTTCCGCGCGTATCGCCACCTTTTTACCGACGAAGCCAGTCGCAGTCAGTCCCCGCGAGCGCAGCCCATCAACCAACTGCGCATTTTCTGTTTCTGCCGCCTGCACATACACATCGCGCAGGGCGGGTGGCGTATAGCGAGAACTGTGGCCGCCCGGCGATGTCAACATCTGCACTTCGATGCCCTGCTCGGCGCAGAGTCGATTCATGGTGTGGCTGACGCCATGCACGATCAACAGCGGACGCTCGGCAGACAGCAGCGCCAGATCATCGCAGACCGCCTCCAGGTCAAGGCCAGCGCCGCCGCCTACTTTGACTGTCAGCAGACCATTAGAAGTCATTGATTCGCCTCATGGATAGATGCCGGGGAAATGCAGCCCGGTACTTTCTTCAAAGTCCAGCATCAGGTTCAGGCACTGAACAGCGCTGCCGGCTGCACCCTTGCCTAGGTTGTCCAGCGCGGCAATGACGACCAGATGCCGCCCGTCCGCGTCCAGCTCAAAGCCGATATCGCAATAATTCGTGCCAGCCACCACGCGCGGTTCGGGCAAGCGATGCATGCCGACTCGGCCGCTGACCAGGCGCACAAATGCTTCTGAGCGATAGCGCCCGCGATACAGCCGCCAGATATCGCGTTCGGTCATTGGTTTTGCAAGCTGACAATGCGCCAGCAGATGCACGCCGCGCACCATTTCGATGGCTGTCACCGCGAAGTGAATGGACAGGTCCGACCCCAGCGCCATTTCGACTTCGGCCTGGTGCCGATGCCCGGTGGCGCGATACGTGCGGACTGCGCCGCTGCGAATGGGATGATGAGAACCGGCGTTGGGTTTGTTGCCGCCTTCGGACGAACCAACTTTTATCTCGATGGCAGCGCGCTCCAGCAATCCGCTTTCCACCAGCGGCAGCAGCGCCAGGTTCACAGCTGTGGCATTGCAGCCGACCCCGCTGACAAAATCCGCGCCACGCAGCCGCTCACGGTTGATCTCTGGCAAGCCATAGACGAAGCGCCCAAGCCAGTCTGGCGCGGCATGCGCTTCTCCATACCAGCGCCTATACGCTTCTGCGCTGTCCAGGCGGAAATCGGCTGACAAGTCGATTATCTTTTTTGCAAGCGCGGCATACGTTTCGATACCCCGTGCCGATCTGCCATGTGGCAGCGCCAGGAAGAGCAAATCGGATGCTTCCAGCGCATCGGGATGCACGAACTTCAGCCGGCAGACATCGCGCAGGTTGGGGTGAACGCTATGCACATAGCGCCCCGCTTGTTCGCGGCTGGTGATCTGCGTGACCTCGACCTGTGGGTGGAAGTGCAGCAGACGCAGCAACTCGCCGCCAGTATAGCCGCTGCCGCCCAGGATGCCGACGCGCATCATGCCAGCACGCCGATCTGGCCAATGACGAAGTCGATGACTTCTTGCGCGATATCGACGCCCGTTGGCTTGCTGCTGTTGCGGAATTCCATGGTGTGGTTGATCTCGTTTACGACAAAGTCTCCACGCGCGTCTTCCAGCAGGTCGATAGCCAAGATGCCCCCGCCGACTGCTTGCGCCGCCTTGACGCAGATCGCATCCAACTCGGGCGTGATCGGGCAATTGGTCGCTTGTCCACCGCGCGCCGTATTGGTGATCCAGTGATTGGAAGCGCGGTAGATGGCGGCGACAGTGCGCGAGCCGATTACAAAGGCGCGTATGTCCCGGCCCGGCTTGTCGACATATTCCTGCACATAATAGATATGGTGATTGTAGTCGCCCAAGGTCTGGCGATGCTCCAGGATGGCTTCGGCGCTGTCACGATTGTGCACGCGCGCCAGCAGTCGTCCCCAGCTGCCCAGCACGGGTTTCAGCACAGCCGGGTAAGCGACATCTTCGATCGCTTGCATGGCGCTTTGCGGCGTGAATGCCACGCGCGTATGCGGCTGGGGGATGCCGTGCCGGGTCAGTGCGATGCTGGTGCGCAGCTTGTCTCCGCACACAGCCGCAGTTTTGTATGTGTTGAAAGTGCGCAGGCCCCAACAATTGAGAATGGCCAGCGCATACATCCCGCGCGAGGTGCTCACACAGCGCTCAAAGACGAGATCATAGTCCCGCCAGGCGATTCCCGATGGCGCAAGCTGCTCGCCACCCCGCGAAAGCTCAAAGTTCAGCTCGCGGTCGAGAAGGATATCCGGGCTGATGCCGCGCTTGTTGAATGCCGCCAGCAGCAGCTTTTCTTCGGCGCGAATGTGCGTTACGAGCAAGGCGACGCGCATGACAGCTACTCGCCCCAGTCTTCTTCGACTTCAGGCGCGAGCTCCAGCGCGAGCGGTTGCAAGCTCATGATTTCCAGCTCGCTGCCACATTCTGCGCAGGCGAGGAGCTCGTTTTCCATTGCGTCAGCCGGGATCTCGACTTCGGCATCACATTCGGGGCAGAGCGGCGTCGCGTCCATGATTTTTCTCCTGTGGTCTGTGCGCTACAACAAAAAACCCGCCAACTGGGCGGGTATGCGGTACTGTTTCTTCGGCAGCGCAAGATCGCCCAAATTTAGTGGGTGAAGGGCTTCTTGGCCTTTTTGCAGAATTGCGCTGGCATAGGTTGCTGCCACTTCGCCGTCGATCGGCGCGACTCTAGTCGAAGCCTCGCGCTTTGGCTAGGCTGCAAGTGAAAAGTAAGAAAATACAAACGACTATCACCCACTGTGGCTCTCTAATATCCAAAGCGTGCCAGCGACTCGTGCAGGGGCAGCAGGTACTTCGCGCCGAAAATGGTCACATGCACCAGCAGCGGATACAGATTGTAGATATGTCGGCGCACATTGTAGAAGTCGGCGTCGATAGCGTTCTGCTCTTGATAGGCCTCAAAGAATGCCTCGCCAAGGCCTTCAAAGAGCATCGTGTAGGCGAGTTCCATCTCATGATGCGCAAAATACAAAGCCGGGTCGATGATGCCGCAGACGCGTCCATCACGCACGAGCACATTCGTCCGCCACATGTCACCATGAATCAGCGCGGGCTGGGCGGGCTCGATGAGGTAGCTGTCTAGCGCATCGGAAAAATTCAGCAGCCGGGTTTCCAGTTCGCTCGGCAGCTGACCCGAGTCGCGCGCCACACCGATCATGTAGTGCAAACGTTGCTCGCGGAAAAACGGGATCCACGTTTGGCTGGGCGTATTGGGCTGATGCAACGGTCCGATCAACGTATCCCGCTCCAGCCCGTATGTTGAGGCGGCGATTCGGTGGCAGCTCGCCAGCAAAATGCCCAGATGGCGCAGGCTCTTGTCGTCCAGCCGGCTTTCGCCAGCGATATACTCCATCAGCAGCAGGTCCTGCGCCTCGGAGACGACGGCGGGGACTGGCAACTGCGTATGAAAACGCAGGTAGCGCAGCATGAAACTTTCAATGCGCAGATCGTGGCTGCCGTCTCCCACCTTTGCCACCAGCGACTCGCCATCGCCAAAGTCCATGCGCAGCACCTGGCTGATCATGCCCCCGGCAAGCGGCTGCACCGCCAGGATGGTCCGCCCGGCTATTTTTTCGATTTTCTGCTTGATTTCTGCGCGCATCGCTGTCTTGACAGATGACCTCGCCCGGCTGTAAACTGGCGCGATTATGCACGGTTTGCGTTTGGAGTTAAAGAGATGGGTCCCCTTCCCAAGCGAAAGATATCAAAATCGCGGCGCAACCGCCGGCGCGCTCACGATGCCTTGCAGCTGAAACACTTGGTTGAATGCGAAGAATGCGGCGAATATCATATCGCCCACCGCGTCTGCCCACAGTGCGGCTCGTACAATGGCGAAACGGTCATCGAAATCGACGATGAATAAGGCGCTTCGCTGCGAGCCAGTTCAGTCTAGCAGAGCCGTGCCAGCGCGCGGCTTTTTTGCGATTGTTGCTCGGCAGAGCTGACATGATCGACTGGCGGAAGACTGCGGCGCTCTTCCCCGGGCAAGGTTCGCAAATCCTGGGCATGGGCGCCGATTTTGCCCGTGCATACGAAATTGCTCGCGATACGTTCGCGGAAGCGGACGAGATACTCGGTTTTTCGCTGTCGGAAATTTGCTGGCAGGGTCCGGCGGCGGCGCTCGACCAAACAGCCAAGACCCAGCCCGCGCTGTATGTAACCAGCCTGGCGATCTGGCGCGTGCTGCGCGATTTGCTGCCAGCGACAGAGCCAGCCTGGATGGCCGGACACAGCCTGGGCGAGCTGAGCGCATTGGCAGCGGCGGACGCGCTGGACTTCGCGGCCGGCTTGCGATTGGTGCGCGCGCGCGGCAACCTGATGCAACGGGCAGGCGAATCGCAGCCGGGCGCAATGGCGGCGATATTGGGCTTGGAAATCGCGGTAGTTCGTGATCTTTGTTCCGCTGTGGCGCAGGAAAGTGGCGGCACTGTTGTGCTGGCGAACGACAATTGCCCTGGCCAGGCTGTCGTCTCGGGCGATGTGCCGGCGGTCGAAGAGCTCATAAAAGCGGCACGAGCGGCGGGCGCGCGGCGGGCTGTGCGGCTGGCAGTCAGCGTTGCAGCGCATTCACCGCTGATGTCGGCGGCACAAGCCGATTTTCACGACGCCGTGCAAGCCACTGAATTCAACAGCCCCGTTATCCCTGTGATCGGCAATGTAAGCGCTCAGCCGCTCGATACGACTGACCAAATTCGCGCGGAATTGAATCAACAGCTGACCCAACCGGTGCGGTGGGCCGAGTCAATGACAGCGCTGATTGAAGCGGGCGCGCATACCTTTGTTGAAATCGGCGCTGGCAAGGTGTTGACAGGTTTGCTGCGGCGCATCGACCGGCAGAAAACGCGCATCAACATCGATTCGCTGCCCGCTTTCGAGTTATTCCTGGAGGCGCAGACATGAGCGAATTGGTCAAATCGCAGCGGATGGGTGAAATTTTCGAGATCACGTTGAACCGTCCCGGTGCGCGCAACGCTATCAACGAGGCCATGCAGAACGAGCTTAGCCAGGCATTTGACCAAGCCGAACGCGAATTTCATCAAGGCGCGCGCGTTGTGCTGCTGCGCGGGGCAGGCCGTGTCTTTTCGGCGGGCATTGACCTGCAGCAGTTCCTCACATTTGACGAGGGGCTGCGCGACAACCTATTCCCCATTACGGCGCGTTATCAGGCGCTTGCAAACCAGGTCGAACGCTCTTCGCTGCCAGTCATTTGTGTGCTGCAGGGCTACTGCCTGGGCTTGGCGCTGGAATTGGCGCTGGCTTGCGACTTTCGCATTGCAGCCGAACGCAGCAAACTCGGCTTGCCAGAAACACGACTGGGCATCATCCCCGATGTCGGCGGCACGACGCGCCTGGTCAAGCTGATCGGCGTCGCCAAAGCCAAAGACCTGGTCTTGACCGGGCGGCATATTGAGGCGGGTGACGCGTTGGAGTGGGGCTTGCTCAATGCGGTTTATCCCAAAGCCGAGCTGGAGCAGGGCGTGGCGAAGTTGGTCAAGTCCTTGGTGGCATCGGCGCCGCTGGCCGTCAGCTATGCCAAGCGTGTCATCAACGATATCGTGGACAACCCGCGCGGGCTGCACATCGAAGCCTGGGCGCAGGCGCAACTCTTCCGCACATCGGACTTCCAGCGGGCGATAGAAGCCATGCTCAGCAAGCAATACCCGATCGACTGGGAAGGCAAATAGACGCCCTCAGCTGTCGCCGATCGCCCCCCGCAGCCTGCCTTTCGCTGCCTGCAACAACTGCCGCGCTTCGGCATAATCCACGCCGCGCCGCTGCATCACCACCGCTGTTTTGACTTCGTTGCGCGCAGACCCGAGCAGCCGCCTCGCCGCCGCTTCGTCCAGCTCTGTCAGATGCATGACCAGCCCGATCGCCCTCGCCAGCAGCTTGGCATTGCTAACCTTGACATCGACCATCAGATTGCCATAGACCTTGCCCAAGCCAATCATGCTGGCTGTACTGAGCATGTTGAGGATCATTTTCTGCGCCGTGCCGGCTTTCAGCCGCGTCGAGCCAGCGATGACTTCGGGTCCGACATCGACGCTGATGGCGATATCGGCCAAGGCAGCCACAGGGGTCTCCAGGTTGCAGGCGATGGCGATGCTCTGCGCGCCGATGCTGCGGGCAAATTGCAGCGCTCCGATGACATAGGGCGTGCGCCCGCTAGCGGCAATGCCACAGACAACATCCGCGCTGGTGATGCCTCTGGCTCGCAGGTCATCGGCGGCTGCGGCGGGATCATCTTCCGCGCCTTCGATCGACCGCAGCATGGCATCTGCGCCGCCGGCAATCAGGCCTTGCACCAGCTCGGGCGGCGCGCTGAAGGTCGGCAGGCATTCGGCCGCGTCCAACATGCCGAGTCGCCCACTCGTGCCAGCGCCGACATAAAAGAGCCGTCCGCCTGCTTCCAAGGCCGCCACAATCGTCTCGACCGCCCGCGCGATATCGGGCAGGGCAGCCTGCACCGCCTCGGCCACTTTGGCATCTTCGCTGTTGATCAGTTTCAGCGCCTCTGGCACAGGCAGTTTGTCGATGTCGCTCGTATTGGCATTTGCCCGCTCAGTCGTCCAATTCATGTCGCGCTCCATTCCCGCTGTGCCAGCAGAGCCGCGCCGATTGCAGGGCTATACATCGCTGTCGGTCGTTCGGGCAGTTTGAGTCGGCGAGTGATTGCAGCGGAAAGGGCATTGTCCTTATCCAGCAAGCCGCCAGCAAAGGCGATGGGCGCGGAAGGATAATCCAGCCGGCTGCGCAGCACCTCGACTTGCCTCGTCAAATGATCCGCCGCCGTCCGCAGCAGCATGTTCGCCTCGCCATTGCCAGACTGCGCCATGTGCAGCACAAGCCGCGCCAATTCCGCGACCCGAGCGGTCGTCGCTTCGTTTGATCGATACAGCCAGCCGACCAGGTCGCGCGCTGTCGCGATTTCCAACTCATCGAGACAGGCCGCGCCCAGTACAGTCAAAGCAATCCCTTCGTCATGCGCCGCAATGATGCCGCGCAGCAGTTGAATGCCCAGCCAATAGCCGCTGCCTTCATCGCCCAGCAGATAGCCCCAGCCACCGACTTGCAGCTGCTTCCCGTCCGGCGCGCAGCCATACACCGCGCTGCCCGTCCCCGCCAGCAGCAGGATGCCATGCCGCCGCCCCAAGGCGCCAACCAGCGCGATCTCCAGGTCGGAGCTGGGCACGATATGCGAGCTCGGCAAAACGGCCGAAAGCGTTTCCAGCAGCCAGTCTCGGCTGTGCAAGTTGCTTGCGCCAGCGATGCCGATGCCCGCCGCCATGATTTTCTCTGGCGAAAAGTCTGCCTGCTGCAGCGCCGCCCGCAGAACTGCGCGTATATGTGCCTGCGCTTGTTTGTGCCCGATGAGGCTGGGATTGGCTGTGCCCGCGGATTGCGTCGCCATGGGCAGGAGTCGCGAATCCACAATCGTCACGCGCAGGTTGCTGCCGCCGCCGTCGATGCCTGCGAAGAGCGGGGCGCTCATGCGCGGTCGATGGCCGCAACGATGAGGTCATGCGCTGCCCGGCGGAAAGCATGGATGCGGGCGGGGTCGCGGCCATGATAGACGCGGTTGCTGAGCAAAGCGCAGACCAGTTGCCGCTCGGGATCGATCCACAGCGATGTGCCTGTGAATCCAGTATGACCATAGCTGGAGCTGCTGTAGAGGTCGCCGGCTGATGAATCGCCCCTGGCTTTGAGCATCCAGCCCAAGCCCAGGCGATATTGCCCACGAATCTGCTCTTGTGTGGCCAGTCTGCGCAGTTCTTCGCCGACAGGCAGGCGCGGGTCGCCACTCAGCCAGGCACAGCCAAATCGCGCAACATCGCGGGGGGTCGCAAACAGACCGGCGTGCCCGGCGATCCCACCCAAGCCACAAGCATTTTCATCGTGCGCTTCGCCCCAGGCGCGGCGCATCCGCCAGTGATTGTCGAACTCAGTCGGCGCGATTCGCTCACGCGGGATGCCGTTCTGCACAGGATTGTATGTGAAGCTCTGCAAGCCCAGCGGCTGCAATGCCAGGGCGCGCACTGCCTGGTCCAGTCGTCCGCCAAACAAGCGCGCCACTGCCTCGCCCAGCAGCATGATGCCCACATCGGTGTAGCGGATTGTGTCGCCGACCGTGCCGGCAAATGGAAACGCGACCATGGCTGCCAATCCCCGCTGCCAGCGCGCATCGTCATAGACTTCGCCAGACACAGGCGGCGGCGGATTCTCCCCTGCCAACAGATAGATTGCTCGCCAGGGCGCAAGCCCCGAGCTGTGCGTGAGCAAGTGTTTGAAAGTGACTGTGCTTGGATCGATCGTCATCCCGTCAAAACGAGCTTCGGTGGGTAGGAAGGCGCGCGTATGCGGATCTTGTCCGCCAGCCACGGCGCGAGGGTTGACTCGCCCGAACTCGGGGAGCACAGAGACCAGCGCATCGTCCAAGGCAACCGCGCCCGCCTCCACCAGCGCCAAAAAACTGACTTCCACCAGCAGCTTGCTCACTGACGCCAGATCAAAGAACGTGTCGGTGGCGACGGGCAATTGTTTCGTTGACGGATCGAGCCAGCCCCAGCCAGCTTCCAGCGCGATCTCGCCACGATGAATCACACACATGCCCAACGCGGGAAATGTCCGCGGCAGGTGCTCCGCCAGCAGGCTGTCAAACGCGGCAGGGTCTATGGAAACGGTCATGGCAGCGCGACCGTCAGCCGCCCGCTCGGATGAAAGTCGCCGCAGATGGCATCGACCGCAGCAATCAAGGACGGCCGGCTGTCGCCATTTGTGCAGATGATAGTGTCGGCATTTGGCAGCATGCCCGCATCGTATGGATCGCGCGCGCAAACCAGAATCACGCGCTGCGACCGACCCACGATGGCTTGGGCGCGCTGCAATTGCGCTGGCTGCAGATGGGCATTGCGCGTGAGCAAGATGAGTGTGTCGCTTTCGAACAGGCTCTCGTCCAGCGGCGAATCGTCATGCGGGTCGAGGACAGTGCAATCGGCTTTTGGCAATCGCCGCGCCAGATAATCCGAGAATACGCGCTGCGATCCCGCTTCCACCGCATCGGATATACGCCCAGCAGCAAATTCCAGCGCAGCAACTCGCGACTCGCGCAAGCTGGGGAGCGCCGTGCCCGCCTTGAGCAGCACAAGCCCCGCGCGCGCCGCCTGTTTCGCGATTGTCCGATGCGCCGGGCAGTCCACGACATCCAGCGCCGGCGCGTCATCCAGGCTATAGCGCTGCTTCATGGATTCGATGCGCGCCAGCGATTCGTCTATTCGCGCTTCTGTGATTCTGCCCGATTGCGCAGCCGCCAATACTGCCTCATAGGCTGCTTCTTGCCGCGCGCGCGTGTGCGAAAACAGCGGCAGGTCCACTCCTGCCAGCACACAGCGCACCGCCGATTCGCCTGGGCCAACCTGGTCGGTAATGGCTTTCATCTCCATGCAATCGGTGCTGACAGCGCCAGAGAAACCCAATTCGTCGCGCAGCAAGTTGGTTACGATGCGCCGCGACATGGTGGCTGGGCAGTCGGCATCCAACTCGTCGTAAATCACATGCGTCAGCATCACGCAGGCGACATCGGCAGCGATGGACCTGCGGAATGGCAGCAGGTCTTCTTCATACAGGGTTTCCAGTGAACCGCTGACGCGCGCCAAGCCCACATGCGTGTCGATGGCTGTGTTGCCCAGCCCGGGGAAGTGCTTGACCGTCGCCGCAAGTCCACTGCGCTGAAAGCCGCGGATCTGCGCCGCCACCACGTCACTGACCAGCTGCTTGTCGCGCCCGACCGAGCGCGTACTGACCGAAGGATTGTCGCGCTGATGAGCAATATCCGCGACCGGCGCGAAGTTCCAATTGATGCCCAGCGCCGCCATCTCGCGCCCCATCATGGCTGCTACTTCTTCGGCGAGCTGTGGGTCCTTCGCCGCCCCAAGCGCCATATTGCCAGGACTTTCGCTGAAGCTGTCGCGCAGACGGGCGACGATGCCGCCCTCTTGATCGATGCCCACCAGAATAGGAAAAGGCGCAGCATCCCGACATTCGGCGACCAGTTGCTGGACTTGCGCAGGCGATTGCACGTTGCGCGCGAACAAATAGACGCCGCCAATGCGCCCGCTTGCCAGCCAGTCCAAAATATGCGGGGGTGGACGCAAGCCATCGAAGCCCACCATCATCATGCGCCCGACCCTCTGCGCCAGACTCAGCATCAGCCTATCCCCCGTTTTGCGCGCGACATTCGCGCTTCAAAGCGCAGCATCAGCACATAGATGATCACCGAAAGCACCGCGCCAATCAAAATGAACAGGCTGATCGACTCCGCCCCGACATGCTCGGCGAATATGCCGCCAAGGCCCGAAAGCGCCGCCCCGCCCAGAGCCGCGAAACCCACCTGGAAGCCGATGGCGTTGGCCGCGTGCTCGACGCCGACGCGCGCGTAGGTCTGCGAAATCAAAATGGGGAATATGGCCGCCAAGCCAAAGCCGATGCCTAGCATGCCCGCAAAGCTGAGCGCCTCGCTGGGATTCAGGAAGAGCAGCGCCGCGCCCAGCACCGAACAGGCAAAGCAGATCGTCAGCAGCAGCCGGTCGCCCAGGCGCATGGCCAGCAAGCCCATCAATATGCGTCCAATCGTGAAGCTGCCCCAATAGGCGCTGACCCAGCTGCTGGCGACTTCTTGCGGCAGGGAGCGCGCTTCGGTCAACAAGGTGTTTGCCAGCTGGCCGGTGCCGATTTCGATGCCGCCATAAACGAAAAAGAACAGCAAACCGACCACCACGATAGGGCGGCGCAGGCTCATGCTCATCGGCTGGCGTTTAGCTTTCTGGCTGCCCGGACGCTCGCTGTCGCGCAGCTGCCAAAGCGGCAGAGTAAACAGAATCAGCCCGCCCAACAGCAGCACGGCCAGGCCAGCCACGATGTAGCTGGATTGCCAACCGCCGCCTTGATCGAGCACAAAAAAGGTGACGATCGCCGGCGCAATAGTCAAGCCGATGCCCCAGCAGGCATGCAGCCAGTTCATCTCGCTCGTGCCATAGTTCGAGCCGACAAAATTGTTCAAGCCGGCGTCAATTGTGCCCTTGCCTACGCTGGTGAATAGGGCGACCGCCAGCAGAAGCAGCCAAACCGGCGCAATGGCATATCCCAGCAAGCCAAAGCCCGCGAAAGCCATGCCACCCACCAGCACGGCTCCCAGCGAGAAGCGGCCGATCAGCGCGCCATTCAAGAAAGCCGCAACCAGACCGCCCAACATGGCCGCAGGCGCCAAGGCCGCCAGAGAATCGTGCGAAACGCCAAATGTGGTTTGCATGTATGTCCAAGCAATATTGAGCAAGCCGCTGGCGATGCCGATGACGATGAATACCAGATAGGCGACCAGGATGGGGAAGGTCTTCGATAGCTTCAAATTGGCGCGTCCTCATGATTTGACCAGCGCAATCATACCGCGTATGCTTGTTTCTACGTAGCGCTATCAGCCAAGATGCAAGGCTTCTCTTGTCCGGGAGCGGTGAATCATGGACAGCACAACCCTGAGTGGACACTTTTTTCTACCCCCCTCGGTCCCCCCGAAAAGTCGGGGGGAGGCAAAGTACGCGCGCGGATTCTGTCCACAGGCTGGAGAGAGATTTAGGGTGGGGAAATGAGGGACACATCAACACCTTCACCACTCCCCTTGTCCAGCCTGTCTGAACCCGACCTGATTGATGTGCGTGCGGATGAGCGCTTCGACGAGGCGCGTCTGGCAGAATACCTGCGCGGCAAGCTGCCCGGCGCGGAAGGCGACATGACCGTCAGGCAATTCGGCGGCGGCAAAGCCAACCTGACCTTCCAACTGCGATTTTCCAGCGGCTGCGACTATGTGCTGCGGCGTCCTCCGCTGGGGCCGATTGCGCCGTCGTCGCATGATATGGGGCGCGAATATCGGGTGCTTTCGGTTTTGCATCGCGCCTTGCCCTTTGCGCCGCGCTCCTGGCTCTACTGCGATGACGACAGGGTGATCGGCGCCCCCTTTCAGGTCATGACGCGCTGTCACGGCATTGTCGTTCGCGAGCATCTACCAAGGCCATTCGCTGTTGATCCGAGCGCGGGGCGCAAAATGAGCGGGGCGCTCGTGGATGCGCTGGCGGCTTTCCATGCGGTAGATTATGCGGCGCTGGGATTATCACAGCTGGGCAAGCCCGACGGTTTCGTCCAGCGGCAAGTCGATGGCTGGCAGCGGCGTTGGCAGCGCGCCAGGCTGCATGACGACCCGCAAGTCGACTGGATCTATCGCTGGCTGAACAGTCGCGTGCCGGCGAACAGCGCGAATTCGCTGGTGCACAACGACCCCAAGCTGGACAACACGATGTTCGCCGCTGAGGACCCGGGGCGCGTGATAGCCATCCTGGACTGGGATATGTGCACGTTGGGCGACCCGCTTTCGGATCTAGGCGCGCTGTTGACCTACTGGACCCAGCCTGACGATCCGCCTGCTGTCCGCGCAATCGCCATGATGCCTGCCGGCGAACAGTCCTTTATGAGCCGCGACGAGCTTGTCCAGCGCTATGCCAGCAGCAGCCGAAGCGAAATTTCCGATATCCGCTTCTACCATGTGCTAGGCATTTTTCGCTTGCTGGTGATCTTGCAGCAGATTTACATCCGCTATGTGCGCGGGCAGACGCGAGATCAGCGCTTTGCCAGCCTGGGCGATGCGGTCGCGGCGCTGACGCAATGGGCGCTGGATATCGCAGACGGCTAAGCGTATTCCAGCAGATCGCTGGTGGCATTTTCGATATCGCTGTAATAGCCGCGCAGATAGGCGTATTCCGCTGGAATCGTAGACGCCAGTTGGTACATGGCTTCGTTTATCATCTGCGCCAGTTCTACGCGGGGGATGCGCTTGCGGTCGCCGCGGCGGAAGCGGAAAGGCGCCCCAAATACGACTTTGGCATAGGCTCTGCGCGCGCTTTTGAGCCGCGTTCGCCAATCTTCCGCGCCACAAATGGCCGCTGGCACGATGAGCGCATCGGCTTTGGTCGCCACGAATGCCATGCCTTCTTTCGCCTGTTGCAAGCCGCCAGGATGCCGCGTGCCTTCCGGCGCCATCAGCACCATCTGGCCGCTCTGCAGCAGCGCGATGGTCTGCAAGAGCGCCTTGCGGTCATATTCGCCGCGCTGAATCGGATAGTGTCCCCATTGCCGCAGCAGCCAGCCGACCACGGGAATGCTGAAATTCTCGATCTTGGAAAGCGAAATGGTATGGCGAAATGGGATGGCTGCCGTGACCACGATGGGATCGAGATAGGAAACATGGTTGATCATCAGGCAGGTCGGTCCCTGGCGCGGGACATTGTCTACGCCTTCCACCTCGGTTCGACAGAAGCTCGGCAGCACAGCCCGCAGCAGCGGATGCAAAATGCGGCGGCGCTTGTCATAGATCGGCTGCCGCGCAATATATTCTTCGATAGTGAGTCCAGCCGACATTACTGTCTGGCGCTTCGTTTGCGCGCGCGGCGTTTGCGGCGTATATTGGCTAGAGCCGGCGCTGGCTGCAGCATAAAGTCGATTTCATCGTCCGCCAACTGATACCAGGCGCCTTTGCGCAGCGTGCCCAAGCCCAGCTGCCCGATATGCGTGCGCACGATGCGAATGACAGGATGCCCCAGCGCTCCAGCCACCCGACGAATCTGCCGCTTGCGACCCTCGACCATCACCACTCGCAGCACGGTCGAGCGCTTCGTCGATTGCAGCACCTTGACCGAACAGGCTGCTGTGCGGCTATCATCCAGCCAGATGCCGCTCTCCCACTTCTCCAGAGTCTGCCGCGAGACTTTGCCCTTGACCGTGACTTTGTAGGTCTTGGTGTGCTCATAGCGCGGATGGGTGATGCGGTTTGCCAGCTCGCCATCGTTAGTCAGGATCATCAAGCCTTCGCTGTCTACATCCAGCCTGCCGATCGTGAAAAGATGCCCCGGCGCCTCGACAAGCTCGCGGATGGTTGGACGGTCGTCGCCAGCTTCTGGCTTGGTAGTGCTCAATACGCCCTTGGGTTTGTTGAGCGCAATGGTGATCTGCTTGGCGGCGGCGGCAATGCGCGCGCCATCGACTACAATGACATCCCGCGACGTGTCGGCTTTTGCGCCCAGCGAGATGACTGCGCCATTCACTTGCACCCGTCCCTGGCGGATGATCTCTTCGCAGGCGCGCCGCGAACCAATATCGGCTTGCGCCAGGATTTTTTGCACGCGTTCACTTGGCACGGTCGCGTCTTTCCTGTTTTCTCTGGGCCTATGATAGGCTGGCAATTCGCCTCGCGCTAGGGTGCGCCCACCTGTCCTAGTCGGTCTGCTTGTCGGTTACGATAAATTGCAGCGGGATGCCCAGCAGCAGCCTTGTCTGCGCCACCAGGGTCGGCAGCGCCACCACAAAGAGCGTCAGCACCAGCATGAAAGGGATGCTCAAGAGCTCCAGCAGCGATTCAGCCAGTGTATAGGGCGCGATTCGTGGCGGGCGGATGCGATAATCTTGCACCTGGAAGACCACCACCAGCGCAACCATGACCAAGCCCGAGACCGACAGCAGCAGCCAGGCCGGATGACTGGTCGCGAGGCCATGAAGCAGGTAGCTCAGTTTGTCGCTGGCTTCAATCATGCCTTGCACCTGGATTGGCGCGATATCCGGATGAAAGAAGACCGGCAACTGCGAACCCACTGTGAGAATGATCCAGCCTGCGCCAGCCAGCAGAATATCGTGCGCGATGCGCCCCAGCAGCTTCAGCGAATTGCCCGAGACGACCTGTGGATTTTCGATCAGCTTCGCCAGCATATAACCGACTTCTTTGCTGCCCCAGGCGTGTCGCAATGTCTGGCTATAGCGGTTGCGGATGGAGTCGATAATATTGACGCCGGTGGTGGAATCGGCCAGGAAGGGCAGGTAGATATGCTGCAGCGTAACTTGCCCGCCCGTGGCAAAGTAGGCTTTGATCAACATATGCCATTCATCGGCGATCACATCCGTGTCCCAGTTGCCGCTCTGTTCCAGTAGATTCAAGCTGAGTGAATAGGACGACATGGGCATGGCCATCCACCAGGGCGCGGCCAGGTAGGCCAGTTCAAAAGCGGTGGCATAGGTATTGATGATGCGCATGAGTGGATTGACCTGCCAGATATTGCCGTGATAGCGGATCGGCGCCTGCCAAAACTTGCGGTGGCGGTCTTCGCTGATGGCAAAATGATAGGTCAACGCCGCAAAGTGATTTTCGTGCCAGCGCGTATCGGCATCCATGGTCGTCACAACGATATGATCGCTATCAAGCCCGTAATCGGCGACTATATTCTCGAAGAAGCGGTTGACCGCCCAGGACAGATTAGCGGATTTGCATTGCATCTCGCCCAGCAGCCCGCGCGGATGCAAGGTGAAATGCACTTTGGCGAAGTGATCGGCAAATTCCGCGTGCAAGCTCTGCGCCTTTTGATAGCTGCCCGGCTCGGCTGCTTCCATTGCCAGCAACACCGAAATTTGCGTGCGCGCATTGTGTTGTTGGCTCAGGCTTTCCAATGTGCGATGCAGCAGTTTCATCGACTCGTTGTAGTTGGGAATGATGACCAGATGATGAACGCGCTCCCATTCCAACGAGGTCGGACTACGTTCATCCAGGTAGCGCTGTTGCCAATCGACCGCTTCCCACTCGCAGATGCGCCGCAACCCCATGGCATTGGCGATCCCCGCCAGCAAAAAGCGCAGCGCCGTATAACAAGCCACCAGCGCCGCCGTCAGCATCAAGGTCAAGGGAAAGGCTACTGCGCTGGAAATGGAAACCAGCAGAGCCAACCAGGCGATGAAGCCGGGGATGCCATCCAGCACGCGCTCGGGGATCGGCGGCAGAGGCGCGCCACGCCAGATGGAGCGGCCCACATCAGAAGGGCGGGGTGGGCGGGGGTTGCCAGAGAGATAGGGCATGGTACTTGCTTTGACTGCTGGATGCGCCTGTGGCTGCCTATCATAACATAGGCGATAGGGCAGACAAGCTAGCCCTTGCCTTTGGCGCCTTTGCTGCCTCGCTGGCTGGCAATAGACAGCAGATCGGTCTGATAATCGTAGGTGTTGCGGCGTTTATCGGCATGGGCAGCGCGAGCCAGCTGGACGAGGCGCTCTAGCACTTGGGCGCGGCTGCGGCCGTCTGCATGCCAAAGATAAAATGCCAGCGAGCCCGGCATGGTGTTGATCTCGTTGAGGTAGACTTCGCCGGTTTGCGTGCGCACCAGGTAATCTATGCGCGCGATGCCGCGCCCGTCGACAGCTTGGAATGCCTCCTGGCTCAGCGACTGGATGCGCTCGCCCAGTTCGTCATCCAGCGGCGCGGGGATGATGCGGTCGGCGCTTTTCATACCTTCTCCGCCGCGCAGGTATTTGTCTTCGTAGGAAAGGAAGTCGTCCCAACCCAGCGGCTGCTCTAGGGTTGAGGCCTCGTATTCATCGCCATAGCCCATCACGGCGCAGTTGATCTCCACGCCGTCGGTCAGGGCTGGCTCGACCAGGATGCGGCGGTCGAAACTGGCGGCAACATCCATGCTGGCGCGCAGCAAAGTCTCGTCATCTGCCCGACCGATGCCAATGCTCGAGCCCAGGCAGGCTGGTTTGATGAAGAGCGGAAAGTCGAACCGGTTGCGAATCTCCGCCACAATTTCATCCGGCCCAGCTTGCCAGGCTTCCCGAGTAAGCCACATGTCATCCAGAACAGGCACACCCGCTTGCCGCAGCGCCACCTTGGTCATGATTTTGTCGTTGCAAAGCGCCGAGCCAAGCGTCGCACAGCCAACATAAGGGATATCCGCCAGTTCCAGCAAGCCCTGCAGGCTGCCATCTTCGCCATGCGAGCCATGCAGCGCCGGGAAGACCACATCAATACGCTGGACGCGGCTGCGACTGAATCGTCCCGCCAGCGGGTTGATGATCAAGCCGTGATGTCGCGCATCGGGCGAAAGCAGGCAGGCTTCAATTCCGGGTTTCTTCAGCAGCGTGTCATCACGAAAGTTTCCCAGTTGCAGCAGGGGCGCGCCAGTGAACCAACGTCCATCGCGACTTATGTAAACTGGCACGATTTGGTAGCGGTCGTCCGGGAAGGCTTCCATAATCTGCTGCCCGGTTACGATAGAAACATCGTGCTCCACGCTGCGTCCGCCAAACAGGACGGCGACAATGCTGCGGCGGCTGCTCATCGGCTGCTCCTCGCGTTCAGTACGTATCGGGCAGGTCGTTCAAGAAGAGCACGGCATCCCCGGCGCCCAGATGCTGCTGATACCAGGCTACCGACTGCTCCAACGTGTCGACGACATGCACGCGCGCGCGGTCGAAGGCAGTCGATTCGATCCCACGCAAGATCGCTGCGGTTTGCGACTCCCCCACCAAGATGATATCGGTGGCATATTCGGTCGCCAGCGCGCCCAGCTTGCTATTTTCCTGGTCTTGCAGCGCGCCCAGCTCGACCATGCCCGGCGTGATCAGCAATCGCGCCCCGTCCTGGTGCATGCCCAAGAGCTTCAAAGCGCCGATGACGCCTTTTGGATTGGCGCTGTAGGCATCGTTAATGATGGTGATGCCGGCGGCGGTGGTCTCGCGGACGAGGCGGCTTTCGGCTGGCTGCAAGCTGCGGATGCGCCCGGCGATATCGCGCAAGGAGATGCCTTCGTGCCGCGCAGTTGCGATGCACAGCAACAGGTTGGTCACATTGTGCTCGCCATGCAGCTGCGTATCAATCTGCGCTATTTCGCCACTCGCTACATCAATAGCACAGAATGACAGACCTTCCAGGCTTTCGCGGATGTCCTGCGCCAGCCAGGCCACCTCTTGCGCGCGCGCCTCGTCCAGCGAAAGTTCGCGGCTGACGGACAGGCGCAGCGCTGGATAACCGCGCTTGTGCATATCGCGGATGTACGCGTTGTCCCAGTTGAAAACAGCGATTCCATCGGGCGGCAGATTGGCGATCAGCTCGTATTTCGCTTTCTGCACATTCTCCAGCGAGCCAAATCGCTCCAGATGCTGCGGGCCGATCTCGGTGATGATGGCGATATCGGGCCGCGTCAGTTGGCAGATACGCGCGATCTCGCCTTCCACATACGCGCCCATCTCGCTGATGAAGATTTCTGTGCGATAGTCATCCGCCAGGTCGCGGTTGATGGCCAGCGAAATGCCCATCAACGTGTTGTAACTCTTGGGCGTGGCATACACCCGATAGCGCAGGCTAAGGATGTCGCGCAAGAAAGACTTGGTGGTCGTCTTGCCATAACTGCCGGTGATACCAACTATTTTGGGCTGGGTCTGCGCGAGCACATTTGCCGCCTGTCGCAGGAATCGCCGCCGCAGCAAGGCGTCTAGCGGAGCCAGCAGCCAATTGCTCATCACCAGCCAAAACGGCGCGAGCAGCCAAACCGCCAAACCTACTGCAAGAAAAACAGGGATTTCTGCGCCTGCCGCCCAGGCGCCTCCCAAGGGTAGCGCGCACAAGATATACGCCACAGCCAGGATTCGTTTGACGCGCGCTGTTATCACTAGCGGCTTTTTGATTTTTCGTTCTGGCTTTGGATAGACAACTGCCAGCGCAAAAAAAATGCCGGCAATGCTGTCATGTGGATGGTCGACGAGACTCGTTAGCGCCACGCCGAGCAAGGCAAGGGCAATCTGACGCAGCGGCAAGCATCGCGGCCGAGCAGCCAGCAACCAACGCAAATAACGCCGGCTCATATACTCTTCAATCTGATAGAAGCGCGCTTGCTGCCGCAGCCGCAGCCAGGCGCCGGCCAGCCAAATCAGGCAGACCAGGGGCGTCCAATCGGTTTGCATGGGCAATCCTTGCCTGTCGCCACAAGCGCATTATACGGCGAACCGCGCCTGGGGCAACTCACGCGCTTAGTCGCTGCGAAAGAGCGCGTCCATGATGCTGACTGTGCGTTCAGGCAAGTCCAGATAGGCATAATGTCCCGCGCCAGGATACACGATCAGCGCGGCGTCTGGCATGGCGCTTTCCAGCTTGCGCCCCATCCACAGCGGCGTTTCTTCATCGGCATCGCCCCAGATCAGCACAGTAGGCTGTGCCACGCGCCGAGCGTATTCCAGCAAGTCTTGATTGACAATCTTCACCAGCGTCTGGCGCATGATTGGCGATGCCTGCACATAGTCTGCGGAGCCAAATCGCTGGTTGTAGTACCTGCGCAGGCTTTCGGCGGTGGAATTTGCCCCCAGCGCATGCAAGCTGCTGCGCGCGCGCCGAACCAGGCCAAGCCGCAGTCGTTGCCCGATGCTCGGCTCGAGCTTGATGCCGGCGCTGTTGGAAAGCGTCATTTTGTCTATGCGCTCAGGATGCTCTGCCGCCAGCATCAGGCCGATGCGACCGCCCAGCGAGTGCCCAAAGTAATGCGCGCGTGGCCTGCCATGCGCATCCAGGAATGCCCGACAGAATCCGACATAATCGCGTACGCTCCAGGCGCAGGGTGGTTCGGCGCTTTTTCCAAAGCCCGGCAGGTCGAACAGGTAGCAGCAATAGCCCAGCGGGCTCAGCCGGGCTGCCAGCGGAGCCAGCGTTTCGATGTTCGCGCCCCAGCCGTGCACCATCAGCACTGGCGCTCCCTCGCCAATGACCGCTTGTCGGATGTCAATGCCGTCTATGGCGATTCGGCTGGTCTGCACGGCGTTTTCAGCCAATGGCGCTCAGCGGGATTTCGACCGTGCGCTGGCGTCCGCGCTCGCTGATTGGTGTTACCGGCGGGCATTCCCAGGCCAGGTCTTCGGTGGTGGCGCGTTCTTTGGCGAACTTGGGCAAGATTCCACAGGCGAAGCACTTGTCGCGGCAATCGACGCGCGTCTCTCGGCGGATGCTCATCAAATAATCTTCTTGCAGGAATTTCTTGCGCAAGCCAACATCAATATGATCCCAAGGAAAGACTTCGTCCAGGTCGCGCTCGCGGAAGTTATAAAAGTCCGGGTTGATGCCCGATTCGTCAAAGGCTTGCAGCCAGCGCCCGTGCTTGTGCTGGTCTTGCCAGGCGTCGAACTTGCAGCCCAACTCCCAGGCGCGGCGGATCACGCGGGAAAGGCGGCGGTCGCCTCGGCTCAGCCAGCCTTCAAACTCGCTGTCGTCATAGGTATTCCAGCGCAGGTGCATGCCTCCGCGCCGCATCTGCTGTTTGAGCATGGCTTGCTTGCGTTCGACGCTTTCGCGTGTATCTTGTGGCGCCCACTGGAAAGGCGTGTGCGGCTTGGGGATGAAGGTGCTGACGCCGACATTGAGCGTGGCTTTCTTGCCCAAGATCTTCGTGCCTTCGCGCAGGGTGCGTCCGCACAGGTCGATGATCGCCTGTACATCGTCCAGAGTCTCGTCGGGATGACCGATCATGAAATAGAACTTGATCGTGCGCCAGCCCCGCGAATAGACATCGCGCGCTGTCTGGATAACCTGGTCGTCCGGCACATATTTGTTGATCAAGTCGCGCATCTTTTCGGTGGCGGCTTCGGGCGCGAATGTAAAGCCACTGCGGCGTGTGCCACCGATCTTCTCGAGCAGGTCGGCGCTGGCGCTCTCGATGCGCAGGCTGGGCAGGCTGAGGCTCAAGCCGGCGTCCTTGTACACGCGGTTGACTTCTTCCGCCAGTTCCTCGACCCATACATAGTCGGATGACGACAAGCTGAGCAGGCTGATTTCTTCAAAGCCGGTATAACGCACGATCTCGTCTATGGCAGCCATGATCTCGGCGACGGGCCGTTCGCGGACCGGGCGGGTAACCATGCCGGCATGGCAAAATCGGCAGCCGCGCGTGCAGCCACGCATGATTTCGATGGGCGCGCGGTTGTGCACGGTGTCGATATTTGGAACGATGAACTTCGTAAAGGGCTTGGGCAGCGTCAACACGATGCGCTTCAGCACCCGCGCTGGAATGCCCGGCTGGTTGGGCGTGACGCTGCGCACAGTGCCGTCAACGCGATAGTCCACATCGTAGAAGCGCGGCACATACATGCCCTGGATGCGCGCGATCTGGCGCAGTTGTTCATCTCGCCGCAGCCCACGCAGCCTGCCCAACTCCGCAGCGATCTCGACGATGATCTCTTCGCCCTCGCCGATCACAAAGGCATCGATGAAATCCGCCATCGGCTCGGGATTGAAGCAGGCGTGTCCGCCAGCGATCACCAGCGGATAGCTCTCGTCCCGGTCGCGGCTCAATAGGGGCATGCCAGCCAGATCGAGCATATTGATGGCATTGGTATACAACTGTTCGTAAGGCAAGCTGATGCCCAGCAGGTCAAAGTCGCGGATGGGACGCTTGCTTTCCAGCGAATAGAGCGGGATCTGTTGTTCCCGCATGACCGCTTCCATATCCAGCCAGGGCGAGAAAACGCGCTCCGCCAGCATGTCATCGCGCTGGTTGACCTGGTGATACAAATTCATAATGCCCAGATTGGACATGCCCAGGTCGTAGATATCGGGGAATGCCAGCGCCACTTTGACATCGGCGCGCGCCCAGTCTTTGACGACGCTGTTGTATTCGCCACCGACATAACGACCCGGTTTTTCGACTTTGAGCAAGTGTCGTTCGATCTGTTGCTCGATCGATCCTGGCTGCATGATCCGCTCTCAAATCTTGCCGTTGCGCTGCTCGCATTTGTGAGACTACCTTGAAAGTATAGTGTATGCGATAGAGTCGTGGCAAGGCTGCCCCGCGACGCCCTTTTAATCCTGCTCATACAGCGGTGGCTATCTTGGAGGGACATAGCAAATGAATGCGCCGGCAATCAAAACAATGGTTGACTATCATTACGGGATGTACGACCGTATCTGGGACATCGTGCAGGAGTTGAGCCCGCAACAATTTGTGGCGGAAAGCGATTACTCCCTGGGTTCACTGCGCAATCAACTGCTGCATGTCATAGAGGTGGACAATAGATGGCTCGCGCGCTTGCAGAACCTGCCGCTGCCCGACTTCCTTACCGAAAGTGATTTCCCAGATCAGGCGGCTTTGCGTCCCACTTGGGATTCAATTCGTGCCGATGTCCTGGCTTATACGGATGCCCTGACAACTAATGACCTGGAAGAAGTCGTGGAATTGGATTTCCCCCACAGAGGCGGCAATTATCGCAACCTGCGCTGGCAGATCTTGCTGCATGTGGTCAATCATGGCACCGACCACCGCGCGCAAATCCTGGCGCGATTGCATGAATTGGGCGCGTCAACCCTCGAACAAGATCTGATTTTGTATCTCTGGTCGGCGGAGGACTGATGGACTAGACTCGGCTCAGCGCCAGAGCGATTTCGCCGGCGATTCTGGCATTGTTCAACAGCAACGCGATATTGGCGGTCATGGACTTGCCATCGGTCAATTCGCTGACGCGGCGCAGCACAAATGGCGTTATCGCATTGCCGCTAATGCCAGCCGCATGCGCCTCGTCGGTCGCTTGCACAATGGCGGACTCTGCCACAGTTGCATCCAGCGCGACATCGCCTGGGACGGGCGTGACGATCAGTATGCCGTGCTGCGCGCCCAGTTGCCTGCCAGCGTGTATGATGGCGGCGGCTTGTTGGGGGCTGTCCACGCGCTGGTCGATCGGCAGATCGCTGCGCTCGGAATAGAAGGCGGGCAGCGCATCTGTCCTGTAGCCAAGCACGGGCACTCCCTGCGTTTCCAGCACTTCCAAGGTCAGCGGCAAATCCAGGATCGACTTTGCGCCCGAAGAAACGACGGCCACTGGCGTCCGCCCAAATTCGATCAAATCTGCCGAGACATCTTGCGGATTGCCGCGATGCACGCCGCCGATGCCACCGGTTGCGAAGACGTCAATACCCGCCAGCGCTGCGATGATCATTGTGCCGGCCACGGTTGTCGCGCCATGTTGCCGCAGCGCAGTAACGATTGGCAGGTCGCGCCGGCTGCATTTGCGGACTGTGCCAGCCGCCGCCCCCGCCAGCATTTCGATCTGCTCGCGAGTCAATCCGATCGTGATGTCTCCGCCCAGCACAGCGATCGTAGCCGGCATCGCGCCGGCATCGCGCACGGCTGCTTCCATGCCCAAGGCCGTCTCGACATTCAGCGGCTGGGGCAGGCCATGCGTGATCAGTGTCGATTCCAGCGCGACCACTGGCTGTCCGGCGTCCAGCGCGGCCTGGATATCGGCGCGGATGTGAAGTTCTTGCCTTGCGCTCATAGAGGCCTCATTCGGGTAGCCTATGCAGTCGGCTGCGGTGGATGCTGCTGTGCATGCCGTCCATGTCTAGCAGCTCCAGCAGGTGATCGGGTCGCAAGTTGCCGCGGTCGCCCACCGACAGATGCGCCAACAAGTCGGCATGTTCGTCCATCTCCAGCGACAAGATCAGCGGCCGCACATCCATAACGCTGCGTTTGCGCCGCCGCCTCCGCTCGACGATGATGGACTCCTGGCCGAGCAACTCGTCGATTTTGCGCTGCAAGCAGGCGCGCTCAAGTGGATCGTGAAAGCGAATGCGGTATTCGGCGCTCATGATCAGCGACTGCATGGTGGAGCTGCGCGGGTCGACCTCATTGATTGCCACGATAGACAAACCCTGTGGCGACACCGCCAGCAGCCGCTCACGCAGACTCGCCTCGCAGAAGGCTATCCGCTCGCGCAGGGAAATATCCAGAATCTCACAATCGCTGGAGATGCCCAGGGGCAGTGGCATGGCCAGCGAGATGCGCGGACGGGTGTTAAAACCGCGCGTATACAGCAGCGGCAATTCCGCGCGCCGCAGCACACGCTCCCAGATCTTCGCCATATCCAGGTTGCTGGTGTAAGTCAGCGTGCCGGCTTTGCCAAACGTGATGCGCAGCCGCTGCACGACTGGCGACAAGTGTGTCATTTGCCGCGCCTCTGTAGATTTCTGACCGCAATTGCGCTATCCTATTTTAGGACAGAACAGGGACTGTTGGAAGGCGAATGAGCCAGCGGCAGCACCAAGAAAGTGAGCGCTTGCAGCGCAGCCGTCTGTGGCTGAGCGTTCGGGCGCCTTTCCTGTTCGTGCTGTTCATGATGCTGGCGGGCCTAGCTGCGGTGCTGTTCTTGCCCGCGCCCGAGCAGGTCGCGCTGGTGACAGACGCCATGCTGATCTTGCTGGTGCTGTGTCCATCGGCCCTGCTGGTGTTTGCGCTGCTGATTTGCGCATCCGCATTGGTTCTTCAAATGCGCCGCTGGGGTGGGCGCGCTCGCTCGCCGTTGCGCCGATTGGAAGCGCTGACGGCATCGGCTCATCAGCGAGTCGATGGCTGGCTGTGCGGCGTGGATGGACATGTGCTGGATTGGGCCCTGCGGTTTGCCCCGGTGCGCAGCTTGCTAACCATGTTTGATGCGCCGCAGAAAAGCGAAGACGAGGCAGAATCATGATTAATCAGCAGAAAGACGAAACCAAGTTGCAAGTGGACAGAACGCGCATATTGCTGACTGGGCTGGGATTGGGCGCGCTGGTGGGCATGCTGTCCAGCTATTTATATGCGCGTGCCGCCGAAGAAAATGCCGATGCGGAAGCGGGAACAGCCGAATCGATCTCGACCGGTCAGGCGCTGGCAGTGCTCTTGGCTGTGCTAGGTGTGGTTCGGCAGATCGCTGCCTTGGGCAAGTCAGAGAAAAAGCGCAGGAAATAAGCCGATGTGCGCACGCTATACACTGACAGCCGACTCCGAATCCATCCAGCAAGCCTTTAACCTGGACAGCGCAGAAATCTGGGAAGGTCCGCGCTATAACATTGCGCCGACGCAGAAAGTGGCTGTCATCAGCGACCACCAACCCCAATCGCTGTCCATATTGAAGTGGGGACTTGTGCCCTCGTGGGCGACGGACCCGAAAATCGGCAGCCGCATGATCAACGCCCGTTCCGAGACTGCGCAGGAAAAGCCTTCGTTTCGCAGCGCATTCAAACGCCGCCGCTGCCTGATCCCCGCCAATGGCTACTATGAATGGGCGCGGCAGGGCAAGCGCAAAACGCCCATGTACATCCAGCATGCCCAGCGCGACATCTTTGCCTTTGCAGGCTTGTGGGAGAGCTGGAAAGACCCGCAGGGCAACTGGCTGAATACCTGCGCCATCCTGACTACCGAAGCCAACGCGCGCATTCGGCCTATCCATCATCGCATGACCGTCATTATCGAGCCGGCTGACTATGCATTGTGGCTTGCGCCGCGCGAACTGGAGCCAAGCGAATGGCAGCCGCTGATGGCTGGTCCGCGTGACGAGCAACTGAAGTATCACGCTGTTTCATCACAAGTCAATTATGTGCGCAACGACCATGCCGCGCTGATCGCGCCTGCGCAGCCGCCCAAATCTGACATGTTGCTGTGATTTCTGGCCTGCCTACATTGACGCTCGCAGCAGGATAATCCCCAGCACAATCACAATCACAGCTGCAACAATCACCAATGCAGCCACAGCCCTATTGGACGTTTTCGGCTGGAGATCGCTTGCGGCTGCTACTGCCCGGCTGGGCGTTTTGGGCTGGAGATCGCTTGCGGCGCTCAAACAGTGTCTCGCCAGAAAGTGCGCGGCGGCGGTCGGCGTTGAGGCGGCGTGATCGGCGACCTGATCAGACAAGGTTTGGTCGCGGTGATGCCCGATGCCCGTTACAAGAAAAGTCTGACATTGGCTGATGGCTTGGGCGACCTCGAAGGATTCAAAGGCGGCAAAGTCGTCATAGCGCCCGCCACCGCGGATGATGGCGATGGCATCTACCGAATCAGTGTTGTCAAGCGTGCGAATGGCATCGACGATGGACTGGGCTGCTCGCTCGCCTTCCAGCAGAACATAAGTCCAGCTCAGTGGCGCCAACACAGCCCGCTCGCCCGCGCTTTGGTAAGCCGTTTCAAAGTCGCCAATGGCGCGGCTGCTGCGCCCGGTGATGCAGCCTATGCGGCGGATGCGCTGGGGCGGCAGTCGTTTCTGCGGTGGATACAGCCCCGCGTCGCGCAGTCTGTCGATGGCTGGTCTCTCGGCAAATGCAACGTCCCCCAATCGAATATCGCGCACGAAAATCTGCGTCTCCGCCCTGAACTCATAGAAGCGCACATCGCCATAGACTTCGACATCCAGACCATTTTGCAGGTCAAAGTGAATGTCGCCGCGGACTTTGTCATGCAGCATGCAGCGAATGCGCGTCTTGCCGTCAACCAGGTCAAAATAGCAATGTCCCAGGTCGGACTGATAGAAGCGCTGGATCTTGCCGCCGACCCAGAAGTAGTGTTCGAGCGTTTCGGCTTCGATGATGCTGCGCAACGTGCGGTTCACGGCGGCGATGCTGCGCTGGTTCTCGGCAGACTGCTTTGCCATCGTCTTTATCCCAACGTTTTGCCTGGCTGATAGCGACTGAGCACGAATTGCAGCGGGTCGGCCTCTGGCGGGATGATGACCTGGCGGCTGCGTCCTGCGCCCGTCTCATCGCCGACTGCGCCCAGCTCTTCCAGCAGATCGATAATGCGGGCGGCGCGTGGATAACCCAGGCCGAGCTTGCGTTGGATCAACGATGCCGATGCCTCGCCACTGGCTGCAACCAGCCGCAGCACATCTTCCAGCATGGGGTCGGTCTCGCTGAGAAATTGCCGGCGTTTCAAAGTGCCTTCCCAGGGCGCGCTGCCTTTGACGGGAAGCACGCCGGCTTCTTTGCGCAGGGTCAACTCGTCGCGCCAGTGCTGGACGACCTCGCGCACATCATCTTCTGATACGAGGCAGCCCTGCAGACGCCGCGGGGCAGCGGCATCTGGCGACAAGAAGAGCATATCGCCGCGGCCCAACAGATTCTCTGCGCCGCCGCGGTCGATGATCACGCGCGAATCGCCGCTGCTGGCCACCGCAAATCCAATGCGCGCCGGAATGTTGGCTTTGATGACGCCGGTGATGACATTGACGCTGGGTCGCTGCGTGGCGACTATCAGGTGCATGCCCACCGCTCGTGCCTTTTGCGCCAAGCGCGAAACCGCCTCCTGTGTTTCTTCCGGGCTGTTGAGCATCAAATCGCCGATTTCGTCTATCAAAATGACGATGCGCGGCAGCCGATCTGTCGCGCGGTCTTGGGCATCCAGATCGTTGTAATCATCGATGTGCTTCGCGCCCCTGCGTTCCAACAATTTGTAGCGCCGTTCCATCTCGCGCACGCACCACTTCAATACGCCTACGATGCGCTCTGGCACAATTTCTACGGGACCAAGCAAATGCGGGATGCCATTGAAGCGCGCCAATTCCACCATCTTCGGGTCGAGCATCACCAGGCGCAGCTCGGCAGGCGAGAATTGCATCAGCAGCGAAGTCGCTATGGCCGCCATACAAACCGACTTGCCAGAGCCAGTCGCGCCGGCGATGAGCAAGTGCGGCATCTGCGCGAGGTCAAAAGCGACCGGCAAGCCCGTCACATCTCTGCCCAGTGGGATGCTCAGGGCAGCGCCAGTTCCCGATTGTTGGCGGATCTCCTCGCTTTGCATCACATTGCGCAGTGCGACCGTGCTTGGCTCGCGGTTGGGCACTTCGATACCCATGAAGTTCGTGCCCGGCACGGGCGTTTCCATGCGCAGCCGTTTCGCCGCCAGCGCCAGCGCCAGATCCCGCGAATACCCCGCGATCTTGCTCATGCGGATGCGCTCTGTGCCATCGTCTTTGTGTGGCTGCAGTGCATATCTCGTCACTGTTGGACCGACTTGCACCTCGGCAACCGTAACTTCGAGATCAAATTCCAGCAGCGTATTCTCAATCAGTCGCGCATTGTGTTCGGTTTCGTCAGTGCTGGGCATTTGCAAGTCCAGCGCGGTCAAGCTGGAAATGGGGGGCAGCGAGTTTCGCCAGACTTCCGCGCTGTCGAGTTGGGCATCGTGGCTTCGCTTTGCGGCATTGCGCGCGCGCCACTTTGCCCCGTTCCCGTTGGTTTTCATGGTTTCATTTGCCGCTGGCTCAGCGAAATCGGCTGCTGACGAATCGAGGATTGGCGGCTGCTGGGTGCGAGGCGGGTTGGGGCGGATTCGTTCGACCAGGGGTGAACCTGCGCTGCCATTTCCTTGCTGCAAATTCGACTGGTCTGGCAGGCTGTCTGGATTGGGCCGGATGCGCATTATGGGCTTTCGATAGCCGGGCTGCTCGACCAGTTGCTTGTACAACACTTGCGCATGATCGCTTGCTGGCGGCTCTTCGGGCTTTGCGTGATCACTCATCTGTTGGAGTCGGTCGCCCAGCCGCGCCAAAGCGTTCGTCATCATGCTGCCGCGCAAACCCAGCGCGAATATGCTGCTGACCGCCACAACCAGCCCGAAGAAACCCAACGCCAGCTCTCTGCCCATGATCCAATAGAAGGGATAACTCAGCCCCCAGCCGATCATGCCGCCGCCTTGCCCCGACCGCGCCAAAGCCCGCAATTCGCTTTCTCCGTTGCCAAGGTGCAAGATAGCCAGCAAAGACAAGAACGCCAGCTCCAGCGCCAGCATGCGCCCGGCTGTGAGCGAGATGCGGATGCCCGCTTTGGGCAGCCACAAAACCGCGCCCATGGCAAAAAGCGCCCCAGCCACAAAAACTGCGCCGTCGCCACACAGCGAAGTGAGCATATCTGCCCAACTGACAGCCACCAGCGAATCGCCAGCCACAAAAAGCGAAATGAAGGACAAGATGCCGAAGACGATCAACGCGAAGCCAACTATTTCGCTGATCCAGGGCGGCATGCTTTCGCGGAGGTCTTGCCAAAAGTCGAATTCTGGCGGCGCATCATCCAGCGTGCGGATGACTTCGTCGGCTGATATCCGCGGCGCTGGCATATAGGCATCAGTTGGGCTGGACGATAGCGATTTGCTTGGCTGCTGCTGCACGTTTGTACTCGTAGATCATCTGTTGGTTGGCTGCCCACCAGTATACTCACTTTGTCAGGCGCGATGGGCTAAATAACGGGCAAAAGCGCCTCTATTGCTGCTGCCGCTCTTGTTGCAAGATCAGATCGGTGACCGCCTGTATCGCCACGCGCTGCTTGCGATAGAGGTCGGCTTCGCTCATACTCAAGCGCCGCGCCACTTCTCGGACTTTGCGATTTTCCAGGAAGCGCAGCTGCAAGATGTTGTATAGCGTCCATTCGGGGCTCATCATTTTGCGTTCGCCTTGCGGCCGCAGCTCGCCTATCGAGTCTTCCAGCAGCTTGCGCAGCGCATTGACCGGCGTCAGCTCGCCATGGCGGATGCGGCTTTGCACCACTTGCAGCTTGATGAGGTTGCTCTGAGTGATGCCGCTGCCACCCCAATAATGCCGCAGCGCGGCGCGCACTTGCTCAAACAATTCATCGCGCTCGGGCAGACTGTTGTGGCTTGGCAATGCGTGATTCGCCTGGCGATACTCCAGTTGCAGCGCCCGCGACCGCGTCATCTGGAATTGCGGCAGCAAGCCTTCCAAAAGGTTGTACATCTCGGACTGCAGGCGCATGTCGTCCAAGCTGGTTTCGACGCGACGGATGAAGGCGTGCAGATGACCGCTGGCGATTTCTTCCGCCAGTTCATCGCTGCCGTTTCGCATGCCCAAAACACCGATGGGCAACGCTTGCGTTCCTTCTGCACCGACGCGATTGCTGTGCAGCGCAATCAGCGCATATTCGCGCCAGTGCAGAAGGTTCGCCAGCTGCGATTCCTTCGAATGCCCAACGATTTGTTCGAGCAGCTGCGTCTCCTCCAGCAGTTCCGCCTCGTCAAAGTCCAGGCTGCCGACTTTGCTGATGAATTCTGGCTGGGCGCGTTCGAAGCTGATGACAAAGGCGCGGTCGATGCGCAGATAGTCGCAGATCGATTCGGTCGTGGCCGCAATGAGCTGGCTGAGGTCGCGGTGGGTCAGCACACGGTCGCCAAGCGTTTGCAGTTTGCTGATTTGCTCGCCATCTTCGTCGCGATAGATGAAGAACTTCTCGATGTAGGGCAAGGCGAGCGAAACGAACCACTGCCACAGCAGCACCGCGCCAACCACAGCTGGGGCAGTAAAGTTATCGCCGCGCAGGCTCAATATGCGCGTTGCCTGCGCGGTGAAGTTGACGACCGCCAGCGCGATCAATCCTGTGGCCGGTCCACGCAGCAAAAAGTCCAGCAACTGTTTTTTGACCAGGCGGTCGGGGATATCCGAGCCAAAGAAATAGAGCGGGTAGGACAAGAAGAGCAGCATCAAAATGATGACGATATTGGCTGTGTTGATGAGCAGCAAGCCAAACAGCGAGAATTCATCGCCGGGGTTCAACAAGACTGAATACGGGAAAATACCCAGCGCCGGCGTCAGGAATGCGATCTGCAAGTAGGCCATTCGGCGGGCGCTGGCACGGGTCAAACAACGTTTGCGCGCTCGCTGCACATTGTAGAATGCGAATCCAGTCGCCAGCCCAAAGTAAAGCAGGTACAGCGTGAATAGTGGAGCGGCGGCAATGCTCAGCTCGCCACTTGCCAGCACAAACTGAAATAGAGAATCGGAAAACGCCGCCGCCAGCAAGAATCCCGCGCCAACCAGGTAGAGCAGACGCAGCGCGCGCCGCCGCCTCCCGCGCGATGGCAAGCCGGTCGTCGCCAGCAGCGCATCGGACAGATGCACCAAAGCCGCCGGCACGAAAGCTATACCGATCCACTGCAAGCGCGAGGCGATTTCGTGGACAGCGTGCTCTGGCTCCAGCGAGATGAAGGCATCGGCGACATAGGCGACAGTCACGCAAGCCAGCACCGCCGCGCCTGCCTTTGCCACGCGATTGTTCAAATTGCGCGTCAGGTTGAAGAGCAGCAGCGATACCGCGGTCAGGGCGTTGCCAGCTGTCAAGGTTTCGTTGACGGCCGGCAGCAATTCAGTCAGCAAATCCAAGTCAGTCGCGCCTCATGCAGATTATGTCAAGCCAAGGCGACAGCGCCGACGCCTGTCGCAATTCATTTTACAAGCATAGGCGATATGCAACCGCAGCGGCGCGCTCAAATTGACAAGCTAAAGAAGAGTGCGATCTCACGATTGGCGAGGTGATGGTCGTTGAAGCCACAAAAGGTAAATCCCTGGGCCTGGGCAAAGCGGATGGCGGGATAATTGGTGGTGGGAATCTCGAAGATAATCTGTTGCAAACGAAATTCGCTCGCCCATACGCGCGCCACATGCACCAGCCGAGCGCCCAGGCTGCGCCGCCGATGCAGCAGATCGACAACCAGGTCTTGCAGATAGGCGACTCGACCGCTCATATCCAAACGCATGGTGACATAGCCCACAATCTGTCTGCTGTATGGGTCTTCGACCACCACAAAGCAGTTGTCCATGTGCAGCGCCATCAACAGCTGTCGCTCGTCCACCGGGTGCTGGGCGACCAGCTGGCGGGGTAGGCGCTGTCTGCGGCAGCTGACCTGGATCTCGTCTCCGCCGTCGTTCACGGTCATCTGCCAGACATAATCGGATTGGAAGCTGGCATCGAGCGCCAGACAGCGTGGCAGATCGTCTTCAACCGCATCGCGAAATGTCAGCTTGGCTGGATCCAGACTGGGGCTTTGCACGGGTGCCTGTCCTTCGATGTTCAGCATATTGAGCCTGCGCTTCATGAGCAGTGTCTCGGTGACGCGCTGCGCCACAAAGAAAAAACCCCACTACGATCCAAGTGGGGTTATTGTACAAGACAAATGACGAGCGGACTTTGCTTTCGCGGCACAATCGCGATCAGATTTCGTACAGGTAATCCCGCAAGATCACATGCGCGGATGATTGCCGCAGTCGATTGAGGGCCTGGGCTTCCAGCTGACGGACGCGCTCGCGAGTCACGCCGATGGTGTTGCCCACTTCTTCCAGCGTATAGACGCGGCCATCGGCCAGACCATAACGCAGGCGCAAGATTTGCGCTTCACGGTCGGGCAGCTTGTCCAGGGCTTGCTGCAATTGTGTGTGCAGCAAGTGCGTGGCTACTTCGTCCGATGGCGCCGGGCTGTTGCTGTCTTCCACGAAGTCGCCAAAGCTCGAATCTCCCTCGTCGTCGATCGGCGATTCCAGGCTAACCGGTCTACGCGAGATTTCCAGCAGGTTTTCTACCTTGTCGGGCGTCGTGTCCATCTCGTGCGCGACTTCTGCAGGCGTGGCATCGCGGCCGAATTCTTGCTGCAACTGCAATTGCACGCGGCGCATGCGGTTGAGCTGGTCGCCCATGTGCACCGGCACGCGGATAGTCCGCCCCTGGTCGGCGACGGCGCGACTGACTGCCTGGCGGATCCACCAAGTCGCGTAGGTGCTGAACTTGTGCCCGCGCTGATACTCGAACTTGTTGGTGGCGCGGATCAAGCCGATATTGCCTTCTTGGATCAGATCAAGGAAGGGCACGCCGCGCCCGATGTATTTCTTGGCCACACTAATGACCAGCCGGGCGTTGGCGCGGATGAGGTGCTCCTGGGCTTGTTCACCATCCATCATCGTCTCGCGCAGGAATTGTTCTTCGCTCCAGCTCAAGACCTCAATCGTCTGGCTGTCGGCGTCATGCAATCGTTCGCGTGCGAATTCAGCCGCTTCCATGCGCTTCGCCAGCAAGACTTCTTCGGTGGCGGTGAGCAGCGGCACGCGGCCAGCTTCTTTGAGATACAAGCCGACGACATCGTCGGTATCCAGCGCCGCTTGATAGCCGGCATCGGCGGTGAGATCTTTGCGCAGGACGCGGAAGAGCGTTTCGCGCTCGTCTTTTTGCTCGATTTCTTCGTCCGCTTCGTCGATCAAGGTCTCGTCGATCGGCTTGGCATCTGCTGCGTCGTCATCGTCGGCGGCTTTGCTTGGCTCGGCGACGAGTTCTACGCCCGCTTCGACCAGTCCGTCCATCAAGTCGTCGAGCAAATCGACATCGTTTTCGACATCGGGCACCAGCCGCAAGATGTCGGTATGCGTAACATAGCCGCGTGTGTTGGCGCTGTGCACAAGCTGCTTGTGCAGACGATCCACAAGCTCCTTGCGCGCTTCGTCGCGCCCATTCAGGTTCGTTACGCCTTCTAGCACTGCTTCCACTGACTCGCCTTTCCGCTGACCGACGTGCAAGCAACACCAGGTCGACTTGCAGCTTGCGTCAAACTCACTTTTCTGCCAAGAGCTGAAGCTAATCAATAAATCAGCGGACTTCCACTCGCCTGCTCACATATCCTTTTTACACGGTGGCGGCGGAATAGTCGAATTATTCTAGCTGGCTTGCCTGGGATTGCGCAAAAATGGTCGCGCTCCCAGCCGTCAATGTAATCCCTGTTTTGACCTTTGTCAAGTTTTTCACAAAGTCAATTTCTGTGGCGCTCATTAAAGCTATGATACACTGTGTGCATTCATTCAAGCAAACAAAATGGGTGGTTAATCTTGCTCGACCGACCAAGCGAAGCAGCCTGCGCCATGCTGAAGTTGATGTTAGGGGTTGCGCTGGTCTTCCTGCTGGCTTTGGCGCTGCTGGTGCTGTCGCCGCTGTTGGTCATGTACGGCGCGGTCAACGATATCACGCGGCTTGCTTCGCTCAGTGGCGGCTTGCAACTGCTGGCGCTTGGGCTGCTGGTCGCGACTCTGCCGCTGGCAGGCGCGCTGGGATTGGCCGGGATCACGCTGGATTCGCTTTCCAGCCTGCTGGTCAAACGCAAGCGCAAGCTGAAACGGCGAGTGGACAGTTCGGCACGAGCGGCCTTCCTCGCCAGCTTGTCCATCAGAGAACGCGCTCGGCTGCGGCAGAAACTGGCGGCAGCTCGTCTGATGATCAGCGAAGACGGCGTCTTGATCCCGCGCGAAAGCCATGCGTCTGCCGCTCACGAGAAGGCAGCTTCCTCGTGCAACTTGCACAAGCAGAATTAAAAAATGCCTAAGGATTCTTCCTCGCGTTGACATGGCGCCCAGGTGGCACTACACTGCTGGCGCATTCAGGAGCAAAACAAAAACGTAGAAGGACTTGTGCACATGATCGGGCGCAGGCGCGGAATCAATATGAGAATGGAGATCGGCGCAGACGCTCCCGATTGCTGATGCAGAGTCGGATTGAAAATGCCAAGGCGCGCCCTGATCTCGAAATGGTCGGGGCGTTTTGATTTTATGGAGAACGCAGTGATGAATACGATACGCGCGGGAGTCTATGGCGGTTCGGGCTATGCGGGTTTGGATCTGGTCGAGATTTTGTCCAGGCATCCTGCCATTGATCTGGTCTTCGCCACTTCCAACACCTACCAGGGTGATCCAGTGCCGAGCGCGGATCTATGTTTTGTCCCGCCCGACGAGGCAGCGCTAGAGGCTGTCGATGTCATCTTCCTGGCGCTGCCACACCGGGCATCGGCAGCCATGGCCAAGCGTGGAATCGAGGCTGGTGTCAAAGTTGTCGATTTGTCTGCCGACCTGCGCATGGACAGTCCCGAAGCCTACCAAACCCATTATGACAGTCCACATCCACATCCCGAGCTGCTGCCAGCGCCATATGGCTTGCCCGAGATCAACCGCGCCAACCTGGCTGGCGTCGATGTGGTCGCCACGCCCGGCTGTTACCCGACCACCGCGCTGCTGGGGCTCTATCCTCTGCTGCGGCACAACGCGCTGTCTGCAGACGCGCCTGTCATCGTAGACGCAAAATCGGGCGTGACCGGTGCAGGCCGCAAACCTTCGCTTTCCACTCACTTCGCCGAAGTCTACAGCAACCTCATCCCCTACAAAACCGGGCGCAGCCATCGTCACATCGGCGAGCTGGAACAAGAGGCACACAAGCTGACCCCGCGCATGGGCCCCATTATCTTCTGCCCGCATTTGCTGCCGGTCGATCGCGGCTTGATGGCCAGCATTTATGTTACGTTGAATGACTGCTTCGACAGCAGCCAGGCGCAGGACCTATTTGCTGAAGCCTATGGCAGCGAGCCGCTGGTGGAAGTGCTGCCAGCGGGCGAGCAGGCGACGCTCAAACACGCCGTCAAAACCAACCGATGCGCCATCAGCATCACGCCGGTGCTGGAGCGCTACCTGCATATCACCAGCGTAACGGACAACCTGCGCAAGGGCGCTGCCAGCCAGGCCGTGCAGAATATGAACCTGATGTTTGGCATCGACGAGACCACAGGGCTGATCTAGTGCGCCAGTCTATCAACGTCATCAAAATCTCGGGTCATCACCTGGATGACGAGTCTTTGCTGCGGCAATTCGCCCGCATCGTGGCGCGCGCGGACGAGCAACTGGTCATCGTGCACGGCGGCGGGGTGGAGATCACGCAGCTGCAGCGAAAGCTCGGGATTGCGCCGCGTTATGTCGATGGCCTGCGCGTAACCGATGCGGACTCGCTGGCGCTGGTCGAGATGGCGCTGTGCGGCACGGTCAACAAGCGGCTGGTGCGGCACTTGTTGGCGGCGGGCGTGGATGCGCAGGGCTTGTCGGGCGTGGATCGTGGACTGGTGCGCGCGCGGCAGATGCAGCACGACCAGGTGGACATGGGCTTTACCGGCACAGTCGTCTCTGTGCGGGCACAAATCCTCTGCGAGCTGTTTGCGCTGGGCGTAACACCGGTGATTGCGCCGGTCAGCCTGGGCGAGACCAGCAATTTTAACCTGAATGCCGACCCGGTGGCTGGCGCGATTGCGGCGGCGCTGGGCGCAGAGGCAGTCGTGTATATATCCAATGTTGCCGGCGTCCAGGTCCAGGGCGAAATCGTCCCGACATTGACGCGGCGGCAGGCAGAAAGTCTAATCGCCAGCGCTGTGATCTCAGGCGGGATGATTCCCAAAGTGCAGTCGGCGCTGGATGTGCTATCATCGGGCGTGCCTCGCGCGGTGATCACCGACTTGGCAGGCTGGGCGACCGGCGGCGGCACGAGCTTTGTTGCGGAAGAAAACGAAGGAATGGTCAGCGAGGGATAATGTCAATCACAGCAGATATCATTCAAAAGGACAGCAAATACAGCGTGCCGGTGGCGGCCCGTCCGGATTTCGTACTGGCGCGCGGCGAGGGCGTGACCGTCTTTGACACCGATGGCAATGCCTACACCGACTGGGTGGCTGGCATCGCCGTCAATGCCTTGGGATATGGCGACGCAGAATTGCAGGCTGCGGTTACCGCGCAGATGGACACGGGCTTGATCCATGTCAGCGGCTTGTATCACACCCAGCCCATGGTCGAGCTGGCGCAGACGCTCTGTGACATGTCCTTCGCCGGCAAAGCCTATTTCTGCAACAGCGGCGCAGAAGCAGTAGAAGGCGCGCTGAAATTCGCCCGCAAGCACGCCTATGTCAATGAACGCGTAAACAAGACCAAGGTCCTCAGCTTCAGCGATGCCTTCCATGGCCGCACGATGGGCGCGCTGGCAGTGACGCCAAAACCGAAATACCAGACGCCTTTCAAACCCATGGTGCCGGGCGCGGTCCTTGGCGAATTCAACAGCATCGACAGCGCTCGCGAGTTGATAGACGCCGACACAGTCGCAGTCATAATCGAGCCGATCCAGGGCGAGGGCGGCATCAATGTGGCCAGCGCCGAATTCATGCAGGCTTTGCGGACGCAATGCGACGAGCACGATGCCGCGCTGATCTTTGACGAAGTGCAATGCGGTTTGGGCCGCACAGGCGACATGTGGGCGCACAGCATCGCCGGTATTTCGCCGGACATCATGGTGCTGGCGAAACCGCTGGCCGGCGGATTGCCCATTGGCGCGATACTGGTGACGGACGAAATTGCCAGCGCCATGAGCCCGGGCGATCACGGTTCGACCTTTTCTGGCGGGGCGGTGGTGATGCAAGCCGCGCAGGTCGTTGTCAATCGTATTGCCAACGATGGCTTCCTGGAGCATGTGCGCGAAGTCGGCGAATATCTGCTGGAGAGGCTGTCCGAGCTAAACAGCCCGCATATTGTCGATGTGCGCGGACGCGGTCTGATGGCTGGCATAGAGCTGGATATCGCGCCCGGCGGCATTGTGCAAGCCGGCTATGAACACGGTCTGCTGCTGGTCAGCTCGGGCAGTAATGTCATCCGTTTCGTCCCGCCGTTGATCATCCAGAAGGCGCATGTGGATGAGCTGATCGACAAGCTGACGCAGATCCTGGAGACGATTGATGATGGCGATTAGCCCTACTATTGACGGCGTGGCCGGCTTTCAAGTCGCTGGCGTGCACGGGGGACTCAAGAAAGACGGCGCGCTGGATCTGGCGCTGGTCGTCAGCGATAGCGATTGCGTTGCGGCCGGCGTCTTTACGCGCAACAAGGTACAAGCGGCTCCTGTGCTGCTGGATAGGCAGCGGCTGGCGGAAAATCCCACAACCATTCGCGCGGTGGCAACAAACTCGGCTTGCGCAAATGCCTGCACAGGCGCAGTCGGCATGGAAAACGCGCGAAGGACAGCCAGGCTGGTAGCGGATGCGCTTGGGCTCTCGGCTGAACAAGTGCTGGTCATGTCCACCGGCGTCATCGGCGAGCACTTGCCTATGGAAGCGATCGCGCGCGGCATAGAGCTGTCCAGCGTGGGACTGAGCGACGACTGGGCGGCGGCGGCCGCAGCCATCATGACCACCGATACGCGACCCAAACTGGCATCGGTGGGTGTCGAATGCGTTGGCGGCAGCTACACGATCGCTGGCATCGCCAAGGGCGCAGGCATGATCGCGCCGGATATGGCCACCATGCTCAGCGTGGTTGTCACCGATGCCGCGCTGGAGCTGGGCGAGCTGCAAAACGCGCTGCGCACAGCCACACAGCAGAGTTATAATCGCATTGTCGTCGATGGCGATACCAGCACCAACGACACCGTGCTGCTGCTCGCCAACGGCAAGAGCGGCGTCCATGTCGAGGGCGCAGACGACTTGGGGGCTTTTCAAGAGGCGCTGGATGCCTTGACGCGCTATCTGGCGCAAGAGATCGTGCGGGATGGCGAAGGCGTCACCAAGTTCGTCACGCTGGATATCGTCAACGCCGCCGATGTCGCCGATGCCGAACGGATTGGCCAGACAATCGGCGCGTCGCTGCTGACCAAGTCGGCATTTTATGGCAGCGATGCCAATTGGGGGCGCATCGTGGCGGCGGCCGGGCGCGCTGGAACAGCTTTTGATCCCGACCGCAGTTCGCTTTGGGTGGCGGCTGGCGAATCCCCGTCCGAGCCAGGCTTGCAGATTTTCGCCGGCGGCATGCCTGCCGACTACCAAGAGGCGGACGCGGCAGCCATCATGTCCGCGCCATCCATGACCTTCAAGCTGGATTGCGGGCTGGGGCAGGGCAGCGCCACCATCTGGACCTGCGATATCAGCCACGAATACATCTCCATAAACGGCGACTACCGCTCCTGACGGAGGGCAGACATGCAAGCGGCGCTTGTGCTTGAAGATGGGCGGGTTTTCCCCGGCGAGGGTTTCGGCGCGCAAGGTTGCGCAACCGGCGAGATCGTCTTCAATACGTCCATGACAGGTTATCAGGAAATCCTCACCGACCCGTCTTATTACGGCCAGATCGTCGCCATGACCGTGCCACACGTCGGCAACACCGGCATCAACCTGGAAGACCCTGAATCCCGCAAAGTTTGGGTTTCTGGCTTCGTCGTGCGCTCGTTGAGCCCGCTGGTCAGCAACTGGCGAAATCGCGGCGATCTGGCGACCTACCTTTGCGAACGCGGCATCATCGGCATCGCTGACGTCGCCACACGCGCCCTGGTGCGGCATATACGCGAGCGCGGCGTGATGCGCGCTGTCGTGGCGCATGGCGATCTGGCGGCTGATGTCGATGCGCTGGCGGGAATCGCGCGAAAGTCGCAAGACATGTCGGGCGCGAACCTGGTCGACGCGGTGACGGTGGACACAGCCTACAACTGGACGCAAGGCAGCGACGCGCAATGGTATGGCGCACGCGAAAGGAATGACGCCGGCCCCCTGGTTGTCGCCTACGATTTTGGCATCAAGCGCAATATCCTTCGTATGCTGGCCGATCGCGGCTTGCGGGTGTCTGTCGTGCCAGCCTGGACTTCGCCAGCGGACATCTTGCAAATGCAGCCGGCCGGCGTCTTCCTCAGCAACGGCCCGGGCGACCCGGCCGCTGTCGATTACGCCATTGATAATGTGCGCGCGCTGCTGGGCGAGCTGCCGATATTTGGCATCTGTCTGGGGCATCAAATCTTGGCGCTGGCGCTGGGCGGCGCCACAGAAAAGATGCGCTTTGGGCACCGCGGAGGCAACCAGCCCGTCAAAAACCTGGACAGCGGCGCAGTCGAAATTGCCGCGCACAATCATGGTTTTGCGGTTTCGGCTGGCAGCGAGCTCGGCGGCGGCGAGATCACGCATCTCAACCTGAACGACAACACGGTAGCTGGCTTGCGGCATCGCGGCCTGCGCGCCTTCAGTGTGCAATATCACCCAGAGGCTTCGCCCGGCCCGCACGATTCTTTCTATCTTTTTGACGAATTTGTCAACGAAGTTGCTGCAAACGCCTAAGACGCCGATGCCCAAACGAACCGACATAGACAGCATCATGATCATTGGCTCGGGACCCATCGTCATCGGGCAAGCCTGCGAGTTCGACTACAGCGGCGTGCAAGCCTGCAAAGCGCTGAAATCGCAGGGCTATCGCGTCGTGCTGGTCAATTCCAACCCGGCTACGATCATGACCGACCCGCAATTCGCCGACGCCACCTACATCGAGCCGCTGACCGCCCCGATATGCGAGATGATCATCGCCCAAGAGCGTCCGGACGCGCTGTTGCCGACGGTCGGCGGGCAGACCGCTCTCAACCTGGCTGTGCAGCTGCAGCAGAATGGCGTGTTGAAGCGCTACGGAGTCGAGTTGATCGGCGCAAGCTTGACCAGCATCCAGTTGGCGGAAGACCGTCAACTCTTCAACGACACCATGCGCGAGATTGGCTTGCGCGTGCCCGAAAGCCGCGTCGTGGACAGTGTCGATGGCGCGCTGGCATTCGCGGACGAGATCGGCTATCCGATTTTGATCCGTCCGTCATACACCATGGGCGGGGCGGGGGGTGGCGTCGCTTATGACGCGGACGAGTTGCGGCGCGTGGCGGCCAATGGCATCCATCAAAGCCCGGTTGGCGAAGTGCTGGTCGACCGCAGCCTGCTGGGCTGGAAAGAATATGAACTGGAGTTAATGCGCGACTCCAAGGGAAATTTCGTGGTGGTCTGCTCCATTGAGAATCTCGATCCCATGGGCGTGCACACCGGCGACAGCATCACCATTGCGCCTGCGCAAACCTTGACCGACAAAGAAATCCAGCGCCTGCGCAATATGTCGCGGCAGATTTTCGACCGACTGGGCATCACCACGGGCGGGGCGAATGTGCAATTTGCCATCGACCCCCTGGCTGGCGATGCGGTCGTTATCGAGATGAATCCGCGCGTTTCCCGTTCTTCTGCGCTGGCCAGCAAAGCGACTGGCTTCCCTATCGCCAAGATCGCCGCGCTGCTGGCGGTTGGCTTTACATTGGACGAGATCCCCAACGACATCACACTCCAAACGCCAGCCAGCTTCGAGCCGTCTTTGGACTACATCGTGGTGAAGATCCCGCGCTGGGACTTTCGCAAGTTCGCCGGCGCCGATCCTGTGCTGGGGCCGCAGATGAAAGCGGTTGGCGAGGTGATGGCCATTGGACGCACCTTCCCCGAGGCGCTGCAAAAAGCTGTCCGCGCGCTGGATATTGGCATGGACGGCTTCATCAGCGAGCTCACCGCGCAGCCAAGTCCAGAAGCATTGAGCGTGCCCACTGCCCAGCGACTCTTCCAGGTGGCGGCGGCGCTGGCGGATGGCGTCGGCTTTGACGACATCGTGGCAGAGACGCGTTTTGATCCTTGGTTCGTGCAGCAAATGCGCGAACTGATGAACGCGCACAGCGCCATTGCGGTCGAGGGGCGGCTAAGCGACATCTGCGCGGAAGAGATGCAGCGGCTGAAACAATACGGCTTCAGCGATGCGACCCTGGCGCGACTCCTGCGCACAGACGAAGCAGCAGTGCGGCAGCGTCGTAAAGCGCTTGGCGTGCAAGCAAACTTCTATCGAGTCGATACCTGCGCGGCCGAATTCCAAGCGCATACGCCATATCTGTATGCCACGTATGAAATGGAAGACGAAGCCGCGCCGACAAACGCGCGCAAGGTGATGATCCTGGGTGGCGGACCCAACCGCATCGGGCAGGGCATCGAGTTTGATTATTGCTGTGTGCACGCCTGCTTCGCGCTCAAGGAATTGGGCTACGAGACCATCATGGTCAATTGCAATCCCGAAACAGTCAGCACCGATTACGACACGGCCGACCGGCTTTACTTCGAGCCGCTGACCACCGAAGATGTCATGAATATCGTCGACCGCGAAGAGCCCGCGGGACTGCTCGTGCAATTCGGCGGGCAGACGCCATTGAATATCGCCGGCGAACTGGAGCGGCTGGGCGCGCCCATCTGGGGCACTTCGGTCGATACGATTGACCTGGCAGAAGATCGCCAGCGCTGCCACGCGCTCATGCAGCGGCTCAATATCGCGCAGCCGGCTGGCGCAAGCATCACCACCCGCGCCGAAGCCACTGCCGCGGCCGCAAAGATCGGTTATCCCGTGCTGGTGCGTCCCAGTTATGTGCTGGGCGGGCAGGGCATGGCTATCGTCTTTGATGAAGCGCAACTGCTGGCTTGGCTGGACGAACATGTCCAATGGCACGGGCATCGTGTCTTGATCGACCAATTTTTGGACGATGCCTATGAAGTCGATGTCGATGCCCTTTGCGACGGCGAGCAAGTAACCATCGGCGGCATCATGCAGCATATTGAGCAGGCCGGCGTGCACAGCGGCGATTCGGCTTGTGTGCTGCCGCCCTACAAAATCAGCTCGTTTCACCTGGATATCATCCGCGATCACAGTCGGCGCATTGGTTTGGCGCTGGGTGTGCGCGGCTTGTTCAATATTCAATTCGCCGTCAAGGACGACCAGGTCTATGTGCTGGAGGTCAATCCGCGCGCCAGCCGCACTGTGCCCTTCATCAGCAAAGCGACCGGGCATCCACTGGCGCGTTATGCGGCGCAGATCGCTTGTGGCAAGACACTGTCTGCGCTGGGATTCACAGAAGAACCGCCGGTTTCAGGCTTCTTTGTTAAAGAAGCTGTCTTCCCGTTTCAGAAGTTCCCGGGCGTCGATACGCGCTTGGGACCAGAAATGCGCTCCACTGGCGAGGTGATGGGGCACGCAGCCACATTCAGCCACGCTTTTGTCAAATCGCAGTCGGCAGCGGGCTTGCCATTGCCAGAAGCGGGCGCGGTGTTCATCAGCGTCAACGACTTTGACAAGGCGGTTGTCGCCAGGCTGGCGCGGGATCTGTCGCGCATGGGATTTGCCTTGGTCGCCACGGAGGGCACCGCCAGTTGGCTGCAGCGAGCCGGCTTGCAGGTTTCGCGTGTCAACAAGCTGTCGCAGGGTTCACCTCATGTGCTGGATGCGATGCGCGGGGGCGAAATCGACCTCATCATCAACACGCCCTTGGGTGGAACCGCCCATGAAGACGGCGCGACCATCCGCAGTCAGGCCTATGCCTTGGGCATCCCCATCGTGACCACCATGAGCGCGGCGGCAGCCACCGTGCAAGGCATCAAACAATTGCGCGAAAAGCCGCTTAGCGTGCGCAGCCTGCAGGCGCATTACGCGGCGGTCAACTAGCAAGGAGCGCAGAGGGCGGGCAAATGCCAGCAGCTTATCAGAAATACCTTGCAGAAGTGCTGATAGACGAAGTGACGTTGCAAGAGCGCATCGCCCAACTCGGCGAGCAAATCAACCTCGACTATGCCGATTGCGAGGATCTGCTGCTGCTGTGCATCTTGAAAGGCGGCGTCATGTTTTTGACCGACCTGTCGCGCCATATTCATGTCCCGCACATGATCGACTTCATGGCGGCCAGCAGCTATGGCATAGGCGCGCGCAAAACGGCCGGCTCGGTGCGCATCGACATGGATTTGAAAATGGATGTGCGCGGCAAACATGTGCTGGTGGTCGAAGACATCATCGACAGCGGGCACACCTTGGCTTTTGTGCTGAAGACCTTGCAAAACCGACAGCCAGCCAGCCTGCGCCTGTGCGCCCTGCTCAACAAGCAATCGCGGCGCGAAGTGAATTTGGATGTCGACTACATCGGCTTTGAGATCGAAAACAAGTTTGTCTTCGGCTATGGGCTGGATTTAGATGAACGCTTTCGCAATCTGCGCTTTGTTGCTGTCGCCAACACCGCTGCCCTGACCGATGAGTGACTTTGCCACGCGCCTGGCTTGGGCGGATTTCGTGCATGATCTCGCCGACATGCTGCGTGCGCGAGGCGTGCATACACCTCTCTATCTGGTTGGTGGCGCAGTGCGCGATGCCTGGCTGCGCAAGCCCACTGACGACATTGATATCGTTGTGCAAAGCAAAGCTATCCCCCTGGCGCGGCGCGTCTGCGACTGGCTGCGGGCCGATATCTATGTGATGGATCGCGAACGAGGGGTGGCGCGAGTCTTCGTCAAAGAGGATGACCGCACAATCAGCCTGGATTTCGCCGACCAGCGCGGAACGACACTGGAAGACGATCTGCGCGATCGTGATTTCACCATGAATGCCATGGCAGCCGACTTGCTGGGCGATATCGGCGCCTTGGTCGACCCCTTGGATGGCGAGAGGGATTTGCGAGCCAAGATTCTACGGCGCTGCTCGCCCAACTCGATCGCTGCCGATCCCATTCGCGGTCTTCGCGCTGTGCGGCTGAGCACGCAATTCGGCCTGAAGATCGAGCCGGCAACAGCAGCCGACATTCGACGCTGCGCCAACTCGCTCCGCCAGACTTCGTCTGAGCGCATCCGCGACGAATTCTTCAAGTTGCTGGGTCTGGATCGAGCGGCGCGTGGCTTGCGAGTCCTCGAGCACCTGGGGCTGCTGGTCATGGTCGTGCCAGAAATCCGGCCTGTCGATTTGCCACGATCTTTGGCGCATGTTGAATGGCTGTCGGCGCTCTTGACCGCTATTAGCCAGCGCCGCACCGACAATACGGCCGCGGCCTTTGATTTGGGCATGTTGGTAATCCAGCTCGACCGCTTCCGTTCCAGCCTGCAGGCGCACCTCGACCAGCATTACGGCAACGTGAGGCTGCGTTCCCAGCTGTTGGTGCTGTCGGCGCTGCTGAAAGGTGTTGCTCAAGCCGAAACGGTCGCCGATTCGCTGCGGCTCAGCACAGGCGAAGCGCGCATCCTCGGGCAGGTGGCGGGCAGCGAACTCGCCAGCCTGGATTGGTCTATGACACGGCTTGAGCAACATCGCTTCTGGCATGGACTGGGCGAATGCGGCATCGATGTCATTTTGCTGGGCGCGGCGCAGGTGCTGGCGACCCAGGGAGCGACGCTGGATCAACAATACTGGCTGGGGCGCGTCGACCAATTCACGCAGCTGTTGGATGTCTGGTTCAATCAGTACGACACGCTGGTCAAACCCAAGCCTTTGCTGTCCGGTCATGATGTCAAGGTTCTGCTCGGCATACAGACGGGTCCGCAGATCGGCGCGGCGCTGACGGCTCTGCGCGAGGCGCAGGTACTTGGCGAAGTAGTAACGCGGGACGAGGCGCGCGAGTTCGTAGGCAAGCTCGCAGAAGAATGCCGAAATTTGTCGGCGCGCTAATCAGCGAAACCAAGGAAGTCGCTAGGAATTCGACCACAAGCACAGGAACGCGTTACGGCTTTCGTCGGGGAGACACTGTGTCACCCATGTATTGACAAAAGTGCGCAGGACTTGCGGACGATATTCGTAGCGCCCCTGCACCACCTGCTGTATTCTCAGGAATTTTCATTTTCATTGCTTACTTTGCTCTGCTATCGTCTCCAGCATAGCGATAGAAAAGCAGCATGGTGCGCCCATACCTGCGCTGGTCGACCTGTTGCAATCGGACAAATCCAAGGTCTGGCTCGAGCTCGCTAGGATCAATCTGCACGATGATCAGGTCTGCTGCGTCGTGCCAAGCCTCGTTATTTTCCAGCGATCGCAGCGTCTTCAGCCACATGCCACGATATTGCGGCGGCGCAACAAAGATGAAGTCGTACTGCCTGTCTGGCGCATCGCCCAGCACATCGAACGCGCTGCGGCGGATGACCCGTGCCTTGGCAGCCAATTTCGCGCGCTCCAGATTCGCGCGGATCGTACCCAGGGCGGCTCGGTCGGTCTCCACGAATAGCGCATAACTTGCGCCGCGGCTCAGCGCTTCGATGCCTACACTGCCCGTGCCAGCAAAAAGATCCAGGAAAATGGCGTCTTGTATTTGTACCCCAATGATGCTGAACAGCGCCTCTTTGACGCGATCCATAATGGGGCGCGTGCTGTCGCCGGGCACCGCTTTCAATCTTCTGCCGCGCGCGCTGCCGGCGATGACTCGCAGGGACATACCTAGCTCTCACTCTCCACAGCGCTGCGCAGGGCGCGGATGTTGGACAATGGCGTGGTGACAAAGCCGCAGCCACCCCCGCTGATGATCAGCCGCCGCGATTTACAGTGGCGAGACGTTTCTTGCACGGACGAACGCAGCAAGCTTGGCGTGCCCAGAAGCAAGTCGTCGTCGCTCAATCCGCCGCAGATAGCGCTGGAAAAAGTGTTGCGCGCATCTTCCAGCGCAATGCCAGCAGCCCGCACATCCCAATTCAGCGCCTGGATGGGCAGCTCGTCTATCAGCCCCAGCATGGGTGATGCACCGGCGACCTGCACCATATTCAGCCACCAGTGCCTGGGCAAGGCAGCCAGGATATTGCGAATGTGTGGCAGCGCGATGGAGGTATATTCGGCTTCGGACATGATTTCGTGGTTGGCGAATTCGGTGACGAGGAAGATGCCAGCAAGGCTGTCCAGCTTTGCCAGCGCCGCGACAAAGCGCATGGTGCTTTCGGTCAACTGCGTCAACCCGCTGCGCAGGCGGTCGGGACGCAATCGCAAATCGCGCAGCAGTTTCTGTCGACCCGCCAGTTGCGCCGCCTGTACCAGGGGACTGTAGATTGTCTGCACGAGCGGCGTATTGTCCGATTGCAGCGCCTTGTCCACCAGCCGCAAGCATTCAACCTGCTGTGCCAAAGCGCCGCGGTCTGGCGTTAGTGGTCGCAGCCCGGTCCAGTCCAGCGAGCGCCGCACGATCCGTTTGTTGATCTCGCGGATTCCTCGCGCATCGCCACGCCAGGCATCGCTCACACCATAGTCGCTGACCAGAAAGCTGCGCGACGGCATGGCGCGCACGAAGTCCCAGTTGTAGTCGTGCTGGAAGTCTATGATGGAACGGGCGAGATCGGTGTAGCGCTGGTCGTCGCCGGGGAAATGACGCCAAAGCGCCGCCGGCACACGATCAACAGCCTCTCCCGCCAGCGCGCGCTCCAGGCGTTCTCGCTTGCGCATGCCGCTCAGAGCTAGGACACTTCCTCGAGGCGCTGTTTGAGCATGCGCGAGAGCATCATGTAGCGGTCGTCAAAATCCGTTTCCAGGTCGTTGCCGCTTTGATGACCCTCGGCATGCGAAGTCTGCAAGACTGCGGAAAGCGCGCTTTCGGTGATGCCCAGCGCCTGCGCAAAAGCTTTGGCCGCATCGGCATGTTCTCCGCTGGCTTTGTACGACAAGCCCAAGCCATAGAGCGCGTCCACACTTTCGGGGTGCGTTGCCAAGATGTCGTTAAACATCTGGATAGCGCTATCGTTATCCTTGTCGCGGTGCATCCGCCAAGCCTGACCGATTTTCTCCGCTGCTGGCATTGTGGACATGATTTGGCTCCTTTGCCGCCTCTGCGCTGCCATTCTTTCTTATAGTATAACGCGATGTCGCCGCGCCGCCATTGCCAGCCAAGGCCTCGCAGCTTGTTGCCCGCGCGGGCAGGTGCTATGCTTCCGCTCACCGACAACCAGTTGCTTATGTCATGCTCATCCGCGAGGCTTCTCCAGCAGACTTGCCAGCCGCCAGCCAGTTGTGGTTCGAGCGGCAATGCCTCTTGCAACAGAGCGAATCGCTCGTCCAGTTCCTGCCAGATGCGCTACGGGCGTGGCAGCGAACAGCCAGCGACTGGCTTGCTGACGACAAAGCCGCCATGTTTGCCGCGGCGTTGCGAGACGAACTGGCAGGATTCCTGGCTGTGGGCATTTGTGCGGGCGAAGCGGGATTGGGGCCCGCTCCTGTGGGCAGGCTCTTGGCGATGGCTGTCGACTTGCACCAGCCACATGCGGCATTGAGCAGCCAACTCCTGGCTCGAGCCGGCATGTGGCTGCGTGCGCAGGGCATCGATGTGCTGGAGATAGACGCGCCAATTGCCTATCCAGTCGAGGCGGCATTCTGGCGCGGGCAAGGCGCTCGTCCGCGATCGCAGCGCTATTGGCTGCCGCTATGATCCGCCTGGCGCAGCAGACCGATATCCCGCGCATCAGCCAGTTGTGGGCGCAGATGGCCGCGCAGCACGCTCAATTGGACGCCAGCACTTTTCGTCCAGCTGCCGATGGAGCAGAATCGTACGCGCGTTTCATTGAAGATCGCCTGCGCGACTCTTTTGCGCGCGTTCTGGTGGCGGAAGTCGAAGGCAAGCTGGTCGGATACATCAGTGGCGGCATCGCCGATATCAACAACGAAATGTTTGAATCTATGCGCTGTGGAATGATTACGGATATCTTCGTCTGTGTGGAGCAGCGCCGACAGGGAATAGGACGCAGGCTGGTCGAGCGGCTGATGCTGTGGTTTCGCGCCTGCGAAGTGACGAGCTTTGAATGGTACGCGAGCGCGCACAACCCGACCGCGCTGGCTTTCTGGCGGGCTTTGGGTGGCGAGGCTACCTTGCTGCGCATGCGAGCGATGATCCCGGGAGACGAATCATGACCGACTATCTGTATCTGCGCGATAGCTATTTGCAGACCTTCAGCGCCGCGGTGGCCGAACACGATGCCAGGCAAAACGGCGTCTTGCTCGACCGCACTGCCTTCTTTCCTGGCGGTGGCGGACAACAGCCCGATCGCGGCTGGCTGCGCACAGACAGCGCCGAATTCATCGTCAAAACAGCACGGCGCGGCGGCCTGCATATCATCGATGGCGAGCTGCCGCCGATTGGCGCGACCGTGCAGGCGGAACTGGACTGGCAGAGGCGCTACCAGATCATGCGCACACACAGTGCTATGCATATCCTCTGCGGCGTTATTTGGCGCGACTATCAAGCCAGTGTAACCGGCGGCAACATGGCTGTGTTGTCGGCGCGGATGGACTTTGAATTTGAACGGCTGTCGCCAGACACTGTCAGCGAAATTGAAGACAAGATCAACGAAGAAGTGGCGAAGTCCCTGCCAATCAAAATCGACATCCTGCCGCGCGAAGAAGCCTTCCAAATCCCCGATCTCATCCGCACCAAAATCAACCTGCTGCCGCCGGGCATCAAAGAAGTGCGCACGGTCGAAATTGTCGGCTTGGATTTGCAAGCCGATGGCGGCACGCATGTCGCCAACACCAGCGAAGTCGGCAGCATCAAAATCAGCAAATACAAGAGCAAAGGCGGCATCAACAAACGTCTTTATGTGGAGATCGGCGACTGATGCGCAGCTTGCATCCAGTGCAGGCACACGAACGTTTCGTAGCAGGTGGGCGCTATCTATTCAGCAAGCGCGGTGCGCCGCTGCAGAAGAGCGAATCCTGGACGATCCACGCGCACCCTGACGGCGAGCATTTTATCCGCGTTGATGCCGATTCCCTGCGCGAAGAGGGCAGGTCGGTCTTGGCAGAGGCGCTGCTAGACCGGGCTGGAGCGCTGGCGCGGCTGGATATCCGTTACGAAAATGCGCATTTCCCGGGCGGCGTCCACGATCTGCGCGCCACCTATCAGCTAGCCGATGGCTGCCTGCAGGTTGGTTACGAGCTCAACGGCGCAGAACGCCAATACCGTGAGTTGGAGCTGCCGCAGGACATATTGATCGATGTGCCGCTGCTGCCATTTCGTGGACGCGCGATCGCCGCTTTGGCTGCGCGGGGCAGTAAGCCTACCTGGCTCTTCGTGCCGGCTTTCGACTATGCACAACTGCTGCCCGGCACGCTGCGGCAGGTGGTGTCGCCGGTTGCTTTGGCGGGCACAGACACCTTCATGTTGGGCAATCGCACGATTGCAACACGGCGCTTTATTTATCATGACAAAGCGGCTGCCTATTGGCTGGACAAACACGATGTGATTATCCGCCGCGTCAACGCCTTTCAACAGCAAGAGATCGTCGTGCAAATAAGCAACTATGTCGCGCCCGCGCGTCATCCAGAGCCATCCACATGCTGAAGCGACTGCAGATCTTCCTGGGTCCGCGCAACTTCCGCCTCTTGCTGGGCTTGCTGGCTGCCACCGGCTTGGCGAGCCTGGCGCTGACGGCAGCAGGCGGCGACCAAGAATGGGCGACCGCGCTGCAGACTTTGCTGCTGTTGGTTTTTCTACTTGGCGCGGCCGGGCTGTTTCTCAGTCGTCTGCCCAGCGAGGAGCGCAAACGTTGGCTCGGTGTGGCGCTGCCGTCGCTGCTGGCCATGGTGATTGGCACGTTGGTCGCGCCGCAGCTCAGCGGGCTGTTCGTGGGCGCGGGCTTGGGCTGGATCGTCGCCGGCATTTTCATCTTTCGCAGCGCCGGTCCCGGTCATGTAAAAGCGGCGGTAAAAGCCATGCGCAAGCGCGATTATGCGGCTGCCATCGCTGCTATGAACGCGCAGATCAACGAAGAGCCCCGCGCAGCCGAGCATTACCGATTTCGCGCCGAGCTGCATCGTTTGGCGGACAGGCTGCCGGCCGCGCGGAAAGATTATCGGACTATGATCGAGCTGGAACCAGGATCGGCCGTGGCGCAGAACGGACTCGCGGAAGTCGAACTGCAGGCGGGGCGTTATCAGCAGGCGCGTGAAGCGGCTCGCAAAGCCCAGGAACTCGCGCCGGACGAATGGGTGGCCGCTTACAACCTGGGCATGATCGAAGACCGCCTGCGCGACAGTCCCGCCGTGATTCGCCATATCGAGTCGGCGCTGGCGGCGAAGATGCCCGATTCTCGACACCGGCTCTTGGCGCATTTATACTTGTGGCGCGCGCATAGGCGGCTGGATGATGTCGCTGCTGCAGAAACGGCGCTTGCATCGCTGCGGCGAGAGCGCGCAGGTCAAGAAGAATGGCAGGTTATCATGAGCGCAGACGAGGCAAAGGCGCTGCGAGCGGTATTGAAAGACGATATTGAGCAGGCGCGCCAACTGATTGCTGGCGAGCCCGTGTCTATCCCAGAGTAGGCGCGCGATGTCACTGCGACGCCTCTTGGCCTGGGTTGCGGTTTTTGTCTGCGTTGGCTTGGCCGCGCTAGGATTTATCATCTTCGTGATCGGCATGATCATCGAGCTTGCGGATGGCATCACCCAGCCGCTCGAGCCTTATCTGTCGCCGGTAGCGCAGATGTCGCTGGCGGGCTTGTGCTTGTCGGCGAGCATGATTCTGCTCGGTTTCTTCTTGGTGGGCATTCTGCTGGCGCGGCAATCGCGGCGTTATGGCGCGGGTTATGGCGAGGCGTATCGGCTCATACAGAAGATGCAATTTCCGCAGGCGATTCAATTGCTGGAGCGTGTCGTGGCCGGCGGCAAGATCACGCCCGATCTGCTGATGCTGCTCACCAGCGCCTATGCTTACAATGGCCAGCTGGCAAAAGCGCAAGAGACAGCCGATCGCGCCGTGCAGCTTTTCCCTGGCGATGCGGGCGCATATATGACCTTGGCGAACGGCTATCGCATGCAAGCCAGCTATGGCGAGGCGGCGCTGGCTTTGCAGACGGCCGCGCAGCTTTCTCCCGCGCAGCCGATCATCTGGGCAGAGCTGGGCTTTGTTCAGCAGTTGGCGGGCGAACACGACTCGGCCATCGAGTCTTTCAAACATGCCGCGCTCTATTCCATGCCGTCCATGTACGCTGTGCGCGTCAACTATTATCTGTCGAAGCATTTTCAAAATTTGGGCGCAGTTGATGATGCCCAGGGCGCGACCAAACGCATGGTCGACACACAACACGGCTTGCAAGCCTGGAAGTCGACCCTGCGCGCCCTGGAAGGCACGGCTTATGGCAGCCTGCTCAATTATGAGCTGGAAAAGATTGAGATTGCGATAGACGCGGCGCAGTCAGTGAGCAAGCAACCGGCATGATGCTGCGCCATTTCCTGCGAGACAGGACGCGTCGCAGCCCAGAATGGGATAGGCCAACCCGGCTTGCGGTGGTCATGGCGCTATCGCTGCTGCTGATTCTGCTGGCTGTGGGATTGGCGGGTCCGCCGCAATTGCAGTTGCCGGCGCGCATCGGCGCATTTGGCTTGCTAGTCACGCTGCAGCTGCTATTTTTGTGGGGCAACCGCCGCGATGTTTCGCCTTATCATCAAGCGCAGCAGCATTTCATCGCGGGCGACTACGATGCGGCGCGCTCGCTTCTGGAAGCCCTGCCCGAACGAGGACGCGAGTCGGTCGATGCGCTGGTCTTGTTGGGCAACAGCTACCGGAATCTGGGACAATTTGAGCAGAGCCGACGAGCTTTGCAGCATGCGTTAGACCTGAAGCCGCGGCATCATCTCGCGCTCTTCAGTATCGGCAAGCTGCTGATGATGCAAGGACAATACCCCGCCGCTCGGGAATTCATCGAGTCGGCTTTGGCAGTTGGCGCGCCAGATATCGTGCGCCTCGAGCTGGGACAGTGCCATTTCTTGCAGGGTGATGAGCAAAGCGCACAGGCTCAATTTCTCGTCGTTCGCCCGCAGCTGCTGGATTCGCCAGAGCAAGCCGCCTTGCTAGAAAGCTACCTGCACCAGCTGGGCGTCGCCAAAGCGCCGGACATCGAGAGTGAAATCATCCAGTATTGGCGGGGCGAAGCGCAGAAGGTCGCGGACACAGCTTACGGCGAGCACCTTCGCCAAGTCGTCTGCGCATGGATAAAGGCCACCAGCCAGCCAGCCGCTTGACTCGACCCTTTCGCCTCTGGGTAAGTTCAGTCATAATCGCTGCCGAATCCGTTTGTCTGCGGGGAATGCGCGCGCATGTTTAGGGCAGTCGATACTAGAGTCAACAGCGAGTCTATCAACCGGCTCGAGCAGCAGCAGTTGGATTTTTGGCGCTTCAACCGCATTTTTGAACGCACAACGGAAGGGCGCGACGACGCTCCTCGCTATGTATTCTATGAGGGACCGCCCACTGCCAATGGCAAACCGGGCAGCCATCATGTGCTGGCGCGCGCATTCAAAGACATGTTCCCGCGCTACAAGGTCATGCAAGGCTTCTATTGTCTGCGGCGTGGCGGTTGGGATACGCATGGCTTGCCGGTCGAAATCGAAGTGGAAAAAGAACTCGGCTTTGACCGCAAGGCGCAGATCGAAGAATATGGCGTTGCCGAGTTCAATGCGCGCTGCCGCGAAAATGTCTTTCGACACATCAATGAATGGGAAAAACTGACCGAACGCACGGCTTTTTGGGTCAACCTGGATGACGCCTATGTAACTTTTTCCAACGAATACATTGAAAGTGTTTGGTGGATTCTCAAGCGATTCTGGGATAAAGGTTTGCTGTATCGTGGCTACAAGGTCGTGCCCTACAGCCCCTCATCGGGCACACCGCTCAGCAGTCACGAAGTCGCGCAGGGCTACAAGACCATCACCGACCCCAGCGTCTTTGTGCGCTTCCCGCTGCGTGACAAACCCGGCGTGTACATGCTCGCCTGGACGACCACGCCCTGGACTCTGCCTGCCAATGCCGCGTTGGCTGTTGGCGCGGATGTTTCTTATGTCTTGGTCGAGGGTCCCGCGCCCGATAGCGAAGACACCGAGCAGCTGATTCTTGCCGAAGCGCTGATGGAAGAAGTGCTGCGCGATCCTGCCGCCTACCGCATTGTCGACCGCATGCGTGGCAAAGACCTGTTGGGCTGGCGTTATCAGCCGCTCTATACTTTCTTGCCTGTGGAGCAAGATTATGCCTATGTGGTGGCTGCCGATTATGTTAGCACCAGCGATGGCACCGGCATCGTGCATACCGCGCCGGCCTATGGCGTGGACGACCTGGCCACGGGCCGCAAATACGACCTGCCCGTGCTGATCACGGTCGATGAAAGCGGTTGCTTCGTCGATGCAGTTTCGACCTTTCGCGGCATGTGGTTCAAAGATGCCGACCGGCATATCATCGCCGACCTGTCCGAACGCGGCTTGATGTATCGGCGCGAAAGCACCGAACATAGCTATCCGCACAACTGGCGCGATGACTCGCCCTTGATGTACTTCGCGCGCGAAACCTGGTTCATCAATACGCTCAAGTACAAACAGACCATGGTCGACCTGAACCAGACCGTCAAATGGGTGCCGCAGCATGTGCGCGATGGCCGCTTTGGCAACTGGCTGGACGACTTGAAAGAATGGTCGCTGGGCAGAGAACGTTATTGGGGCACGCCGCTGCCTGTCTGGCTGGACGAAACCAACGGCGACATGATCTGCGTGGGCAGCATCAGCGAGCTCAGCGAACTGGCTGGCACAGATCTGAGCGAGTTGGACCTGCATCGTCCCTTTGTAGACGACATCATATTTGAAAATCCGACTGGCGAGGGCGGCGCCATGCGCCGTGTGCCCGAAGTCATCGATGTCTGGTTTGACAGCGGCGCCATGCAGTTGGCGCAGTGGGCCTATCCACAACACAACCGCGATATCCTGGAAGAGCAGCATCCCGCCGACTACATCTGCGAGGCGGTCGACCAAACGCGCGGCTGGTTCTATAGCCTGCATGCCATCTCTGCCATGCTCTTTGAGACAGTCGCATTCAAGAATGTCATCTGCCTGGGGCATATCCTGGACGAAAACGGGCAGAAGATGTCCAAGAGCAAGGGCAATATTGTCGATCCCTGGACAGTCCTGGAGCAGACCGGCGCCGATGCCTTCCGCTGGTACCTGTACACCTCCGGACCGCCCGGCGAGCCGAGGCGCTTTTCTATCAATCTGGTCAACGAAGTCATCAAGAAGTTCTGGTCGACGCTGTGGAATACGTACGGCTTCTTCGTGACTTATGCCAATATCGATGGCTGGACGCCCAACCAGCCCGCGCCCGAACCCGCCGAGCGCGACTTGCTAGACCAGTGGCTTTTGGCAGAATTGCACAATCTCATCAAGGTCGTCACCGACGCCTTCGAGGATTATGACGCTACCAATGCGACCCGTCCAATCGAAGATTTCGTCGAGCGCCTCAGCAATTGGTATGTGCGCCTGAGCCGCGATCGATTTTGGAAGAGCGAAGTCGACGACAGCAAGCTTTCCGCCTATGCCACATTGTACGAAGCGCTCTGCACTCTCGCGCAGCTGCTCGCGCCGACCATGCCCTTCCTCAGCGAAGAGATGTATCGCAATCTGGTTGCCGAGCAATTCAGCGCCTTGCCCGAAAGCGTGCACCTCTCGCAATGGCCTCCCGCCGACGAGACCTTGCTGAATGACCCGCTCATTGACGACATGGCGCTGGTGCGGCGACTGGTCAGTCTTGGTTTGGCAGCGCGCAATGCAGTTCAGCTGGGCGTGCGACAGCCCTTGGCCAGCGCGCAATTCGCCCTGCGTGATCTTGCCGAAGCGCAGGTGATAGAACGTCACGCCGCCTTGATCCGATCCGAGCTGAACCTCAAACGTCTGCATGTCATGGGCGCGGACGAAGCTGACGAAATGAGCGCGACCACGCACTATCAATTGAACCCGCTGCCGCGCTTTCTGGGGCGCAAGTTCGGCAGAGACTTCAAATCTGTGCAGGCTGCCTTGCGCGATGGCGAACAGGATTTTCTGCGCCCATACGCCTTGCAGTTGCTGGACGGGCAAGATATCACGCTGGAACTGGACGGCGAGCAATTTGAGATTTTGAACCAGGAATGCGAGGTCAAAGTTAGCGTCGAGACGCCGCCGGGCGCTGTAGAAGATGGCGGCTATATGGTCATTCTGGATACGCAGCTGACTTCCGACCTGGTGGCGGAGGGATTGGCTCGCGAATTGATCCGCCGCATCCAAAATCTGCGCAAACGCGCCGACTTCGCCCTCGACGATCGCATTGATATCATCTACTGCGATGCCAGCGATGGACTTGACGATGTACTGCAGTTGTATCGCGGCTACATCAGCTCCGAGACTCTGGCCGACACGCTGCAATCTGGCGCGCTGACTCCCGCTTATGTAGGGGAGGTCGTTGATGCCAAAGGACAGTCGGTCACAATCGGCGTCCGGCGCGCGCAGTAACGCAGCCCTCGACACCCCCTCAATGCCCCCGAAAAGTCAGGGAGAAGTTCGATGCGCGGGGTTTCTGCCGGCAACTTGAGGGGAGCGAGCTTAGCCAATTCTTCCAGTCACATCCGCCATCGTGGCCGCCAACTGCCCTTGCAGACAATTCCCGCTATGCTATAGTTGTCAACATCGTACAAATCTATCGACCGTCGCGACCTAGACCAGGTGGCTAGTGGCATTGTATAAGCCAGCGCTGGACGGCGAAGATCCAGGATTTGGTGATGTCAGACAAAAATACAGCCACATTGCAATCTCTGCTGCGCTATTCCTTGCCGCTTGGCGCAAACCTGGCCGCTGGCGACCCGGAAACGCAAGTTAATTGGGCGGTTACGATCCGCGCGCAGCCACCGGTATTCCCAGATATCTACGGAGGCGAGCTGGCGCTGGTGTCGATGGATGTGCTGCGCAGCTTTGATAGCCGGCTGACTCTGGCCAGTGTGCTGCGCCAGTTGGTCGCGGTCGGCGTGAACGCGGTGCTGGCGACTGGCGCGGCAAAATCGGAAGCCATCCAGGCAGCCAACGAATGCGGACTGTCGCTGTTGAGCGTACCCGAAGATACCAGCTTGACCACGGTCGAGCGCGCTGTGAATTCGCTGATCCTAAATCAGTCGGCGCGGTTGACCGAGCGCGCGATTGAAATCCAGCGACAACTGACTCGTCTGGCTGCCGAAAATCGCGATTTGCCCAGCCTGCTGCAGGTGATGTCGCGTTCGACTGGCAAAGCGCTGGTCGCTCATGATGGCTCTGGCATGTTGATCGCCCAGGCGCTGCCCTATGTCGGACGCCGCAGCTACAACGGGCAACCGCAAACCGCCGCGCAGCTCGCCGATTTTCAGCGCTGGCTGGGCCAGGAAGCACCGTCCATTCAAGGCACAATCAGCGTCAGTCCGCTGGGCTACACGACTGTGCTCCAGGTTGAAAAGCGAGTCGCCGGCTACTTGTCGCTTGTGGATGGCGCCGCCAGCTTGACTGAGTTCGACAGGCTGGTGCTGACGTATGGCGCGGATGTCTGCGCGATAGAAATGGCGAAGAATCGCGCGATCGCCTCGGCTGTCGAACAGACGCGCGGTGACTGGATTCAGATGTGGCTTAGTGGCAGTCCAGCCGATGACGACCTGCTTCGTGTGCGCGCCCAGCAAGCGGGTTTCGCCGCCGAGGCAGCCTATGCGGCGGTGGTTTTCCGCGCTGGCAACGAGTCCGGACAATCACGGACGTTGGTGTCTCTCGTTTCGCTCGTCCGTGATGACATGTCACGCCGTCAGCTGGAAGGCGCTGTGGGCAGCTATGTCGATGCCATCGTGGCGCTGTATCCCGTAGACGAAGCCGACAGCAATTCTCTGTCCAGGCTGCGATCGCTGGTCGAGTCGCTGCGCGATCAATTGGCGACGCGATGTCCGCGAGAGCAGGTCGCCGCAGGCATCAGTCGCAGCGCATCGGGACTTTCTGCTTTGCGCGATGCCTACCGCGAAGCCAAAGACGCTATTGGCATCGCCTACCAGTTGGGCGAGCACGAAGATACCACTTTCTATGGCGATCTTAAGCTCTATCAACTGCTGCTGGCTTTGAAAGAGCGCAATCTGCCGCAATTGCAACAATTTCATGTCGATGCCTTGGGACCATTGCTAGAACACGACCGCAGCAAACGCAGCGAGCTGGTGCGCACGCTGGCGGGATTCTTCGCCACCAATGGCAATCTGGCGCGGGCAGCCCAGGAACTGGATGTACACCGCAATACGTTGGTCTACCGGCTGGAGCGCATCGCCGATCTCACCAAGCTCGACCTGGACGACGCCGACAACCGCCTCATCCTGCACCTGGCGTTGAAGACGCAGCGAGTATTGGCCACGATCCCGGAATAAGCGCCCCACAACCTATGCGGGTAGTCTTGACAGAATCCTCGCGCCCGCCTTGCCCCCACCGACTTCGACAAAATTCGCGCGCACTTCGCCTCCCCCCGACTTTTCGGGGAGACTGAGGGGGGTATCAAGGCGATTGTCAGCTTTCGTTGACGATCTTGTGCGCCAGGGGCGGCGCGATCTTGACGAAGTGATCGCCAGGACGCCGCAGCAGCGCATACATTGGCTCGGCAGCCCGCGACTGATGATTCTCTTCCAGCGTGCGGATGTAAGCATTCAGAAGCTCGCGCAGATCGTCTTCGCCATCGTCATCCAGCGGATGAATCTGCACGACCGAGCCAGCGGCGATGCGATTGCGAATCGCGTCAATGGTCAAGCCCATGTTTGGCTGTACGCGTTGGTAAACGACGCCTCCGGTCATGCCAGCGCACATCCAGGGACCGGGATCGCCCAGCACGACTGCCCGTCCTGAAGTCATATATTCGAAGGCATAGCCCTTGAGGTTTGCGCGCGCGCCCAAACCGCCCAGCGCATCGTTTAGCGGCTCGCGGATTTCGCCGCCAAAGACTACATCGGCGCCGCTCATGCGGATGCATGCGCGGGTATCGGCATCGCCCTGCACGATGAACAAGCCGCCCTGCGCGCCATAGGCAAAGCTCTTGCCCACAGAGCCATCCAGCCGCTGCCCGTTGTGATTCAAGCCCTTGAGGATGGCGACTTTGCTGCCCGCGGCACATTTGCCAACGCCATCTTGCGCGCCGCCTTCCACCAGCACATTGACGGGATCATCAATGAAGGCAGCCAGTCCGTTGCCAGGAATGGCGGAATTGCTGAAGCTCAGGTTGATCGCGCGGATGCGGTTGGCCTGCGGGATCGCCTTGCGTTTGATCGCGCCAGCCAGATGGGTACCCAGCGCGCGGTCCATCGCCATCACCTGCTCGTCATCATAGGTCAATTCATAATCGCCTTTCGCCACATAGTCGCCGACGATATCCGTGATCTGCTTGCTGACGGTGTTGCGCGGACGGCTGATGCGGCGGCCACCGGGCTGAGCAGGCGTCTTTTGCGCGCGCGGCACCGGCTTCAGCAGGCCGCCCAAATCAATGCGGTCGTGATGCGAACGCTGGTATAGCAGGTCGGCGCGCCCGACGATCTCCTGCAAGTTGCTGATTCCCATTTTCGCCAGCCACTTGCGAATATCGTCCGCCAATTCGTCGAACATTCTGACAATGCTGTGGGCAGAACCGCGCTCTTCAAATGGTCGGAAGGCTTTGAAATCGCGCTTTTCGGCTTCTTCGACGGTTTTGACATGCGTGGTGATGCCGACATGGCAGGTGCCATCCTGGCAGCCGCGGCAAATCGTGCAGCCCACCGCCACCATAGCCAACGTAGCAAAGCCGACTCGGTTTGCGCCCAGGCAGACCATCTTGATGACATCGCGCCCGCTTTTCATGCCGCCATCGACCCAAAGCTCGACATCATCCCGCAAGCCGCTTTCGATCAAGTGGCGATGCGCCAGCCACAGTCCGATCTCGGCCGGCAAGCCGACATGGCGCAGGGCATGCGCGCGCGCCGCCCCCGTTCCACCGGTGTAGCCCGTGATCGTGATGATGTCCGCGCCCGCCTTGGCCACGCCCACCGCGATGATGCCAATGCCCGGCACGACCGGCAGCTTCACCGATACCTTCGCGTGTGGATTGGCGGTCTTTAGCTCGTCGATCAACTGCGCCAGGTCTTCGATGGAATACAAGTCGTGGTTGTTGCTGGGCGAAATCAAGCCGACGCCCGGCGTGGTGCTGCGGACGGCCGCGATCTGCTCCGTGACTTTGTAGCCGGGCAGATGACCGCCTTCGCCTGGTTTTGCGCCTTGGCCGATCTTGATTTCAATGTAGTCGGCAGCATTCAAGAAGGCGATATTAACGCCAAAGCGCCCTGATGCCACTTGCTGACCTCGATTGCGCGGGTGTTTGCCCAGCAGGTCATGCACTTCGCCGCCTTCACCATTCATGCAGATGATATTTAGCAAGTGCGCCGCTTCGGCATACGACCGGTACGCCAGCTCGCCCTGAGAGCCGAATGACATCGCGCTGATCAGCACCGGCATGTCATAGCCCTTGACGCTGATGTCGACTTCTTCTGGCGCAATATGCCGCTCGTTTTCTTTCAGCCCCAGGACATGGCGCAGCGACACCGGCATTTTGTCTTCCAGCTTGAGCAAGGTCTCGGTGTATTCGTCGAATGCCAGTTCGCCATGCGCGACGGCTTCGGCTTTCTTCCACATCTTGGGATAAAAGCGCTCGGGGTTCTTGAGTCGGGCTCGCACTTCGCCACGGAATTCCTGGGCGCGGGCCTGGGCGTCATCGTGCAGCATGCCCCAGGTCAATCCGCGGCCCGTCGAGCCGAAGTAGTTGGGCGTGCCCAAGAGGTTGGCGATATTGCGCGACAAGCCGATCGAGCTGAAGCTGTGCCCATATCCGCGCAGCTCGTGACAGCCGACAGTCGATGTAATCTTTTGCAAGCCGGCGTGTATGGCTTTGAACGCGTTGTTCAGCGCGATTTCCACTTGTTCGGCGACCAATGGTTTGCGACTGCCGCGCGGCGCAGTGCCCAGGCTGACGGCATACATGGCATAGGGCAGGATCGCATTCGCGCCCAGGCTGAGGCAAATCGCCAGATCGTGCAAGTCTCGCAGCGCGCCAGAGCGCACAACCAGCCCGGTGCGCCGGCGCAGATTGGGGAATTGGTCGGCCTGTCGCAGCGCTTTGTCCACCGCGGCCACAGCCAGCAGGGGGTCAATATACAGTTCTTCGCCCGCGGCGATTGCGCTATCGTCCAGGATGATGCACTGCGCGCCGGATAACACGGCGTCAATGGCACGTGCCTGTAGCGCCTCGACCGCCCGGTCTACGTTGGTATCGGCCGGGCAGCCCATCGACAGGCATTCCAGCTTGCCGGCGAAAATCTCCGCCAGGTCTTCGATCAGCAGCGTGCCATGTTGCGAGGCGATATCGCGCAGCAATTCGGCATCAGCAAATTCTGGCGGCGCTTCCAGCAGCAGCGGCATCTGCAAGCGGATCAACGTGTCGTTCTGATCGCGTCCGCTGGCGATCTCTGGCCGGCAGCCAATCAGCACCTGCGATGAGAATTGCGCTTGCTCGCGTTCCCGGTCAATGGATGGATTGGTCACGACAGCGATAGTTTCTTTGAAAAAGTCGGCCAGGTTGGCGCGCGTATTGCTCAATGCAGCCAGGGGACCATCCCAGCCCAGCGAGCCGATCTGCTCCTTGCCATTCTCGGACAGCGCTTTGACGATCTCGACATGATAACGTTCCCAGCCGAAGCCCGACATGACAGCAGCATTGGTCTTGATCGGCGCGTCGGTCCAGGGCAGCTTGGTGGCGGTTTTCTGCGCCACTTGTGTGCGTTCCATCACGGCGACCGGCGCGGCCTGCGCTTGCAATTGCTGCCCACCGCCATTGGGCTGCGGGTGCATGGGATAGCTGGTCATGGGCGACATGGCAGCCCCGTCGCCATTGGACTCCCAGATGCCGCCCGAAGCCGGGCTGTAGGGCTGGCGATCGCGATAGCGGCTGTAGACATATTGCTGGATAGCGGGGTAGTCCATCACTTCGACTTCTTGCCCGCTGCGCACAGTCATGGCGATCTTCTCGCCGGGCGCCATCGGTTTGGGACTGACCGACATGGAATCTAGCGCATAGACGCCGCGCTCGGATGTGATGAAATGTTCTTTCTCAGTCTCGCCATACCACAAGGGGCGCAAGCCCAGCGCATCGACGCTGAATACAGCCTGGTCGCCCAGGCGGGCCACGACAGCGGCCGGTCCTTGCGCGAATGGTCCAAAAGATTGACGAATTTCATCGTACATTTCGTGGATTTCGGGCGCAGTCTGAATCAGGTCGTGTTCAAATGGCGGGAATATATGCTCCATCGCCTCGACCAGATCCATGCCTTTGCGCATGCACAAGGCGTAGATGGTACGGTCGATATCCTGCGAGTCGGAGCCGTTGTCGACCATGGGGATATCCAGCATCTCCGACTCCAGGCGGAAGCGCGAGATGGTGTTGAACTCGCCGTTGTGCCCGATGAGGCTGAAGGGCTGGGCGCGCTCGAATATCGGGTTGGTGTTCGTGCTATAGCGGGCGTGCCCCATGGTGACAGACGAAGCATAGTCGGGATCGCGCAATTCGGGATAATAACGGCGCAGGATCTCGATGGTGCCCTGGACTTTGTAGACGACGCTGTGCGCGGAAAATGAGGGAAAATGCACTTGCAGCTCCCGCTCCAGCTGCACTTGTAGTTCAAATAGTGTGCTGTCGAGATCGTCCGAGCGGACCTGACCGTTGATGCCGGCGATCTGCCAGAAAACCGGTTCGTTCTTTTCGGCATTGGGTCCCAGCACTTGCGGATTCACGCGTCCGGCTCGGTCGATAAGGATGTGCAAGCCGGCTTCGCTCACCTGGTGGCAAATCTGATCGACGATGTATTGGGCGCGGTTGCGGTCGTGGGCGGGGATCATCACATGCGCCACCCAGAAGTTGCGATCGGTCGCCAAAGACGAGCGCAGCCCAGCCGCAGCCAGCCACTTTGTCCACAACTGTCGCGGGATATCGGTGAGCACGCCGACGCCATCGCCCTCGCCATTGATGTAGCCAGTGCGGTGGCCCATACGCGTCAAGGCTTCAATCGTACGCTTGACATTGCCGTGCGTGGCTTGACCGCCCTTGCGCACAGAGCAAATCAAAGCGCAGGCATCGCGATGCTCGCGGTCTATCGGGTGCAAGTCTGCGAATGGATCGGCGGACCCGGTCATCATTTGCGCATTCATGGGCTGTCCTCCGGTACTCTTGAAGAGCGATTCCCGGTAAGCAAGCGAGGCGCATTGCTCCTCGTATCCAGCTATCCTAGCAGATTCACCACCCAATTTCAACGGATGGGCGCTGATAGAACTTATGGACATATGCGCCAAACCTTTGTGCAATCTGCATAATGTCGGGGCGAATTGCTTGTCGACAGTCGCTATGGTTATGCCTATTCCAGCCCCAGGAGCCGTCGGATGGTGAGCGCCAAATGCAGCGCCAGGCGGGTCTCGGGGCGACTCATGTCGATGCCCGCGATCTCATTAATGCGATTCATGCGATACAGCAACGTATTGCGATGCACAATCAGCGCTTCCGCCGTTTGTGACAAGTTGCCGTGGCAGGTGAAAAAGGCTTCCAAGGTCTTGATGAGATCGGCATTCTGGCGGGCGTCATACTCGCTGATCTTGCCCAGCGTGTGCGCGCAGAAGTCGCTCAGCTTTTCACGGTCGCTCAGGCTCATGATCAACTGATATACGCCCAGGTCGCCAATGAAAAGCGGCATATCGGTTTGCAGACGTTCGGCCAGTTCATTGGCTTGCACAGCGTCGCGATAGCTGGATCGCCAGGCTTTGATATCCCGCGCCACTTGTCCAAGACCGATTGCCGCGCGGCTATGCGGGAGTTGGCGGTTGATTTCGCTGCTGAAGGCTTCGGCAAGCGCCAGGCTGTTGTCGATCGGATTCTTGTAATCGGTTGCATGGAAGACGACGACTTCGCCCTCGCGCTCGCGGATCCAGACCAGGGCTGCGGCTGCCTCGGTGGAAATGATGGTATTGACGATCGTTTCCAGCCGGCGCAATGACGGCTTGCTCGTGCCGCGCCAAGCCAGCACAAAAGCCACATGACTGCGAGTCATGTCATGCTGGAAGCGCTCGCCCTGGCGGATAGCTTCTTGTGGGCTGACATCGCCCAGCAGCAGTCGGTCTAGGAAGGTGCCGCGCAGGCGTTTTTCTGTTTCGTTGACAGCCTTTTGCTTCGCCATCTCCAGCGCGCAAGCCGCCGCGCCGTGCTCGCAAACCAGCTGGTCGATCTCGTCCAGTTCGCGTTCGCGCCCAATAATCGAAAGGTATCCGCGCCCGAGATTGCTGGTGATGATGGGCGCGATCAGCCTTGCCATACCAGACACCGGCAGCGCTTGCAGCAGCACCGGCGGGTCGACCTCGACAACACGGTGTCGGTCGTGCAGCTCGACAGGCAGGTTGTCTTGCTTCTTGAGGAAGAACTCAATGTCGTCCCAGGCGCCGACAAATTCTGGCTGCAGCTTTTGTGAGATCGGATGCAGGCGTTTGTCGTGCACGATGACATTCTTCTTGCTCAGGCGCGCCATGGCCGCCAGCAGCCCGTCCATGCCTTCGTTGCGCGATGATATTTGCGTCAGCTGGCGATAAATCTGCGTGCCGCGTCTGTCGATCTGCCCTTTGCGGTCGACCAGCAGGCTGACTATCGTGCGCTCGACTTCGCGAATGCGCATGTCTTCGGCCAGCGCCAGCACCGGCAAGTTTTGCGCCTTCGCTTCGGCCAGCGCCGTAGCGCTCACCTCGCCATATACCGCCACGCCAGCCGCGCCGACCCGCACCGCCCACTGGATCAATTCGACATCGCTGTGCGCGTTGGACGGGTTGCTCACTGGCGCGATCAAAATGAGTTCGCGCTTTTGCAGGAACTTGGCGTCGATATCGTCTTCGGGATAGATGACTGTCGTCCAGGATACCGGCTGGTCGAGCAAGCCCTCGCCAGATACGATGCGCGCGCTCAATGGCAGTGACAGCTTGCGGATCTCTTCGACTGTGAGGCTCTGTACCCGATTTAGCGACATGGCCTGCCCACCTTGGCATCGCGCAACTGCATCGACAGCGCTGCATTGGGCAGTCTGCGCAGGAATGCCAATTATCGATTGTACAGAGTATACAAGGTCTTGGGCAATTTGCCGAGAAATCCGCGGCTTAGCCCTGTCTTTGTCCGGCGAGCTTTTCGTAGGCGCCCGCCCAGGCAGCCGGGTCACGCGTCATGCGGTTGAGCTGTATATGGGCGACTCGCGGCAACAGCTTGATCATCGCTTCGGGCAGCATGTGCCAATTGCCGTCTTTGACCAAATTCTCCAGCGCTTGCGCCTCTAGCGATGCCCACCACCACTTCTGCTGGAAGTCATCGGCTTTTTTCCAATAACCGCGTTTTTCCCAGGCGCGCGTGGATTCTTCGACAGTGTCGTCGATCACCCGCAGGCAATAGACCAGCGCCGCCACCATATCTTTTGTTTCGGACGACACTTCGCGCTGCTGGCTGAGCCTTCGCAAGATCTCGGCAATGGTGCGCAACTGCGCATTGCGGCGTTTGCCCGGGCTGTTGGTGTTGATGACGCGCGCCATGCAAGGACTCTCAGTCGGCGTGGAAAGGGCGGATGCCACGATAAATGCGCACGCCGCCGATGGTCTTCAAAATGGTTGCGGCATCGCGCCCGGTGATCTCCGCCAGTTCCAGCGCATTCAGCGGGCGGTTGCTATTGATCAGCAGCGCGCGGAAGACGCTGTCGATCAAGCCGATGTGCTCGGGGAACAGGTCATCGCGCAGCGCCGATTCTGTCAGCGCCAAACCCAGCCGGTCGCGCTGAAAAACTTCGCCGGTTTTCGGGTCGACATAATCAAAGACTTCTTGCAGATCGCCTAGCGCCAGCGTGTTTTGCTGGTCGGGCGTCAGGTGCGTGAGCAGGTAGACTTGCAGGTCATCGCGGCTTTGCTCCCACCAGTCGTAGTCGATCGCGAATTTGGTCTCGACGCTGGGCTTGATCAGATAATTGAGCGCCATGCGCCTTCCTCGTGACTAGTGGCTCAGCTTCCAGTAATTGCCGCCAACATATTCAAAGTCGGGGCTGGACAGCAGCGCGGCGAACATGGGCGCGGGCGGGCAGCGTCGCAAGATATTGAGCGTGCTGTAGAGCACTTTGGCGTGCACCGTGCCTTGCGGATTCTGTCGGCTGAGTTCGTGGACGAGACTGCGCAGCAAGCTGTTCAAAGCGACCTGCTTGCTTTGCATGTCTTTGCCTAATTTGTCGACTTCCGCCAGGTTGCCAACGCCTACAATGATCATTTCGTCATAATCTGCGCCGACTGCACGTTTGGCGGTCTGAAAGCGCAGTCGGTCGTCTTCTGTGCGATTAGCCAGCGGGATCCACTCCGCGCGCGGACGGTAGCTGTCAAATTCGATTTCGATGCGAGCGGGGTCGTCTGTGCGGTTGAGATACACGTATGCGCCGACCGGCAGATGATGTTTTTGATACAGCGGCGACAAACCAAACACATATTTGTGTTCGTGCACCACCCAGCAGCGATATTCGCTTCTATCCAGCAGGTCGACGAGCGTTATGGCGATGCGCGGCGTCTTGGCATCGGGGAAGATGTGCCGTGTTTCGGAATTGATGGGCAACGTGCCGACGCGCCGATGCGGGTAGATCAAGGTTATGCTTATCTCATCTTCTGGTCGCGGCGATGTCAGCTGCGAATGCTCGTCATCCAGGTCATATTCCAGTTGCAGCATTTCTCGCGTCAATTGGCGACGGTCGTATTTCAGCGGCGCATATTGCAATATCGCTGGCACTTGCAAGACCATGCGCGGCAGCAATGACTTCAAATGCCAGAGCACTTGCCCGGACGGCCCCACCTCATCAAAGCGCTCGTCCTGATTCATCGCGTAATTCAGCGAAAAAATCTGCAAGGGCAAGGGCATGTCGCCCAGTCCGCCGATCTCTGTCAGGATCTGCTGAGGACTCAGCGGTCCGCCAGCATGCATATCCAGCACTGCCTCGGCCAGATGCAGATGGCCGATATCGACCTCCACCATCAGCTCGCGTACGAACCAGGTGCCAGCGATGCGCACGAGGTCGGGGTTGCGCTCAAGCGAGTCGTTGACTTGTTCGACTATGGTTGTATTCGGGTCGCGAATGATGTCGTCCAGCGTGTAGTCGGCTTTCAACTGGCTCGGATGGCTGTTGACTTGCGAGTTGTTGAGCGGGTGGTCGCCAGGGAATTCCACGACAAATTCGCGCGCGCCCCTCGGCTGGCGGCTGGCTTCGTCAAACTCTACCGCCGCGACATGGATAGAGCTGAAATCTGCGCTTGTGCCGCTGCGCAGGCTGATGACGTGTCCGGTGGCATAATCCAGCGCGGAGAAGGTCAGTCGATCGCCAATCTGGTAGCTGTCGGCGGGGCGATAGAGCTTCGTGCCTTCGTATTGCTGCTTGAGTCGGCGGCGGGTTTCGTTCTCGCGCCTCTTGATGATGGCGGTCGCCAACTCGATAGCGGTCAGCGGTGTTTCGTTGTCAAGCAGCAGGTTGGTGATGGCCTCTATATCATCAGCGTCGATAGCAAAGTTATACGCCCAATGGTGTGCTGGCAGCACTGTGCGCCACCTCCCAATCTGCCGGTTGCAGCAGCTATCCTATCCAGCCCTGCGCGCATCGTCAAGCGCAGGTTGGGCGTCTATGGATTCTGGTGTCATCGAGGCTGCGGGCTGCAATGCCGTCAAGCCGCGCTTGACCTGTCTGCGGCGCTGGACTATACTGCGCAACAAGTCTGATTGAGTGAGTAGATAAAGGCAGAGCGGATGTCAACCAAGCGTACCTGGCAGCCCAAGGTTCGCCGGCGGAAAAGAGTGCATGGCTTTCGCAAGCGCATGAGCACGCGCTCTGGGCGCAATGTGCTGAAGGCGCGGCGTCAGCGTGGTCGCCACCAGTTGGCGGTTGCCCCGAACCATGTCAAGAAGGTGAACTGGAACGCCAGCTAAGCGATGAAACGCGCTTTACGGCTGCGGCGACCGACAGATTTCTCGCGTGTCCGGCGACAGGGCAGGGTATACCGTCATCGCATCGTGCTATTGAGTCTCTGCGAGAATTCCCTGGCGCACAACCGCTACGGCATTGTGACGGGCAGACGGCTGGGCATGGCTGTCGAGCGCAATCGCATCAAGCGGCGGCTGCGCGCGCTGCTCTTGGCGCTGCACAAAGACCTGCGTCAAGGCTTCGACATTGTGCTGCTGCCGAGGCGCGCGGTCTTGCGGCAACCTTTTTCCGAGTTGCAGCGTATAATCAGGCAACTGTTCTTGCAAGCGCGGCTGGTCGAGCCCGGGTGACCACTTGAAGTGGCTGCTGCTAAGAGTGATCGGCGGATACAAGCGATTTGTCTCACCATTGTTGCCTTCCGCCTGTCGCTTTACGCCGACCTGCTCGCTGTATGCATACGAGGCGATCGAAACTTATGGTCCTATCAAGGGCAGCTGGATGGGCTTGCGGCGTATTATGCGCTGCCATCCCTTGCATCCCGGCGGTTATGACCCTGTCCCGCCCAAGGAGTGAAGCTTGAAGACCCCCAAAACACTGCGCCTGGCGCTTCTGCTGCTGTGCCTGTTTAGCTTGACCGCCTGCGTCGGCGGGCGCATGGGTGTCAGCTGGCCCTCAGTCGGCTTGATCGATCTGAATGGCGAACAGCATATCGCACTGGCCTACAACAACGATGTGGCGCTGCTGACTCCGTCCAATGGCTTGCCGGCGCGCTTGCTCAACCCGGTCAACGGACAGCCCTTGCGCGACAACGAAGGCAACCCGCGCAACTGGATTTTCCGCGGCTCGGACAACGGCGGCGGGCAATTTTATGCCCAGCCTATCCCAATCGATGCCGAAACCGTGCTTATTGCCGACAACAACAGCCGCTTGCTGCGCGTCGATTCAGTGGTGGTCGAGCTGGTGCGCGCGACGCCCATCGAAGGCAAAGTCGTCGCCAGCATGTTGGAAGCCGATGGCGTGCTCTATGTGCCTTTCCAGGATGGCGGGCTCGGCGCCTATACCATGGATGGTTTTCGAGAGCTCTGGCGCGTCCCCACCGAAGAAGGTGTCTGGGCGAAGCCATTGCTGGTTGGCAATACCATTATTTTCACTTCGCTCGACCATCACCTCTATGCCGTTGATCGTGAGACCGGCATCGAGCAATGGAGGGTCGATCTGGGCGGGGGCATCGCCTCCACGCCACTGTTGGCAAACGATCGACTATATGTCGGCAGCTTCAACAAGAGCTTCTTCGAGATTTCGCTGGATGGCGCGATCCTCAGCAGCTACGAGACCCAGAACTGGGTCTGGAGTACGCCGGCCATTGACGACAACGGCATCGTTTATCTGGCTGATCTGAGCGGCTATGTGCATGCGCTGGACACGGAAGCCGGCTTGGCATTGCTCTGGTCGCAGCAGATCGCCGAGCGCGGCATCCGGGCTGGCCCGCTGGTGGTTCAAGACCGCGTTGTGGTCGCCTCGCGTGATGGCAAGGTCTATTGGTTGGACCGATATGACGGCGCGCTCATCAATGCTCGTGAAATTGACGACCGTCCCGAGCTGCTGGGCGAAATGCTGCTGCTGGAACCGAGCGAAACGCTGAACATTGACGAGCCGCTGTTGCTGGTTACCTCGGTGCACGATGCCCGTTTGTTGATCGCTTTCGGCATTGACGGGCGTCAAACCTGGGTCTACCCGCGCTGAGCCATGACTGGAGCTTGACTGCATGTGGGATCTGATTTTAAACCCCTTTGTCACCATACTGGCCTGGCTCTATTCGGCGCTGAACCAGGATATTGTCCTGGCCATCATCGTGCTCACGGTCATCATCCGTGTGCTGACTTGGCCCCTTTTTGCCAAGCAGCAAGAGTCGTCGCGACGTATGCAGCAAGTGCAGCCGCAGCTCAAGAAACTGCAAGAGAAATACAAGAACGATAAGGAGAAGCTGTCGCAGGCGCAGATGAAGCTGTATCGGGAAAACAAGGTCAATCCCGTTGGTGGCTGCTTCCCTATGTTGATCCAGTTTCCCATTCTCATCGGCTTGTATCAGGCGATCTTCTTCGCGCTGGCTGCCACGCCTTTCCAACTGGTCGATTTGTCAGAGCGGCTGCTCATCCCGGGCCTGGATTCGTTGATCCCGCTTCAGCGCATGTGGTCGCCCATCCCGCAGTTGGTTGATCTGCTGCCGCAACTGGACCTGACCCGCGCGCCGACAGAAAATCCCAGTTATGCCCTGGCGCTGCCTTTGCTGGTGTTGATCACCACCTGGGCGCAACAGAAACTGACCATGTCCATGACCGGGCAGAAGTCCGGTAACAAAGACGATGATGAAGAAGACAGCAATCCCGGTGGGCAAGCGGCCGCTATGACCAAAAGCATGACCACCATCATGCCCATTATGTTCGGCTTCTTTTCGCTGTCGTTTTCGGTGGGCTTGTCGCTCTATTTCGTGACATCCAACCTGATCGGCATGGTGCAATACAGCCCACAGGGACGGCGTGTACTGGAACGAGTCTTCGGCAGCAAGGGGGACGAAGCGCCAGTAGAAGTGGTTTTTCCTGCCGATGATGAACCAAGCGCCAAGAAACCGCGCCGCAGCAAGAAAAAGAAGCCGCGCAAAAAATAAGCGCGACCTGCGCAGCCAACGCAAAGGAACGAACGATGGAGATGATCGAAGTTACCGCCAACTCGGTAGACGCGGCTATCAGCAAGGGCTTGGCCCAGCTCAATGCCGCGCCCGCCGATGTCTTGGTGGAAGTGCTGGAAGAACCCAACACTGGCTTGTTCGGTTTCGGCGCTCGTGAAGCGCGGGTGCGTCTGGTGCTCATCGGGCAGCGCAAAGCCCCGGAACCCGAAGTCTATCCCCAAGACCTGGACGAAGAAATCGTACCGGAACACGCCGAGTCTCTTGACAAAGAGCCTGTCGCCGGTGTGATCACCGTGGTCGCCGATATCGAGCTGGACGACGACGCCAATGCCGGCAAGGAAGTGCTGGAAGAGCTGCTGACCCGCATGGGCATTGACGCGCAGATCAACATAACGCGCAGCGACGAAGTTGAGGGCGAAGATCCTCACTGGATGCTCAATATCACCGGCAAACGCATCAATCGTCTGATTGGACGGCGCGGAGAAACCTTGGCTTCTCTGCAACATATCGTGCGCTTGATTTGCAGCCGCAAACTGGAGCGACGCGCCAATATCATCATTGATGCCGAAGGCTACAAGACGGGTCGCTCCAATCGACTGCGAGGACTGGCCAATCGCATGGCGAAGCAAGCTGTGCAGCAAGGACGCACCATCACGCTCGAGCCGATGCAGCCCAGCGAACGCCGCATCATTCATCTGACCCTGCGCGACCGTGAAGATGTCAACACGCATAGTGTTGGCGAAGGCCGCGGGCGCAAAGTTACCATCGTGCCCAACTAATCCACTGGCGCGCCAAAGCCATGCTGTCTCCAATAGATGTCCTGACCATCGGACACTTGACTGTCGATCTGGTGCCCGGCGGACGCATGCTGGGCGGCACTGTATCGTATGCCGCGCCGACGTATGCCGCTTTTGGACACCGAGTCGGCGTGCTGACCAGCGCAGCCTACGCCGAGCCTTTGCTTGGCCACTTGCTGCCGCACGGTGACCTGGTCAGCCTGCCCGCGAAGAACTCACTGACCTACGAAAATGTCTATTCCGAAGCCGGACGTCAGCAATTTGTGCGCGCTACCGCCAAGCCTTTGCGTTTTGACCATGTGCCAGTCGGCTGGACGGACGCGCCTTATCTGCACATGGGACCGCTGGCAGCCGAGATTGACCCGCTGGAATTGGCAAGCAGCTTCCCTAATGCGGTCAAAATGCTGACGCTGCAAGGCATGCTGCGGCGCTGGGATGCCGATGGTCTGGTCAAATATCGGCGCTGGTTCGATGCCGATGCGCTGCGGCAGGTTGATATCGTCGTCTACAGCGAAGAAGACATCCGCTTCTATCCACAGTTGACAGACGAGATTCGCCGCGTCTGCCAGCATTTGGTGGTGACCAACGGACGCGATGGCGGCACACATTATCATGCCGGCGGCGAAATGCGCTATGAAAGCCTGGAGGTTGTGGCGCGTGACTTGACCGGGGCTGGCGATGTCTTCGCGGCGTCGCTGCTGGGCAGTTTGCAGCGGCTTGACGGCGATGTGTCGGCGGCTGTGCGCCTGGCGGGACGGCTGGCAGCCTATTCTGTCACCCGCGCCAGCCTGGACAGCGCGCCGACAGCGGAAGAAATTCAACGCGAGCTAAACAGGATACAAGCATGATTCAGTCTATACTACTCAATGGCAACATCATCACGCTGGACAATGCTCGTCCTCGCGCCAGCGCCCTGGCAATCAGCTATGGCAGGCTGGTCGCTGTGGGTGATGATGCAGAGATCGCGCGGCTGGCAGGGCCCGGCACAACTACGCTCGAGCTGGACGGCAAGACTGTGCTGCCTGGGCTCAGCGATGCCCACTTGCATTGGCAGGCGCAGGCGCAATCCATGCGCTCGGTCAATGTCTTTGAGCTGCCCAGCAAAGCCGATGCGCTGGAACAGGTGCGAAAACGCGCGCAGCAGACACCCGCAGGCGACTGGATCACCGGGCAGGGCTGGGCGCAGGATTTGTGGAATGACCGCGCCTTCCCCACCTGCGCCGATTTGGACGCGGTCGCGCCGCATCACCCCGTCTATCTGTCTGCCAAGAGCGGACATGCCGCCTGGGTGAATTCGCGCGCGCTTGCTGTCGCTGGCGTCACGGATTCAAGTCCCGATCCTGAAGGCGGCGAGATCTTGCGAGACGAACAGGGCGCGGCCACGGGTATCCTGCTGGAGACCGCCATGGAAATCGTGAGCGATCAAGTGCCAGCGCCAAGTCCCGAACAGCTGGCGGACATGATGCAGGTTGCGCAAGAGCATGCTTTGCAGCGCGGACTCACCATGATTCACGACTTTGATGACCCGTCATGCCTGGTGGCGCTGCAGATATTGCGGGAACGCGGCGATCTGTGCCTGCGTGTCGTCAAACAGATCAATCAACGTTGGCTGGACGCCGCGCTCGACACCGGACTTCGCCGCAACTTTGGAGATGACTGGATTCGCATTGGCGCTTTGAAGTTGTTTGCGGATGGCGCGCTGGGACCGAAGACCGCGCTTATGTTTGAAGCGTATGCCGGCGGAGACTGGAATACCGGCATGGCATTGGTCGAAAAAGAAGAAATGGTCGACTATGTCTGCCGTGCCAGCGCCAGCGGCTTGCCCTCCAGCATTCATGCCATCGGCGACAAAGCGGTGCACGATGTGCTGGATGTGCTCGAGATCGCGCGCAAGCAAGAAGCTTCGCGAGGAATAGCCCGTGCCAGCCGCCGTCACCGCATTGAGCATGTGCAAATCATCCACCCCCAGGATGCGCATCGGCTGGCGCAACTGGATGTCATCGCCTCCATGCAGCCAATACACGCCACCTCAGACATGATCACTGCCGACCGCTATTGGGGCGAGCGCACCAAGTGGTCATACAATCCTCGCTTGCAGCTGGATCATGGCGCGCGCCTGGCTTTCGGTTCCGATGCGCCTGTCGAGCCGCTCGATCCGCTGCTGGGGATCCATGCTGCGATTACTCGCCAGCGCAATGGCGAACCGGCTGGTGGCTGGCATCCCGAAGCGCGCATCAACTTGCACGAGGCGCTGCTGGGTTATACGCAAGGTCCCGCCTATGCGGCTGAAATGGAAGACCGCCTGGGCAAGCTGAGCGCCGGTTACCTTGCCGATCTGGTCGTGCTCGACCGCGATATCGCGCGCGCGCCGGCGGACGAGATCCCCGCGTTGCAAGTGTTGGGCACGATGGTCGGCGGCGAATGGCGTTATCGCGATTTTGACTAGCCGTATGCCAGCTTGGCCGAGCTGAAGACAACCCGGAAGGGCCGACAATAGATGACCACGTTTTGGAGGCGCGCCAGGTCGGCGCCCGCCGGTATCTCGTAATTTTGGCTGCCGATATTGCCTTTTAGGGCGCCCAGATGCAGCGGCTCATCGCCCAAACCCGCGAATGTCGTGGTCGGGTATTCCTGCGATAGATACACATGCAAGTCTGGCCCATTCTTGGAGCTGAAGTTCTCGAAGCGCAAGAATTGTCTGCCATCGGGCAGGGCATAAATCTTGGCAACGCCGTCAGCGCCATGGATGGGGTCGATGTGAATGAAGGCGCCGCTGGCTTGTTCTACGGGATCGGCAGGCATTTCTGGTGGCATGGCTTGTTCTGCATCGGGCACGACGCTGCCCTCTTCCATCTGGGCAATGGCTGTCTGAGCCGCCATTTCGCGGTTGTCCTTGACCATGTCCAGCAGCATCTGTTTCTGCGCGTCTGGCATGATGTCGACGGCATCGCGCTGGGCTTTGGTCAAGCTCGGGAAAGCTTCATCGACCTCGCGATTGACGAAGTAAAGCCAAGGTTGCGTTATTGCCAGCGCCACCACCAGCACGGCTGCCAGCCCTAAACCAATCAGTTTGCGCGACATGCTCCACCGCCGTTCGACTGTCCCCAGTTTGTCATCTTGCCACACAGAACACCACGATTATAATCCTTATGCTCATTATGGCACAGTAGCAGCAAGATATCACGAAAATCAAAAGGAGACCCCGCATGGCGCGCAAAGGCATGATGGTCGGAGATAATGAACATCCCATACAAAACGAAATGCTCGCGGCAGGCTCGGCAGCGCCGGACTTCAACTTGATCGCCAACGACCTCAGCAGCCGCTCGCTGGCGGATTATGCCGGCAAGGTCAAGGTCATCAGCGTCATCCCTTCTATTGACACAGGCGTCTGCGCCATGCAAACGCGCCGTTTCAATGAAGAAGCCGCCGGGCTGAAGGACACTGTCGTGCTGACAGTCAGCGCCGATATGCCTTTTGCATTGGGGCGCTTCTGTGGCGCGGAAGGCATCGAAAATACCGAGACCTTGACGACGCAGCGCGATATGCGATTCGCGGATGATTATGGCGTGCACGATACAGAATGGCGCATCTGCCAGCGGGCTGTCTTTGTGCTGGACCGCGACAATGTGCTGCGCCACGCCGAATATGTCGGGGTTATCGGCAACGAGGTCGACTTTGACGCGGCTTTGGCGGCGGCGCGGTCGTTGGCTTAGGCACGATGAGCGACCTGAGACGGCGAAGGCTGGCGCATCTGCTGGTCAATTATTCCACACAAGTTGCGCCGGGCGATTGGGTGGGCATCTTGGGCGATTTCGCGTCTTTGCCCATCTTGCGCGATATCTATGCTGCAGTAATTGAGGCCGGCGGACATCCTAGTCTCTTCATTGACGACGAGCGCATGCAGCGCCACTTGCTGCGGCAGGCCAGTGACGAACAGATCGCCTGGATCGACCCCAGCCTCAAGCTCTACACCGACAGCGCTGATGTGTATATTCGTGTCAAAGCGCCCGAAAATACGCGCTCCATGACCACGATCAGCGCGGAGAAACTGCGCGCGCGACAAGCCGCACAAAGCAGCATCTTGCAGACTCGCTTGCAGCGCGCCGCTCGCGGAGACTTCCGCTGGGTTGGCACGTTGTTTCCCAGCCAGGCTGGCGCGCAAGAAGCCAACATGAGCTTCGAGGAATATGAAGACTTTGTCTATTCTGCCTGTTTCTGTGATATTGACGATCCGGCGGCGGAGTGGCGCAAGCTGAGCGACATGCAGCAGCACAAGGTCGACTACCTGGCAGACAAGCGGCATATCCAGCTGCGCGGCCCCCATATTGATCTGGAATTGAGCATCGCCGGGCGGCAATTCATCAATAGCGATGGCAGGCGCAATATGCCCAGCGGCGAGATCTTCACCGGGCCGGTCGAAGATAGCGTCAATGGCTGGGTGCGCTTCAGCTATCCGGCTATCGTCAGTGGGCGCGCGGTCAGCGGCATTCGATTGAACTTCGTCGATGGCAAGGCCACCGACGCCTCTGCCGAGCAAAACGAAGACTTGCTGCTGGCACAGCTCAATATAGATGAGGGCGCGCGCTACCTGGGCGAATTCGCCATCGGCACAAATTTCGGCATCAGCCAATTCACAGGCAGCATCCTCTACGATGAGAAAATCGGCGGCACCGTGCACATGGCTGTTGGCATGGGTTATCCAGAAACAGGCAGTCGCAATGTCAGCGCCCTGCACTGGGATATGATCTGCGATATGCGCCAGGACAGCGAAATCCTGGTAGATGGCGAACTCTTCTATCGCAATGGCGAGTTTATTGCGTAGTCTTGCAAGGACCTCAAGCCCGTCAAAGCACCAAATAGTCGCCCCGTGGCGGCTTTTTCATGGCAAAGTACGGTCAAATTGCGGCAGGCTGCGCGCTGACGTTTCGCGGAGTCGAAATGGCGGATTCGGGTATACTGCGTGGTGCGCGCAAGGCAATAGCCGCAAGCAGCAAATTTTGACAGCCAAGAGAAGGGCGGGTCATGAGCGAAAACCGATTCGTAGCGAAGCCCAAAGATGCTGGCGAAGGCCTGGTGGCGGTGGCGCAGACGAATTATGCGCTGAGCAATATCCGCCGTGGACCCGGCTTGAATTATGCTGATATCGGCGACATCCTGGATAATACCCTGCTTGTGCATTATCCCGACACGCGCACAAAAGACAACTGGATCTGGGTGGAAAAAGGCGGCTTGAAAGGCTGGGTCTTCGCGGGCTATGTCGAGTTTGCCCCGGCCATTGGTGTGCAGCCGTCTCCGCATCCAAAGACGCCCTACGATGGCAAGGTCGCGATCTGGCATTGGAAAGGCTTGGCGGTGCCGCAAAGCAGCATCGCCGCGTTGCTTGCGGATATCCGCGCCAAAGCCCCGGAAGTCAGCCAAATCTGGGTCAAGGTCACCGATGGCGCGCGCTGGATGGGAGAATACGACAGCGGCGCATTGGCGATCCGCGGGCGCGAGAGCATCGACAAGTGGGTGGCAGCTTGTCACAGTGCCGGCTTCGAGTTTCATGCCTGGTGTGTGCCGCATGGATTGCGTATTGCAGAGGAGACGCGCATCATCATCGAAGCGTGCTCGCGGGCGGGCGTGCAGTCCTTGATCCTGGATATTGAGCGCGAAAAGGGCAACTATTGGCAAGGCGGCGCTGGGGCAGTGCGTCCCTTCATGCTGATGCTGCGGCGGGGCTTGGGAACGCGCTTCCATATCGGCATGAGCATGGACCCGCGCCCACAACAATACCGTACCGTCTTCCCGCACGAATGGAGCCCCTTTGTCGACAGCGTTCATCCACAGACCTACTGGCAGATCTTTCGCAATTCGCCAGAAGCGGCGCTGGAATCGCTGTGGACGACCTGGGGCGGCTTCAATAAACCGATCATCCCGGCGCTGCCCGGCGGCGCGAACACACAAGAGCAGATAGAAGCGCATACCCTGGCCACCCAGGTGTATGGAGCGAAAGGCTTGAGCTGGTGGCGGTATGGCACGATTGCGCGCTGGCAAGCTATCGACCGCCCCATCGAACTGCAATCATCACCAGCCGAGCCAGACCCGCCGCCCCGCGAGAACTTCGCCGACGAAGTTATCATCCTGCCCACCAAAGCCGGTTTTCGCAGCGGCGCCTATACGGGCAAAGCTGAGTTCAGCGCTCGTGAAAACACCTGGGGCTGGGAGTATTTATATGTGGGCACAGAAGAGCGCACCAGCAAAGTCTGGGCAGAATGGCGTCAAAAGCTGCCCCAGAATGGTCTCTACGAGATTGCGGTCTTCGTGCCCAACCGCCGCGCCACCACAACCCGCGCGCGCTACAAAGTGCATGGCGTGGTCGGCGCTGCCAGCGAAGTGATCATCGACATCAACCAGCACCAGCACCGCAACAGTTGGGTGTCGTTGGGCATCTTCGATCTCAACCGCGGGCAAGACAACGCCGGGCGCATCTTCCTCAATGATGTAACTGGCGAGCAGGGCAAGTTTATCGCTTTCGACGCCATCCGTTTTCGCCGTATCGTTTCCACGCCCATCGGTTACCTGCCTGCGCCCGACCCGACTCGCGGACGCCGACCGTCGATCATCAATGGCGTGCATGTTGCCGATGGCTATGATTCGCCGATTGGGACAAGCGAACAGCGCCGCGCCGATACCCTTTGGCCCCCCGGTTGGCGCGATGCCACGCCTTTCGGCAAGCTCTATTTTCGTGGCACACCCAGCGAAGCGTATCACACGGGAGCAGACCTGAACTTTGGCAGACCCTACGAAGACAAGGGCATGGCTTGTTACGCCTGCGCCAGCGGCATTGTGACTTTCGCGGCCTCACTGGCGGTGTGGGGCAATGTGGTCGTCATTCGCCATGATCCGCTTTATGAACCGTCGGGCAGAGTGCTCTACAGCCGCTATGGCCATGTGCAGCAGATCCGCGTGCGCGTGGGCGAAAGAGTGGCGCGTGGACAGCGCATCTGTGAAATCAGCGATGCTTTTGGGCGCTTCGTGCCGCACCTGCACTTCGACCTCAGTCCGACCACCATACTAGAACGGCAGCCTGGCAATTGGCCCAAACTGAGCTTTGGCTCGCTAATGAAGAACTACATTGACCCGCTGGAGTGGATCCGCAATCACCGGATCTAGTGCGGCTAGAAGAGCCCCCAATCGCTGGCAGCGCCTTCTTCCATCATGCTGGGGTCCCACATTTCCATGCCCATCTCGATGGTCGTGGGCACGCCCAGGTACTCTTGCGCGGCGCGGCGGGTCTGTTCCAGCAATTGCGGGGCATATGGACAGAAGGGCGTTGTCATGATCATATTGACATGGGCGCTCTCGTCATCAAATTCCACGCCTCGCACCAAGCCCAGCTCGATGATGTTCATGCCAATCTCGGGGTCGATCACCGCTCGCATCGCTTCGTACAGTCCCGCTTCAATATCCGGTTGCATATTTTCCTTTTTTTCTTCCATGAGCTGGTCCTTTCGTCTGCGGTCGGATTGCGCCTAGCATAATACAGCCCTGCGCCCCTGTCAATTTGCCGCCCGAGGGCAATGGCTGCCCATCCACTTCTAACGCGCTTCTAACGCGGGATGGCGGGCATCTTGCATCCGCGCTGCGTCCCCGTATTGACAATGCGCCGCCACACTGCTACACTGCATGAGAATTGTAGTCGGTTACAAAATCAATTTAACCGACATGAAACCCCCTGCGAGAGGAGAACTGCCGCGAATGGGTGTAACACTGGAGATACGCGACCTGCACGCCTGCGTGGACGGAGACGAAAGCCCGATTCTGCGCGGCGTCGACCTGGTTGTACGACAGGGCGAGATTCACGCGCTGATGGGCCCCAATGGATCGGGCAAGAGCACGTTGGCGAATGTGCTGATGGGCAATCCTGCCTACGAAGTTATGGCTGGCCAAGTGCTGCTGGATGGCGAAGATGTGCTGGAGATGGAGCCGGACGAACGCAGCCGGGCTGGATTGTTCCTGGCTTTCCAATATCCCGTGGCCATCCCCGGCGTAACGTTAGGCAATTTTTTGCGCCATGCCATCAACGCGCGCATGAAAGCCGACGACCCCGAAAGCAAAGGCATCCCTATCCCGCGCTTCGCCCGCATGATGCGCCAAAAGATGTCGCAGCTGCATATCGACCACGCCTTCGCCGGGCGCTACCTGAACGAAGGTTTCAGTGGCGGCGAAAAGAAACGGGCCGAAGTCTTGCAAATGGCGGTGCTCGAGCCGCGCATCGCCGTGCTGGACGAGACCGATTCTGGGCTGGATATCGACGCCCTGCGCATTGTTGCCGATGGCGTCAATTCGCTGACGGGCCCAGACATGGGCGCGCTGGTCATCACTCACTATCAGCGCATGCTCAATTACATCAAGCCAGATCGTGTGCATGTGATGTTCGGCGGGCGCATCGTAGAAAGCGGCGGGCCCGAGCTGGCGCTGACGCTCGAAGAAAAAGGCTACGAGTGGATCCGCGAGGAGCATGCCGCGCTGGAACCAGCTACGGCGTAACGGAGGGCGCGATGGAAGCAAACATGAAAAACCCAGCCTTTGTCGCGCTTGACCGACGCCTAACCAGCCTCGTAAACCAACAGGCCAACATCGCGACCAAAGCAGGCCTGGCACAACTGGAAACACGTCTCGTCAAGTGGATGATTGCCACTCAGCTCGCGGTCATCGGCTTCCTTTTTAGCACTCAATTGGCCATGGCAGCATTGGTCATCCACTTATTGCAGTAGCGAGCTGTCACAAGAGAGGTGCAATATGATTGATGTAGTCCAGAGCGAGAAACAGCTGACGCACGAAGAAGAAGCCCTCAAAGATGTCGGCTTGAGCTACGCCGAGAAATACGGCTTCCACGATGACGATGTCGATTACTCGTTCAAGAGCCAGAAGGGCGTGAACGAAGATATCGTGCGGCAAATCAGCGCGATGAAAGACGAGCCGCAGTGGATGACCGACCGGCGCGTCGAGGCCTACCATATCTTCTTGGACAAGCCGACGCCGCAATGGGGTGGCGATCTCAACCAGATCGACTATGACGACATCTACTACTATGTCCGCGCCACCGACAAGACCGAGCAGGACTGGGACGAAGTTCCCGCCGAAATCAAAGAGACCTTTGACAAGCTGGGCATCCCCGAAGCGGAACAGAAATTTCTGCATGGGGTCAGCGCGCAGTACGACAGCGAATCGGTCTATCACAAAATCCAGGAGAATCTGGAAGAGCAGGGTGTCATCTTCCTGGATATGGACTCGGGCTTGCGCGAATATCCAGACATCGTGCAAGAATATTTTGGCACGATCATCCCCTCCAACGACAACAAGTTCGCTGCGTTGAATACATCGGTGTGGTCTGGCGGCAGCTTCATTTATGTCCCGCCCGGCGTCCAGGTCGAGATGCCGCTGCAAGCCTACTTCCGCATCAATACGCAGAATATGGGACAATTTGAGCGCACGTTGATCATCGTGGACGAAGGCGCTTATGTGCACTATGTCGAAGGCTGCACCGCGCCCATCTACAGCAGCGACAGCCTGCACAGCGCCGTGGTCGAAATCATCGTCAAGAAGGGTGGGCGCTGCCGTTATACCACCATTCAGAATTGGTCAAACAATGTCTACAACCTGGTGACCAAGCGCGCTATCGCCGAAGAAGACGCCACCATGGAGTGGGTTGATGGCAATCTGGGCAGCCGCCTGACCATGAAATACCCGGCTGTAATCTTGCGGGGCGACGGCGCGCATGGCGAAGTGCTCTCGATCGCCTTTGCTGGCAACGGGCAGCACCAGGACGCCGGCGCAAAGATCACCCACCTCGCGCCCAATACCACCAGCCAAATCATCAGCAAGTCCATCAGCAAAGACGGCGGACGCGCCAGCTATCGCGGGTTGCTGAAAATTGACGAAGCCGCGCGCAGCAGCAAAAGCAATGTCGTTTGCGATGCCTTGCTGCTGGACGATTTCAGTCGCTCCGACACCTATCCGACCATCGAAATCGATGCCAAAGATGTCACCATGGGGCACGAAGCATCGGTCAGCAAGGTCGGCGAAGACCAGTTATTTTATCTGATGAGCCGCGGCATGGGCGAAGACGAAGCCAATGCCATGATCGTCAATGGCTTCCTGGAGCCGCTCGTCAAGGAGCTGCCCATGGAATATGCGCTGGAGCTGAATCGCTTGATCCAGATCCAGCTGGAAGGCTCGATCGGCTAGCTCGCCGACGCATAAGAACTCAATGGCGCGAATCCCGACACAGGACAAAGGTCGCAAGGGCGACACTCGTGTCGTCCGCATCAGAGACACATCATGACAACTGGGCGAAGCAAGTACCGCCCCTACAACAGACGGAATGCAGGAGAAATATAGTGGCAGTTGTACGCAGGCGTTCGTCCACCCCACAAGCGCCAAATTATTCGCGCGCGCAGGTCGATGCGCTCAGCAAGTCGAACGACGAGCCGGCCTGGCTGCGAGAGCGGCGGCTGGAGGCATGGCAGACCTACGAATCGACGCCCATGCCCTACCTGGAAGAAGAGTGGCGACGCACGGACTATCGGCACATACGTTGGGATGAAGCCGAGCGTATCGTGCAAGCCAATGGCGCGACAGCCGCTGCCGTGCCAGCCAAGAACCTCGAACCGCTGACTGGCGATGAACAAGGCGGCTTGCTGGTCTTTGTCGATGGAAAGGTTGTGCATTATCAGCTGGCGGACGATTTGGCGCGGCAGGGCGTGGTCTTCACGGACTTGCGCAGCGCTGTAACGGAACACGAGGCGCTGGTCGAGCAGCATCTGATGACGCGGGCTGTGCAGCCAGCCGATGGCAAGTTCGCGGCGTTGCACGCAGCGCTTTGGGATTATGGCGTCGTTGTGCATGTACCGCGCAACATCGTCGCCGAGTTGCCCCTGCATGTCGTCTGCTTCAACACCGCGGCCGGCACGGCGCTGGGTCATGTGCTGGTCGTGCTGGAAGAAAATGCCCAAGCCACCATGCAAGTCGAATACGCATCGGATGACCAAGCGCGGCAATCGGCCTACATCGGCGCGACCGAGCTGATCGTCGGCGCGGCGGGAAACTTGCGCTATGTATCGCTGCAAGACTGGAATCGCGAGACCTTTGAATTCAGCCATCAGCGCGGCATAGTCGGGCGCGATGCCCAGTTGGATTGGGTGAATGGCGTCATGGGCAGCCGCCTGACCAAAGCCTTCATTGAGGTGGATGCCGTGGGCGCGGGAGCGATTGCGCGCGTGAGCGGCTTCTTTTTCGCCGACCACGACCAATTCTTCGACCTGGATACGCAGCAGAATCACAATGCGCCGCTGACCTATACCGATCTGCTCTTCAAAGGCGCGGCCCGCGACAATGCCCGCACTTTGTGGCAAGGCATGATCAAGTCTCTGCCGCAGATGCAGCGCATTGATGGCTATCAGGTCTGTCGCAACCTGATGCTCAGCGACAGCGCGCGCATGGACAGCATCCCAGGCTTGGAGATTGAAGCCGATGATGTGGCTTGTTCGCACGCCGCCACCTTTGGCACATTGGAAGATGAACCCATCTATTACCTGATGAGCCGCGGCATCACCCGTCCGCAAGCCCAGCTGATGATCATCGAGGGATTCTTCGACGAGCTGCTGCAGCGCGTGCCTTTCGAGCGCGTTCGCCAACGACTGATGGACGAGATCGAAGCCAAAATCATCGGCTGATTGCTGTGGACGACCTGGCTCGCGAACTCATCCTCGACCACGCCCGCAACCGGCGCAACTGGGGGTTGCTGCAGCCCAACGACTTCGACCACGAAGAGTCTAATCCGCTGTGTGGCGACCGTCTGCGTTTGACGCTGACGCTGGACGAAGCTGGTTGCATCAGCGCGGTCGGCTGGGATGGCGAAGGCTGCGCGATCAGCCAAGCATCTGCCTCCATGTTCGGCGAGGAACTGCTGGGAACGCCGCTGGACGAGGCGCGCCGCATAGACAAACAGCTGCTGCTGGATACGATTGCCTTGCCCTTGAGCATCAACAGGGTCAAGTGCGCCTTGCTACCGCTGAAGGTGCTGGTGGTGGGCGCATTTGGTACGACCGGCAGCGAAGAATGGTCATTGATTGAGGATTCCTGATGGGGAAATGGATTACGCTTTGCGCGGCAAGTGAGATTGCGCCCGGACAGCGCGAGGTATTCGGCGTCGACAATCGCTGGATCGCCATATTCAATGTCGGTGGCAAGATCTATGCCATTGAAGACCTGTGCACGCACGATGGCAATACGCTCGCCTTTGACCGCGACGACAGACCCAGCAAACTAGCCGACTACGAAATCGAATGCCCGCGGCATGGCGGTCGCTTTGACATTCGCAGTGGCAGAGCCACGCGCAGCCCCGCCGAAATTGATGTGCCCTGGTACGAAGCGCGCATCCATGACGCCAACATAGAGATTCTTGTATAGGGGACGGCCATGTTCGTTGAAAACCTGCTAGATGTGCTGGAAGCGAAGGAAACGCTGGTGTTTGGGCATCGCGGCGCGTCTGCCAGCGCGCCACAAAACACGTTGGCGGCATTTGAACTGGCGGCGCAACAAGGCGCACACGGCATCGAGCTGGATGTGCATTTGACGCGCGATCGTCAACTGGCTGTGATTCATGACGCGACTGTCGGCTCAACTACGGACGGGCAAGGCGCTGTGGAAGAGATGAGCCTGGCGCAACTCAAAGAACTGGATGCCGGCGCCTGGTTTTCGCCCGAATTCGCCGCCGAACGCATCCCCACGCTGGAGGAAGTCTTCGCAGCAGTCGGAGACAGATTGTTTGTCAATGTGGAAATCAAGTCCCGCGCGCCGGGCATTGAAAACGCGGTCGCCGATTGCATTCGCCATCACCAAATGGAAGCGCGCGTGCTGCTTTCATCTTTTGATGCGGGTGTTCTACGCCGCCTGCGACTACTCACAAATGTGCCGTTGGGCCTCCTCCTGTTCCAGGCTGCAGACGATGCGCGGCTGGATGCGAATCGCGCAAACCGATTTTACGCTGCCTTGCACCCCTGGCACGAATTTGTCGATGTCGGGTATATGCGCCGGGTGCGCGAATCGGGCTGCCTGGTCAATGTCTGGACAGTCAACGATCCCCTGCGCGCATGCCAGCTGGCATCGCTGGGTGTCAACGGTATCATCACCGACCATCCAGCGGAGATCGTTGCAGCGCTCCAACAATGCTGAATCGGCTTTGGCGTTTCGGCTTCCACTTGCTCTACAACCAATGCGCTTTCAGCTACGATCCTATCAGTCGGGCGATCTCGCTGGGGAACTGGCGGGCTTGGCAACGCAGCGCGATGCGATTCCTGCCGCTGCCCGATGCTGGCCTTGTGCTGGAATTGGCGCATGGCACAGGCGACATGCAAATCGACTTGCAACATGCTGGCTATCATAGTCTGGCGCTGGATTTGTCGCCAACCATGAACAGACTGGCGCAGAAAAAATTGCGACGCCTTGGGTTGCGTGACAATCTCGTTCGTGGCGATGCCTCGCGTTTGCCTCTGCCAACCGAGGCGATAGCGGCAGTTGTCTGCACTTTTCCCACCGCCTTCATTTTCCATCGTCAGACGCTCTCCGAGTTGCAGCGTGTCTTGCGGCCTGGCGCCTCTGTATGCATCGTAGTGGCTGGCGAGCTGGACGGGCGCGGACCGCTGCGCAGCTTGATCCGTCTCTTGTATCGGTTGACCGGGCAGGCTGATCAACTCCCCAGCGGCAGCGACTTGCGCGGCTACTTCGGCGAAGATGGACTAATGGCAGAAGCGCCTTTCGTCGAGCTGGCGGGCAGTTCGGCACAGTTGATTATTTTGACGAAACCGCACAAGCCCATACTGGATTTTGCACAGTAAATCGGATAGTATACCAGCGAATATGGTGGATGTAGCTCAACGGCAGAGCACCTGATTGTGGTTCAGGCGGTTGAGGGTTCAAGTCCCTTCATCCACCCAGCAGCGTCCACTTTCTGTGGGCGTTTTTCTTTCCCGGGGAGCTCGTCTTATTGAGGACGCACAAGAATAGCCCGGCGGCGTGCGGCGCGGCGAGCGCCAGTGACAGCGCGCCAGTTGGTTCCTGAATCAGAATGCAGCGTTGCGGCTGGGGTTTCGGCAGCTATTTCATCAGCGGGAATCTGTTGCGCTCCATCGCCCTTGCGTTTGTCATCGTTTGTGGATTGCGCCGTCGGCTCTGGCGCCAGCAGCGCCTTGCTGGGCCTCTGCAAGCCGAAGATCTCGAAGACGCTCATACTGGCGGCATCGATGTCTTTGCGGCGTGGCGCCGTCGCTGGCGCTGGTTCAGGTGGCTTCTGTGCAGGCGGGCGAGGCGTTTCCTTGGCGGCAATTGGCGGCGGATCGGTGACTGGCACAGCGATATCTATTGGCTGCGTATCATCCAGCCTCACCTCGTCGGTCAGACTGCTCAATCCCGCCAGCGCGACCGGATTCGGCTTGGTATCGCCCTCTTCGCTAGCCGGGATAGGCGCCATATCGTAATCAAAAGCAAAAGGATTCTCGCCATCCGCGCTGAAGACATCGGTCGCCGCGTCGTCCTGAATGGCATCCTGATACGATGAGGGATGTCGCGGCTCATAACTGGAACGTTCGCTGACATCGGGCGCTTCTTTCATGGTCGCTTTGGCTTCGTGTGTAGAGATGCCGCCCGACTGCTGACCGATTAGCTCATGCAGGTTGCGCAGGCTGGCTTGGATCTGGCTGCTAATGCTGCCTTTCAGCCCGACTGCATTGCGCAATCCGCCCAGCACGCCGCCCGGCTCGTATTGGAATGTCCAACGAACCAGGGTGCCTTCGGGCACTTCGCGCAGCTTGATATGACCCTGATTTTTGCCATATACCGCGCCATCAACCACCTGATACGTGTATCCTAGCGTTTCGTACCAGGCGCTCACCTCGACAACGCGGTCGGGTCCGCTGCGCATCGACTGCCGCCAGCGCGTGCCACGCCCTTCGTGTTGCGTCGACAAGAATGTGACAGCCTCCGCATTTTTTTGCCAGCGGGGGATCTGCTGCAAATCGCCCAAGAAGCGCCAGATAAACTCTGGCGAAGCGGGGATCAAAATCTCCAGATCGATGAGGTTCATGGGCAGAGCCGCTGCAGTATGACTAGCACTGGATTCTATGTTACACTAACCAAAGATTTTACCAATTGACGCGCGAAGTGCAAACACCATGCCCAACCCCGTATTCGCATTTGCCTGTATCATCGCCACCATGTATGGGCTGGCATTCCATGTTGTGACGGGCGGCGACGCGCGCCGGCTGGTTCTCTTCGTCGTCATCAGCTGGGTTGGTTTTTTGCTGGGGCAATATATCGGCGGCAGCCTCCAACTCGACATCTTGCGAATCGGCACAATACATCTGCTGCCTGCGACCGTGGCGGCATTCGCGCTGCTGGTCTTCGCGCACTTGCTAACCTCGCAGCCGTCAACGCCGGTGACGCGACGCTGAGCCATGCAAACTAGCGAGGCAGCAGCCAGCGAGCCAGCGCCCGAACAGAATCAGACCGCTCGCGCGGGCAATATCGGGCGCATCATCAAGCTGGGCGCAGCAATCGGCATTCTGCTCATCTTGGGGCTGCTTGCTGCAGCTGTGGCGGCGGCGCTTACTGCAGCCGATACCTGGGTGCCCATCATCCGCATATTCCGCGATGTCATGCTGCTCATCTTGCTGCTGGAGTCGGTGCTGCTGGTTGCTGCGTTGGCCATTCTGCTGCTGCAAGTGGCGGGCTTTTTTGTCATGCTGCGCGCAGAAGTCAAACCCATCCTCGAAAGCGCCCGCGAGACAGCGCGACTGGGCAAAGCCACCGCCACGTTCATGAACGACAACGCCGTCGACCCGCTGATCCAGTTGAAGAGCTTTTTGGCCGGGCTGCTGGCATTCCTGCGCGAGTTGATGCGCATCCGCGGACTGGTGATTACTGACGAAGACAAGGACGAGGTCTCCGATGAAGCGGACGCGCCCTAAACTGGACGACGGGGCTGTCTTTGTCGGTATCCTGCTGGGTATCTTGCTGGGCGGCATCTATGCACAGCTGCGCATCAATCGGCGCGGGGCAGTGCGGCGGCGCGATCTGCTGGAGTTTGGCGGAGCCAGTGGCGAGCTCGAGATGGAAGCCAAGCTGGAAGATGCCAAACGCAAAGCGCGCTCAAGGCTACATGCCGACCGCTAGCCGACTTCGGTAGCTGCGAATGCCAGCCCCAACCTTCCTAGCACATCTCTGGCGATGACGCTGCGGCTGCTGCCAACCGCCTGCGCAGCGATTGTCCCCGCCTGCGCATGGACGTACGCTCCCAGACGCGCGCTGTCATAAGCCGAGAGGCCCTGCGCGCGCAATCCAGCGATCAAGCCAGCCAGTACATCGCCCGTGCCGGCAGTGCCCAGCGCATCCGTCTTATGAGGAATCACGCTTATACGCCCATCTGGCGCGGCAATGAGCGTGTGAGCGCCTTTCAGCAGCAGCACCACCTGCCAGCGTTCTGCATAGTGCCGAGCGAAAGCCCAGCGGTCGCCATTGATCTCCGCGGTCGAACGCCCCGTCAATCGCGCCATTTCGCCACTATGCGGTGTGAGTATGGTCTCGGCGGGCAGGCGCTGCCAAAAGTTGGGCAGTCGGCTCAGGCTGTTCAGCGCGTCAGCATCCAGCAACAGCGGCGGCAAATCACTCTCCAGCAGGCTTCGCACGAAGGCTTGCGTGCTGGCATGCAAGCCCAGCCCGCAGCCAACCAGCAGCGACTGATACCCGCGCGCGCCTTCAATCACGGTTTGCACAGCGTCTTCGGCAATGCAGTCGTCAACAGAGGCCAGAGGCAGCCAAGTCGGTTCGCGCAGATTGCTGGCGACAATGTCAACCAGCTGGCGAGTGGTCGCCACGGTCACCAAGCCCGCGCCGGAGCGACAGGCCGCTTCGCCAGCCAGGGCAGCCGCGCCGATATAATTCGCGCAACCAGCCACCAACATGGCTTTGCCGAAAGTGCCCTTGTGCCCATCCAGCGGGCGCGCCGGCAGCAGCGATTTTGCCAGCGAAGGATCCATGAACACCGTCGAAAGCCGCTGCAATTCGGGCAACTTGTCTTCGATGCCAATCTGCGACACAACCAGATCGCCCACAGACGCGGCAGCCGGGAATGTGAGGACGCCTGGTTTGGCGGCGATGAAGCTGATGGTAACGTTTGCCGGCAGCGCAGCTTCGTCAATCTCGCCCCTGTCGCAGTCGCTGCCGCTGGGACAATCGATCGCCAGCACGAAAGGCTTCGTTTCGCTCGCTGCTTCGCGCACACTTGCCAGCGCTGTTTTCAGTTTGGCGCGCAGGGGAGGTCGCCCGCCAATGCCGAGCAGCGCATCGACGATGACATCGGCTTTGCCTGCCAGCCCGCGCAGGACTGAGCCGGTCTCGTCGTCCGCAACTGCTGTCCAAGGCAGGCCCACCGCTGTTGCCGCGCTGAAGACTTCGTCTGTTCGCGCTTCCAGCAAGTACAAGTGGATATCGGCTTGGCTGGTTTGCGCCAGTTGCCGCGCCATGACCAGCCCATCGCCGCCGTTGTTGCCTTTGCCGATTAGGAAGAGCACGCGGGTTGATTCGCCGACCGCCATGCGCTCCAGCAGCAGTTGGCAGGCTGCCGCGCCGGCATTTTGCATCATCTGCGCATAGCTGAGACCGCGCCGGTCTGCCGCCGCTTCAACCTGCCGCACTTGTTCTACGCTGGCTACCTTGATCGCCATGGAGCTCGCCTGCCACTTCAATCGCAGGACCCGGCCGCCTTGGCCAGGTTCAATTCTCGCGCGAGATGACCTGCTGGGCGAGTTCGATAAGCGCGTCTTTGGCGGGCGTATGCGGCAGGGAATCCAGGCTGGCAATGGCGCTGTGCACCAGGAGATCCGCACGAGATCTCGCCTTGTCGACGGTATCGCCTTCCAACATTTTGCGCTTGATTGTGTCCAGCGGATCACTCGGCGGACTGTTGCCGTTGCTATTGCCTTCGCCCAGCGCGACAGCTACGCCACGACCCTGCACGATGTCGATGCCACTGGTCTTGCCCAATATGGCCTCGTCGGCAACCAGATCGAGAATGTCGTCAACGATTTGGAAAGCCAGCCCCAGGTTGAAGCCGAAATCGGCAAGCACGCTAATTTCTTGCTGCCCCGCCCCCGCCAATTTTGCGCCGATTGCGCTGGCAGCGCGGAAGAGCGCGGCTGTCTTCAAGGCGATGATGCGCCCATAGACTTCGTGGTTGAAGTGCTTATTCTTGACGGCGCTGGCTTGCAGAGTTTCGCCTTCGACGAGAGCGGTTGCGGCCTGCGCCAGGTCGATGTTCAATTCGCCATACGGCGCCATCAATTCATAAACCGCGGTGAACAGGAAGTCGCCAGTCAACAGCGCAAATGTCCGCCCCCAGATGGCATTGACAGCCGGTTTGCCACGTCGCAGCATGCCGTGGTCGTTGATGTCATCGTGCACGACGCTAGCCGTGTGCATCAACTCGACAGCCGCGGCAGGCTTGGCAGCGTGTGGCATATCTGCGCCGCCCAGCGCCAAGTAACTCAACAGCAAGAGCCGGGGCCGAATCCGTTTGCCGCCAGCACTGAGGATATGTCGGCTGGCATCGCGCAGGACATCGACCTGGCTGGCTGTAACCTCGCGCATGGCTACTTCGACCGCGGTCAGTCCCTCGTTGACCGCTTGCCCTAGCTCCAGATGGGGCGGCACTGCGCTGGTCATCGCGTGCTCCAGTTCATCAATCGTGATGTTCAGAACGTTCTACACATATTGTACAGTTGGCGCGATTAGAGTCAACTCAAAGCCGCCTCGTCCGCGCATTTGCCGAGCGTCTGGCACAATTGCGTGATATGCAGCCGGTCGTGCTGCGCTGTAAAGTACGCCATTTCCAACAAGGTGGTCAAGCCAAATATGCTGTGTCGCGCTGGTCGCAGCCATTGCGCCGGGGTCAAACCGCCCAGCATCGACAACGTCGCTTGCCGGTCGCGGTTGAAGCGCTGCAACACCAGATTGGCATCATCGTGGCAGGGTGGCACATGCGGTCCGGGCGGCGGCAATGCAGCCAAGAAAGGATCGTCTTCGGCCAGGATGCTCTGCAAGCGCGCCTGATGCACGGCCGTCTCGGTCGTCCACAGGTGGCAAACGATCTGCAAAATCGACCATTCTGCCGGGTCGGGGTGTTCCTGCCATTGGCTCGGCGATGATTCTGCCAGCAGGCCCCGCAGCGCGCCCAAATTGCCTCGATATTGCGGCGCGATCATCTCTGGCTGCAATGCGGGTGGCTGATAGTTCTCGCGCCACGCTTCGCTCTGGATGTGCCGGGCAAGGTCTGCCAGGCTGCTGTCGGCGCGCACATGCCAGGTCAGGCAGCCGATGGCTCGGGCAGATTGGATATCGTTGACCAGGCTGTCTCCGACCACCAGCGCTTCGTCTGGCTCGATGCCCACGCGCGCCACGACCTCGGCAATGTATTCGGGCCGTGGTTTCGCGAAGTGCATATTCTCGCTGTGCGTGACGAACGCGAATTCATTGAGCAGCCCGCCCAAGCCCGCCCATTCCAGGCGCTGCACTATCGCCGACTCGGGATAAAGCGGATTGGTCGCGACCGCTACCAGCAGCCCTTGCTCCAGCAGACCCTCGATCAAGGCAGCTGCGCCATCTGCGGGAGAGACCAAGGGCTGCAGTTGGCCATAAACCTCAGCGTAGAATCGGCGCAGGGCATGGTCGGCGTCGTCATGGGCGAGGGGCAGCCAATGCGCCAGGCAATCGACCAGCGCTTCGGCATTGGTAGGACAGTTGGCAAGATCTCTGCCCATGTGGGCGAACCCAGCCCGCAGCGCTTCGATGCTGCCATCAATGGCGAATTCGTCACGAAAGAAATCGTCGAAAAGCTGGCGGAAAGCGCTGGCGAATTGCGCATCCGGGTTGTGCAACAGGGTATTGTCCATGTCCAGCAGCACGGCTTTAATCATCGCTGCCTTCCAAGGCCTGGCGGAATATATCCAGACCGGGGTGGTCGTCCGGGCAGCCGACATAGGGATCGACCTTTTCGCCCGTCGTAAGACAGATGGCTTCCACATGCACGCGTCGCATCAAGCCGAAGATGCCGCTCTTGATCGTGAGCACGAGCTGCGTGTCCTGGCTGGCATTGGCGAGCGCGATATCGGGCACCGGGCACTTGACGCAGTCGCGGGCATGCCAATCCAGCGAGTCAGGGTTGGCTTTAGCGAGGCGGCATTCTTCAATATCGCGCGTGTGGCGGTTGAAGTCGGCGTAATAATGCGGGCATTCGCGCCCGGCTGGCGTTCTCATCGGCGCTCGATCCAGGCTTTGGCAAGGCTCGGCAATTTGTCCAACGCGCCAAATTGTACAGTGCAATCGGGCAGCGACTCAAGGAAACTGGCACCATAATGCTTGCTGATGACGCGGCTGTCGAATATGGCGACTATACCGCGGTCGCTGCGGCTGCGGATCAGACGTCCAAACCCTTGCCGAAAGCGCAGAATCGCATCGGGCACGGCATATTGCTGGAAAGAATTGCTATAGGTCTCTGCGCGCGCGGCAAAGATCGGTTCGCTGGGGACGGCGAAAGGCAAGCGCGCTATCACCAAGGCGCTCAGATCGTCGCCGGGGATATCGATGCCTTCCCAAAAACTCCGCACGCCCATCAGCACGGCTCGATCGGCGCGTTTGAAGCTCTCTAGCAAGACCTCGCGGCTGCCACCGAAGCTCTGGTCGAAGACTTCAATTTCGCCCAGTTTCAGTAGGGGCGAGATATGCAGCGCTGTTTCACGCAGCTGGGCATAACTCGTGAACAGCACCATGACACGCCCGTTCAGCGCTGTCGCCAGCTCGATGATGCCGCGCTCTACCATGCGCTGATACCCTGTGCGCTTGCCTGGCTCGGGCATATCATCAGGGACGAAAAGCAAGGTGGACGAGCGATAATCAAAGGGTGAGCCAAGCGCCAGCTCGCGATATTCTTCGACATAAAGTCGCTCTTTCATGTGCTCGAAGTTGTCTTGTGTGCGCAGCGTGGCGCTGGTCAACACGATACTCTCCAGGCGCTGGCTGAGGTATTCGTCCATCATGGGACCGACATGCAGCGGCGAGATCGTCAGTTGCAGCATATCGGCGCGTTCGCCCGACTTCAGTCCATACACGGCGTTGCTGTCGGGGTCGCTGGTGAATTGTTCCAGCTGTTCGTGCAGTTCGGCGATGAAGCGCCAATGCCCGCGGATCTCGCTGCGGTATTCGGCGAAGTCGGGCAGGCCATATTGGGCGTAGCGTGGCAGCGCTTTGACCAGTCGCTCCAGGGCGTCAGTCAGGGCTAGCAAGTACGAAGCCAGATGCTGCCAGGCGCTTTGCACGCTGACAAAACTGCCTGAATCGCGATGCTTCTGAAGCAGACGCATGCCATAGTGGCGGTCGCTCTTTTGGCTCTTGCAATAGTCAAATAGCGCGCGGAAATACGCCCGGATATACAGCCGCATCTCGGCGATGGCTTGGCTGATTGTCTGAATAAAGTCCTCCAGTTTGCGGGCTGCTTCGGGCGGAAATCCCCTGCGCGCATCGTTCAGGAACAGGTTCAGACACTTGCCGATATCGTTCAAGCGCCCCATCAGTTTGCGCTGGTCGATTTGGCGGCTCATCCCACTGGTGATGGCAGCTTCCAGGTGATGCGCCTCGTCCACGATCAGGTTGTGATAGGCGGGCAAGGCGCGGTTTTCTACCGCCGCGTCTGCAACTAGCAGGGCGTGGTTGGTGATGACGATATGGGCGGCTTCTGCCTGTTTGCGCGCGCGATGAAAAGGACAAATGCCAGCCATTTCGGTCGCGCAGCGCGTCGACGTGCAGCCTTCGTCCTGGGCGCTCAACCGCGACCACACCTGCCAATCACGACCGCGCAGCGTAATCGAGCCTCGATCGCCAGCGCCACCTTCGTGCAGCCAGACCAGGATCTTCGCCAGGGTGCGCAATTCATCGTTGTTGGTCGGTTTGCGCCGACGCAGAGTCCGCAGCCGCCGAGGGCAGAGATAATTGTTGCGCCCTTTCATCAGCGCCGCGCGAAGTTCCTTGCCGACCACCCGCCGGGTTAGAGGAATATCATTTTTTAGCAACTGCTCTTGCAGATTGATGGTGTTGGTGGCGATTGTGACTCGGTTGCTGTTTTTTAGCGCCCAGCCCGCCGCCGGGATCAAATAGGCCAGCGACTTGCCCGTGCCTGTGCCCGCCTCGATCAACAATTGCTGCCCGCCATTAAGCGCTTGTGCCACCTCGCGCGCCATGTGTGTCTGCTGTGGTCGCACTTCAAAGCTGTCATGCTGCGCCGCCAGAGGGCCGTTTTCGCTGAATACTTGCAAGACTGTGGGCAAGGACAGCGGGTTTCGACTGGCAACCGTGATATCCAGCGGGCGGGAGGCCTTCTCTGCTTGTTCGCCAAAAATCGACTCCACCGCGAATTGCTGCTGCATCGAAGGTGTCGCTTCTGCATTGCGCAGCGCCTCGTGCAGCGCTTCTTGGACTACGCCGCGCAATGCCCAGTCGATGCTGCTGCCAAGCTGGATGATTTCGGCTAGCAAGCTGCTGGGCAGGTCGCACAACTTCAGCCACAACTGCCAATACAGCCGCCCGGTCGCTGCGGCATCATCATAAGCGCGGTGGGCGTTTTTCAGGGGCACCCCCATCTGCGCGGCCAGGCTGCCCAGGTTGTAGCGTGAGGCGGCCGGCAGCAACATAGAAGCCAACTCAAATGTGTCCAGCGCGGGATTATCTGCCAGCAGATCGTGCGTTTGCATAAAGCCGACATCAAAGCCGACATTGTGACAAATGATTGTGCTATCGCCAAAAAACGCGCGCAATCTGGGCAGCAGCGTGTGCATGCGCGGCGCATCGGCGACATCTTCATCATCTATGCCAGTCAAATGCGTGATCTCGGACGGGATTGGCTTGCCAGGATTGACTAGAGTTTGATAACGCTCGACGATCTCGCCCTGACGGAAACGAGCTGCGCCGATCTCAATAATCTCGTCGCGGTCGGCGCTGAGCCCCGTCGTCTCCAAGTCTAAGGCGATGTATTCGCCACGCATGCGGGGCTCCCGATCAGACGCTCGTGCCGGGCACGCGAGCACTGTCCCAGACGCGGCAGTCCCCAGCCCAACTCATTCGGAGTCGGCTGCTGCGTCTGGTTGCGGATAGGCCGCTTCGGCTGTGCGGAAGGCCACTTGCAATTCGCGGCGCAGGACCGGCAATTCCAGCGCAGAAATGCCGATGAAGCCTTCGCGAGTCACTTGCGACCAGCTGTCATCACCATACAGCGTCCACAGGAATGACTGGATATTGACATCCGCCAGCGCCGCCTCGCGTACCAGCAGATTGGCTGCGCGTGAAAGCGCATAGGCGCCTTCGCCGATGCTGGCATCCGTGGGCGCGACACAACCAGCGCCGCCATCTACCGCAACCGCGCGGACATTTGCCTGTTCCTTGGCGAGCACGCCTTCATAATCTGACCAGGTCATATAGGTCAGCGCCCCCGGCACATTGGCAACGGCGGCAGCGCGATAATTCGGGTCATAGTCTTGCTCGGTATCGCGGCGCACCGGCGGGATAAGATCCCCTGCCGCTTGCAGCAGAATGTCCGTATGCGCATCCAGCAAGCTCAAGCCGAAGAGCATCAGCGGCGTCTGCGGGAAGTCTTCGCCAAGATCCGACCACTGCTCAACCACCTCAGCCGATTCCGCCCGCCACATTTGAACGATCTGCTCGCTGGTCAGGCAAGCGGAAAACTCGTCGCCGGCGTTGCCCACAAGCACTGTCGCGAGCGCGCCAATGGGGAAGGGCAGGGCGACCACGCCATTGCCCGCGCATTCATCTGTCGACAGCTGGTCATCCAGCACGGCGATATCGGCTTCTTCTGCGCACAAGGCTGTGATGCCAGCGCCGCTGCCAGCCAAGTCGAAGTCAATTTGCAACTGCGGGTGACTGCGCGTCATCTGCTCGCCCAGGCTTCGTAATGGCTGATGCGCATTGGCTGCGCCGACAATACGCACAGCGCCTGCTAGCGACGGCGGGATTCTGAACGCGCTCGCATCGCCACTGAGCAGCGGCATGGCTTCGGCATCGGCCAGCAATTCAGCATTCAACTCGTAAAGGGAGGCGCTGGGCGGCGTGATGCCTGCTGCCTCGACCAGCCCGGCATTGGCAGGCGCAACCGCGTATTCCAGGAAGGGCATCAAGGACTGGCTCGCTTCCAGGCGCACCCGATTCACATACACATAGAGCGATTGCGCTGCCGCGTACTGTCCATTTTCTACCGCTTCTACCGATGGCGACAAACATTGCCCAGAATTGGCATCGCGCATCTGCAGCAGCTTGAGTCCTTCGTCATCTGTCATTGCAGACGACCACTGCACTACCGCCAGGGCGCCGGGCGTCTCTGCAACAGAATCCGCCGTGGCATCCGCTCCGTCCAGCCGCAAGCCATCGCCAACCACCAGGTTATCCAATATGGCGTAGGCGATCTGGTCCTGCGCTGGCAAGATCAAAGTCAAGGGCAGCTCGGCATGGGCGCCGCTTTCAAATGACCAGTCTATTAGCTGGTGGCTGGCTGTCGGCTTGAACATATCGTCAAGGTTGCTGGCGGACAAGCAGGCATCGGGCGCATCGGGATGGGCGGCAAAAGCGATTATCTGATGCCCGACCAGCAACTGGCTGTAATTCACTTCGTTGGCAGCGCAGATAGTCGCCTCGGCGTCCGTCATTTCGCGCGTGCTGGTCGCCAGGTCGATATCGCCATTGCAGAACAGGTCGATGCCGCGCGCGCTGCCCAGATCGCTGACATCCAGCGCATTCGCACTGGAATCTGCCAACTGCATTACCAGCGCGTTGGTGATGCCCGAGCCGATGACGTTGATTGTTTCGCTTTCCTGCGCCAGGCCGAGGCTGCTGCACGCGACCAGCAACGCCCCCAACAATAGAGCGAATCTTGTGATGATTGCCATGAAGTCAGCCGTCCCTGCTGTCTGCCCGATGGTAGAACTGGATTGTAGCGGCAGGGCAAGGATTGTAAAGTCATAGTTTGACGCTATGATTGACCGGCGCGGGTACGACCGCTCAAGATCCGCGAGCGATTCACAAATCTTGCGCCAGATCGTCTCACCGCAGGGATTCATGAGCTACCGACCCCAGAGCATCTACGACCTCATCGGCGCGGAGTCCATCCACAGCCTGGCCGATGCCTTTTATGACGCAGTCGATAAAGATCCCGTCCTGCGGCCCATGTATCCCGATGATCTCAGCCAGTCGCGCCGATTTTTGCGGATGTTTCTGGTGCAATTCTTTGGTGGACCCAGCGAATATTCCGCCGAACGCGGGCATCCGCGCTTGCGCATGCGCCACTTCCCCTTTGCGATCGATCAGCAGGCACGAGACCACTGGCTGCAGCACATGTGGGCGGCAATCGACAGCGTGGGCATAGCCGAACCAGCCCGCAGCCAAATGCGCGACTACTTCGAGCGCAGTTCAGAATTCCTCATCAACCGCCGCGACCAGGCTTAGTCGACATCGAGCGCGAATTCTTGGAAAGCCTCGGCTGTCCAAGGCAGCGCTGGCGCGAAGAAGTGCTGGTAGATTGCATCGGCATAGGCGCGAATCTCGTATTGTGCATCGCTCGCCATGCGCAAGCGCAAGAAGTGCATCAGGTTGTGGGCGTCGATCTTGGTCACCCAAGTGTAATATACGCTGAAGCCAGGCAGGAAGAGGCGCGCCATTTCTTTGGATACGCCGCGTTCCAGCGCTTCGGCATACAAGCGATAGCCTTCGTCATAATGCGCCAGCAGCTTTTGCGTCAGTTCGCCGCTGGGCTGCTCATCCAGGCTGCCTTCGCTGGCTTGCTTGTTGTCTGCGCTCTGCCTGCGCCAGACAGAAGGCACATAGAAGTCGCTCTCTTGGAAAGGCGTGTACCGGCCCGACTGCGCATTCATATTCCAAGTGCGGTGGCGCACCCATTGCCACCAGGTAACCAGCGGCGCGCGCACGCGAAATTTGAACTCGACCATCTCAAATGGCGAGGTATGCCGATGGCGCAGCAGGTAAAATAGCAGCCGTTTGTCTCGCTGGCTTCCTTTGCTTTCGCCAAGAAAACTGACGCGCGCCGCATTGACAATCGCGAGATCGCCACTGACTGCCGAGGCCGGGTGTGGCATCAGATCAACCAGCTCGATCCAGCCCTTGTCCAGCACGTCGACGCGCTTGCCGATCAACTCAGCCGCCATAGGCACACTCCCGTACTGCGCAAGTTTGTCATGTTACCTGCTTAGCGATTGCAGCGCCAGCAGCAGACGTTCTTCCAGGTCGGACGGCGCATCCAGCGGGATCTGCTGAATGGCCGTCTGTGCTTCGACAACGCTGTAGCCCAGCCCGGTCAAAGCATCGATCAATTCGCTGATTGTGTCATCTTCGGCATCGGTCGGCAACGTGTCCAAGCGGTGGGAGAGCCTGTCTTGCAGCTCCAGCACGACTTTCTGCGCGGTCTTCTTGCCTATGCCCGGCACGCGGCTGATGATTTCCGGGCGATCATTGAGCACAGCGCTGCGAATATGGTCGACAGTCAACGTGCTCAGCATGGCGATGGCGATCTTCGGTCCGATGCCGCTTATCTTGAGCGCGGCGTCAAACAATTCGCGCTCGCCGACCGTGCCAAAACCATAGAGCGTCAGCGAATCTTCGCGCACGACCAGTCGCGTGTACAGAAAGACCCGTCCTGCGCCCAGTTTTTCGGTGGTGCTATACGGCGCGATCACCTCGAGGCCAACGCCGCCAACTGTAACGATCAAGTTATCGGCTGATGTCTGTGCAATCTGCCCTTCAAGCGTGGCGATCATCGTCGCTGCCTAAGCCAGTTCCAGGCTGTGCAGGCGGTAGCTGTGCAGATCGGTGATCGCAACGGCCAGTGCGTCGGCAGCGTCATCGGGGCGTGGCGTCTTTTCCAGCCCCAGCAGCAGCCGCACCATCTCTTGCATCTGCGCTTTGTCTGCGCCGCCATATCCGCAGACAGCCATCTTCACTGCGTTGGGTTTGTGCTCGGCGATAGGCAAGCCAGCGCCATGCAGCGCCAGCAGCACCACGCCGCGCGCCTGTGCCACGCTGATCGCGGTCGATACATTGCGCGCGAAGAACAACTCCTCGACGCCGGCACGGTCGGGACGATGGGCCGCGATGACGCCGCGCAATTCATCGTAGATTTTCTGCAAGCGCGTCGCCATGGACCAGTCGGCTGCTGTGCGGATAACGCCATAATCCACCAGTTGCAACGTGCCATTAGGCAATTCTTGCACCAGGCCATAACCCAGCGATGCGGTGCCAGGATCGATGCCAAGCGAGATCATCTTAGGACTCGTAGGCCGCCAGCACTTCGTCGCTGATACTCAGGTTCGAGGCAACCGTCTGCACATCGTCCGACTCTTCCAGCTTCTCCATCAAGCGCATGTTCTGCAGCGCCTTGCTCTTGGATATATCCAGTTCGTTTTGCGGAAACCAGCGCAGCTCGCAGTCTTCAAACTGGTAGCCGGCTTGTGTCAAAGCCTGCTCAACAGCCGAGAATTCATCTCGCGGCGTATAGACGATAATGAGGTCGTCTTCTTCTACGACATCTTCCGCGCCGGCTTCGGCCGCTTCCATGAACACGTCATCAAAGTCGACATCGCCAGCTAGCGCAAGATACCCCTTTTGGTCAAATTGCCATACGACGGCGCCATTGGTAGCCAGGCTGCCTTCGTGCTTGCTGAAAGTGTGTTTGATCTCGGCCAGCGCGCGGTTCTTGTTGTCCGTCAAGATCTCCACGATATATGCCACGCCTTCAGGACCATAGCCTTCATAGACGATCTCGACCACTTCGCCACCGGCGATTTCGCCAGTGCCTTTTTTGATGGCTCGTTCAATATTGTCTTTGGGCATGTTGGCTGCGCGAGCTTTGGTTATTGCCAGTTTGAGCCGTGGGTTTGCGCTTTCGTCGCCGCCGCCTTCGCGTGCCGCCACCATGATATCGCGCCCCAGCCGTGTGAATATCTTGGCGCGCTTGGCGTCTTCCGCCCCTTTCTTGCGCTTGATGGTCGACCACTTGCTATGACCGGACATGTACCGGGCCCCTTCTGAATACGCTCTGCGATCTGGCTCAATTATAGCGCATTGTCGCGGCATCATTACAGCCTGCAATGCTATACTATGTGAGCTTGCATTGAATTGCTTCTCTACGAGGTCAAACCTTGACCGACCAAACCATGGCGACCGCGCAAGCTGCCGGTCCAGCGCCATCAGCGGCAGAAATCGGCGCAGCTCATCCAGAACGTGTCGCCTGGATGGTGTTGCTGGTCGCATTTGCCTGTTTCTGCGTGCTGACGATCGGTATCGTCTTCGGCGTTTACCAATTCCTGTTCCAGTCGGCGGTGGCACTGCCCGTATCGCTGGAAGTCGCCAAAGGCACTGTCGGCATCACTGGCGCTGATTTGATCGAAGCAGTAGAACGCGACCAGCGCAACCTCACCGACACGGTAACCAGCATCAGCACCGATGCACTTTCCCAGGCGACTATTCAGTTTCATAACTTGGCCGAAGTCGATGCGCAAACATCGTTGTTGGCTGCGGTCACGTTGCAGGGCAACACCGTCCTCACTTTCGATTATGCCAACACACCGCGCTTTGACTGGAGCCAGCTTCCGCAGCGCATCCAGTTCACTCGATTTCGGGGCTCGCTGGATATTTTGGTTACCGGCGTCGGCGAGCGCAGCCTGCAAATGGATATCTACAGCGACGAGCCCAGCGGCAGCGGCGTGCATGTGCAGCTGCTTTCCAAGGGAAGATACCGCCTGAGCGCCAGCGAAGACGAATTGCGCTTGTTCAGCCTGTCTGGACGGGGCACTGCGCGCTTCTTGGATGAGCCGAGCTCGCCCAGCAGCGCCCGAGCCGGACAAGAACTGGTCATGCGCCTGGGCAGCCGCAGCGTCATCCAGCAAGACCGCATGCAAAGTGTCTTGACCGACCCAACCTTCAGCTTGATCGAGCCGGCTGATTCAACAGCTGCGCCACCCAGCTGGGAATGCACTGTGCCGCCAGACCAGACGCCGCAAGGCACCTACAGCTTGGTCGAATTTGAAGGGCGGCAGGGCATGCGCTTGCGACGGGTCAACAATGCGCGCACCAATGGAGAAGTGCGCTGTACGCAGGTTTTCCCGGGCGGTCTGGATGTCAGCGGCTTTGATACCATGCGCGTCCTGACCACTTTCAGTCCCGAAAATCAGTCGCTTAGTGTTTGCGGTTCCTTGGCCAGCGAGTGCATTCTGATGCTGCGCATTGATTACCGTGACATCTATGGGAGTCACGGCTCGTGGCTGCGCGGCTTTTATTATGCCGAAGATGTCACCGGCGCGGCCAGGAAGACTTGCGCCAGCTGCATCCAGGATCATATACACACCAAGCAAGCAGTCTGGTACACCTTCGACTCGGACAATCTGCTGAATCTGATCGCCGAAGAAATCCGCCCTTTTCTCATCGACTCGGTCACCTTTTATGCATCGGGACACCAATTCGATATTGTCGTTGGCGAGGTCATCTTGCTGGTCGGCAATTCAACAAATAACAGCGGGAATGGCGGCTGATGCAAATGAAACTGCATGATACCTGCAGGAGATCAGTCCATGCCTGAAAGCCTGAATGACATTTTCCTGGTCGCTTTTGTGTTTGCGGCGGTGGTGGCGGCGGCGTTCTGGCTGGCGATTGTCATCTGGGCATCCCGCGATATGCGCATGCGTTCGCGCGATCCATTGGCGCCCATCCTGGTTGGCCTGTTGGTTTTCCTTCTCAACTTGCCAGGCTTGCTGATCTATGTGCTGTTGCGGCCCCGCGAAACCTTGTCAGAAGTATACGAACGGTCGCTGGAAGAAGAAGCGCTGCTGCAAGAGATCGAAGAGCGCCCGAGCTGCCCTGGCTGCAGCCAGCGTGTGCAGCGCGATTGGCAAGCCTGCCCGAATTGCCATCATCGGCTCAAGAAAGCCTGCGCCTATTGCGACTACCTGCTAGAGTTGCCCTGGAATATCTGTCCGCGCTGCGCCACCAGCCAAATCAACCCGACATCCGATGGCACCATCCCCACCAGTTCGCGGCATGTACAGCCAGCCGAGCCTGCGCCGATAGACGCCCGCTGGGTTGCCTCGCAAGAGCTGGACTAGCTAGATTTCGCCGGCTTCACCGACAGTATGAATCTTGATGAGGTTGGTCTGCCCATCTACGCCGAAGGGCACGCCAGCAATAATCACCAGTCGGTCGCCTTCCACCACCAGATGCTGGCTGTGCGCTGCGCGGATGATGTTGCGGATCATCTCGTCGATGGTGGTGAACTCGGGGATTTGCAGCGCAGTCACGCCCCAGACCAAGGCCATCAGCCGCTGCGTGGTTGCGTTGGGCGTCATGCACAATATCGGCGTGCGCGGACGTTCTTTGGCGACTCGCCGCGTTGTATAACCCGACATGGTCGTGGTTACGATGGCTTTGGGCTTGATCACTTCCGATATGTCCGAGGTGGCTTTGCTGATGGCATCGGACATTTCTTCGCGGGGTTCGCTGCCTGGCTTGCGCCATGACTGCGCCTTTTGCGCTCCGTCGCCTTGGTAGGGCAGGTTCTTCTCGGCGATGGAGGCGATCTCGCTCATTACTTCCACAGCGCGCACGGGGTACTTGCCGCTGGCGCTTTCGGCGCTGAGCATGATGGCGTCCGTGCCATCCAAAATCGCATTATAGACATCGCTGGCTTCGGCGCGGGTAGGGCGGGGATTCTCTGTCATGGACTCAAGCATTTGCGTCGCTGTGATGACGGGCTTGGCGGCTTCATTGCACAGGTTGATGATGCGCTTCTGGTGGAAGGGCACTTCTTCGGCGGGCGTTTCTATGCCCAGGTCGCCGCGCGCCACCATAATCCCATCACAGACGGCGATGATGTCTTCGATATTCTCCAGCGCTTCGCCCATTTCGATCTTGGCGATAACCGAAACCCGCGCGCCCAGTTGATTCATCAAGGCGCTTAGCTCGTGAATGTCGTTGGCGGTGCGCACAAAGGACATCGCGATGTAGTCGCAGTCTTTCGACAAGGCAAATTCAATATCTTCGCGGTCTTTGTCGGTGATCGCGGAAAGCGTCAAACGGGCCTTGGGGGCAGAAACACCCTTGCGCGATTTTAACGGACCGCCCACCACAACTTCGCAGAGGAGATTCTTGCCGTCGGCCTCCTTGACAGCAAACTGCAGGTTGCCATCGTCCAGCAGCAGCGTGGTGCCGGCCTCGATATCGCGCAGGAATTCTGGATGTGGCAGCGAGATGAGCCCATTCCTGCCGATGACATCGTCCAGGGTTAGCGTCACGCTATCGCCGATTTCCAGCATCATGGGGTCTTCCTGCAGCGCGCCGATGCGGATCTTCGGCCCTTGAATATCGCAGAGCACGGCAACAACCGTGCCTTCTTCGGAGGCAATGCGGCGAATGTGGTCGATTGTCCGTCCATGTGTCTGGTGGTCGCCATGCGAGAAGTTGATGCGCGCAACATTCATGCCCGCGCGGATCATGGCGCGCAAGGTGCTTGGCTCGCAAGAAGCGGGTCCAATCGTGGCAACGATCTTGGTATGTTTGCTGTACAGGCTTAGTCGCACGCTCGTTCCATCTCCATTCTGATGCCGTTGTCGAGTCTAGCGCACATCGGCATTCAGGTTGGCGAATGCCGCCATGCCAGCATAACGCGCGGCGCTGCCCAATTGCTCTTCAATGCGCAGCAACTGATTATACTTGGCAACGCGGTCGGTGCGAGCCGGCGCGCCCGTTTTGATCTGCCCGCTGTTCATGGCCACAGCGATATCGGCGATCGTGCTGTCTTCGGTCTCGCCGCTGCGATGGCTGGTCACCACGGTCATATTGTGGCGCTGCGCCAGCTGCCCGGCCACAAAGGCTTCGGTCAATGTGCCGATCTGGTTGACTTTCAGCAGCAGCGCATTGGCAGCCCCTTCTTTGATTGCGCGCGCAACTTTGTCGCCGTTGGTGACGAGCAGGTCATCGCCGACCACCTGCACGCGGTCGCCAATGGCAGCTGTCAGCCGCGTCCAGTTCGCCCAGTCGTTTTCGTCCAAGCCATCTTCAATGGAGATGATAGGATAACCCGCGCACCAGTCCGACCAAAACTCGACCATTTCTTCGCCACAGAGCTGCCTGCCTTCGATCTCCAGATGATAGATGCCATCCTGATAGATTTCTGATGCAGCCGGGTCCAGCGCGATGCAGATGTCTTCGCCGGCTCGATACCCTGCCTTGTCAATCGCTTCCATGATCACATCCAGCGCAGCTTGATTGCTGCCCAGGCTGGGCGCGAAACCGCCTTCATCGCCGATCGTCGTTTGGTAGCCCTTGCTGTGCAGCAGCTGGCCCAGTTGATGATAAATCTCGACTCCCCAGCGCAGCGCCTCTCTGAACGTTGGCGCACCCACTGGCATGACCATGAATTCCTGGAAGTCCGTGCTGCCCAAGGCGTGCTTGCCGCCGTTCATGATATTCATCATGGGCGTGGGCAAAACATGTGCGTGCACGCCGCCCAAATAGGCGTACAGAGGCAGACGCAGGCTTTCGGCGGCCACCTTCGCCAGCGCCAGCGACACGCCCAAAATAGCGTTCGCGCCCAACCGGCTCTTTGTGGGGGTGCCATCCAGTTCCAGCATCAGCTCGTCCAGCGCCTTCTGCTCGCTTGGCGACCGACCGATGATCTCCGGCGCGATGACCTCATTGACCGCCGCGACAGCTTTTAAGACGCCCTTGCCCAGATAGCGCGTCTTGTCGCCATCACGCATTTCCAGCGCTTCGTGTTCGCCGGTGGATGCGCCGCTGGGCACAATAGCGCGTCCCCGCGTTCCTTCATCCAGCGCGATCTCGACTTCGACTGTCGGGTTGCCGCGCGAATCGAGTACCTCGCGAGCCACTACTTTGCGGATTTTGGGCATGATTCGCGCCTCCCTAGTCGCTGTGCAGGCTGCCGATCATCGACATCGTTGCGGCCGCCTAAGCTCAATATGATAATGCAAAAGCGTATTGAATAAACCCTGGAAGCGCGCTCATCGCAGGGCAATCGCTTCAAATCTTTTTCTCCACAGAGCCACAAAGGGTACAAAGGACAGTACGGTATATTGCCACAGAGGCGCAGAGACAAAGAGTAAAAGCCCTATGGTGGATGTTCTCGCAGGTGATTCCTTGTGCTATCAACAGCATCCCAATTGCTTCGTTTTGGCTTCCCCCCGACTTTTCGGGAGGAACGAGGGGGCAAACGGGCTTGCCTGTTGAATTGCCGTGCAGCCATCCAGTAGAATAGCGTCGGTTCACTTATGCACGAGTAAGCTTCCACGAAAGATTGTCATGCGCGAACGGCGACAGGTCTACCTGGATCACTCGGCGAGCACGCCAATAGACGTGCGCGTGCAGAAGGCGATGCTGCCTTTTTTCGGCGAAGTTTATGGCAATTCGTCATCGGCGCATCAATATGGCCGCGCTGCCGAGCGCGCTGTCGAAGATGCCCGCGAACGCGTGGCTGCCATACTGCGTTGCCAGGCGGCAGAAGTCGTCTTCACCGGTGGCGGCAGCGAAAGTGATAACCTGGCAGTTCGTGGCGCGGGTTGGCGCTCGCGGCAGCTCGGAAAGTCGAATCGCTTGATCACTTCGCCGGTCGAACACAGCGCGGTGACGCAGACGATTCGCCAGATGGATGCGCTGATGGGCTTCGAGGCAGAGTTTGTGCCAGTCGATAGCTCGGGCTTGGTGGACGAAGCGGCTTTCGAGCAGGCTTGCCGGCAGGGCGGCGCGATCGCCAGCGTGATTTATGCCAACAACGAGTTGGGCAGCATCAACGATCTGACGCGATTGTCCCTCATCGCGCGGCGGCATGGTGTCCCTTTTCACAGCGATGCCGTCCAGGCGGGCGGGCAGATGACGTTGGATGTGGGTGCGCTGGGCGTGGATATGCTCAGCTTGTCGGCGCACAAATTCTATGGCCCCAAAGGCGTGGGCATTTTGTACATCCGCGAAGGCATCGAACTGGCAAGCGCCATAACCGGTGGCGGTCATGAGCATGGGCAGCGCGCCGGCACACACAATACAGCGGGCATCGTTGGCTTGGCCAAAGCCTTGGAATTGGCGCATGATGAAAATGCAGAGCGCAGCGCGCATTTTTCCAGGCTGCGCAATCGGCTGGTGGCTGGCGTTTTGCAAGCCGTATCGGGGGCGGAACTCAGCGGGCACCCTGTTCAGCGACTGCCGTCCCATGCCAGTTTTGTGCTGCCTGGCATCGATGCCAACGCCCTGCTGATGCACTTGGACATGTGGGGAATCTCTGCCAGCAGCGGCTCGGCATGCAAGGTCGGCGATCCCGCTCCATCCGAGATTCTGCTGGCGTTGGGGTATTCGCCAGAGGCGGCCAAGTGCGGTTTGCGGCTGTCTGTCGGGACGAGCACGACAACGAGCGATATTGACTATGTGGTGGATGTCTTGGCGGATGCATCCAAGAAGCTGCGGAACCTGTACGCCAACGATGCTCTTCGAGAAAATGGCAGACAATCTGCAGCCAAGCCCGCTGCTGTGCCGGAACGGTGAGCCAGACCCGGATGGGAGTGTTGTATTCCGTGAACAAGACGCTGTTCCCCCATCACCGCCCTGTCGACAGAATCCGCGCATGCCGTTGCCTCCCCCCGACTTTTCGGGGAGACTGAGAGGCGTGAATGAAAGAACGAGGCAAGCGCGTTGTCGTCGCCATGAGTGGCGGTGTGGATAGTTCAGTTGCTGCGGCGCTGTTGGTGCGCGCTGGCTATGATGTGGTCGGCATGATGATGCGCCTGTGGTCAGACCCGGCGATGGGTGGCGCGGCCCATAATCGCTGTTGCACGCCGACGCAGATGGGTGATGCTCGCCGAATCGCCGACCAGCTCGGCATACCCTTTTATGTGCTGGATACGCAGGATATTTTTCGTGGCACGGTTGTAGAGTATTTCATTGACGGGCATCGCAGTGGCAATACGCCAAACCCCTGCCTGGAATGCAATCGGCGCATTCGCTTTGAGTGGCTGTTGAATCATGCGCTGGCGCTGGATGCCGACTATCTGGCGACCGGACACTACGCTCGCCTAAAGCCTGATGCGGCTGGCGGTTGGCTGCTCAAACGAGGAATTGATCACAACAAAGACCAGAGCTATGTGCTCAGCGTGCTCGGGCAAGCGCAGCTTTCACGCGCCATGTTCCCGGTTGGCGATTACCCCAAAGCGCGTGTGCGGCAGTTGGCGGCAGAACTGGGCTTGCATGTGGCGAGCCGGCAAGACAGCCAGGATTTGTGTTTCTTGGGGCGGGGCGATTATCGCGACTTTTTGCGGCTGCACGCGCCGGATGTCATGCAGGCGGGGCCCATCGTTACGACCGCTGGGGATGTGCTGGGCGAGCATGGCGGGTTGGCAAATTACACGATCGGGCAGCGCAAGGGCTTGGGCCTGTCGTATCGCGAGCCGCTGTATGTGCTGGCGACCAATCCGCTTCGAAACGCGTTGATCGTGGGCACGCGCGACCAGCTGGGGCGCGATTGCCTGAGAGCCGAAAATGCCAACTGGATCAGCGGCGCGCCACCCGACTCGCAGTTTCGCGCCCAGGTCAAGATTCGTTACCGTGCGCAGCCTCAACGTGCCGAAGTGGTCGTTACCAGCGCCGACAGCTTCCATGTGCGCTTTGATGAGCCGCAGCGTGATATCACAGCAGGGCAGGCGGCTGTCGTTTATGATAATGATGTCTGCCTTGGCAGCGGCGTCATCGCCAAGTTTGAAGATGCCTAGCCAACAGTCCGCTATTCAGAGTACGACCGATCTCGCCCGTTAGACTTCACAAGCTTGGAAAGCTCGCCCAGGTAAGCGCGATCATTGGGCAGCCGTTCGCCCTCACTGCTTGCTGCAAGCCTGGTGAGATTTGCTAGCGTATACATGCCGACGTGTAACTGGTTTGCATCAAGCCTGGGCAGCATCAGTGTGTGTTCTGTTTTCACAATTTCTTCAGCATCCCAAATAAAGGTCGGATATTGTCCCTGCCAGGGCCTTTGATCATCTTGCGCGACTATATTGTCATGCGCGTCGGCTGCATGCACAAAGATCGTGGCATCTATTGCAGGGCTGTCGACCAGCGCGGTCCAATATAGTGTGACGACGATCTGATTTTCGGCAGCCTGCGAAACATGAAAATGCGACAGCCGGAATTGGTTTCCAAAAGTCAGGACGACCGGAATCGCATCCGCAGGCGGCGTCGGCTGTGCCATTTGTGGCACCTTGATCCAGCCGATCGTCGCGGCCTTGTCTATTGCGTCGACCGCTGTCTCTGTTACTTGCGCCGTACCTCCATTCAGATACCATGCGCCCGAAACCAGTCGATACGCGCCTGGCGGTGGTAGTGCGATAACGTCCAATTCAAATCGCATTGGGACATGTTCACCCACGCTCCAGCCCAAGGTGGGATGCAGAAATCGCTGGATGTAACGATCTTCGCCGACCAGTGTCTCCCATTTCGCTGTGGCCAGTTGAAGGAATGCAGCATACCTGTGGCTGACGGGCCGATTGACTGTCCATTCCAAAGTGAATTGATGGATGCCCGCTTCTGTGAGCGTCTTTGGGCCAACCCATTGTGTTAGCTCCAGTTCCTTGTTGAAGCGCGCAATGCCTGTCGGTGTATCGGCAGGGAGCATATACGCTATAGAAAGCTCGGACGCCAACGAGACATAACGCGCAACTATGGGAATGTTGCTGCCAGGATTTTGGACTTCGGCAGCGCTCGCGAGGCTGCGCGACAACTCCGCTATTGATTCATCGGCAAGCGGCGGGAGGATGGTGATGGTGTTATCTTGCAACAAGGCATAGTGCCTGGCATCTCCCATGAACTGGTTCCTCTCCAGCGACCAGGGAAGGACCAAGACTGTGCCGGCAGGAAGTTGGAAATCTCTTTCGGCAGATTTTACTTTCGGATATCGAGATAGTAGCAATGCTCGCTCGATGGGCTTGTTTAGCTCTTCCACTGGCAAAAGAAGCGGCTCGTTCTGCGCCTTCACCCAGTTTGAAAGATGCTTGCGATCGGATCGGAAGAACCATTCGCCAGGACTCAGGTCGACATCATACATCCGCCATTTTCGCGCTTCTGTCATCTCCCTGTTCCAAAAACCGAAATAAGTGCGCTCGGACGCTAGGGCTGCATGCGCGAATAGGGTCAAAACGAAAAACAGCAATACCCATTTTACGGCTGCGATGCTCATAATGATGTGCCGAAGCAAGCCAAAGATTGGAAGCAAGCCCATTCCAGTTACAATTGAAAGCACGGCGAACGCGCCGTACATGCGCAAACCGTGTGAGATTTCGTTGGTGATCATCGTAGGAATCGCTGTCAAGGCAATCAGCGCGAGCAGAATTAGCGACGAGGCATGCCGAATCCGCAGCAGGAGCATCAAACAGCCAAGCAGAAACAGCGGTGCGGCAACCGGCGCGATCAGTGGCGCGTCTGCCACATTGTATTGTGGGTTCTCGTCGCCTAGGACGAAGTACTGCTCAAGCATCAGCTCGGTTGCGCGGGCCAAGCTATTGCGAACCTCTGTGACATCACTTGCTCGCGCCATTATGGAATCGGGCTGCAAGAACCAGAACCAGACGAGAGGCAGTGTCAAGATCAATATGGTGGCTGCGCAAAATAGAAAGCTGCGCAACCAGCGCCGCGCGTCTCGAGGCTGCGTCAGGACTTCTTTGGCGACTAGCGGAGGATAGATGAGCACGGCGAACAAACCCGTCGCATAGCTGTAGCTGCCAAGCGCAACAAACAAAGCGCTTGCGACAAAGTTCTCAGTACGTTTTGTTCGCATGGCTATGCAGGTGAAGCCTATAGCCATCGACAAAAAAAATGTAAGCGGAACGGCTCGATAGACCGAGCGGCTGATCGTGATATGTCCGAGAGCGGTCGCCAAAAATACCACGGCACACAACCCGGCCAGATCACGAATGGCAGTTGGCTGGTCGGCGAGGCACTGGCGGCATGCCCAGAAAGATGCTGCCAGCGACAAAAATCCAAGCAGCGCCGACGCATAGCGATATGCCCATAGGCTGTTGCCAAACAATAACGAGGTAAATGCGCCAAGTACCGGCCTGAATGGTTCAGAGCCGAAGTCTTCTTTGAGCGCGAGGCGACCTGTGTGGGCAAAATGAAAGCCGTCTACAATGTTGACTGCCTCGTCACTGCTGACGCCGGGTGGAAACGAATCCAGCATGGCTGTTCGCAGCCATAAACCCACGAGCAAAACTGCCACCAGGGATAGAAGGATGGGCAAACGTGAGCGGTCCCAGGACATTGCGCTAACTGTGACCAATAGCAAAAAAATGAATCGGTGAAATCATCACAGCTAGCGTAGCTAGGGCGATATTCTGTCCATAGGGCAGCGCGGTGAATGGTTGATAACCGCGCCCTGTCCAGCTGAAAACCGCTACATAGACGCCAGCGCTCAACCCGCCAAACAACATCGCCAGCAGCACCACGGCTAGCGCGCCAGGAAAACCGACAGCCAACCCACAGACCGTCCCCAGCCAGACATCTCCCTTCCCGAAGACGATTGTTTCCGGTGGCGCGTCAATCTGCCTGCCGAATAGCCTGCCACCTTGGTATGCCAGGCCGAATGCGCCGCCAGCAAAGAGCGCGCCGACCAGTGCCGATGGCAGAACGGGATGGTTGTTTGCAAGAGCGCTGAAGAGAGAAAGTCCCGCCAGAGCCAGCAGAACGCCGCTATGTATGGTGCGTCGCTTCAAATCGATGATTGCGATGCAGGCCAGCAGCGCCACTTGCAGAACCGTTATGCCCAACAATGCGCCTGGCATGACTAAGGCGTCGGTGGCAGCAGTGCCATGGCCATAGCCAGCAGTGCCAGCACGCTCAACAGACCCGCCGCCAGCATGCCCAGTCGCTGATTGCTCGTAAGCTCGCCGGCGTCGTCAGTGCTTGGCGCGCCAGCAAAGTCCAGTTCCAGCGGCAGCACAGTCGCCCCGTCAATCCGCCACAATTTCAAACGCGGTTTGGGATTCTCAAGCGAAACGATCAACTGCAGCAAGGCGCTATCCACTGCGCCTGACCGATCGGACTGTGAGGGAATGGGCGGCGACACCGGATGCGAATGATATACGCCCAACCAATCTAGCCCACGCTCGTCTATCTCCTTCAATCCGCGCAACTGCTCATCTGGCGCCAATGCGAATTCTTGCTCAGGCATGGCTGCGGCATTTGCAACCGGCAGCGCCAGCGAGATCAACGCGCCTTTGCCAGCCAGCAAGCCACAAGCTTCTCGCGGCGACCGGGCGGCGGCATGCTCGACGATGGTTCGCGCGGCGGAGTAGGCGATGCGCATACGGTTGCCTACTTTTCTTCGGGCGGGATGCTGAAATTGACTTCGAGCGCGTCCTGCGGCGGATTGCGCGTCTCATAATACAGCTCCGCCCGCAAGGTATAGTCGCCAGTCGGGTCATCCAGCCCGCGGATATGCATGGTAAATTCGTTGTCGTAGTGCATGGTCGCGATGATATCCAGATCGCTAACCAGCAGGCCATCGCTGCGGCGCGCTGTGATGACCAGGTTGGGTCGTTCCTGGAAAGGCGTCAGTGACAGATTGACCTTGACGCGGAAGCGGTCGGCATAAGGGCTGGCGCGGAAACCCTCGATCTTAAGTTTGTGGCGCGGCTGCGGCGCCTGGCTGGGATCGTTGAACAGGTTGATTTCCATACGTCATGTTCCTTACGCCGTTTTCTGCAGTTGGTTGAGCGTGTGCATCGCCTTGTCAAAGTCGTGATCGCGCAGCACAACATGATCGCGCGAAAAGGCGGCATAGGTCAAGATGGGGATGCCGTTGTCCGCCAATGCCCGGCTCACCAGCGCCATAAAACCGACCAGCGCTGAATCCAACTCAATGTCAAATGTAATCTGTCGGTAGGCCTCGTCGCTTATAGTCGCGTATCGCAAGCGGCGCGCAAATTCCTGGCAAACGTCATCGGGCAGCAGCAACGTAACTTCGTCTTTGTCAGCCAGCAGCGCGCTGAAAGGCAAGGCGGCTTCTGCCACAAGGGCAGCAGCCAGCGTGATCGCGTTCGGCGGCAGCTGCAGCAGGCGATAGATGCGCCCGTCGCTATACAGCGTCGCCTGTCTCAGCGCCACTTCGGCAGTCTGTGTCATCTCGCCTCACTCATCAAATTGATACGTCGCTTCTGCATAATAGCGCACGCTGCGGCGGGAAAATTGCGCTTGCAGCCAGTCCCGTAGCTGCCGATTCTTCGTTTGCAGGGGCAGATCGGCGCGCAGTTGCTGCATGGGATAGCGCAGGTTCAGCGCCCGTCCATGGATGATGTGACGGCTGATGCCCGGCGGCAGGTAGGCGCGTTGCATGGCGGCGGCAATGATGTCCTGCGGCCGATAATTCGGGAAGGTGACCAGCGCCACTCCAGTTGGAAAAAGCGTCCATACCTGTGCTGAATCGGTCAATGTAGTGCGATATAACGTGGCGCTGCTGTGATAGGCATCCACCACCGTCCGCAATGCCGCATTTCGTTCGTGCAAGCTGTCAACCTGGGCGCGGATGCCGAAAGTAGAGCCATCGCGCAGCGTGAGCGAGGCAATTGCCCTTTCGTCTTGGCTAGCAGTTATTTTTACGCCGGGAAGCGACTCCAGCCCGCGCCGCAGGCTCGCCGCATCCCAGTCGGCCACGATATGCTTCCAAATTCCCAATTCGACTGTTCCGCTCTCGTAGGCAACGACTTGCACGAGGATATGTGGGAAGCCCAGCGCTTTCAAGGACACATGGCGGTTAGAGCCGTCCATCAGCACGAACTTGCCATTGACTGCCGGCGCAACCAGAGGCGGGTTGGTGAAGTGGTTTGCCTCTTGCAGGCGCGCCATCAAGGGCTGGGAACGTTGGATATCGCTGGTTTCGTGGGGCAGTATCGCGTCGATGTCGACAATGCGCAAATCGGGCGGCGGGACGCTGTGCGGATTCGCAATCACGACGTGAACCAGTAGAATGACAAGGAAGCCGCGCATAGCCTAGCATGAAGCGGGCGGGGCGGCAATCTCGACTGTTGGCGAGGAGGCTCTCATGGGGGCGCAAGCGCAAGGTGCAGACGCGACAGGCGGTCGTTGGTTGGTCCTTCCGCGCACGTTGGTCTTCGTGCACCATGACGACGCTGTGCTGATGATGAAGCGCGCGCCACACAGACGCGTTTTCCCCAAGCAATACAACGGTTTGGGTGGGCATATTGAACGCGGCGAAGACCCGGCTGCGGGGGCGCTGCGCGAGATATATGAAGAAAGCGGCTTGACTGTGCATTCCCTGCGCCTGCGCAGCATTCATAATATCGACGCCGGCGGGCAAACGGGCATTATATTGTTTGTGTATACTGCCATCAGTGAGGGGCGCGCTGTGCAGAACGATGGGGCGGAAGGCAATCTGGAATGGATCCCGCGCAAGCGACTGGGGGAGCTTGATCTCGTGGAAGACCTGCCACAGCTGCTGCCGCGAATCCTGGAGATGAAGGACGACGACCCGCCACTGAACGTCCATGTCAGCTACGATGAGTCCGACAGCATTGTGCTGCGTTTCCATGACGAAGACTGACGCGCCTGTGCGCCGCAACCCGTTAAAGCGACTGGGCTGCCTGCTGCTATTGATGCTGTGGTTCACGCTGCTGCTGTTTCCCTGCGGCTTGTTTTATCTGGCTGCCAACGGCGAGATCCGCCTTCAGCACGGCGATATCCCCCAGCCGCACGCCCACCCGCTGCTGTTGATATCGCTGATCAGCGAAGAGGATGATCGCGGACTGCGCATCGAGTCGTCGTCCATCGTTGCAGATCAGCCACGACTGTGTGTGGAGACGGCGATGCGCTTTGTATTGTGGCAATCAAGCGGGGGAGACCAGGATGTGCGCTACTGTGATTGTTATGCGCGCGGCGCGGATGACAACTGGATGCTGAGCGATACCAGCGCCGGCGCCTGCCAGCCTCTTGGAGCGCAATAATGGACTTGCTGCAGGCTATCGACCCGGCGCATCTGCCCTTCATCGTCGTGGGCTGTGCATTGTTGTGCATGGCGCTGCTGGTTATCGGTTTTGTGATGCAAGCGCTCAGCGGCATCATCGAGGTTCTGCTGGGCATCTTTGGCGCCTTGGTAGATTTGCTGCAGGGCGGTCCGGGCGCCTGGCTGGGCTGTGCGCTGGCGGTTATCACGTTGGCTGCCTGCGCAGGAATCGCTTTCCTGCTGCTTGACGCGCCCAGCAGCTGTGCCGCGCAGCCGACTAACTTCTGTCGCTGGTTCGGCTTTATTCCCTAGCGCGGTGAGATCGAGCCCAAGTTGACAGCAATGACAGGAAACTACTTTGCAATGCTAAGTAGTTTTGCTAGAATGCAATCATCGCCATCAGTTGGAACCAGAGCATGGCATCGACCGCAATCCCGCTGACTCGCTCGCAAGCCTATCGTGCCGAGATCGACAAAGGTAGTCTGTGGCTGCGAAACCGCCGCTGGGATCTGTTCTTCATCACGCTCAGTGTGGTTGTCGTGCCGCTGCCCTATGCGATGTACTTGCTGGGCGTGCAATTTGGGCTGGATGACGACATCAGCCGCAACTTGGTCAATGCTTTTGTCGCGGTGGCCATCGGCGGTCCGCACATGATGTCGACCTTTCTGCGCACCGGCATGGACGAACGATTCAAAGAACGTTATCCGACGTTGATTCGCTCTTCAATCATCATTCCCGTCATCGTGATTTCGCTGGCATTCCTGAACCTCAGCTTGATGCTGACTTTCTTCTTTTTTTGGGCGTCGCTGCATGTCTTGCATCAAGTTACCTATATCGTCGAGCTTTACAATCACAAAGAAGCCAAGTTCGTCCGCCGCAGCGCCTTGAATCCGCTGGCGCGCTTGATCGACTATGCAATCGTGCTGACCAGCCTCTTCCCGATCGCCATGTGGAAGATCAGCCAGGGCACATTCGAAATCGGCCAAAATGACTTGGGAGAAGCCATCCCCGATCTCTTCCAGCAGCCCGATAATCCCTGGTTTTTCATCCTGGTCACGTTGATTTTCGGCGCGGCGCTGGTCGCCTATATCGGCAAGTCGATCTATGAAGCGCGACATGGCATCCTCAATATGCCCAAGTTCATCTTCGTCACCCTGACGGTGCTCGTCGCATTCTTTACGCCGCTGCTGCCCAATCTCGATACGGCTTTTCAAGGGCTGAATACCTGGCATTCATTCCAGTATCTGGCCATCACGTTTTATATCATCAAGATTCGGCAGTTGATGGGCGATCTGGATGACAACGCGCCGCTGGTGGCACGTTTCAGCCGCAAAACAGCCGATTCGCGCGCGCTGTATGGCTTCAGCGCTTTGCTGCTGGCTGGCTCTGCAGTGATATTCGCGCTGGTTTATGCGCTGGCGGGCATCGTCAAACCGGGCATCGATGGCAACAGCCACTTTGACATCGCCTATTACACAGCGATATTGTCATTCTTGTGGATTCACTATTACCACGACCACTTCCTCTTTACCGACTTCGAGGCGCTGGACGGCGCATTTAGCTAGGGGAAAACCTCGTTGACCCATTGCAGCGGGTCGACATTGACGCCGTTCACCCAGACTTCCCAGTGCAGGTGCGGTCCAGTGCTGCGCCCGGTCGAACCGATCGTGCCGATGACTTCGCCAGCTGTCACCTGCGCGCCAACTTGTGTGAGCGCCTCGTTCAAATGCGCATAGATGCTGTAGACGCCCCAGCCGTGATCGAGCATGACGGTGTTGCCACGAATCTGCAGCCGCTCGACCATCATGACTTCACCAGCCGCGGTCGCCCGCACCGATGTGCCGGTCGCGCCAGCAAAGTCAACGCCGCTGTGATAGCGATCAAAGGGGCTGCCGTTATACGAGCGAAGCGTGCCAAAATAGGCATTCATATTGTCGGCGGCCGGCAAGTGCAATGAACCATCCCAAGCGCGTTGGGGACTGAAAATCGACGCAATCTGCGCCAGCTGTACGATCTCCGCCTCTTCCACTTCCCGCGCCAGCAGTTCGCTGTCATCTATGGTCAGACTCTGCCGAAAATAGCCGCCGCTGATAACTTGAATAGTCGCGGAGACCAGCTGCGTATTGCCATTCGCGTCCGATAGCATCAATTCCAATGGATAAATCGCTGTCGGCGTGAACATGGGCACGCCCACCAGGATATTGTGTCGCTTGCCCGCCTCGCGCGTGATCACTCGCAGCTCTTGCTCGATGAAACTTCCCGCAACTGTCGTGGCATCGCGTGTCCAGAGTTCGATTCGCGCCGTTTGACCTTCTTTGAACACGAGCGGATCGATTGTTAGTGCCAGCACATCATCTGGCAGCGCGCTCGTCAATCTCGGCAGCTCTATGCCAGGCACAGCCAACTGTTGGCCGATGCTCAGCAGGTTGGGGTTCGCCATGTTGTTGGCTTGGGCGATGGTGTCGACAGTCAGGTTGTATTGCAAGCCGATGACAAAGAGTGATTCGCCGGCGGCCACGGTATGCATAAAGGCTTCGGGCATTGTTCCGTCCCGCGCGAAAGAATGGGGCAGATCCGCCACGGTTGTCTGCGGCGGTATGTTGGCTGCCAATGTCGGTGTGGCTGTGGCTTCGGCGATCGCGGTTGGCATGGGACTTGCTGTTGCGTTGGCTGTGCCCAGCGGAATGAGCAGTCTCTGCCCGGGCAGCAAACTGTCCGTGACAATCATGCCATTGGCTTGCGCGACATGCTCGGCGAAAAGATCATACTTCAGGGCAATCCGGAACAAATTTTCACCACGCTGCACCACATGCATGGTCAACGCGGCGTCGGTCTGTTCCTGTGCAAAAACCTGCATAGCCACGAGCCAGACCAACAGACAACATATCAGACGGCGAATTTGGCGTTTCAAACAGCAGCCTCTTCAATCGCTAGCTGATTCATCGACCTGCACGCGGCGCAGAAAGAATGTGCAGCTCTGGCCGCAAAGAATCCCGGTCTGACACCAAGTATTGCGCTTGCCAGCGCCATCTGTTGCGTCCGCCGCTTTTCGGATCGCGCAGGACCGATTCATCCAGGGATGATGAGCACTTGACCGATATCCAGGTCATGCACATTGACCAGACCATTCCGCTCGGCAATATCGACCATACGGACGCCATAGCTCAGCGCGATGGCATAGAGCGTATCGCCGAAGCGGACAATGTGCTGGATGGGTGTTGGACTTGCAGTAGGCGTCGGCGTCGGTGTCGACAAGCTCGTCACGCCAGCGCCAGGCACCTGCAGGATCTGCCCGACATAGATGCGGCTGGGATTGTCAAGATTGTTCAAGGCGGCCAGAATTGCCACCGTCGTCTCGAACTTGGCTGCGATAACGCCGAGTGTCTCGCCCGCCTGCACAACATAGCTGGTCGGGCCGGGTTGGTCCGTTGGTGGACTGTCGGAGATCGCGGGATTTGGCGTCGGCGTGATGGTGGGCAGGGGGGTTGCTGTGGGAATCGGCGTGCGCGTGGCGATAACCAGAACCTGCCCGACATCAATGTCATGCTGGTTGATAATGCCATTTAACTCGACGATTTCGATGACTGTCATGCCATAACGTTGCCCTATAGACGACAGCGTATCGCCAGGCAGAATCTGATAGGTAAAGGGTGTTGGGGTGAATGTTGGCGTGGCGGTGGGTGTCGGCGTCAATGTCGGCGTCGGCGTATCTGTCGGCACAGGAGTGGCTGTGGCTGTGGCTGTTGCAGTGACTGTGGGTGTAGCGGATGCCGACACCGCTTCGATGAACTGCGCCTCAAAGCCGCTTACGGGCACGGCCAGCCGTTGTCCGACAAAGATGACATTGCGTGGGTCCAGCTGATTGGCTGTGCCTATGGCGGCGATCGTCGTGCCATATTGCAGCGCCAGCGAGCTCACCGTTTCACCTTCTTGCACGACATGCGTCACGGTGGCAGGTGTGGCGGTCGGCTCGGGTGTTGGCGATAGTGTTGGACTAGGCTCCAAGCCGCTTTCTTCGGTCGCTGTAGTTTCCGAAGTCGACTCCGGCGTTGGCGAATTCAAGGTCTCCGGCGTTGGCGTATCGTCGATCACAAAGACTGTCTCGCTGGCGACATCCAAGACCGCATCATCGACATAGATGTAGTTGTTGGCGCGCGGACCGCCCACAGTAGCCTCGATGAAGACGGTGATCGCGTCGTTTTCGGCGGTGGCGATGACCGCATATTGGCGGTAGGCGTCATAGAGGAAGGTGGCGGATGTCGACCAGATGATATCTGGGCTTGTGCCATCTGTGCCGCCAGTCGGGTCTATGCCCACACGCAGCACGACATCGCCAGGGTCTTCGCTGATGTCAGCATCTTCAAAGCTGGACGACCACACATAGCCATAGATGCTGAAGCGATAGGTGGCGCCGCTGCTCAGGCCTTCGACATGCTGATAAAGCCCGCCTTTATGCGTCGCGAAGAGAGTGAAGTATTTCTGCGCCGTGCCGCCATTACTGTGTACGCGGTCACTTTCTCGGTCATAGTTGGGGTCGTGGTTGGTGAAAGAAGGACTGGCGACGCTGGGCGGGACATACCACGGCGTCCAGCCATCCGCCACATGACGCGGCGCTGCTCCTTCGCGGGTTGTGAATTCGCCGTCAAAATTGCCATTGATGAGCAATTCAACAGCTTCTGCCTCTTGACCAAAGGCGATGCTCATCAAGACCGCCAAAGAACTGATTAGTATGAATGATAGATGCTTACTCATCCCCGCCCCCACTCTAGCGGCCTACACTTGCAATAGTCTACAGGCATAGTGTGATCTGTACAAAAGCATATAGTCGCATTTCGCAGCTCGAAATGTGGCTTGAGAAAGCGCGGGCTTTGGCGTAACCTTGCTCTTTGTGCGCGCCGCAAGACAAACCAGCGGAGGACAGCCCCCTTGAAGCTGCATGAATATCAGTCGAAATTCTTGTTTCGCGAATTTGGCATCCCCATCCCGAACGGGCAAGTGGCAGAGACGCCAGACGAAGCGCAGGCAATCGCCAGTCAGTTCGGCGCTGCTGTCGTCGTCAAGGCGCAGGTGCATGTCGGCGGTCGCGGCAAAGCCGGCGGCGTCAAATTGGCGCGCGATGCTGATGAAGCCCGTCGTCATGCTGCCGACATTTTGGGCATGGATATCAAAGGCTTGGTCGTCCAGCAAGTGCTTATTGACCCCGGCGCCGATATTCAGCAAGAAATCTATTTAGCAATCACCAACGACCGCGGCGCCGGCAGACCACTGATTATGAGCTCTATGGAAGGCGGTATGGATATCGAAGAGCTCAACCGCTCGCGACCCGATGCGATTATCCGCGAGCATATCGACCCCATTCTGGGTTTGAATGACTTCCAGACGACCCTTATCGCCAGCGCCATGAGCATGCCACGCGCGCATTGGCGCAGCTTTGGCAAGATTTTGCGCGGGCTCTACCGTTGCTACATCGAAAGCGACGCCGAATTGGCCGAGATCAATCCCCTGGTCATCACGGGCGAAGGCAAGCTGCTGGCGGTCGATGGCAAAGTCATCATCGACGACAATGCGCTCTTCCGACAGCCAAAACTCGCTGCCCAGCGCGATACCAGCGGCGAACCCGAATCGGAACGTCTCGCGCGTGAAGCCGGCATCACCTACATCAAGCTGGATGGGCAGATCGGCTGCATGGTCAATGGCGCGGGCTTGGCCATGACCACCATGGACATGACCAAGCTCTATGGCGATGCCGATTGCATTGGCCCGGCCAACTTTCTGGATATCGGCGGCGGCGCATCGCCCGAGCAGGTCGCTGCGGCATTGCGCATTATCTTGTCAGACGAAAAAGTGCAGTGTGTGCTCTTTAACATCTTCGGCGGCATCACCCGTTGCGACGAGGTCGCGGACGGCATTTTGACCGCTTACAACGAAGTCAAACCCAACGTGCCCATGGTCATCCGTCTGCAGGGCACCAACGCCAGCGAGGGCAATGCCATTATCAGTCAGGCGCAGATTCCCACTATCATCAGCGCCGATACCTTGACGCAAGCTGCGCAACTGGCGGTCGCGGCAGTAAAGGAGCGAGCCTGACATGTCCATTCTCATCGACCGCAACTCCAAGGTCCTGGTGCAGGGCATCACGGGCAGACAAGGCGGCTTCCATGCTCGGCTGATGATGGCCTATGGCACGAAAGTGGTGGGCGGAGTCACGCCGGGCAAGGGCGGCGAATGGTTCGAGGGCGTGCCAGTCTTTGATACCATGCGGGCGGCTGTGCGCACAACCAATGCCGATACCAGCCTGGTTACAGTGCCAGCGCGTTTTGCCCCCGACGCCATCATAGAAGCGGCCGACGCCGGTATCAAGCTGATCATCTGCCTGACGGAGCACATTCCTGTCGCCGATATGATGAAGGTAGTCGCATTTTGCAAGAGCCGCGGCAGCCGCCTCATCGGACCGAACTGTCCGGGAGTCATGACGCCCGGACAAGCCAAAGTGGGCATCATCCCGGCCATGGTTGCCGAGCCGGGCAATGTCGGCGTCGTATCCAAGAGCGGCACGCTGACTTACGAGGTCGGCTTCGCCATGAAAAACGCGGGCATCGGCATATCGACTATCGTGGGAATCGGCGGCGACCCGGTCATCGGCACGACATTTGTGGATGTGCTGGAAATGTTTGAGAACGACCCGGAAACAGAAAAAGTCGCGCTGCTGGGCGAGATCGGTGGCAGCGCCGAGATCGTGGCGGCAGACTACATCAAGAATGCCATGACGAAACCGGTGGCGGCTTTCATCGCGGGCAGAAGCGCCCCGCCCGGCAAACGCATGGGGCATGCTGGCGCGATCGTCGATGGTGGCGAGGGCAGCGCAGACGAGAAAATCCAGGCGCTGGAAGCTGCTGGCGCGCGCGTCGCCAACAACCCCGAAGAGATACCCAGCCTGCTTGCCTAGTTTTGCGCGGGCCGGACTTCATGGCAAAAACGGCAGCGAGCTTCGTAGGACTCCTGCGCGCCGACCATGATGATCGGATCGTCATAGGCGGCTGGCTTGCCATCGACCAGTCGCTGGGTGCGGCTGGCATCGCCACCACAAAGCACACAGATCGCGTGTAGCTTGATCACCTTTTCAGCGATGCTCAGGAGTTGGGGCATGGCGCCAAAGGGCTCGCCGCGAAAGTCAGTATCCAGTCCCGCGACGATCACGCGGATGTTGTGCTCGTCCACCAGCCGCTGCACCACCGGGACAATCGCGCTGTCGAAGAATTGCGCTTCGTCTATCGCGACCACGGTGCTCGAGCCATTGGCGCGCTCGAAGATTTCCAGCGCCGAAGCAACGGCGATGGCATCAACTGACTGTCCGTCGTGGCTGGTGATATGCTGGATGCCGTAGCGGTCGTCAATCTGGGGCTTGAAGACAGCGACTTTCTGGCGGGCGATGATGGCGCGGCGCACGCGGCGAATCAACTCCTCCGATTTGCCGCTGAACATGCTGCCGCAGATGACTTCTATGCTGCCAGCCTCGTGCTTCATGAGCGTGATGGCGGGATTGTCTAGTTGCTGAGCTCGTAACCACGCGCGCGCAGGGATTTCTTCATATCGCTGACGACCTTGCGCCCAATGCCCTGGATAGCCAGGATGCTGTTGTCATCGCCCTCGTCGCCCAGCCGCTCCAGCACATCCGAGACGACAGCGATTCCGTGCTCTTGCAAGATTGTCGTATACCGTTCGCCGAGTTTCAGCTCTGTCAGCGGCAAGTCGAGCGGTGTGCGTTCTTCTTCGCGCTGGTCCTGCTGCGAGCGGATCTGGTCGCGCTGCTGCAATCGTTTCATGAACTTGTCGACGCGGCCTTCGGTATCGACAATGCGCTGTTCGCCCGTGTAAAAGGGATGGCAATTGGAGCAGATCTCGACAGTCAGCGAGTCGACAGTCGAGCCGGTCGTCCAGGTTGTTCCGCAGGTCATGCAACGTACAGGCGTGGCGTGCCAGGACGGGTGTATGCCTTGTTTCATATTGTCCTCCGCGCTTGCGGCTCCTGCGAGTGGCGCAAACGACTTATGTTGGAATGGGCTAGTTCAGGGATTGCCCGGTCTTTGCGTGCTGCGCATGCACAGAAATGCGCTTTTGGCCGTTGCGTCCACGCATCTTCTCAAAGTGCACGAAGCCCTCGCGCGTGGCAAAGATCGTATAATCCTTGCCCATGCCGACGCCCTCGCCGGGATGAAACTTGCTGCCCCGCTGCCGCACGATGATGTTGCCGGGAATGACATGCTGACCGCCGTAATTCTTGACGCCCAGTCGTTTGGAATTGCTGTCGCGGCCGTTGCTGGTCGATCCGCCGCCCTTTTTGTGCGCCATTGCCTGTTGCTCCTTCGCGCCCGTTTATACGCGGATATTGTCTATCCGCAACCGCGTATAGTATTGTCGATGTCCTTGCTTGCGCCGATAATTCGTGCGCTGACGATACTTGTAAACGATGATTTTTTTACCGCGAAATTGCTCGACTACCGTGGCCGCTACGGCCGCCCCTTCCAGCTTTGGCGCGCCGATCTTCGCTTCGTCGCCATCAGCAATCAATAACACATCGTCGATCTCGATGTTTTCGCCGACTTCATTGGGCAGACGGTCGACATCGATGGTCGCGCCGACTTCCGCCCGATATTGTTTTCCGCCGCTGCGGATAATTGCGTACATGGGCTGTGTCTCCAACTTTCGCTTGCTTTCTCCGCAGCCGAAGCCACCGGGGCTCAACTCACGGGGAAAATCGGATTCCTGCTGCCACGCCGATTCCTGCGGGACAGCTTTGCATGGTAGCCGAAAGCTGGTGGCAGTCAAGCCTGAATTTGCCGCGCCTCAACAGATAAACATGGCATCGCCGAATGAATAGAAGCGATACCCCATGCGCTTGGCAACTTCATAAGCCTCCAGCAGCCGCTCGCGTCCGACGAATGCGCTGAGCATCATCAGCAAGGTAGAGCGGGGCAAGTGAAAATTGCTGATCATCGCATCGACTGCCCGCCAGCGATAACCCGGATAGATGAAGAGCGATGTATCCCCCGCGAATGGTCTCACCCAGCGCGGGTCGTCCCCACATGCCGCCGCCGTTTCCAGCGTGCGGGCAGATGTTGTGCCGACCGCGATGACGCGTCCGCCAGCTTGCTTGGCGTTGTTGATGATCTGCGCATTTTCCGGGTCCAGCCGTGCGAATTCGCTGTGAATCTTGTGCTCGGTCACGCGCTCGGTCGTCACTGGCTGAAAAGTATCCAGCCCGATATGCAGCGTGCAGCGCGCGAGTTGAACGCCCTTGGCAGCGATTCGCTCCAGCAGCGCCGGCGTGAAATGCAAGCCAGCTGTTGGCGCGCCCGCAGAGCCTTCGCTGTGGCTATAGACCGTTTGATAGCGTTCGCGGTCCTCCAGTTGGGCATGGATATAGGGTGGCAGCGGCATGTCCCCCAATTCTGTCAGGCGCGCGCTGATGGGCCGATCGAATGCCAGGACTCGCTGGCTCTTCTCGAGGCAGGCAGTGACAAAGCAGCCAATGCCATCCGCCAGCAGCAGTCGCATGCCGGCACGAACATTGCGTCCGCCGACCAGCGCCAGCCAGCGCAGATCGTCCAATTGCCGCAGCAGCAGAATCTCGACCTTGCCGCCGCTTTTCGCTTTGGTCGCAGACAGTCGCGCTGGGATAACGCGCGTGTCATTGATCACCAGCACATCGCCGGGCAAGAGCATGTCGGCGATATCGCCAAAACAGTGATGCGACATTGCGCTGCTGCTGCGTCCCAGGCGCATCAACCGGGCAGCATCGCGTGGTTCTGCGGGCGTCTGCGCGATAAAGCTCGCCGGCAAGTCATAATTGAAGTCGGCGACTTTCATAGCAGCGCTGGCTGTGACTCGTCATCGGCTGCCTCGGGAAAAGGAAAACCGAGGTGCTGGTAGGCATGACGTGTGCAAGTGCGTCCACGCGGCGTACGATCGATGAAACCGAGCTGGATCAAATAGGGCTCATAGACATCCATGATGGTGGCGCTGTCTTCGCTGATGGCGGCGGCGATGGTATCCAGCCCGACGGGTCCGCCGCTGTACTTCTCGATGATGATGCTCAGAATGCGCCGGTCGATATCGTCCAAGCCCAGCGCGTCAATCTCCATCAGCGCCAATGCGTCTTGCGTAACGGCAAGCGTGATGACGCCATCCGCCCGCGCCTCGGCATAATCGCGCACGCGCCGCAGCAGACGCAAGCCGACGCGAGGTGTGCCCCGCGCTCGCCTGGCGATCTCCCGCGCGCCCTCATCGCTGATCTCGACATCGAGCAGGCGCGCCGCCCGCAGCACGATCAGCTGCATAGACTCTTGCTCATAAAAGTCCAGGCGAAAACGCGCCCCAAAACGATCGCGCAGTGGCGCCGCCAGCAGCGCCAGCCGCGTCGTCGCGCCGATGACAGTGAAGCGCGGCAAATTCAGGCGCAGTGTCTTCGCGGCGGGCCCCTTGCCAATGACGATATCCAGCACGAAGTCTTCCATTGCCGGATACAGGATCTCTTCCACCGCTTTGCCGAGCCTGTGCACTTCGTCGATAAACAGGATGTCGCCCTTCTTCAGATGCGTCAGAATCGCCGCCAGGTCACCCGCGCGCTCAATGGCCGGACCCGCCGTGATGCGGATGTTGCCAGCCACTTCGTTGGCAATGACATAAGCCAGCGATGTTTTGCCCAGCCCGGGCGGGCCATAAAAGAGCACATGATCGATAGGCTCGCTGCGGGCGGTGGCTGCTTCGATGAGGATGCTCAGGTTTTCGCGCACGCGGTTTTGCCCCAGCATGTCTGCCAGACGCCGCGGACGCAGGGCGATATTGTCCCGGTCGGTCTTCCGCTGCTTGCCACTGACGACGCGCTTTTCGGCTGACATAATCGCGATTCTGCATTCTGCATGGCCTTCGGGTCGGCGCGCAAGCAAGGCAATTGGTAGCCTGTGCCCAGCGCTGCCGCAATCAAAGTATAGACTACAGGCATTCGCTTGCAATGCTGGCTTTGTGGCTGGCGCGGCGGCGCTGTAAATCTGGGCGGGTTGCGGCTACAATTGCGCTGACGAAAGCTGCTGCCCAATAGGAGGCTTTCATGCCCACCGACTTGCATATTTCGCCGCATCCGCTGGTCAAGCACAAACTGACGTTGCTGCGTGATACGTCCACCGACCATCGCCTGTTCCGCGAGCTGGTGCGCGAATTGGCGCTGCTGCTATGTTACGAGGCGACAATCGACCTGGCGCTGCAGCCCAGCACCGTGAACAGTCCCATGGGCCAGGCGAGCGGCTGGCAAACCAGCGAAGTTATCGGGCTGGTGCCGGTGCTGCGCGCGGGCTTGGGCCTGGTCGATGGCATCCAGGAGCTGCTGCCGGCTGTGCAGGTGTGGCATATCGGGCTGTATCGCGACGAAGCGACCTTGCGCCCGGTGGAGTATTACAACAAGCTGCCCGAAGCGCCGACGGTGCAAGTCTGTCTGGTGCTCGATCCCATGCTGGCGACAGGCGGCTCGGCTATCGCGACGATTGACATATTGAAACGTTGGGGCGCGCCGCGCATCAAATACCTGGGCATCTTGGCCGCGCCCGAAGGCGTTGACGCGCTGTCGAAAGCCCATCCCGATGTGCCCATGCATATCGCCGAGCTGGACGAGCGCCTGAACGATATCGGCTTCATCGTGCCGGGCCTGGGCGATGCTGGCGACCGCATGTTCGGCACATGACTCGCGATCTGCTGGCTTTTGTCTTGGTCTTCAATGTGGCGCTGGCGTCGGCGCTGTTGCTGATCCCGCTGGCGCGCATGCTCAGTTTCCGCTTCCGCGTCATTTCGCTGCCGGGCGGGCGGCGGCAAGAACCTGTCGCCATGCCCAAGCTGGGCGGTTTGGCGCTCTTCGCCGCTTTCATCATCGCTGTGCTCTTGGCGCAGCTGCTGCCAGTCGAGCGTACCGACCCCAATGAGATCGTGCGCGTGGCGGGATTGCTGCTCGGCAGCTCGTTGATCGTCATTTTTGGCGTGATTGATGACATCTGGGATATGAGTTGGCTGCAGAGTTTTCTGGCGCAGATTGCCACCGCCGCAATTGCCATTTTTTTTCAAATATTCATCGAATTCTTCAACAATCCCTTGACCGGCGCGCAGACCGACCCCTGGTCGCCAGTCGTCACTGTCGCGCTGACCATGTTCTGGCTGGTGCTTATGATGAATACGGTCAATTTGCTGGATGGCTCGGATGGTTTGGCGGCCGGTGTCGCGGCGATCGCCAGCGCCATCCTCTTTCTAAACAGCGCCGTCCGCCAAGAGCCGCCGCAAACCAGCGTTTCCTTGCTGCCACTGGCGTTGTGTGGGGCATCGCTGGGCTTCTTGCTGCACAACTTCTATCCGGCGCGCGTCTACCTGGGTGGCAGCGCCTGGTTTCTGGGTTTTGCCCTGGGCGCGCTGAGCATCATTGGCGGCGCGAAAATGGCGACTATCCTGCTGGTGATGGGCTTGCCGCTGATGGATCTGGGCTGGCAGATGGTCAACCGTCTGGTCAACGGGCACAATCCTTTTCGTGGCGACCGCGGGCATCTGCACTTCCGCCTGCAAGACAGCGGCTTGTTCACGCCGCGCCAAATCGCTTTGGGATATTATGCCATTTGCGCCGTATTCGGCTTTCTCACGCTGGTTACATCCAGCCAGATGTTCAAGTTCATCGCTTTCGCCATCATGCTCGTGTGCATCGCTATTGGCTTTGTCATTGTCGGCCGCTTCTCTGTGCTGCGCGATGATTACGACTCGTCTTCATAATAGCGACCATCATCATCGAGATAGCTGTCGACATCGTCTATCGGCTCGTAGCTGAGTTCCTCGCTGTCTGGTGCGCGAGGCGATGCCGATGGCGCGGGTTTGGGCTTGGGCGCTGGAAGTGGGGATAAATCTTGACTAGGCGGTTTGCTTGGCTCGCTGTGCTTCTCGGGTGGCGCACTATGCTCGTCTGCGCTGGAAAAAGGCCGCGCGAATCCTGCGTCGCCATTATCGTCCGCCTCGTCTTGCCAAGGTTCGTCGTCAATCAGCGCGTCACCGGGCACGAACGGACGGCTGAACGGCACAGCTTCGCTGGCGCGGATGGCGTCAATCGAGGGCGGCTGCGTGGGCTGCTCTGCTGGCGGCGCAGGCTCTTCGGGCGCGGATGGCATCAGCACCGTGACGGCTCTGCGACTGACCGGCTCTCTGCCCGGCGGTCCGGGTATCGGCAGGGGAAAGTCATAGATCGTGCGGAAAGCCTTGGGCTTGGGCTGCGGCCGGCTGCTTGCTGAGGCTCTTCGCTGCTCGGCGCGCCAGGCCAGCGCTTCTTCCCGCGACATGGCGATCATCTTGCCATCAACGAAGCTGGCGCTCTTGCCCGTCACGCGCTCAATAAGCGACTCGACTGTGCCCAGGACGGCCACGACCAGCAAGTTAAATGCCAAGACTTGCAGCAGCGCCACAGCCAGACTCTCCAGCAGCGCGAGGCTGAATGCGCTGTCGAGGGTCCGCGCCAGGTAGGCCAGCAAGAGCAGCGCGATGGCCGCCGCCGCTTTGTGCCACCAACTTTGCAGAAGGGGCAGCGCCGGGAACATCGTGTTGGCAATGACGAATGCCAGGTAAACCCACAGCCAAAAGTCGGCAGTCCTCACAACGGTTTGCAGCGCCGTTGCCAGCGCATCGATGCCGCCTGCATCCAGCGGAGCCAGCGCCGTCTGCCAGCGAAACACGCCCTCTGCCAGCAGCCACAGCGCGACGATGCCAGCTGCCAGTGGCGTCAGCGATATGATGACTATGCGGATGCGCCCGGCTTGCGGCGACAAACGGATAAAGTTCAGTCGCAGCTCGCCGATTTCTTGCGCAGCCGGGAAACTGATGGCGCGTTCTGCCCGCACACGCAGCAATCCTGCCAGCAGCCAAACGCAGAGCTCGTGCAGCACGATGCCGGGCAGAAAGAGGCTGTAATAGAGGATGGTTGTAATCTGGAAATTGTTGGTCAGCAGCCAGCCGACTTTGAAGATGTGTTGATGCAGCCAGCGTTCTACGCGCCGGAATGCGAGAAACAATAGCCCCAACGCGAGCACCTGCGCCAGAAAGTCAAGCTCGCGCAGCTCAAGATCCCTTCACAGTCGCAGCGATTTCTACCAATGCGGCGAAGTCGTGGACATTCAGCGATGCGCCGCCGACCAGCGCGCCATCGATATTCGGCTGCGCCATGAACTCAGCCATGTTGCCCGGCTTGACGCTGCCGCCATATTGGATGCGCGTGTTGTCTGCGATGTTGTCGTCGTAAAGCTCGCGCAGGGTGTCGCGCAGAGCCGCGCCAATGGTGCTGTCTGCTTGTTCACTGGTGGCGCTCTTGCCCGTGCCGATCGCCCAAATCGGCTCGTATGCGATGACCACGCGCGCCATGTCGTCAGCCGAGATTCCGTCCAGCGCCGCGCTCACTTGCCCGCGTACAAAGTCGATTGTCTCGCCGGCTTCGTTCTGCGCCAGGCTTTCACCCACCGCGATGATAGGCTGCATGCCCGCTGCCAGCACAGCTTTGGCTTTGCGGTTGACATTGGCGTCGGTCTCCGCCAGGTAGGCGCGCGCTTCTGAGTGCCCGAGAATGACGAATTGCGCCAAACCGCGCAGCATATCGGCAGATACTTGCCCGGTGAATGCGCCGGCGGCTTCCCAATGGGCATTTTGCGCCGCGACCAGCAGCTGTGTCCCTTGCAAAGTCCTGGACACGCCGGGCAGAGCCAGGCTGGTTGGCGCGACAGCTTTTTCGACCGAGTCGAAGTCACGGACACGCCCTACTAACTCCCCCACGAAGTCGACAGCTTCGCGCGGACTCTTGTTCATCTTCCAGTTGCCCACCACAATCGGCATTCTGTGCATGTCGCGCTCCTTCATAGAAATACCTTGATTTTGCGCCCTGCTTACCGTTCGGATAGCGCCGCAAGGCCGGGCAAAGTCTTGCCTTCCAGCAGCTCGAGGCTTGCCCCGCCGCCGGTGGATATATGCGACATGGCATCTGTCAAGCCAGCCATCGCGACTGCCGCCGCCGAATCGCCGCCGCCGATGATGCTGGTTGCGCCGGCTGCGGTCGCCGCTGCCAGTGCGCGCGCAAGGCCTGTCGTGCCCAGCGCAAAAGCCGGCATCTCAAATACGCCCATGGGTCCATTCCAGACGATCGTGCCAGCCCCAGCCACTTCCGCACCGAATGCCGCAATAGTCGCCGGTCCGATATCCAGTGACTGCCAGCCAGCTGGCACATCTTCGCCCGCGCCCAGGACTCGCTGCTCCGCGTCATTGGAGAAGTCATCGGCGATGCGCTGATCAATCGGCAGCATCAAGTTGCCGCCAGCTTTCGCCAGCAAATCGCGCGCCAGTTCCAGCGCATCATGCTCGACCAGCGAATCGGCCATATCACGTCCTTGCGCGGCGAAGAATGTATTCGCCATGCCGCCGCCCACCAGCAACTTGTCCACTCTGCCCAGCAGCGCCTCGATGACATCGATCTTTCCCGAAACCTTTGCGCCGCCGATGATGGCGAGGAATGGACGCCGTGGCTTTTCCAGCGCGGTTGCCAGGTAGTCGATTTCTTTCTCCAGCAGCAAGCCCGCCACAGCGCCCAGATGCTGCGCCAGGCCGACATTGGATGCATGCGCGCGATGGGCTGTCCCAAAAGCATCGTTGACGAAGACATCGCCCAACTCTGCCAGCTCTTTGGCGAAGTTCGGGTCGTTGGCCGTCTCGCCCGGATGAAACCGCGTGTTTTCCAGCAGCAACAGTCCAGCCTCGGGCAGCGCATCGACAGCCTGCTGCGCCACCGGACCGATGCAGTCGTCTGCGAAAGCAACATCGCGCCCCAGTGCCGCAGCCAGCGCCGGCGCAACAGGCGCAAGTGACATTTCCGCGCGGCGCTGACCTTTGGGGCGGCCCAAGTGCGAAAGCAAAATCAGTGCGCGAGGCTCGCCCCTCAAAATCTGTTCCAGCGTGGGAATCGCGGCGCGGATCCGTGTATCGTCAGTGATGCGCGCGCCATCCAGCGGCACATTGAAATCGACGCGGACGAGAACGCGCTTCCCGCCCAGCTCGATATCGCCAATCGACAGCTTGTTCATTTTCCTGCCTGGCGCTAGAGGCGGTCGCCAACGAACTTGGTCAGGTCCGCCGTGCGGCAAGAATAGCCCCATTCGTTGTCATACCAGGTGATCACTTTGACCAGATTGCCCGCAACATCGGTGGCCAGCGCATCGATGATGCTGGAATATGGATTGCCAACATAATCGCTGCTGACCAGCGGCTCGTGCGAGACAGCCAGGTAGCCATTCATGGCGCCGGCGGCGGCTTCTTCAAACGCGGCGATCAATTCGTCTTTGCTGGGCGTTTTGTCCACAGTGGCTACGAAGTCCACCAGCGAGCCAGTGGGCGTGGGCACGCGCACTGCCATGCCATCAAACTTGCCTTTCAATTCCGGCACAACCAGCGCGACAGCTTGCGCAGCCCCGGTGCTGGTGGGGATCATGTTGATAGCGGCGGCACGCGCGCGGCGCAAGTCACTGTGCGGCAAGTCGAGAATCTGCTGGTCGTTGGTATAGCTGTGGATGGTGGTCATGAAGCCCTGCTGGATGCCAAAGGCGTCATTGACCACCTTGGCAGCTGGCGCAAGGCAATTGGTCGTGCAAGAGGCGTTGGATACGACATGATGCGCGGCTGCGTCATACTTGTCCTGGTTGACGCCCAGCACGATCGTGATATCTTCGCCTTTGGCTGGCGCGGATATGATGACCTTTTGCGCGCCGGCGCTGATGTGCTTGGAAGCGCTGGCTTTGTCGCGGAAGATGCCCGTGCTTTCGATGACCACATCCACGCCCAGGTCGCCCCAGGGCAGCTGGGCCGGGTCGCGCATCGACAAGGCTGCCACGCTGTCGCCATCCACAATCAGCGCGCCGTCTGCGACTTCAACCGAGCCGGGATAGACACCATAATTCGAGTCGTAGCGAAACAGGTGAGCCATGGTGTCGAGGTCGCCCAAGTCGTTGAAAGCCACAATGTCAATATCGTCTGCGTAACGCTCGCGCATCGCTTTCAGCACCTGCCGGCCGATGCGCCCAAATCCGTTTATGCCAACGCGAATTGCCATTTTCTTTGTCTCCTTTGCTCCTTGGTGGCGTCATGCTCAATTGTCCGTCTAGCATAGTACAAAGCGTCGCCAGTGAGTATGCTCAAATGCCTCCGCGAGCTGGCAGCGCCCACCGGCACAGCGCCAACACCAGGCACGCGCTGAAAGCGCAGAACGCAGCGATAAACAGCGCCGCATCAATGAAAATCTGCTCGGGGAACAAGCGGATCAAGCTGTCGGAATAAGGAAAGCGCCAACTGCCAGCCGCGAAGAACAAGTCGTGAAAGCGGTCAAATGCGCTGTCCCACGCGCCAATCGCCAACACAGCCAGCCCGCCAATCAGCAGCAGCGTCAGCCACGCGCCCAGCTGCAATCCCGCCAGCCCAGCCCGCCAATCCAGCCGCAGCGCAAGAACGATGGTCAATGCGCAGAGGGCGGCCAACGCAAAAGCAATCTGCGTGACCTGCTTGACATCCTGCATGTGCCGCAGCTCGGAGCGCTTGAACAGCGGGCAATCTTCCACATCGGCAGGCGGCAGGAAGCATAGCGCCAGCGGCAGGCGCAGTTCACCCAGGAAGGCGATCGGCTCGCTATTGAAGAGGTAGTCGATGGCATAAGGTCCGTACATCATGCGATCATCGGCGCTGAATCCATAGCTGTCGGCGGGAAAGCCAAGCCGCAGGTATTCGATGCGCAGAAATTCGTGGCTCAGCAGCAAGCGCACCGCCGTCATCATCAGCAGGCAAAGCAATGCCAGCGCCAGCAGCAGCGTCGCCACGCGGGATTTAATCACGCTGCCGAAACTCTTCTGCGCGGCCAGCCAGCAGAAAGTCCAGCACGATGGAATCGACCAGACTCTCGACCGGCGCTCGGTCATCGGTGAAGACGATGTCGCTTTCGCCCAGTGGCACAAGCGCGTCTGCCGCCTGCCCCAAGATCGTATAAAGCCGCGCATCAACCGAGTCCACGCGGTTGGCGATATTCTCGCGCAGGCTGCCAGCTTGGCTGGGCTGCACAGTCGCCACCAGGATGGTATTGAACGATTGCGGCACATCCAGGGCATGCACGCTGGGGAAAACAAGCTGCAATGTATTCGTAAGCGCATCGACCAGCCGCCGGTCGGTGTCGGTTCGCCCGACATTGATGGCCAGCGCGCCATCATCAGTCAGTCGCGTTTTGACCTCGCCGAAGAATTCGACTGTCGTCAGGTGCCAGGGGATATAAGGCGGGCGGTAGGCGTCTATGCCAATTACGTTGAATCGGCGATCCAGTTTTCGCAGCTCGTAACGTCCATCGCCGGCGATAACCTGGAGAGAAGGCATTTGCGCCCTGTTCATGTCGAAGAACTCCGCGCCAACCTGGATGATTTCGGCATCCAGCTCGATGCCCGTGATGGGTATATCCCCATAAACAGCCTGATATTGGCGCGCAGATGTGCCGGCCGCCAAGCCGATTAGCAGCAATGAGTCCACCTGGTCGGCGCGATGCGGCGGGGCATTGAAATAGGGCGCGGCTAGGAAGTATTGCCAGGTGCCGCCGTAGAACAGCTCGCTCTTGTGCCACTGGCTGTGCACGCCTTGCCCCTCGTTCAGATAGAGATAACGATAACCGGCGTGGTCTTCTTGCACTTGAATGTAGTTGTATTCGCTCTCGCCATCGTAGAGCAGCTGCGCGCCCGCGGCTGGTGGACGAAGTGGCGATGCCAGCGCCGGTTTTGCCAGCAGCGCGATGATAATCGGCAGCAGCAAATAACGCATTCCCTGCCGTGGCTTGAGGCGCAGCAAGGGTAGGCCGGCGGCGAGGTACAATAGACCCGCAAAGAGCAGAAAGCTGCGCGTCGTGCCCAATTGGGGAATCGTCAGCAGCACGGGCAGAAATGTGCCAAGCAGACTGCCCAAGGTGCTGATGGCATAAACCTGCCCGGCGACTTTGCCCGCCTGGGCTACATCCCCAACGGCGAGGCGGATGACAAAAGGCGAAACCATGCCCAGCAGCGTGACCGGCAGCGCAAACAGCACCAGAATGACGAGAAAGGAGCCCAGCGCCAGCGCCGCCTCTGCGCCAAAGACAGCCTGTGCCGCGCGTGATATGATGGGACGGGCGAGCAGCGGGATCAAGGCAGCCAGGAAAGCCGCCCAAAGGATCAGCTGTAGCAAGACTGGCGCGTATGGCTTGCGGTCGGCCAGCCGCCCTCCGAGAAAGTAGCCTACTGTCAGATACAGCAGCATCAAGCCGATGACATTTGCCCAGACCAGATTGCTGTTGCCGAATACGCTGCCCAACAGGCGCGAAGCCGAAAGCTCGATGGCCAGCGTCGTCATGCCGCTGACAAAAGCGATCAGATACAAAGTCGGCTTGCTGATGGTGTTGGCGGGCGCGTTTGACAAGGCGAGTCCAGGCGCTGCAGGTGGCCGGCGATTGTCTGCGCACCAGTATGCGTCTGCAAAAGCAAAAAATCAATGATGCTCGCTATCCGCCAGGCTGTACAAGCAGACTTCGCTGCCATCGCGCAAATCATCGCCAATACGTTCGACGAGCGCATCGTTGCGCAAGCGAAGCACCTGCAACACAACCTTGTGCTGGTCGCGGAATTGAATGACGTGCTGGTCGGATTTGCTGCCAACTTCCTGACGCGGTCTGCTGCGGGAGAGTCGCGCTTCGAGCTGGACTTGCTGGCTGTAGACTTGGCAGCGCGGGGCAGGGGAGTCGGTTATGCGCTGCTGGCTCGCTGCATCGAGGAAGCGTCAAACAGCGGTGCTGATTCGATCCGGGCTTTGGTGCGTGCTGACAACTTCGCGATGGACCGTATCTGCGCGCGTGGCGGTCTCCTGCGTTCGGCTTGCCCGTTTGCACTGTATATTGCCGACGCCCAGCCAATGATCGCAACGGCAAGGGCTGCTCACGCGGCGCATCTGCTGCCGGTCGACACGTTGACTTACCGCGGCATCTGGCTGGAAGGCAAGCTGTCCCAGGCGGCAATTGACCAGGCGCATCGGCGCGCGCAGGCTGAGAATCGGTCGCGGATCGGTGCGCTCATTCCCGCTGAAGACGAGCCTGTTGCCGCGCTCTTGTCTGAGAACGGCTTTGCGTCGATGGGCGACTTTTTCTGGTGGATGCTCAGGCTGAAAAGCGCGCCAGCTTGAACAGGCTGTCATTGTGCCGCGTGCTGCCATCCAGCGCGATATCGCTGAGCATCTTGCCGATCGTTGTGCTGAACTTGAAGCCATGCCCGCTGAAACCCGCGCCGATCACAACATGCGCGTTTTCAGGGTGCGTATCGACGATGAAATGTTCGTCGGGCGTCTGCGTATACAGGCAGATGCGGCTGCTCTGGACGGGCGAATCGGCGACGCCAGGGATGTGCGCGCGCAGGAAGGGTCGCAGGTTGTCGACATCTTCAGCCGAAGGACTATAGTCGATTTCGCTGGGATGCGCGACAGCGGGCCCCGCGTGGAAAGCGACTTTGAAACCCGAACCATCGTGAGCCGGAATGCCATAGATCGCCTCGCCGTCTCGCTTGCGCAAATGCGCGATGTATATCGGGCAATTCTCGGCGCTGTGCATGGGCAGATCGGCCGGCGACATGAAGTTGAGCTGGCAGCGCAAGACTCGCAGCGGCAGATCGATGCCCGTTTGCGCCAGCAGCGATTTCGCCCACGACCCAGCCGTGACGACCAGCTTGGCGGCAGAGAAATCGCCGCGGCTGGATAAAACTTCGACGCTGTCACTGCCGATGCGAATGGCTGCTACTGCGGTATTGTCAAGCGCTGTTGCTCCATTTGCACGCGCCAGCCGGACATGCCCGCGGACAGCGCGCGATGCCCGCAGGAATCCGCTGTCTGGCTGGTAGAGCACCGCGAAGTTGTCATCAAAACGAAATTGCGGGAAACGTTTCTGCGCCTCAAGGGGCGAAAGGTGCTGGTGCGAGAGGCCGCCGTCACGCACGGATGCGATCGTTGCTTGCAGCGTCGGGTCGTCTTCTGGACCAAAGTCGATCCCGCCCGTCTTTGTCACCAGCTGCTCGCCAAGTTCGTCTTCCAGCGCAAACCACAGCGGGTAGGTATCTTTCGCCAACTCGACATATTCGGGGCTGTCGTAGGAATAACGAATGATGCGCGAGAATCCATAGGAGCTGCCGCGCCGATGATCGATCTCAAACTGCTCCAGCAGCAAGACGCGCTGTCCGCGCCGACTGAGATAATAGGCGGCTGCGCTGCCCATGGCTCCCGCGCCGATCACAATGGCATCGTATGTTTCGGTCATGTTGTTTTCCTGTATCCCGTCGCTCAAATTGGACGCTGCTCCAGCGCCAGGCCAATGTCGTCGCCTTTGCCCACAATCAGAACGGCGATATTTGCCAATTGCAACATGCCGCGCACTTCGCTGGAATCCAGCTGCCGATTGAACGTTGCCGGGTCGATGAAAACACAAAAGGGGCGGATTCCGCGCCGTTGCAAGACCTGCGCTTCGGCGATCCAGCCTGTATCCAGCGAACTCGTGATGATCATCAGTGTCGTGCCACGCGTGAACTGCATCGTCTCCAAAGACAACATCTCGCGCAGGCTCATTTCCGATGTGCAGTGGGCAATTGCCAGCGCCGACAAGATCATCGCCAGCTGTCGATTGCCGCGGTCGGGCAGCACAAAGTGCCGGTTGGGACTGTATGCGCCGAAGCCAACCACGCGCTCGTCATCGATGAAGTGCTTGGCGAGCGAAGCCGCGATGACCACCGCATATTCTTCTGTGGCGGGTGGAATTTGCGATGAGGTCGGAATGATGGCGCCGCCCGGGCTGGCTCGGCGTATGCTGCCGTCATCATAAGCGGATTTCGCAGAAAAGTCAGTGAATAGCCAGATATCCACCAGCGGATCCAGCTCAAATTCCTTGACCATCAGCTCGCCCATGCGCGCGGTGGAGCGCCAGTGAATGCGATTCATACTGTCGCCGGGCACATATTCGCGGATGCTGCTGGCATTGGTTGTGATTTGGTGCGTAAGCTGTCGCTGCGCATCGCCGCCAGAAAGATAACCAACTGGCAGCAGCACATGCCGGATATCGACAACTCGCGGATAGACGATGAGCCTTTCGGTCGCGCCCAAACGCCGCGGCGACTGGAACAATCCAAATGGATCGCTGCTTATGATTGTGACCGGCCCGAGCAGAAATTCGCCGCGCACCGAACAGACCGTCTCGGCTGTCCAGCTATATTCGCGCTTGCCCAGCAGGCTCGGCACGACATGGCTGGCGCGGTGCCCGGGCAGCGTGGAATGATCGCGAATCTCCATCCAGAGCTTGGGCAGCCAGCTGGTCGCGCGCAGGCTGAAGCTTTCACGAAAGACGCGCCCAACTTGCGAGCGGCGGCTGCGTGTGCGACGGCGCAGGGCGATCCCGCGCAAGGACTGCCAGGTCCACAAGCGCGAAAGCAGCAGCAGCGCCCCCACCAGCCAGGCGATGATGAATATGTGGGCGCGCCCGGTGAAGAGCGCAAAAAAGAGGCTGGTCGCGGCCAGCAGGTAAAGCGCTCGTCGGCGGTCGACCGGCATGGGACTCAGCGAACCGATGCGCCCGGCACCGGCGTACCTTGCAGGATATCCTGGACGATGGTGCGCGAGGTGATATTTTTGATGCGCGCGGCGGGACCCACGATTATGCGGTGCGCCAGCGTGACCTCGGCCAGCGCCTTTACATCATCGGGAATGACAAAGTCGCGCCCGCTCATGGCTGCCCGCGCCTGCGCCGTTCGGAATAGCGCCAGCGAGCCACGCGGACTGCTGCCCAGATAGACATCGCTGTGCCGCCGCGAAGCTGTGATCAGGTTGATAATGTACTGCTGCACCTCTTTCGCCACATACACCTCTTTGATGGCTTGTTGCACGCCGAGCAGTTCTTGCAGGCTGACAACCTGCTGCAGGTTTTGCAGGGGATGCTGGTACTGCTGCGAGGCGAGGATGCGCAACTCGTCCTGCGGCTGCGGATAGCCCATCTTGATGCGGATCAAGAAGCGGTCCAGCTGCGCCTCGGGCAAAGGGAAGGTGCCTTCGTATTCGATCGGATTTTGTGTAGCCATGATCAAGAAAGGGTTGCTGAGGCGATACGTGACGCCATCGACAGTCATCTGCCCTTCTTCCATGGCTTCCAGCAGCGCCGATTGTGTCTTGGGGGTGGCGCGGTTGATCTCGTCAGCCAACACAATCTGCGCCATGATCGGTCCCGCGCGGAATTCAAACTCGCGCGATTTCGGATTGAAAATCGAAACGCCCGTGATATCCGACGGCAGCATGTCTGGCGTGAACTGAATGCGGCTGAAGCTGCAGCCGACCGCCTTCGCCAGCGACTTCGCCATCATCGTCTTGCCAACGCCAGGGATATCTTCCAACAGCAGATGCCCGCGGCACAGTAAGCCCAACGTCGTAAGCCGGATCTCGTTGCGCTTGCCCAATATCACCTGGCTGACCGCGCTCACGATGCGCTCGGTGAGCTCTTGAACCGAGCTGGCTGTCGGCTGCGCGCGCGGTGTGCGCGTCGCTGTTCTAGGATTTTCGCTCATGCACCGCAGTCCGATTTTCGCGTAACTTCGTCCAGTATAGCGAAATCTGTATAGTTTGTATCGGCTGCAGCTGGCGATTAACATTGCCCGCCATCCGTCTTGTTTTGCATCGCATAGAAACTATAATGTACGCGATGCGCGGCGCAGATTTGCCGAGCCACGAAGCAGCGCAATGGGCAGCAAACAGACCAGGTGAAACGCAGTGCCAGCCGCCAATGTCGAGCCAATTGTCGAGCGCCTGAACAGCCTATGCGCGTCAAATCCCGGCGCAGAAGCGGCGGCGGTGGTCGGTGTGGAAGGCTTGATGATCGCGGCCTCGCTGCCCGAAGAGATGGGCGAGGAACGTATCGCCGCAATGAGCGCGGCTATGTTGGCGCTGGGCGAACGCATCGCCTCTGAGCTGGGGCGTGGCGAGCTGGAGCAGGTCTTCATCAAAGGGCAGGCGGGCTATGTGCTGTTGCAGGGGCTGGACGAGAATTGCCTGCTGACTGTGCTCGCAGGCGCGGATGCAACACTCGGCTTGCTCTTTTTGGATATGCGCGCGGCCCGCAAAGACTTGTGCAAGCTGTTGACATGACGAGTGACAGGATGGACCTGTGAAACCGAAATACATCTTTTGTACAGGTGGCGTCGTTAGCTCGGTGGGCAAAGGCCTGACCGTCGCCTCCATCGGGCGCATTTTGAAGGCTCGCGGATTAAAAGTCGCAATCCAAAAACTGGACCCATATCTCAATGTCGATCCCGGCACGATGAATCCCTACCAGCACGGCGAAGTCTTTGTCACTTCCGATGGCGCAGAGACCGACCTCGACCTGGGGCATTATGAACGTTTCGTGGACGAGCCAGTCAGCCGCCTGTCCAATGTAACGGCGGGGCAGGTTTATCTCACTGTCATAGAGAAAGAACGCAAGGGCGATTATCTGGGTGGCACTATCCAGGTCGTGCCGCATATCACCAACGAAATCAAGCGCTGCATCAAGCTGCTGGGCAAGCGCACCGATGCCGATGTCGTCATTGTCGAGGTAGGTGGCACAGCCGGCGATATCGAAAGCCTGCCTTTCCTGGAGGCGCTTCGTCAACTGCGCACCGAGTTTGGACGCCGCGATACGCTCAATGTGCATGTGACCTTCTTGCCGCATATCGGCGCGACGGGCGAGCTCAAGACCAAACCAACCCAGCACAGCGTCCGCGAGCTGCGGGGCATCGGCATCCAGCCCAATGTGATCATCGCTCGCACCGACCACCCGGTGAATCAAGAGATCATCAACAAGATCGCGCTATTCTGCGATGTGGACGAAAATGCCGTCATCCCTCTCGAGACCACCGACAGCATTTATGCTGTGCCGCTCTTGATTGAAGCCAGCGGCTTGGGCCAATTCATCTGCGAGCGCTTCCGCCTGCAGTGTCAGCCTCCTGACCTGAACGAGTGGCGCGCCATCGTGAGTCGCAGCAGCCAAGCCACAAGCCGCCTGCGCATTGGCATTGTCGGCAAATATGTCGAGTTGCACGATGCGTATATGTCGGTCAAAGAATCGCTCGTGCACGCCGCGATACAGCGCAGTCAGGCTGTCGAAATCTGCTGGATACATTCCGGCGAGCTGGAAAAAGGCAAGCGTCTGGACGAACTGGAATCGCTGGATGGCATCGTCGTGCCTGGCGGATTCGGCTATCGCGGCATTGAAGGCAAGATCATCGCGGCCGCCCACGCGCGGGAGAAAAAAGTGCCCTATCTGGGCTTGTGTCTGGGCATGCAAGTCATGTGTATCGAATACGCGCGAAATATGCTCGGCCTGGATGACGCCAGCAGCACCGAGTTTGATGTCAGCACGCCGCACCCGATCATTGACCTGATGCTGGAGCAGCGCGCCATCACCGACATGGGCGGCACCATGCGGCTGGGCGAATATCCGTGTGTCTTGCAAGCCAATTCACTGGCGTCCGCGGCCTATGCGAGACCGCAAGTCATGGAACGGCACCGCCACCGTTTTGAATTCAACAACGCCTACCGCGAAGCTTTCCTGCGGGGCGGCGTGGCTTTTAGCGGTCTAAGCCCCGATGGCATTTTGGTAGAGATCGCCGAGTTGCAAGACCACCCCTTTATGCTGGGCTGCCAATTCCATCCCGAATTTCTCAGCAGACCCAATCGCCCGCACCCGCTTTTTGACGCCTTCATCGGCGCAGCGGCTGAATACCGCGCCGAGATGGGTCATCTTCGTCAACGGCTGGCATAAGCGCAGGGATTATTCCACCGGCGTCACGGTGATGTTGCCATAGACGCCTTCATCAATCGGCAAGCTGATGAGCAGGCGGCAGCCGCTTTCGACTTTTGCGCGCGCTTCTTGCGCCTTGACCGGAACAGACAGCTCGATCTCGCGCGTGATGGGACCAAAGCGCCGCTCTTGCAGCAGGAATCGCGCCGAGGTGGGCGTCGGCTCTGGCTCGGTTTCTACATGGATCGTCAGGATGTTGGACTCCAGGCTGATATCGATGCTCTCTTTGATCAGCCCGTCTATGGCTTGCGTGCTGATGTAAAGATGCCTTTCCGCCTCGTACATATCGACTTGCAACTGCTCGGGATTGCTGGTTACGGCGCGGATGCCTTTTTCTACCTGGCGCGTGATTTGCTCGCCGATGTGCTGGATATCGCGCAGCGGATCAAAGCGCGGTTCGTTTGTCATGATCGCTCCTTCGTAGTCTGGCTCCTTCACCCTAGTATACGCGCGCGCCAACGAATGTGTTGCAAGCTGGACACTTTTATGTGCGCTGCCTTTCGGTTATGATGCTGTGCTGGTACAAAGAATGAGGCAAGATGAGCATGCCGAAAGTTGCTTATCAGGGCATTCCTGGCGCAAACTCCGAAATCGCTGTTCGCCAGCACTTTGGCGATGCTGTGCAGCCCATCCCCTGCCAAGATCTCAATCGCCTCTTTGACGCGCTGCAAACGAACGCGGTCGAATACAGCCTGCTGCCGGTGGAAAATGCGCTGGCAGGTTCTGTGGCTGGCGCATACGAGATGCTGCTCGACCACGATGTGCGCATCCAGGCGGAGGTGATCTTGCATGTGCATCACAACCTGCTGGCCAGCCCGGGCGTGACCATGCAAGATATCCAGCAGGTGCGCAGCCATCCGCAGGCGCTGATGCAATGCAAACGTTTTTTAGAGCGCAATGGTTTCGAGCCCTTTGGCTGGTACGACACGGCTGGCGCGGCACAAGACCTGGCGAAGTCGCCAGAGCCGGGCATCGCTGTTATCGCATCGCTGCTGGCGGGTAAAATGTACGAACTGGATGTGCTGGCCCAGGAAATAGAAGACGAACCCTTCAATTATACGCGCTTCCTGCTGATGGGGCATGGCGACCCGCCGCCCGGCGAATACAACAAGACTTCTATCGTATTCGCCACGCGCAATCGTCCAGCCGCTCTCTATGAATGCCTGGGCGAATTCGCCAAGCGCGACCTGAATCTGACCAAGCTCGAATCCAGACCACGCCGCAACCGCCCCTGGGAGCCACTGTTTTACCTGGACTTTGAAGCACATTGGCAAGAACAGCGCTGCCAAGAACTTCTGATGCAGCTGCTGCAGTTGACCTCGTTTGTGAAGATGTTGGGATCGTATCCGGCTGTGCGCTCGGGCACGGTCGGCATGTAAGGCAGGTGCCAGAAGATGCAAAGACTCGATGTAGCGATATTGGGCGCGACCGGCGCCGTGGGGCAGCGCTTTATCCAGCTGCTGGAAGACCATCCCTGGTTCCAGGTGCGCGAAGTCGTAGGTTCTGTTCGCAGCGCCGGCCGACGCTATGCTGACGCGGCGCACTGGGTGCTGAATGGCAATCCCCCGGCTGATGTCGCCTCGCTGGTGGTCAAATCCTTGCACGACCGGCTGCAATCGCCACTGGTTTTTTCGGCTTTGCCCAAAGAAGCCGCCATCATTCGCGAACTGGAACTGGCGGCGGAGGGGCATGTCGTTTGCAGCAACGCCTCTGCCAATCGCATGCTGCCCGATGTGCCGCTGCTGTTGCCCGAGGTCAACGCCGAGCACACAGGCCTGATCGGCTTGCAGCGTCGGCAGCGCGGCTGGACAACTGGCGCATTGATTGCCAATTCCAATTGCACGGTGATGCCCGTCGTCATGGCCTTGAAGCCGCTTGTAAAATATGGCATTCGCCGCCTGCACCTGGTCAGCGAGCAAGCGATCAGCGGCGCGGGCTACCCCGGCGTCTCGTCCATGGACATCATCGACAATGTCATCCCCTGGGTGCCCAGCGACGAGCAAAAGATGGAAACCGAGTCGCGCAAGATGCTGGGCGTATTCACGGGCGCTGGCATCGCCGAGCTGGATATGGTTGTGAGCGCCACTTGCACGCGCGTGCCCGTGGTCGACGCGCACCTGGTCAATATCTCGGTCGAGCTGGAGCAGCAGCCGACAATTGCCGATATCATCGACGATTGGGAAACCTGCCAAGCCCTGCCGCCAGTGCCAGAGCTGCCCAGCGCGCCACGCTTCCCGCTGCAATATCTAACGCAGATCGACCGCCCGCAACCCCGCCGCGATCGCGATGCCGGCGCAGGCATGACCACCAGCATCGGCCGGCTGCGCGAATGCCCCATATTGGGTTACAAGTTCGCCTCGCTTTCGCACAATACCATCCGTGGGGCGGCCGGCTGCAGCATTCTCAATGCCGAGCTGCTGGCAGCGCAGGGCTATATTGAGCCGTTTCGTTTGGCGGATGAAGCGCTTGCTGTCTAGCGAGCCTCAGTCATAATCGCCGCTGGAATAGACATACACGGCGGGACCAGTGTAGTCGGCTGCCCGATAGTCATATTCGCTTTCCGACCACTGGAAGAGCCAATGCGCATCGGTGATGGCCAGGTTGACACAGCCGTGGCTGCGTCGATAGCCAAAGCCATCGTGCCAATAAGCGCCATGCAGGGCGATCTGGTCATCGTAATACATCGTCCAGGGCACTTCTTGCAAGTAATAAAAATCTGGCTTGTTGTACGCGCCGCTCATCAGCGTACGTGTGAAGCGCACATAGACATGAAAGATGCCTTCGTTGGTCGGCCAGTCGGCCATGCCCGAAGACACCAGCGTGGCAAACACAGGCTTTTCGCCTTCGTAGGCGATCGCCACCTGTTCATAGAGGTCGACGCTGATCCACTTGTGTGTGTCGACTTCTGCCGGGCGCGCCACTGGCAAGATCTTCGCCACTTTGAACTGGTGCACCCATTGGTCATGCCCGATCTGATACCAGTTATGACCATCAACATGCACGGTGGCATAGATATAGACTCGGTTGTAGCGATAGAGGAATCGATTGTCTGCGGCTTCGGGACCCCCAGGCGTCTTCGAGCCGCGCAGATGCGTCAATGTCCAGGCGACGGTGAAGGGCAGGTTGCCATCCAGCGGCAGCAAAGCGCCAGCAAATCGAGAAGGCGTGAAGCTTTCGCCCAGGTTGTCTGTGCGCACCCATTGACTATCGCCGACCTGCGCCCATTCGCCGTGATCTTCCAGCACAGTGACGAAAGTATAGCCCTCGCCAAAGCTGTCCGGTTCGGGGTTATCGGGCGCGCTGTAAATGGCGAGAGGACCGTTGACCTGCCGATAATCGCGGTCGGCCAGCAACTCATCGTCAACGGGCAGCGAGCGCACATTGGGATGGCGGTGCGCTTCGATCGTGCTGCCGGGCAGTCCACAACCGTTGGGCAGGCAAGTCGTCTGCGCCGCGGCAGTCTGGCTCAGCACCAACAGCAGCGCCACAAAAACAACTCTGAATATCGAGCGCATATCCCCACCTCGTGTCAACCATTCTGTTGTTAGTATAGTCATTTTGAATTGAATCAACCACCTGCGCCTGCAATCGCCTGTGGTAAACTTGCCCCGGCAGACCGCGGACGAAAGGCGCGCACAATGGAGATCCTGGGTATTGATATCGGCGGCTCGGGCATCAAAGGCGCGATAGTCGATATAGACAAGGGCGACTTCGTCGGCGATCGCCTGCGGATTCCCACCCCACAGCCCTCCAATCCACAATCAGTCGCAAAAGTCGTCGCCAAGATATCGACCCATTTTGACTGGGATGCGCCTATTGGCTGTACCTTTCCCGCAGTGGTCAAGCGCGGCGTCACGCTGACCGCCGCCAATGTAGACAATAGCTGGATCGGCACAGACGCGGCTGCGCTGCTACAGAAACACAGTAGCAATCCCGTGCTCTTGCTCAATGATGCCGACGCGGCTGGCATCGCAGAAATGACTTTTGGGGCTGGCAAAGGCGTGGCTGGCTTGGTCGTCATCCTGACCTTGGGCACCGGGATAGGCAGTTCCCTGTTCATGGATGGCAAGCTGGCGCCCAACACGGAGTTTGGTCACCTGATCATCCGTGGCAAAGACGCCGAAGCGCGCGCATCAGACCGCGCTCGCGAAGAAAAAGGCTACTCCTGGAAGCAGTGGGGCAAACGTCTCTCGGAGTACCTGCAATACCTGGAAGCGCTGATCACGCCCGACTTGTATATTATTGGCGGCGGCGTCAGCAAGCGCTATACGAACTTCTTCCCGCATATCAAATGCACTACGCAGATCGTGCCCGCCCAGCTGCGCAACCGAGCCGGCATCATTGGCGCTGCCATCGCCGCAGCTGAGCTGGTGTAATGCTATTTGTCTTCTTGCGGCTGGAAAACGCCCCATTGACGGTTGTGATAAAGCAGCGGCAGCTTGTCGTCTGTCCAGCCGCCTTCTACCACCTTGCCCAGAATCATAGCGTTCTCGCCAACATCGATATGCTGCTCCAACGTGCACGAGAGCCATGCCATCGAATCGCCGATGATGGGATCGCCCAGCGCGCTGGTTTCGCAGTCCAAACCGTCAAAGCGATCCTCGCGCAGGTGATCGAAATAGCCGGCGAAGCGCTTGCCCATCTCCAGTTGCTGGTCGGACAAGATGCTGATAGCAAAATGCTTTTCGCGCAGGATGATTTTGGCGATATCCAGTCGATTGGCGATATTCAGCACAACTAGCGGCGGCTGCATGCTCACGCTGGCGAAAGAATTGACCGTAATCGCCTGCCAGTCCTTGCGCGAGGCCGCACTGACTACCGTGATGCCCGCCGTCCAGCAAGCGAGGATATTTTTGAAATGTTGACCATCAACCTGGCTCATGGCGCCTCCTTGTTTCAATGTGCATTGTACAGCCCAGCCGTCAGAATGCCAGCGGTCATGCAAAGACAGACGGTCCGACAGCCCCCACCATGCCCACTATGCCCCTCGCGCTAGCTGTGGTTAAATCACTGGCACAGACAATTGTCAAGAAAGCGCGCCAATGACAACAGACCTGCCAGTCTTCCGCAAGGTCAAGCACAGCTATGCCGCTGGCATCGCCAACAATGCGCTGTCCAGTCCGCGCGGCGCGGCATTGCTGCGGCTGATCGAATTTGAAGACCATCACTACCGCGCGATATTCGACCAAAGGTACTTTCAATTGCAAGATGGAAAGACTGCGCCCAGCAAGTCGCAGTGGAGCACATTGAAGAAGAAGTTAAAGCGGCGCAATCGCTCCATATTCGTCTTTCGGGCGCATGGCGAACTGCCCTGCAAGCAAGTTTCACGCGCCGACAAGGGACGAACCTGCCTGTTCCTGGATTTTGGATTTATGCTGGACTAAATGCGCCGCTGGCTATTGGCGAAAATCAACGAAGCGGTAGCCAACGCCGCGCTCGGTGATGATGTATTGCGGGTTGGAAGGGTCGGCTTCGATCTTCTCGCGCAGGTAATTGACATACAGACGAACATAATGCGCTTCATCGCGGTATTCATAGCCCCAGACTTTTTGCAGAATCTGGTCGTGCGGCACAGTCCAGCCGGCGTTGCGGATTAGGTGATAGAGCAGGCGATATTCGGTCGGGCGCAGCTTGACATGTTCGCCAGCCACGATGACCTCGCGGCGATTGAAGTCTACGCTTAGTCGGTCGTCGATGCGCAGGACTGCCTGTTCAGTGCTTGGCTTCTCCAGGCGGCGGAAGATGGCTTTGATGCGGCTGGTCAGCTCGCGCGTGCCAAATGGCTTGGTAATGTAGTCGTCTGCGCCCAGCTCCAGTCCAGTTACCTTGTCGCTTTCTTCGCCCTTGGCTGTCAGCATGATGACGGGGATATCACTGAATTCGCGCAGCATGCGCAGGGTCTCGAATCCGTCCAGCTCGGGCATCATCACATCCAGCAGCACCAGGTCGGGCAACTGCGTGCGGATAAGATCCAGCGCCTCCAGGCCGTTGCGCGCCTCGAAGACCTGATGGCTTTCTAGTTCCAGATTCATGCGGATAAAGCCGATCATTCTCGGTTCGTCGTCAACAACCAAAATGCGTTTGCCTTTGCGCTGCACATCAAGTTGTCCGCTCTTCAGCATGGCGCGACCTCCTGTTGCTGGTTCAGTCTTGGCTCGGGTCGTCGGGCAGCTTCAACACGATGACCGAGATATTGTCGGCGCCACCGCGCTCATTCGCCAACTGGACAAGCTTGTCGCAGGCCGCTTGTGGTATTTTGAAGGATCCAGCGATTTTGCAGATGGTGTCATCATCCACCAAATCCCACAACCCATCTGTGCAGATGACGATTCGCGCGCCAGACGGCAATGTACGAATCATGCGCTCGATCTTGAGTTCTTCGTTTTGCCCGATCGCACGATAGAGCACATTCTTTTGCGGATAATGCGCGGCTTGTTCGGGCGTCAGTTCTTTCATTTGGACCAAGCGCTGCACCAGCGTGTGGTCGGTTGTCAGCTGCTCGATGATCTCGCCGTGCACCAGGTAGGCGCGGCTGTCGCCCACATGCGCCAAATACGCCAGGTTGCCGACGATGGCCACTGCCGATAGGGTTGTGCCGCCGCCAGGCACCTGCTGGACGACCGCCAGGTTGGCGCGCTCGGCTGCCGAAACCAGCGAATCCAAGATGGTGGGGCTGCTGTTGGTGTTGAAATTGCGCAGCATGGGCGTATACACCCGTTCCAGCATTTCGGCTGCCAGGGTTTGCACAGCGATGCCCGCCGCGCGCTCGCCATCCAGGTGCCCGCCCATGCCATCGGCGACGATGAAAAAGCCGAAATCGGGCCGCTCGTCCACCGTGATAGAATGCCATTGCATGCCGAAGCAGGCATCTTCGTTGTTTGCGCGCAGCCTGCCCACATGGCTGGCTATGCCATAGGTCAAGGCTTGCTGCTGGCGTTTTAGTTTGGGTTTAGGCTGGTGGATGAGCGTAGGCTCTGGCACGATCCGGCGTGGCGCGGGCCGGGGAGGCGGCTCATGAGATTCTGTCGAGGGTTCAGGGCTTTGCGGCTGCGATTCCGGCTCGGGCTGCTCGTTTGCACCTTTTGTCTGCGCTGGCGCCGGCCCCAGGTTGCTTTCTTCCGTTTGTTCGTCAGGCAGAGGGTCTGACTCGGGTTCGGCATAAACCGGTCGGACTGGCTGGTCGCGGCTGGGGGTAACATGGGACGCGCGGCGCAATCTGGGGTCGCCCTCAGCCTTGTCGCGCTGCCGACCAAACAGCCGCCGAATGAAACTCATACCACACTGCCTAAAAGACAAATGTCCAAATGCCGCCGCAGTTCAGCAGCTTGCTTAATTATATTTTAGCAATCACAATGACGCAATCATTGGCTTTAACGACTGCGCGCGCCCAAAACATGCCAAGTCCCCTGTCCATCTATATCCATATTCCTTTCTGCAATGCGCGCTGCAGCTATTGCGCTTTCAATACCTATATCGACCTGGCGCATCTCATTCCCGCTTATGTGCGCGCAGTTTGTAGCGAACTGGCCTACGCCGCCAGCAACTGCCCGACGAGACCAGTGCACACGGTCTTTTTTGGTGGCGGCACACCGTCGCTGCTATCAGCCGCGCAATTCGAGCAAATCATGCGCCAGCTGCAGGATGCCTTCGCGCTGGCTGCCGACATTGAAATCTCGCTGGAAGCCAATCCTGACGATTTGTCCGCTGGCTACCTGGGCGAATTGCGCGCGTTGGGTTTCAACCGAATCAGCATCGGCATGCAATCCGCCAACCCGCGCATCTTGCAACTTTTCGATCGGCAGCATGATGTCCAGGCAGTGAGCGATGCTGTGCGCAGCGCCCGCGCAGCCCGCTTCGACAACTTGAATCTGGATATCATTTTCGGCTCGCCATATGAATCGCTGGCGGATTGGCAACAGACGATCGGCGCAGCAGTCGATTATGCGCCCGAGCACATTTCGATGTATGGACTGGAACTCAAGGGCGGGACATCGCTGCGCAGTCAAGTCGATGCGGGAGCGCTGCCGCAGCCAGATGACGATCTCTTCGCCGACATGTACGAATACGCTGCGGCTTATTTGACACAGCGCGGCTATGGGCAATATGAGATCAGCAATTGGTGCCGTCCTGCCCGCGAATGCCGACACAACTTGCAATATTGGCGCAACCTGGACTACATCGGCATAGGCGCCGGCGCGCACGGATTTGCCCATGGCACGCGCTATTCGACCATTACCGCGCCCGGACGATACATCGCCGCGCTGGACAAGGAGCAGCAGGCTACGCGACCGTTTCCGCTGACGCCGGCTGTCGCCAAGCATAAGGCTGTGTCCGCTGCGGACGACCTCTATGAGACCTTGATGATGAGCCTGCGACTGACGCGGGAAGGTGTATGTCGATCGCGTTTTCAGGCGCGTTTTGGCGCGGATATCACCGACATGTTCCCACAGCAATGTCACAAACTGGCTGTGCTGGGACTGCTGCGCATCGAGACCGATCGCCTGCGATTGAGCGACGCGGGGCGTCTGCTTAGCAACACTGTCATCCGCGAGTTTGTGGAGGCGATTCCACAGACAGCAATTCCGCTTGTTGCAGCGAGCTGATATCCCGCGAAGCGCTGCAAAACATGGCGATTTGCAGTTGGGCGGTTAATTCACGGATGAGCTCGCCGACGTCATCGGCCGATTCGCTGGCGGCGCGCAAGAAGGGACTCGCCAAGCCAGCCAGATCTGCCCCCAAAGCTATGCACTTGGCGATATCAATGCCATCACGCAAACCACCACTGGCGAATATGGGCAAATCTGGCGCGCCTGCACGGGCATAGCGAAGCGCATCGGCAGTGGGGATGCCCCAATCGGCGAAGCTGCGCGCGACCCGGGCATGGAAGGCAGTTGGCGCACGGTGATATTCGACTTCGCTCCACGAGGTGCCGCCAGCCCCCGCTACATCGATCGCCGCCACGCCCGCATTCGCCAGTGAACGCGCGGCAGACCGCGAGAATCCCCAGCCGACTTCTTTGGCAATGACGGGAACAGGCAACTTTTCGCAGATAACCCCCACCTTGCGCAGCAGCCCAGAGAAGTCGATATCGCCTTCGGCTTGTACCGCTTCTTGCAGCACATTGAAGTGCAAAATCAAGGCGTCTGCGCCCACCATGTCGACCGCGCGCTGACAATGCGAATGTCCATAGCCATAATTCAACTGCACCGCGCCGATATTGGCGAAGAGCAGGATATCCGGCGCGACATCGCGGATGGCATAGCTTGCTTCCAGCGCCGGGTCTTCGATAGCTGCTCGCTGCGATCCCAAGCCCATGGCGATGTGATGCTGCTGCGCCGCGATAGCCAGGTTGCGGTTGATGCCGCTTGCCAATTCTGTGCCGCCGGTCATGGACGAGATCAAAATGGGCGCGGACAATCTCTTGCCAAAGATCGTCGTGGCTGTGTCGACCTCCCCCAGGGTGAGCTCGGGCAGTGCTTGATGCAAGAAACACAGCTTCTCCAAGCCCGTCGTCAAGCGCGGAAATTGCACATCCTGCTCCAGATTGATACGGATATGATCGACCTTGCGGCTCTCGGTACTGGGCGATTCCGTTACTTTCGACATGGGGCGGTGTTCCTGTAGTCAGGGTGTCGCGCAGGCACAGCTAGGTTATGCTACTGTTTGCGCGGCGGACTGTCAATCATTGAGCCGCTTGCAATCAGTCTGGCAGGCGCAAAGAAACACAGTATAATCGGCGGCTATGGATAGAGACACCGGATCGGTATTTGGGAGGACCAGCAAACATGGCAACTATTGAAGAGCGCGTGCAAGGTATCGTGGTCGAGCTCTTGGGCGTCGAAGATGAGCGCGTCGTATCAGGCGCCAGCTTCCGCGAAGACCTGGAAGCCGATTCGCTTGACCTCGTTGAACTTATCATGGCATTTGAAGAAGAATTCGGCGGCGAAATCAGCGATGAAGATGCCCAGCGCATCGAAACCGTTGGTCAAGCCGTGGAGTACATCCGCTCAAATATGACCGACTAGGTCGGGCTCGCCAACTGCTGTCGCATCAATAAAAACAGAACGCTCGCAGGGCGATCCAGTTGGGTCGTCCGCGGTCGCCTCTTTTGTTCCTGCCTATTTATGTGGGGACGGTAGCAACAAGAGCGCGAAGCCCTGTCCCGAACAAACCAACATAAGCCGCTACAACAATCCATAGTCCCAGCCCAGTGCTGCCGCCGCTCGCCAAGCTGGCATAGACATCCAGCGCCAAAGTCGCGCCAGCCAGCGACGTGAGCGCGCCGAACAAGCCGAAACCGGTGACGAACAGGGGCTGCCAGCGGCGATCCAGCCAGCGCAAAATCATCATGCCCAGCAGCAAGCCCCCTAGCGCCAAGCCAAATTGCTGTCGATAATTCAGATTGCCGATGTCATTGACGAATTCAATCGGCGGCAACTGCGCCACAGCCAGCGCGACAATCGCCAGCGCGGCAACTGTCTTCTCCTGCTTGCTATGCGCGACCACACCGGCCAGCGCACACAGGATCACCAGATGGCAGCGCAGCAGCAAGGGCACGAGCAGCGGTGGATTGCTGCCTCTCTGCGCCGGGTGCAGGCTCGCCCATTCTGCCAGATCGTAGGCATTCAAGGTCATTGCCGCGGATGGCGCGAGCAGCCAGGGCAACAGCAATCCCACCAGCAGCGCCATCAGCAGACTGGCATTCAAAAGCGGGTGACTGGCGGGGCGGTCTCTGCGCATTCGCTACGTGCTTTCACAATGAAACGCTGCCAGTATAGCACGGGCGGCAATTCAATCCTCCAGCAGCGCGGCATAAATCGAACGCAGTTGTTGCGCCGATCGCCGCCAGGTGAATCTCGCGGCTCGCGCATAGCCCGCCTGCACGAGTCGCTGCCGTAGGATCGGCTGTCTTTCCAGCGCCACAATCGCATCGACTATGCCTGCGATGTCGTATGGGTCGATCAGCAGCGCCGCCTCTCCAGCTACTTCGGGCAACGAAGACAGATTGCTGCTGATGACCGGTGTGCCACAAGCAAAAGCTTCTAGCACGGGCAAGCCAAAGCCTTCGTAGAGCGACGCCATGACCAGCGCCCGCGCCCCGCTATACAGCGCCGGCAAGTCAGCATCGTCTGCCAAGCCCAGCAGATGGACATACTGCTGCGCGCCCAGCCGGTCAATCGTCTGCTGCATCTCGTCTTCCAGCCAGCCTTTGCCGCCAGCAATGGCATAATGCAAGTTCTGTCCCTGTTGGCGTGCGGCTGCCACGGCCTCAATGACGCGGCTGTAATTCTTGCGCGGCTGGACTGTGCCCACCGACAGCAGGTAGGCGACGCCATCCAAGCCGTATTTGCGCCTGCAAGCGCCGAGCAGGTCATGATCTTTTACCGGTTGGAATTGCGAATCAACGCCGCAGTACAGCACTGTGATTTTTTCGGCAGGTGTGCCATAGAAGGCTATGAGATCGTCTTTGGTCGCATGCGAATCCGCGAGGATATGCTTGGCGCGCGCCACAGAACGCGGCACAACGGCGTCCAGGTAGGCCTTGAGCGGCGGACTGGCTGCCTCGGGAACGCGCAGGAAAGACAAGTCGTGCACAGTGAGCAGCGATCGCGTGGCGGGCAAGGTCGGTGGCAGCACGAAGTCTGTGGCGTGAAACAAGTCGATGCGTCCGGTATAGACTTCGACAGGCAGCGGGATGCGCGCTCGATGCCACGAACGCGCCAGCCAGCGCGGTGTCACCCGCGTTGGTCGCCAACTGAAGTTCGCAGCAGGCGAAGTGGGCAGGGATGAATGGCTCGCGCCTGCCACAAAAAGCCGATAATCGCTATCGGTGTCAATGCTGGCAAGCGCCGCTGTCAACTCGCGGACATAGCGCCCGATGCCGCCGCGCTGCTCGTGAGCTGGAGTGTAGTCGAGCGCGATCCGCTGCACTTTAGTCTACGTCGTTGTAGGTCCAGTAGCGATTGGCGAGGAAGTTCCAGGCGGTCACGACGATCACGCCGAAGAAGAGCGCCAACATGGTGCCAAGTTTGTTCTGGTCGAGCAGGGCGGGCGCATAATCGGCCTGCAGCATTTGGATGAGTGTGGTGGTAAACTCGCCCAGCGACTGATAGGCAAGGTCGATCCACAGTGTGCGCAGCGCCCAGCCAATAATACTGACGATGACGAATTGACTTAGCTGTTTGCGCGCAGACCGCGAACGCGAGTCGGGATAAGTCCACAGGCGATTCCACACGAAGTTGCTGCAGACAGCCAGCACAAAGGCCACCGTCGTCGCCAGCGCCACATTGGCATCGAGCGGCTCGTTGGCGGCGGTCACCGGCGGCAGCAGGCTATTCTGCAAGATGATGACCGTGCCGCTGTCGATGACAAAGCCCAGCAGCCCGACAAACGCGAACTTGATAAAGCGCTCCAGCTCTTTGGCTTTGTTGCCGCCGAAACGTTGCGCCACCAGCATGATGAGCCGGTCGAGCGGTGTGCTCATGCTGTGATGGCGACGCGTTGCATTCTTGGCATTGGCTGTTACTGTGCCGGACATGCTTACTCCAATTGCAATGCTGACTGCGTCTGGCGATGCAATATCGCCTGCACGCCCAATAAGACACCGATATGCAAGAACAGGGTGTTGACAAATAAATAATCAAAGAAGCTGTGCGCCGCCAGGTAGCTCCAGCAGCCCAGCAAGCCGACGCCCAGCGACCGCGCAAATGCATCGGGATGACGCCGTAGCGACCAGCAAATCCGCAGCATGATAGCCCAGTATACCAGGTAGGCCAGCAGACCGACCATGCCCGTCTCTGCCAGCAGATTAAGGTAGGTATTGTGGGCATGTCCCAAAGGCAGATGCCAGTTTATCAGCCGATAATGCGCATAGCGAACGCTGTAATTGCCCAGCCCGACGCCGAAGAAGGGATAATCGCGCGCCATTTCGACAGCTGCCTGCCAATGCGCCAGCCGCTCGATCACAGCGTAATTGCCGGCATGCGCATCAAGGCCGCGCACATCGTTGATGCTGACCAGATCGCCCACAGACGAGGTCAGCCGCGCGACCAAGGCATTTGGCAAGATTCCCGCCTGCCACAACGCGACTATCAGCACGACCGCCGTCAAAGCCAGCAGCAGCCCATGCCGCAACTGCCGCGGCAACGCAATCACCAGGACGAGCGCCGCAAATGCCGTGCCCAGCCAAGCGCCTCGACTCCACGATGCCAGCAATGCCGCCGCCAGCAACAGCGCCGATGCAGTCCATGCCAGCAACTGTGCGATCTGCACCGCATTGACAGGGATCCCGGCGCGCCAATTCGCCCAAAGTTGCGAAGCCCTTCCCCAAGCGGCCATGCTGCAGACGGGCAGGACAATGCCCATGAATCCGCCGAACGGATTGGGCTGACCGAATGTCCCAAAAGCGCGATAGAAGCGCCCGAGGATTAGCAGGTGGTCGGCGCCGCTGCCGCCCAGGAAGATATACAAGCCAACCAGGGCATTGCCTGCCGCTGCCACCGCCACCGCATAGACCATCCAGCGCCAACGTCCGCCTCGCTCGAATGACAGCTGCCAGATCAAACCAGCCATCACCAGCCATTTCAGCCATTCCTTGAGCCACTCGGACAGCGACGCGCTAGTCCATGCGCCGATGGCGAATACGGCGGTCAAGGCGATTGTCGCTGCCAGAGTGGGATTGCGCTCGAGGCGCAGCAGCCGTCCGCGCCGCAAGACGAGACCGCCAAAGCACACAAGCGCGCAGATCAGCAACAGAATTTGGTCGATGCTCAGCGGCAAGCGCAGACCACTTTCCGCCGCGACCAAGGCACGCAGCGGCGACAGCGTCAGCAGCGCCACCAGCATGGGCAACATGCGCTTATATGGTTGCTGTGCCGGCCGCGACCAGCGAGCGAAAATAGTCAATTGTGCGCCTTAGCCCCGCGTCCAGCCCGACCTGCGGCTGCCAGCCCAGGGTCTGCTTGGCGCGCGTGGTATCCGGTTTCCGCGTTTGTGGGTCGCCATCAATGCGCAAACCCTCCGCATAGATTGTGCCAGATGCGTTGCCCGCCACGCGATTGACAACTTCGGCAAAGTCGCGGATACAGATCTCGTGGGTGGTGCCGATATTGACCGGGTCGACAAGATCGCTGTGCAAAAGCCGCACAAGGCCTTCGACCAGATCATCAATATATTGGAAGCAGCGCGTCTGCATGCCATCGCCATAGATGGTCAGCGCCTCGCCGCGGACAGCTTGCCCGATGAAGTTGGGCACGACGCGCCCATCATCCAGCCGCATGCGCGGACCGTAGGTGTTGAAGATGCGCACGATGCGCGTGTCCATTTTGTGCTCGCGGTGATAAGCCATGACCAACGCTTCGGCAAATCGCTTCGCCTCGTCATAGACGCCGCGCGGTCCAACCGGGTCGACATTGCCGGCGTAGGATTCGCTTTGCGGGTGCACCAGCGGATCGCCATAGACCTCGGATGTGGATGCGAGCAAGAAGCCTGCTCCCTTCGCGCGCGCCAAACCCAGCGCATTGTGCGTGCCCAGCGCGCCGACCTTGAGCGTCTGGATAGGGTATTTCAGATAGTCGATCGGGCTGGCGGGCGAGGCAAAATGAAGCACGGCATCAACGGGACCCGGCACATGGATAAAATTGCTGACATCATGATAGATGAATTCAAATTGGCGGTTTCCTGCCAAATGCGCGATGTTGTCAGGCGAGCCGGTGATGAAGTTGTCCATGGCGACAACGCGCTGGCCATCGCGCAGGAAGCGATCGCAGAGATGCGAGCCAATGAAGCCCGCGCCACCGGTTATGAGTAGTCGCAAGTCGGTCTGCCTCCTCTCGATTTATCCATGCCAGTCTAGCACATGCGCCTAATCGCGCGCGGGCAAAAGCGCCGCCAGCTCCCTCAAACGCAGCATGGCCGCCAACTGAAACATGAAGATAAATGCCAGGTCGATGACGAAAACGCTGTTGTCAATCAGCCCATGCGCCAGCAAACCCGCCATGCTTCCCATCAAGCCAACCGTCATGGCAAAAATCTGCTTGTCCCGACCTCGAGAATCGCGCAGCGCCCGCAGTGATAGACGCCAAAACAGGGCTTGTATGGCAATAAATGCCAGCAGGCCCAGCAGGCTCAGGCGCGTCCAAAAATCCAGCGCGAAATTGTGCGGATGCGATAAGTCACTGTCATGCACGGCATCCGGGCGCAGGTATTCGCCACCATATAGATACAGAAACTGGTCTAGCCCGATGCCGGTCAATGGATGGTCGCGGATCATCGAAAGCGCGCTCTCCCACAAGCGCAGGCGCACAAATGTCGTGCCGTTGCCGATATCGAGCAAACTGGCGAAGCGAGCCGAAATCTGCGTCAGCAAGCCGAATCCAGCCGCGCCAGCCAGGCTCGCCCCCAGCAAGGGCAGCAGCGCGCGCCGTCCATAGCAGCCCAGACAGACCACCGCCAGGCCGGCCGGGACGCCGAGCAAAATCGCGCCGACGCTCTGTGTCAGCGCCAGAGTTGGCAGCATGATCAGCAAACTGACGCCCGCCAACACCCGCAGGCGAGCCGAGGGCGGCGCAAGCAACAGCGCCAGCGCGATGGGGATCGTCCGCCCAAACAGCAAGCCGATATTGTTGGGCGAACCATAGACGCTTTGCAAACGCGCCGTGCCCGCCTCGGCAACGATGACCATGTCGCCCAGGAAGTACTGGACCAAGCCGATAATCGACACGAGAACAGCCGCGGCGATCAAGGCCAGAAAATAGCGCATCAGCGTGAAACGGTCAGGACGTGTGCAGCGGATCAGCAAATAAAAGAGCGCTGGCTCAAAAATCAACGTGCGCAATTCGGTGGTCGCGCTGGAAAGTTGCCGCGTCCAAAGCAGCGATGCGACGCCCAGCCCAACCAGGCAAAGCACCAGCGCATCCAGCCAGTGCACATGCCGCAGCTGCTGCCAGGTGAAAAGCGGGAATCCTGCATTGCGCATTTGCAGGCGCGCCCCCAGCGCTGTCAGTCCGCGCAGCAATCCCGCCGCCGTCGTGAGCAAAATCATCACTTCGACCATGGGGAATGCAAAAGTGTGTAGCTCGACTGGATACAAAAAGAAGGGCGCCCAGACGACCGTCAGTATCAGCCCGTTTTCCAGCCGCTGAAACAGCAAAACAAAGAGAACAAGCCCGAAGAGCAGCGAAAGCAGCAAGCTAGGCGAGAAGTAAAGCAAGCCACCGGTCGCCAGCGCCAGCAACAAATTGAACTCGTCGCGCAAGAACAGCGCAGGCTTGGGCATGCCCCAGGTTAATAGCATGGCGAGCATCATCGCCAGCGAAGTTAGGCCTGTCAGCAGCAGGTGCATAGTCGCGCTCAGACTGCCGGTAACCGCCGAAATGCGCGGCAGCCAATGTGCCCAGGGCGCTTTGGCCAGCGAGGTGAATAGCGCCGCCAGCGAGACCAGGCTTGTCAAAATGCCCAGCGCGATCTGCCGATTATATGGCTCTGCCAGGTTGCCGGAACTGACGGCGTAACCGGCGATAGCCCAGCGATCCCAGCCTTGATCGGCGACTGCGGTCAAGGTGTGCTCGCCCAGCGGAAGCTCGCGCGCCACCGGCGCCAGAGTCGTCTGTGGCTGCTGATTGTTGCTGCGCAGGAAGATGTAGGCATTGCCATCGGCATCGTGTTGGGCGGCATTGGCTGGCTCGCCATCGACCTGCGGATACAGGAATGCCACATAATTGTCTTCGTTGACCAGCATGGCGACATCCCTGCCAAAGAAGTCGAACGCCAGCTGGCTGTCGCTGGTAGTAAGCCAGCCGATGTCTGCGCCGCGTTCGCTGAATTGCCAGATGCCGCTATAGCGCGCGTAGGGATTGCGCGCGTGGTAAATCCCGTCTTGCGCATAGGGTTCCGCATTGACAGCTGGCAGCGCATTCAGCAGCGGAGTCGCCCTGCCATCGGGCTGCACGAGGGCGAATCCCCATTGGGCGCTGGTGAGGGGCGCGTCTGGCTGCCAATGCTGCAAGAACATCGCGCCCAGCCACGGCCATTCGCGTCCTGCCCGTTGGATAGCTTGCAGCGTGAAACTCGACCGTTCTTCCTGGCTGACTTGCTCCCAGATGGATTTGTCTCCCTGCCAGTCAGGCGGCAGCGTATTCCAGCCGAAATTGCTCGCCCACAAAGGTTTTCGCCCGTCTCCATTCGCCAGCATGACTTCGCGCAGGGCGATAAAACGCGAAAAATTCAGCAGGCTCTCGTCGACGCGACGATCCAAAGGCGAATGCTCAAATCCGTAGGGTTTGCCCGCAGCAATATCCATTAGGTCGCGCGCGCCGTGATCGTACATCGCCTGCAAATATCGGATGTCGCTGATATTCTGCCCGGCCGTTTCGGTGGTGGGCGCCAGAGCTGCTGCGACGATTGTTGCTGTCGGGTCGCTGCGCAGGATTGCGCCGCCAGCAGCGCCCAGCAGCGCAACATAGTCGGCTGGTCGCGGATCCAGCCCACCCCAGGCATCGCCCAGGTTGGGTTCATCCCAAATCTGAAAATAGTCGATTGTCCCGCCATAACGCGCGGCGAATTGGCTGGCGAAACGGGCAAACGCGTCTAGGTCGGCTGGCGGGGCCGTTTCGGTCAGCGCGACTGTGGGATGTTGCGGGCGCGCCCAGGCCGGCGTATTCATAAACACGGCCACCAATTCCAACTCGGGGATAGCCCGCATCTGCTCGACGAGCGCATCCCAGCCTGACCATTCGAATAGGCCTTGCCGCGGCTCAATCTCATCCCAGCGCGCAAATTGCCGCAGCCAGCGAAAGTTGGCCCCGCGCATGGTCTCTAGCTGGAGGCGCAGCTCGTCGGGCGAATATTGCAGCAGCTCGGCATTGATGCCGGCGCGAGGCCGACGGAAGGGCAAGTTATGGTCTTGCGTCGCATCGACATAACCGCGCAGTTCGAAGTCGCGCAGTTGCAATGTGCCCAGCGTGGCAGCCACACTGCCGCCAACCAGCACCAGACACAACAATATCGAGAGGAGCTGGCGCATCAGCCGTTCCACACTGGGTAGGTCGACGCGCCGTCAAAGGTAACTTGAGTCGCCGCGGCGCTTTCAATATCCACCAGCCAAAGGTCGCCTCGGTAGATGATTGCGATGTGGCGCGCATCGGGGCTCCAGGCAAATGGCGGCGCATTTGTCGCGAAGTCGCTGCGCTCTATGCCCGCTTCTCCTGCTGCTGGAAAGAGGCGCCGTTCATTGCTGCCATCACGATCGGCTATCATCAGGTCATACTGACTGCTCAAGCTGGTTTCGGGCTCGCGCGCTGCCAGCCAGGCGATATACCCTTCGCTGAATTCGCCATGCTTTAGGACTGGCGAGAATGCCGGCGCTGCCCACATGCCAGCCATCGACTGCACTGGCGCAGAGAAACTGCCATCCGCCGCAACAACTGTCACATCAAATACCGGGCTGGCTGTGGCTGGTTCATCGCCGGTGGGCGCGCCATGCAGCGTCGCCAGCAGCAGTCGGCTGTCGACTGACCAAGACAAAGTCGAACGCCAAGCCCAGTTGGCCCCGCTGTCAAAAGCCGCATAGTCCTGCAGCGTCGTCAAAGTTCCTTCGACCAGGTCAACCACGCCAAAACCATCCGCGCGCGCCCAGGCCAGATTTGCGCCATTGGGCGACCAAACAAAGCCTGTCCCCCATGCGCCAAAGGCTCCACCAGGCGACTCTGGCACGGTCTCGTCGATGCTCAGCGCGCGTCCGCTTTCCAGGTCGAGCCGCAGCAACCACAAGTTGTTGAGCGCGCGGAGATCCCTCGTGTCGGCATCGCGCAAGCCCGTGGAATAGGCCAAAACATCGCCCGCGTGCGGACGCCACTCGGCATACAGCACATCGGTAGGAGTCAAGCGCACGGGATCGGTCTGGTCCGCAGTCGGCAGCATCCACAACGTATTAAAAAAGTCGCTGTTCGCTTCGGTTTCCGCCGTAAACAGCAAACGCGAGCCTGTCTTGCTCTGGTCAAACACCAGCGAGTCCAGACGCAGCTTGGTCGTCAGGCGGCGTTTCGCGCTGGCATTGCCGACGATCGTCCAAGCTTCGCCATGATTGATATAACTCAGTCGCCCGGCGACCGGAACGGATGCAACGGCTTGCGCGACTCCATAATAGGTGATTTCGGATGTCGGCGCTTCTACAATGGCTGGCACACCCAGTAGCTGTCGGTCCACTTCGACATCGTCTTCCAGGATGACCCGATAGCAAGCTTCTTCAACGCCAGGCGCGCCCACTTGCCCAAGCTCTTCTTCGCCCAGACGCAGACTCTCTTTAGGCAGGCGCTGTCTCTCGAATCCAATTGAACGCCGCTCGCACTCCTGTCTGTCCGCTACACGGCGGATGGTGATGATCATGCCGTTTTCTAGCGGCGAAACCAGCGGATGGCTAAGACGATCGCGCTGTGCCAATTCGATGCCTTCTCGGCTTAGCAGTTGGTCGACCGTCAGCTCGTCCGTGTAGACGATAGTGCGTGTGCTGCCATCAACATGGATCGTCACTTCGATAGTCGGCTCATCCCGCCCCGCCCCGCAGGCAGCGAACAGTACAAGACACAAGAGCAGCAAGAGGAGCTTTGCGGCATTCAACAAGCGCATATCCAGCAGTCCAAGTCAACTGAGACAAGCAAGACATCAGCCTTCCGCCGCCGATTCTAGCACAGGCAGGCCAAGGACACAGCGCGACAACCACACAGCCGCAATCCCTGTACACGCTGCGCGTCATGATCGCCTCAAGCCGACCTGCCTATATCTCGCGCGAGAACGAAGATGCGTGGATGCAATCCGCTCAAGGCGATGGGAAGTTCGTCGACGATTCGCCACCCTGGTCCGCGAACGCAGCGCCGCAGCAACTTGATTTCATGGGTGAGGGCGATGAGTTTCGCCGAGGCACGCGCCAGACGAGCCGCTTCTCGCAAGATGGCGGGATACAGCCTTTCATTATCGGCGTGCGTGCCGATGAGCTTGCCAAAAGGCAAGTCGGCATAGAGCAAGTCCGCGCACTGGCGGGGCAGGGGAGCCGCGCGCGCATCCCCCAACAGGTGAATGATGTGTCGGCGCTTTGCCGCAGCCGCATTGCATGTTCCCGCAGCCAGCATAGTTGCATCCAAGTCAATCGCCAGCGAGCGATGGGTCGGCTGGGACAATGCGTGCTCGATCAGGATCGTTGTCGAGCCGCTGCACAGGTTGACGACTGTGGCATTGGGTGGCGCAGCAGCCAGGCGCGTCATAGCATAGGCGACGCTGGCATTCAGCGCGCCCGGCACATCGACTTCTCGATATCGGCGTTTGGACAAAGGGGCGGGCGTCGTGCGCAAAAGCGCCTCCCAGCCGCCGCTATTGCCTCTCAACAGCCGCATATACAGCTGCCCTTTGCCATCTTCAGCGTAAGGCAAGCCCAGCGCATCGCCCAGCTCGGCACGCAGTCGCAGCATGACCGGCGAATCCGACCCCGCCGCGCCGATACCAAAGCTGCTGGCTGGACCGCCAAAACCATCCGCCACAGCCCGCAGAATCTCGCAGAGGCGCGAGAAGTGCTGGTTGCCCAGAAATGCTCGCGGACGAGGAATATCGAAATGATGTACCGCGTACAGAGCAATCACCGAGCGGAGCCTGTTCAGTCGCGCAGGCGCAGCGCCATAAGCAAAGCGCAAGAAACCAGCCCGAGTGCGACGCATCCCGGTCAGCCTGCTGCCCAGCGTATTGCGCAATTCATGCATGGCAAGCTCTTCCAGGCCCGGCACAACTTCGGCTTCGTATTCGTGGATGGGTTTTGGCACAGACTTCTCGCGCATCATTCGCATGGCACAAGTACAGGTAGCGCATTGTAACGCAAGCGAGCCTGGTGTTTGCGCTAGAGCAGGGCGCGTAACTGGTGTACAATGCGCCCGAATCGCGATTAGCGCCCTTGGATACGCCCTGTGAAGTACGCTGCCCAATTCTTGCTCTTGTTCTTGTGTCTGCCGACGTTGGCGCAAGCGATACCCACGCCGACTGCTGCCGCCACGCCTTCGACAGCCCTGCCAACGCGACTCCCCTTCTTGCAAGGCGACTTGACTCTGCTGATAGGCAATGTGCAGCGTCCAAACGGGCTGGTTTATCACGAAGGCGATCTCTTCACCGTCTGCAACGGCGACTGGACCGTCTACAAAGTGGATGCGCAAACTGGCGACAGCATCAGTTTTGTTTTCGGTGTGCGCAACGGCAACAGCCTCATCGCCGAAAGCACCGAGACCGGCTTTGATCTGTTCGTTCCCGATCCCGAAAGCGGCGCGCTTTGGCAGCTCGACCAGCGGCGACTCGCCCCGGTCAAAATCGCGGAGCGCTTGACGGGCGCTTGGGGCATCACGCGGCTGGACGACAATGTTCTGCTCGTCAGCGATACGCGCGCCAACAGCATCTTCGCCATAGAAAGTGGCGGCGCAATAAGCAAGCTGGTTGAGGGGCTGCGCGCGCCCACAGGCATCGTTCGCCACGAAGACCGCGTGTATATCGCCAATGGCGGCAGCGCGCGGCGCGGCATAGAAGTCTTTGAGTTGGAAAGCGGCGAACTGAATCCATTGGTTTCGGGGGTGCAAAACACCAGCAATCTTGCGCTAGGGGCAGATGGATTTCTCTACTTCGCGTATGCGCTGGGGACGCGCGGCGTGGTCGGGCGGGTCGATCCGCTCCTGTGCCTGGATGGTGGCTGCAGCGGCGATGATATCGAGCCAGTGGTGTTCTCGGATGTAGCAGCGCCCTTGGCCATCACCCTGTCCGACGATCTGCGCTTGTTTCTGCACAGCCGCTTTCGCCCGGAGATTTACTGGGTGCAACTACCTGCCTAGCCGGCGCTATTCTCCGATGCTGACAGCATAACGTTGATAATTGTCGCGCAGGGCCTGGGGAAGGCTCAGTCGCAGTTCCCAGCCCGAAGCGCTCGTCCGTTCCGATTCGATATAGCCTTTGTCATACAAATCGGAATAGATCTGCCCGGCTTGGTAGGGAATGACAATATCCAGTTGGATGCGCTGCCGCGCGACGACATGGACGATCGTGTCGAGCAGGGCGTCCAGGCCAAGCCTGTCGCGCGCGGAGATTGGCACGATTGCTTCGTACTTGTCGATGAGCGGCAGTTGTGGCGGAGCGCCCGGCAGGCGGTCGATCTTGTTCAAGATCAACAGGCGCGGCATGTGGGCGGCGTCTATTTCTGCCAGTGTATCTTCGACCGCTTCAATATGCTGGACGGCGTTGGCATGGCTGATATCGACTACATGCAGCAGCAGATCGGCTTCGGTAACTTCTTCCAGCGTGGCGCGGAATGCGGCGATCAACGTAGTCGGCAGCTTCTGAATGAAACCGACCGTGTCACTAAGCAACGCCTCGCTGCCATCGGGCAATTGTACGCGGCGCGTGGTCGGGTCGAGCGTTGCGAAGAGCTGGTCGGCGACATAAATGTCCGAGTCGCTCAACGAATTGATCAACGTTGACTTGCCGGCGTTGGTATAGCCCACCAGCGCAGCCATGGGCAAGCCCGAGACTTGTCTGCGAGCGCGGTGCAGGCTGCGGTGGGCGCGCACTTGCTCCAGGTCGGCTTTCAATCTGGTTATTTTGCGCGTGATCTCGCGGCGATCAACTTCCAATTGAGTCTCGCCCGGACCGCGCAAGCCAACGCCGCCAGCTCCACCTCGTGCGGCGCCGCCACCGGCTTGTCGCGCCAGGTGCGTCCATTGCCGCGTGAGACGAGGCAAGCGGTATTCGTATTGTGCCAGTTCAACTTGCAGCGCGCCTTCGCTGGTGCGGGCATGCTGTGCGAAGATATCCAAGATCAGCGCCGAGCGATCTAGCAATCGCACCGATTCGCCCAGCAGCTTTTCGATCTCGCGTTGGTGCCGTGGCGAAAGTTCATCATCAAAGATCACCACATTGGCATCACAGACAAGCACTTTCTCGGCGATCTCTTCCAATTTGCCTGTGCCGATCATGGTCTTGGGGTTGATGCGGCGCAAGGTCTGTTGCGTTTGTCCCACCACAGTGATGCCCGCCGTCTCTGCGAGCAGCGCCAACTCCGCGAGAGAGTCTGCGACTGAAATCAAGGAATGACCCTGTCGTAGCGCAACGCCTACCAGGTAAGCGCGCTCGGCATTTGCATCGCGCCGAAATGCGTATTCTGTCATGCGATTTGTGGCTCTATGATATCGCCGTCCAGTGCGCTAATGGACTCCCGCATGGCTTCAATCGCGCGGTCGGCATAGGCGGTTCGGCGCTGCGCCTTGTTCTTGATGCGCGCCTCCAGCGGCGGCAATATGCCCAGATTGGCTTTCATAGGCTGGAAGCGTCTGGCATCTGTATGCGTGACATAATGGCAGAGCGCGCCCAACATCGTCTGTTGCGGCGGAATCCACGCATCCAAACCGCGCAACTGCCGCGACATGTTGATCGCGGCCACAAAGCCCGTTGCGATATTGCCCACATAGCCTTCAATGCCCGTCAACTGTCCTGCGAAGTATAGCAGAGCTTGCGCGCGGAACTGCATGGTGGCGCAGAGCAGGGCGGGCGCGTTTAAAAATGTGTTGCGGTGCATCTGCCCCATGCGGATGAACTCGGCGCTTTGCAAGCCCGGCAGCATGCGCAGGATCTCTCGCTGCTGCGCCCAGCGGATATTGGTTTGAAAGCCGACGATATTGTAGAGGCTGCCAGCCAGGTCATCTTGCCTCAGTTGCACAACCGCAAAGGGACGCCGACCCGTATGCGGATTGGTCAAGCCGACCGGGCGCATCGGACCGAATGCCAGTGTGTCTTCGCCGCGCTTTGCCAGCTCTTCGATGGGCACGCAGCCTTCAAAGAAATTGGGGTCTTCGCGTTCAAAGTCGCGCAGCTCGATGATTTCGGCAGTTTTTAAGGCGCGCACAAAGGCATAATATTCGTCGCGTTCCAGCGGACAGTTGATATAGTCCGCGCCATTTTCTTCGCCCCGTCCATAGCGATTGGCAGAGAAAGCGCGGTTCATATCGATGCTGCTGGCGCGCACAATGGGCGAAATGGCATCGTAGAAATACAAGTATTCCTCGCCAGTCAGCTTGCCGATCGCGTCTGCCAGCGCCGGCGATGTGAGCGGACCCGTGGCGACGATGCAAGGCTCGTCCAGCGGCAGTTCAGCAACTTCTTCTCGGCGGATTTCGATATTGGGGTGGTTGCTGAGAATCTGCGTTACCTGCTCGGCAAATCGTTCTCGGTCGACAGCCAGCGCGCCACCAGCCGGCACCGCAGTCGCCTCGGCGCAGCGCATCAGCAGCGATCCCAAAGCGCGCATTTCGCTTTGCAGCAAACCCGTCGCGCGGTCGGGCAGCTTCGATCCAAGCGAATTGCTGCAGACCAGCTCAGCCAGACTGCTACTGACATGCGCGCCAGTTGATCGGGCCGGGCGCATCTCGTAGAGCAGCACGCGATGTCCGCGCTCCGCCAACTGCCAGGCCGCCTCGCTGCCAGCCAAACCGCCGCCGATGACAATCACAAATTTTGACAAATCGCCTCCTCAGACCCTAGAGCTTGCGCAAGACAATAGACGCATTCTGCCCGCCCAAGCCAAAGCTGTTGGACATAATGGTGCGGATGCCAGGCACATCCCGCGCCGTGTTGGGCACATAGTCCAGGTCGCAGTTTGGATCGGGTCTTTCATAATTGATGGTCGGATGCAGCACCTCGCGACTTAGCGTCATCAGGCAAGCTGCCAATTCTTGCGAGCCGCAGCCAGCCATGGCATGCCCGATCATGCTCTTGGTGGAATTGACGGGGATATTGTAGGCCTGTTCGCCGAAGACTTGTTTGATCGCCGCTGTCTCAATGGCGTCGTTGGCTTGCGTGGAAGAGCCGTGCGCGTTGATGGTTTCGATCTCATCGCTGTTGACCCGGGCATCGTCCAGCGCCCACTGCATGGCTCGTTTTGCGCCGCCGCCGTGGGGGTCGGGCGCGGCAACATGATACGCATCCGACGACGCGGCATAACCCAGCACCTCAGCATACATTCTGGCATCGCGCTGCAGGGCGCTTTCGAAGCTCTCGACGATGAAGACCGCGCCGCCTTCGCCCAAGACGAAACCGGATCGGTCTGCCTCAAAGGGACGGCTGGCGGCAGTTGGGTCATCGTTATAGTCGCGCGTCAAGGCGCGAGTCGCGCTGAAGCCAGCCAAGATGTAGTCGATGATGACGGCATCCATCGCCCCCGCCAGCGCCAGATCGCACTTGCCCAGCTGGATGAGGTCGCAGGCTTCTCCCACCGCCTGTATGCCCGTTGCGCAAGCGACAGAAGGCGTAATCAGCGGACCGACCGCGCCGAACATCTTGCTCACATAATGCGCCGGCATATTGGGCAAGGCGTTGACGATGCTGGTGGGGTTGGCGCGCCGATGACCAGAGTCTCGCCAGGCGCGAATGCCCGCCTCACCCACTTCGTAACTGCCCAGCGTCGTGCCGATGATGGTGGCGACTCGCTCGCCGATATCGCGCATTTCGTCCCGCGACAAACCGGCGTCTTCGACAGCCTGCTGCGATGCCACCAGCGCGAATTGGGTGGCTCTGCCCATGCGCCGCGCTTCTTTGGGGCGGATGACAGACGACGAATCGAAATCCTTTACTTCGCCGCCGATGCGCACATCCAGGTGCTCGCTTTCAATATTCTGCAGCTTGCGGATGCCGCTTTCGCCTCGCTGCAAGGCATCCCAAAATGCCAGCTTGTACCCCAAAGGCGAAACGATGCCCATGCCCGTGATGACAACGCGCTTTTTTCCGCCCCGCCTTAGTTCCATTGTTTGCTCCGGCTCATTTGGCTTGCTGGGCGATGCCCGAACGGATCGCGCCGATGACATCCTCGCGAACGGCAGTGCGGGCTTGCTGGATGGCATTTTTTATGCCGATGGGCGAGTTCTGCCCGTGCCCAATGATGACAACCCCGTTGACGCCCAGCAGTGGCGCGCCGCCGACCTCGGATGTATCGACCTGACGGCGGATGCGCTTGAAAGCCGGTTGTGCCAGCGCGCCGCCTATGGTGGACAGCATATCATTGCGAAATTCCTGGCGGATCAGCGTCGCCACATAGTTCGCGGTCGCTTCGAACATCTTGAGCACAATGTTGCCGACAAAGCCATCCATCACGATCACATCAGCCACCGCGCCCATCAGCTCGACCGGCTCAACATTGCCGACGAAATTGAGATCGCTGTGGCGCAGCAATTCCACCGACTCGCGGATGAGCAGGTTGCCTTTGGTATCTTCCGCGCCATTGGAGAGGAGGGCGATGCGCGGCTGTGGACAATTGAGCACGCGCTGGGCATAGATACTGCCCATGATGGCGAATTGCGGCACCCATTCTGCCCGCACATCCGCATTCGCGCCGACATCCAGAAAGATCATTCGATGGTGATTGACGGGGAAAAGCGCCGAAAGCACCGGGCGTTTGACACCGGGGATGCGCCGCAAGGTCTTCAACGTGGCGATGGCGTGCACAGCGCCCGTGTTGCCCATGGTGACAAAAGCGTCAACCTCGCCGCGTTTGACCGCGTCCAGCGCAATATAGATTGAAGAGCTCGGGTTGGCTTTGAGCACATCGGTGGGCTTCTCGTCCATGGCGATAGCGTCAGGCGCATGCAAAATCTCTACTGCGCCGTCATTGACTTGATGATTCTGCAGCTCGCGTTTGATGCGCGACTCGTCACCGACCAGTACGATGGTATCGCCAAATTCATTCGCAGCCAGCACGCCGCCGGCAATGTCGTTGAGTGGGCGGCTGTCTGTCCCCATCGCGTCCAGCGCTATGCGCATTCGGTCCTTGCCTTCCAAAACGTGTCGCTAAACAGCCATAAGCTGCGCCTATCATAGGACAGGACTGCCGCTCGCTCAAGATTCAGTACGGAGGCGCTCTACCGCTGCACTTGACATCGTTGTCGCGCGGCGTATACTGTTTGACACGATTGCCCTGATGGCGGAACTGGCAGACGCGCACGGTTGAGGGCCGTGTCCTTAACGGGGTGGAGGTTCGAGTCCTCTTCAGGGCATTGAACAGCTCGCCAGGGTGGCGGGCTTTTTTGTTGCGCCAGTTTTCAAGCGCTTGTACACTGCCCCCGTGATGGTCTCAGCGTCTCCCATCAAAATGGGTTGTTGCAAAGGATTCTTATGAGCAATGCCAAATCGACTGCGCTGCAAAACGCGCATAAGCTCATTGAGCGCGGCGAGCTGGAAGCGGCTCAAGAAATTTTGGCGCCGTTCTTGGAGTCGGATGCCGATGACGCTGCCATTTGGTGGTTATATGCTCACGCCGTTCGCGACAGCAGCATCGGGCGGGCGGCATTGCAACGTGTGCTGGAGCTGGACCACCAATACCCTGGCGCGCGCGAGCTTATGCAAGACTTGAATCAAATTGAAGCGCCCCATCTGACCGCCGAACCTTTGACTACAGTGGATCCCACGTCCACCCAGAATGCAGATATCGACATTGATGATTGGGAAGACTTGCAATCCACTGTCGGCGCGCCGCAGTCCGACCGGTCGTCGCGAATCGGCACCACCGTTTTGGTAACAGCCTTGCTGCTGCTGATCGTGGGTGGCGTATTGATCGCAACTGGCGCTATCGACATCAACCAGCTGCTCTTGAACATATTGCCGTCTCCGCAGCCTGCTACAGTCGTTGAATCAGCGACTGTACAGCCCAGCGATAGCGATACGTTTAGCATTGGTACGGCTGTGCCGCAAGAAGAGATCTCGCCGGTCGCCACTGCGCAGGAACAAGTGGCCGCCAGCGCAGAGCCGACGCTGGCCGCGATAGAAGAACAGCAAGAAAACCAGCCAACTGAGCCGACTGTCGCCGCGGTGGCAGAGCAGCAAGCAGAAGCCCCGCGCGAGCCAACCTTTGCCGCCGAGGCGGAGGCGCCGATTGCCACAGCCACAGCCCAAGCTCCAGCAGAACTGTCGGACACGGACGTTGAATTCGGCGCGACTGCTACCAACGAGCCTGTGCAGACGGCTGGACCATCGCCGACACCAGCGCCCAGCCCGACATTTGTGCCGCTGCCCAGAGCCGAAAGCGACTTTGCCCAGCGGGTTGCGCAGCTGATTCGCGATTTCGAGCTAGAGCCGAGGCATTCTTTCCTGCGCGACTCAGACGCGGGCAACACCCTGGTCCTGCAATCTTGCGCTTTGCCGGGCACAGATTTCAACTCCAAGGTCGCGTCCATTATGCAGGCAGTCGTGACGCTGGCGAACGAGATTCCTGCCGAGTTGGATGCGGTGGCGGCTGGCTTGAAAAATTGCGATGATCCGGGTGCCACGCTGCGTATAATAGGCTCGGAGGCGCGCCTGATTCGCGACTTCGCCAGTGGCGCGATCGACGATCGGGATTTCCAGCGCGAGTGGAAGCAGCTGGGTTGAATCGCGCCTCGCTTCCCCGTATGATACTGGTTCTGCCCGACGCCGACCGTCAGCGAGCCAAGCATGAGCGCGCCTCGAAAACTCGTAACCCGCAATCGCAAAGCCCGGCGAGACTACGATGTGCGCGATCGTTACGATGCTGGCTTGGTGCTGATGGGCTCGGAAATCAAGTCAATCCGCAATGGCAGCATCAATATCGGCGATGGCTATGTGCAGGCGAAAGAGGGCGAACTGTGGCTGGTCAACATTCACATTGCACCCTACAAAGAAGCCCGCAGATTTGGACACAGCGACCCGCGCCGCCCCCGCAAGCTGCTGCTGCATCGGCGTGAAATCAACCGCATCATCAGCAATCTGCGCGAAGGTGGCATGACAGCGATCCCGCTGCAAGTGTATCTGGAGCGTGGACGCGCCAAGGTCGAGATCGGTGTGGCCCGCGGTAAAAAGCGCTATGACAAACGCGCCGACCTGGCAAAGCGCGATGCCAACCGGCAGATCGAACGCGCGCTGAAAGACCGCTAGCCGCCTGGCGCTTGAGAAAAGAGACCGATGTGGCTACAATCTGCGCTGGTCTCACACAAGAAAAATGCGGAAGACAACATGGCGCATGACCAGACGAGCAAGCCGCGTGTCCTTTCGGGCATTCAGCCTTCGGGCAACCTGACAATCGGCAATTACCTGGGCGCACTGAAGCAATGGGTGGCGGTGCAGCGGGAATACGACTGCTTTTATTGCGTGGTCGATCTGCATGCTATCACCACGCCGCAAGACCCGACCGAGCTGCGCCAAAAGACGCGTGAAAGCGCCGCCATATATATCGCCTCTGGGATCGACCCGGATGTCTCGACCATCTTCGTACAGTCGCAGATTCCTGCACATTCAGAACTGGCTTGGATGCTCACTTGCATGGCGCCGCTGGGCTGGTTGCAACGCATGACGCAGTTCAAGGACAAATCGGCGAAGCAGGCGCAAGAATCTATCGGCGCGGGGCTGCTCAATTATCCCAGTTTGATGGCGGCCGACATCCTGCTCTATCACGCCGAGCTCGTGCCGGTTGGCGATGACCAAAACCAGCATCTGGAATTCACGCGTGATCTGGCGCAGCGTTTTAACCATCATTATGGACAAACTTTCACTGTGCCCTCTGTCATGAATCCACAAGCCGGCGCGCGCGTAATGGGCTTGGACAATCCAACCGCCAAAATGTCCAAGAGCGAAGACTCGGACAACCACGCCATCTTCCTGCTTGACGAGCTGCCGCGGGCTCGCAAGAAGATCATGCGCGCAGTAACCGACTCGCGGCGCGAAATCGGCTTCAGTCGCGATCCCGAACGCGCCGGCGTCAACAACCTGCTGACGATCTACCAGGCGATCAGCGGCGATTCGCGCGAAGGCATCGAGGCGCATTTTGCTGGCAAGGGTTACGGCGATCTCAAGCGCGCTGTCGCCGATAGCGTCATCGAAACGTTGCAACCGCTGCAGGCGCGTTACAACCAGCTTATGAACGAAGCCGGCTACCTCGATGCGGTGCTGCGGCAAGGGCGCGAGAAAGCTGCTGCCATCGCCGAAGACACGCTCATGCTGGCGCAAGAACGGGTTGGATTTCTGGCGGCAACTTGACGGCGCTCGCAGCATCGTCTACAATGCCCATGTCGCCCCATTCGTCTAGCGGCCCAGGACGTGGCCCTCTCAAGGCCAAAACAGGGGTTCGAGTCCCCTATGGGGCAAAGCAGCCCTCAGTCGGATATTGGCTGGGGGTTTTTTCGTTTCACGGCGACTCCCTTGGTCCCACGAATAGTCGGGGGAAGCAACACGCGCGGTATGGTTCACATTTGGAATAGTGTGCAGCGCTGACTGCTACAGTGTACAATACGCCGCGGACGATTCAAGGAGGCGCGGGATGCTTACGCGAGAGCAAGTGTCGGAATTCAAAGAAAATGGCTACCTGGCGGTTGATCGACTGCTGGATTACGAATTGGATATTCAGCCGGTCATAGACGAATATCAGCAGCTCCTGGACGATCTTTGCGCCCAGTGGGTGGCGCAGGGGCGGCTGCCGCAGACCTACAGCCACTTGCCGTTCGAGCGCCGGCTGGTGGAGGTGTATCGCGCCGGCTGCCGTTATGAGCAAGCCATCGATATCGCGCTGCCCAATAGCGCCGTCCAGCCCGACACGCCGATTCACCTGGGTAGCGCTGTGTTTAACTTGTTGCGCAGTCCACGTCTGTTGGCGGCTGTCGAGTCCTTGATCGGCGGCGAGATCTACAGCAACCCGATCCAGCATGTGCGCATCAAACCGCCCGCCAGTGTCATCGCCAAAAAAGATGTCGACCGGGCGCTGGTGGGCAGGACGCACTGGCATCAAGACAGCGGCGTCGCCTTGCCAGATGCAGACGACACCGAGATGGTAACTTGCTGGGTCGCGGTGACCGAAGCCACGGTCAAGAATGGCTGCCTGCAAGTGCTGCCGAAGAGCCATCGCGAAGGCATGTCGCTGCATTGTACGACCGTCGACCAGGTGGGCATTCCTGACGCGCTGATCCCACAAGAAGCAGCCAAGCCTGTGCCGCTTAGCCCGGGTGGCGTGCTCTTCTTCCATCCCTTGTGCAAGCACGCTTCGCTGGACAACAGCAGCGATGCCTTCCGCTGGAGCTTCGACCTGCGCTACAACCCGATTGGCCAAGCAAGCGGGCGTCCGCATTTTCCCGGATTCGTGGCGCAAAGTCGGCTGAACCCAGAGGCGGAGCTGGACGATTTCGAAGAATGGGCGCGGCTGTGGCTGGATGCGCGCGATCGGCTGGCGCAGGTCGATGGCGTCAAGACACACCGTTGGGATAGCCAAGACCCGCTTTGCGCTTGATCGTCTGCGCCTGGGACAGCGCATTGTCATGCAGATGCGGATATAACTCGATAGAAATGGATGTATAAAGAGTTATAATTGATCTTGTCTTAGGAACGCCCAACGCCCGTGATTTTCTCTTTTGATGACCTTCCTGTGATCGCTTGCCATGTCTGAGGCCTATCGCATCCCGACGCAAACCATCCGCAGCGAACTCGTCATTCGCAAGTCGCGCTTTTTGACGACTGTTGCGCCCGCCGCCACCGTCCCAGGCGCCCGAGCGTTCATCGCTGGTCTGCGCGCGGAAATGCCCGAAGCCAGCCATCATGTCTACGGATTTATTGTGGGCTTCGGCAAAACCGTCACCGAAGGCATGAGCGACGATGGCGAGCCAACAGGAACGGCCGGGCCCCCTACCCTGGCGGTGCTGCGTGGTTCGGGCATTGGCGATATTGCGCTGGTGACAACGCGCTACTTCGGCGGCACGAAGCTGGGTACGGGCGGCCTGGTGCGCGCCTATACCGAGTCGGCGCAGTTGGCGCTGGAGCAGCTGGAAACCGAGCTGAAGGTCGAACGGCGCACCGTGGGCATTGAGCTTCCCTATTCGCTGTACAATATCGTCAAACGGATGATCGTGGCGCATCATGGCAGCGTGGAAGACGAGGTTTTTGACGGGCAAGTGCTGTTGGTCGCTCGCTTCGCGCTCGAGGATCTGCAGCGCTTCACTTCGGAACTGCGCGAGCGCAGTGCGGGACAGATCGCGCCGGTAGACCTCGCTTAGGCTTGCTGCGCCAGCTTCTGCGCCACCAGCCGCTGCACTTGGCTGATAGCGGCGTGCGAGGGCGAGATCGCTTCTGCCAACGCGATATATTGGCGCGCGTCGTCCATCTGGTTGCTGACGATTAACACCATCGCCATCTGCGTCAACATAGGCACATCGTTGGGATATGCCTCCAAGCCAGCGTTTAGCTTGTCGATGGCTGCGTCGCGCTGCCCACCTGCCCAGTTCAATTGTGCCAAGGCTAATGCCAATTGCGGGTCGCCACCGACCGCTGCTTTCGCTTCGTTCAAGACTTCTAAGGCCGTTTCCTGGTCTTTCCAACTGAGATAACAACGAGACAGCGCCAATCGCAAATCAACCAGCAGCGGCGCGATTTCGCAGGCGCTCTCCAGCAGCTCGATATCTCGCTCGGCGACAGCTTTCCCTGCGCTCAACGTCAGACGGATTTCGCCAAGTGATTCTTCAAAGCCCGGCAAGGTCATCTGCAATTCGATCCGCTGCAGCTCCAGTTCCAGCGGGTCGCCATCATGGATATGCTCGCGGCATTGATCGATCCAGCCGGCGGCACGATCATAATCTCCCGCTTCGAAAGCCAAAGCAGCCAGACAGACAATGGCATTGGCATTGGCGCTGGCGTGGCGCTGCAAGATATCATGCGCTGGCGAAAAATCATCCAGGTCGAGCAGCCGATCGCAGGCTTCGCCCAGAAAATCCCCGTCCAGGTCGCTTTCGACCATACGTTCAAAATAAATCCACAGCTCATCATCTTCGGCATCAATCATATAACTGAGCGCCAGTTGCAGCGCGCCGAGATTGCGCGGGTTTTGTGCATGGTGCAGCTTCAGCGCATTGGCGATTTCTTGCGATATGTGCGCGTCTTCTGCCACTTCATCGGGGTCGATCAGCAGCACATCATCGATTGGCCAGCTTTGGGCTTCCGCCGTCATCAACAACTGCGCATATTGCAGGTGCAAGGCGGGATGTTGAATGCCCGACTCCAATGCGCTTTGCAGCACATCCACCGCCTCGGCGAACTTGCCGGCGTCCAAGTGTATCTCCGCCAAGCTGTGCCACATGCTCGCATCGGCATCATCGTGCAAGTGTTTTTGCAGCGCATGGGCAGCCAGATCCTGGTAACCAAGCTCTGCCAGACCCAGCGCAATTGCCGATACAGCGGCTGGTTTGTTCAATATCTCTGGTTCACGCAATTGTGGAATGAGCGCCTCACCGATGTCTTCCAGCCCGGCTTGCATGACTTGTTTCGCCATCATGCCCAGGCACCAGTCGCTGAATTCGCTCTTGTGGCGCTGGCTGTGGGCAGCCACTTCCATGAATTGCGCTGCGATATCCGCCTCGCTCCACTCCGCGCCCCAATGCAGCAGATACACATCCAGATTCCAGTCGAAGACCAATGGCAGCAACCCGTACAGGTCAGCTTCTTCTGCGACTGGCGCGTACCTGATGAGGGCGGGCGCTCTGGCGCTGCTGTCCAGTTCTGCTATCAGGTTGGCTGCCACAGTTGGCAATCCGCTAATGGCATCGGCGAAGGAGTCAAAGTCGTAGCGGTAATCTGTAGCTTCTTCGCCACTGAGCAAGCTCAAATCGGCGCTCAAAGTGAGGCTGACTCGCTCGGCGACATCCAGCCTTCCCCACAGCTGTACATTGTCTGCCAAGCCCGCCAGCTCCCAGTCATCGGGCGTGAACTGATAGTCAGCGGCAGTGATCTCGCTGCTGTCGCTGTTTTCGTCGATTCGGGCAAAGCAGCGGTAGATGCGCGCATCGGGATACTGCTCCAGCAGATAAGCCAGGCAGGCTGCCAGCCCCATGGCGACTTCCGGCATATCGGCGCAACGGATGGGATACAAGCCGATCCGCAAGCGATCGTCACTCTGGATGGATTGCGCCAAACCGGCTGCGCTGCCAAAGATAGACGAAGGCGCGCCAACTTCCTGCTGCCGCTTGCCCAGCAGCTTCATCTTTTCCGCCGCTATGTTCATAACCTCTCCAATCAAAACACCCTGCCGAGAAGACAGGGTGCATTGCAAACGTTTGCCTGGCGAATGAAATCAGCGTCTCTTAGCCGACTATGCCCAGCCCGCCGACATTTCCGCGCATGACTACGTAGTCGCCATGCAGCCAGCCTGTTCCGAAGCTGCCTTTTGTCTGATACCAGACGCCATCGCCTGATTTTCCAGTGAGCTCCAACACGGTCCCGCCATTCACAATCGTCACACTGCCGTGGCTTGTGCCAGGGCCCGAGCGGATGTGCAGGCGCGCTGTGTTGACGATCGCCCGTGGCGTCGCGCCATTCAAATGGGACGATGCGCTGGGCAGGCGTGAAAAGTCGCCGCGAGCCGCTGTATAGAAGGTGTTCAACCAGCCTGGCCCGTTATTGGTCTCGATTTCATACCAGTTGCCGTTGCCCGCGCCACCGGTGACCAGCAGCCGCGAACCGCCCGGCACGGTGAGAATGATGTCATGTCCCACGCCCGGACCCGAACGAATATTGAGATACGCGGTATTGACTACCACATGCGCCGCGCCACCCAGGATCGCGCTGTCGCTGGCCGAGTAAATATGCAGCGATATGCCCGTCTGGGGAACATTGTCGTAGTTGCCGCGCGTAACGGTGTAAACATGCCGAAGCCAACCAGCGCCAGCCGCTGTTTCGACCTTGTACCAATGTCCGCCGATGGAAATTTCCAAAACAGGCAGCGCCGTGCCGCCAGGCACAACCGCCACAATCGGGTAGTCGACGCCAGGACCTTCGCGCACATTCAGATACGAAGTATTCACAACCACATGGGCTGTGCCAGGTGCAACATCGCCAGTGGCGGTTGTCAATCCACTGGGACCGCTGGAACCGCCCGCCCAGGGAATACCAGAGAAGTCGCCACGTCTGATGGTGTAACTGCTGTTGACATAGCCGTTGCCAGCATCCGATTCGACCTCGTACCAGGTCAAATTGCGGTCACGCGCGATTACCGGCAGAATCGTTCCGCCCGGTACTACAGTGATAATTCCGTGCCCTGCGCCGGGACCGGATCGCACATTGAGAAACGATGTGTTGACGATGAGATGCGCAGGCGCCTGCGCAATTGCCGCCTGCCCGACCAGCGCAGCCATCAACAGCAATAAACTAAACAAAGCAAGCCGATGGCTCTTTTTTCCTTTACGCATATGTCCCCCGAATTCACTACCTGACCGCAAAACCTACCAGAACATCAATGTATAGTATAGGCGGCTCTGGGAAAGTGGGCAAATGCCGAGACCAGCAAACGCGGCGCAGCCCAATTTGACAGGCGAGCGCGGCTATGCTACGATATGAGCAATGTGCAAGAGGCGAAGGGATCAGAGATGGTAATGGCAGCACAGCAAGTTGAAATCCTGACGGAAACACCTGCTCTGTCTGTGACACCGGCAGCGGTGTCTATCATCAAGAGCCTGCTGGATCAGCGCAATATCCCGCAGCACGCTCTGCGCGTTTTTGTAACGGGAGGCGGCTGTTCGGGCTTGCAGTACGGCATGGCTTTTCAAGAATCGCCGGAAATGGGAGATACCGTCGTCAATGGCGGTGGCGTGCGCCTGCTCATCGACCCAACCAGCATGATGTATCTGCGCGGCGCAACCATCGACTATGTCGATAGCCTGATCGGCGGTGGCTTCCGCATCGACAACCCCAATGCGGCATCCAGTTGCGGCTGCGGGCATTCATTCAAATCGGACGATCAGGCCGCGGGCGAAGCAGCTGGCTGCGGTACTTGCGGAAGCTACTAAGCCCGCAAGAGACTGATCAGCAGTCCCAAAATGCCCAAGCCGCCCAAGGCCAATATTGGCAAAATTGGCGGCACTTCGGGCGCGCGAGAATCGTCGATGGCGGCGATGCGCAATTGATCCCCAATGGGCGATTGTGTGGTGGCCGGCGGCGTAAAGGTGGGCAGAGGCGTGGACGCCAGCACGGCTTCGGCTTGTGCGCTTTCGTCCGGCGCGGTCGCTAATTCTATTGTGCGTTCGTCAACTTGTTCTGCGTCGCTGGCATTGCCAGACGCGGAATCGTCGAGCGCTTCAATCACTTTGATCTGCGACAAATCCCCTTCCAGTTCGACCAGATCGCCATAAACCCAGGCCCTGCCGCTCGGCGACAGGTCAAATTGGAATTCGTACCAGCGGTAATAGTTGCGCAGCACAAGATACGCTGTGCCGTTGACGATCTTCCCAAGCAGCGCACTTTCTACATCAGGCAGCGCGCGCACATTGACCTCGCCAGCCGATGACAGGGCTTGCAAGCGGACTGCGGGCAAATCAGTCTCGATTGGCGGGACAGTCGCCGATTCCTCATTGGCTTGCACAATATCCGGTGTGGCGCGCACCAGGACGGCCGGCACCGGTGTCGCGCTCGCTCGCTGTGCTAGCGCGATGCCCGGCCATGCAGACAGAACGATTGCGTATAGAGCAATCCAGGTCAATGCGCTAGGGTTTAATCCCTTGCTTACCATGAGATTGCGTTGATGTTGTTGTACCGCCCCTGCTCTGCCACCACATTGCGGTTGTCTGCCTGATTCACCAGAAAGCCCTGATAGAGCTGGCTGCCCAAACCAATCACCTGCCAGCCGCTCATAACAAATGGCGCGACTGTGTTGCCAGCTGGGCAGCGCGTGCAGTCGGCCGGCAGCCATTCGCCATTGTAGCGCCGCGCTATATGCAGATGGGTAGCATTTGAATAGCCGCCGATGCAGGCTGGATAGCCCAGCAAATTGCCCGTCTCGACTGCTTGCCCGACCTGCAGCGCATTGTGATGGTCGATATGCAGATACAAAATCGTCCAGCCGCTGCCTTCGTTGCCATCGCCATCCAGGTCGAGCACAACCAAGCCTTCGGCCAAGCGCGCTATCACGCCGTCCGCCACTGCTGTTGCCGCGAATGACGACTCATAACAGCCACGAGCAGCCACAGATTCATCTGGAGGCGCGAAGTCGATTGCCGACCAGGCGCTTCCGTTGCCCCAGCCACCATGAAAACCCCCAGTGAAGCGCCATGTCTCGCCTCGTGGGAAAGGCAGCGTCAATGCCGGTTGTTGAAGGTCCTCCGGCACAGTGACATGGGCATCGGTGAAGGGATCGCCAAAAAGCGCGCGATAGGTCTCTGCCAAGCCCGCCTCTCCCACCGCGTCCCGCCATTCCGCCGGGGACAACAATTGAGAAAGCACATACTGCACAGCGACTGTGGCGGCATTCAGCGATGGTTCAAAGTGCAGGTCACTTTCATCGACGAACTTCAATTGCGTAGCATCACGATATTTCCAATCGTAATACCCTTGATTGAGTTGGTCGGCCAGCCAGCTAAGCTGACTATACAGGCCGGCGCGGTTGATGCCGTATGCCTGCCGCAGCAAAGGATATATCTGCGCATCATTGTCTGCATCCTTCCGCGACAGCAATCGGGCAAAATGCTCCAAGAAGGCCAGCAGAACGCGCGCATCGACGCTGTATTCTTGCGATACGCGGTCGGCGATCTGCGCTGCGCTGAACTGGCTAGAGTCCAGCGTGACAGTTAGTTCGCGCAAAATGCCGGGTTGCCTGGCAACAAAGTCGGCGACATCAAATCCCGCGCTGTTCACCGAACGCACCAGCCGCGAATCGGCCAAGATGCGGATGGCCTCGGTGTAGTCGACAGCGACTTGTGGCAAGACCAGCACTTCGCCAACATTCAACAAGTCGGGATTAGGAAGGTTGTTGGCAGCCAGCAGTTCGCCAACTGAAATATTGTAGCGTAGCGCAATGCGCGTAATTGTTTCGCCAGCCACCACCGTGTGCGTGACGATTCGCGTTTCAACAGGCTCGGGACTGGCTGCCAGCCCCGCCTGGACAATCGGAACTGTGGTCGCGGTTGGCAAGATGGCTGCCGCTTGTGGTGTGGCGATCGCGCTGGAACCCGCCAAGTCGTCAGCCCCGACATCTCCTGCCGGTCTGGCGGCGGCGCAGCTGGATAGCAGGATGCCAAAAGACAAAACAGACAACACTAGGGCGGCTGCGCAACGCAGGGTATACTTGCGGTAACGGATTCGTGACATCAGGAGGGCAGCATGGCAGAAGCGCAGGCAGTACGAGCGACATTCGCGGGCATGGTCGAGCGATTCGTTCCTGACAAAGCGCCAGACTTAACTGCCACCATTTCCTTCAATCTCAGCGGAGACAATGGCGGCCTGTTTTGGATCAAAGTTGCTGATGGCGCTGCTGTAACGGGCGAGGGCAGCGTGTCCAGCGCGGATATGACCGTGCATGCCAGCGCCGATGACTGGTTCGCTGTGGCCATTGGCGAACTAAACCCCATGCAAGCTTTCATGACCGGCAAGCTCAAGATCCAAGGCGATATGGGCTTGGCGATGAAGATGCAGACCATCTTTGCTGGCTGACCCACATTGCCCACACCTTCATCAACTGTCATAGACGCCAACGGGCGCGCTCATTCCAAAACTGAACGCAGCCACATCCAGCGCTTCGTCGATAGCATCCGCCAGGCTATCATCGACCGCTGACTCGGCCAGCTCGCTAAGCATGTCAAGGGCGCGACGACCGCCTATCTCACCCAGCGCAGCGATCGCAGCCAGTTGAATCTCTCCATCATCGCTCTGCGCCAGCTCGCGGATGCGCGGCACCGCCTGCTTTAGCTGCAATTGCCCGCAAGCCGCGATCGCCTCATAAACACAGGCGTCGTCGCCGCTAGCCAATTCTTCCAGCAGCACATCGCCCCAGACGCTGTTGCAAGTCCGTCCCATAGCGAAGACTGCGCCGATTTTCAATTCTTGGCTGCCATGCTCATAGGCCGCGCGGATCAAGCCGGGCACATTGGGATGGCTGGAATTGGCCAATGCCTCCAACGCCCGCCGCCGCACAGTAACAGGCTGTTGTGAATCGCTGTGCAAGCGCAAGGCGATTTGCTGCGCTGCTTCCGCCATATCTGCCGCGATGCCACCATATTCGCCCAGCAGCAAGAAACGTCCTAAGCCAGTCAGCGCGCTGGCACGCACATCGGCATCTTGATCGCTGGCTAGGCGCATAAAGTGCTGCATCGTCTCGGGCGATTCATCAAACCACAGCAAGTCAATGCCTGCTGCGCGCACCAGGCTGCTGCTATCCGCCAGCGCAATTTCGGCAATCTCGCGGAAGTTGAGCTCAAAGAGCGCTTCGCTGGCGTCGTTGAGGGCGCGCAAGACTTGCGTCTTGAAACCGGCGGGCAGTCGCGACCAGTTGTCCGCGATGGCAGCATGCTCGGCTGGGGACAAATCGCTCAAGCCATAGATAATTGCAGACGAAACAACAGATTGTCGGTTGGCAGCCCCGGAATGCAGCGCTTCTACAACCTCGTCCAGCGAAGGCTTTTGCTTCTCCAGCGCCGCGATCTCTTGATTGAAGGCCTTCATCACGAATGCTCGCTCGTTCAACCGATGCTGGGCGGGTTGATCAGGTCATAGATCATGATAACAACGCCCAGCAAGAGCAGCAGTGATATGCCGATCGCGTGAACGCGCCCTTCGATCTTCGGGTCGACCGGTTTGCCGCGCAGCATCTCGATCAGTACAAAGACGATGCGTCCGCCGTCCAGCGCGGGAATGGGCAGCAAGTTGCTGATGCCCAGAAAGATGCTGATCAGAGCGATGAAGTTGAGCATGATGGTGGGGCCTTCGTTCAAGCTGCGCTGCAAGAATTCGCCGCCGATGATGCTGATGCCGATGATGCTGATTGGGCGCGCGTCGCGGCCCGTCAGCGAGCCATCCAACAGCTGACCCGGTATAGACGCGATCAATCGGAAGGTCTCGGCAGTGGTGCGCAAGCTGTGCGCGATGGCATCGGGCACAGTCTGTGGGACGAGTTCTTTTTTGTAGCCAGCGTTGGCAAAGCGCGTGTCATCGCCCAAGCCAAACTGCGAACGGATCAAAATGCCCAGCCTGCCCTGCCCCTCGGGCGCTTCGATTCGCGGGATGAGGCTGACATTCAGTTCTTCAGTCGATCTGTCAGCGTGTTCGCGCAGGATCGTGAGCTGCAGCAGCCTGCCAGCATAGTCTTTCGCCGCTTCTGACAACAGGCTGGCTGGATCGCCGGAGGCTGGTATGCTGCTGCCAGCGATCTTCGTCACCAAATCACCGGGCAGAAGTCCTGCTTTTGCCGCTGGCGAATCTTCGACCACGCCCAGGATCTGCACATAGCCGGCCCGTTCGGAAAAATCGGGCTTTGTGCGAATCGCATAGCTTTCGCCATCTGCCGCGCGGATCAACGAAAAGTCGATTTGTCCACCCTGGTAAGCCGCCAGCAAATCATGAAATGCCGCAAAGTCGGCAAAGCGCTGGCCGTTGACGCGTTCAATGGCATCGCCGACCTGCACAGGACTGTTTGCAAAAATAGAATTCGGCGGAATGGCGACGACTTGACTCAGACCGCCCACAGGCAGCGACAAGCCGATCAGCGCGACAAGAAAAAAGAGCAGCATGGCTGTCAGGAAGTTGGCAAATGCGCCAGCCGCCATGAAGAAAATGCGCGCCAATGGCGGCGCCTCGCTCACCGACACCATGGCCTGCTCTTCGACGCCGCGCATCCGCAGCATCTCGCGCTCACTAACGATGCGCACGGGCCCCGATCGCCGATGCTCAATGACGACGCGGTCGCGCTTGACCTTGTCTTCGCTGGCTGGTCCGATCATGTCTTCGCCCAGCGGCCGTACGAATCCGCCCAGCGGTATCAGATTCAACGTGAATTCTGTTTCGCGCCAGGTAAAGAGGCGGCGCACGCGCGGTGGAAAGCCAATGCCGAATTCCAGCACATTGATGCCCACCAGCCGAGCAGCCAAGAAGTGCCCCAGCTCGTGAATGATGATGGCGGGGATAAGCACCAGCGCGAAGGCCACGATGGCAAGCAAGATATCATTTGCGGCGGCAGGGTTCACCATCGGCGCATCCTCTGGTTGATCGTCTCATTGCGCTCATTATACGCGCGGCAGGTTATTTTGTGCAAGCAGCCCTGCCTCGTACTACTGGTGGCAGCAGCACTGCGCCGCCGCCAACACCCGAGCGCAGAATGTCGATATCCGGCGACAAATCGGACAGCCGATCCGCCACCGTCTGGGCGTCATCCGCCGCGCAGATGCAATGCACATTGGGTCCTGCATCCAGCGTATAACAGACGCGCAGTCCTTCATCTTCCCGCCAACCGCGCACCGCTTCCATCACCGCCAGCGTAAGCGGCTGCCAATAAAAGAGTGGTGGCCGGCTGGTCATCATCACGGCGTGCATCAAGTTGCTGTCGGCTTCCACGACTTGCGCCAAAAGCTCAAAGTCGCGCTGGGCGATCGACTGTTTGACTTCCTTCAGTCTTGCCGCTGCTGTCTCGACGCGCGCCGACTGAAAGATGCTGCTGCTGGCGCTGGCATGCCCGGCTGTCGAGCCGACTCGTTTGTGCTGGTGGCTGACGATGGCAATGACATCGACCAAATGCCAATGGTCGGCAGGGGCGATAGTCTCTGCGGTTGAGTCTTCGTGCGTATTTGCAAAGCGCCACTCGACGAAGCCGCCAGGAATGGAACGAGCTGCCGAACCTGATCCCAGCCGCGCCAGCGCACTTAGTTCGCGCTCAGAAAGCTGCTGATGCAGAGCTGCCACAGCCGCCATAGTCAGCGCCGCGAATGCCGATGCCGACGAGGCGATGCCCGCGCCCATGGGGAAGTTGTTGCGGGAATCGACCTGCGCCCGCAACGTTGTTCCCAGCCGCCGCCGCAGCATATCCAGATGCGCTTGCACCCGCCGCAGCGCAGCCACGGTGGGGGCTTCGCCGTTGATCGTCAAGCTGTCAACTGCCATATCCGCCAACCAGCGCACAGTCGTTGTGGTATGAAGCGCCGACAGGTTCATGCTGAGCGAGCTGTTGGCTGGCAGCCGCAGCAGATGGTCGCGATTGCCCCAATACTTGATGAACGCTATGTTGGAATAAGCGCGCGCGCTTGCTATATTGTATGTATCTGCCATGTGCATCGGCTCTTGCTTTGCTGTCAGGCGAGGCAGACCAACTGATGCTCAACATTATCGCTCCGCTGCGACCTTTGTCCAGCGCAGAGAATGCAGGATTGGTTGTTCCCATGTTGATCGGCTTGCTGCGAACCATGCGCCCACGGCAATGGACGAAGAACCTCCTCTTTGTCTTCCCGCCGCTGGTCTTCGATTCACAGCTATTTGATCCCGATGCGCTGGCGCGCGTCGTGCTCTGCAGCTGCCTGCTGATTGTGATTTCGGGGAGCGTCTACATCATTAACGACCTGGCAGACCTGGAAGCCGATCGCGCTCATCCGCGAAAGAAGTCGCGCCCTCTGGCGGCCGGCGATGTTTCGGCGCCAGTCGCCTGGATAGCCGCTATCATTTTGCCCACCCTGGCGCTGGCGGCGTCGAACAGCGTTCATCAAAATCTGTTTTGGGTTCTGCTCGTCTATTTTGTGTTGCAGGTCGCCTATTCTTTCGTACTAAAGCACATTGTGCTGCTAGACATTCTGATCGTGGCGGCGGGTTTTGTGCTGCGTGTGCTGGCGGGCGGCGTGGTCATTGATGTCCAGCTTTCGCCTTGGCTTTATACATCGGCGGGCTTGCTGGCGCTTTTTCTGGTCATCGGCAAGCGGCGGCAAGAATTCTCTGCGCTCGGCGCAAATGCCTCGTATGCCCGACCAGTTTATACGCATTACAACCTGGCGCTGCTGGATGACATGCTGCGCATCGTGACCGCATCAACGATGATCACGTATATCCTGTACACTGTCGAAGCGCGAACGATGGTGCGCTATGGCGAAAACCTGGGATTGTTGACCGTGCCCATTGTGATCTACGGCTTGTTCCGTTATCTGTATCTGATCCATGTCCAGAACGAAGGCAGCGCGCCGGACGAAGTTTTGCTGACCGACCGACCGCTGCAAGCGACTATTGCGGTGGCGGCGCTTGCTTATTTTGTCATCATCTATTTGCTCTGAGTGACCATGAACGGCAGCGTCAGCGCGCCCGGCAAAGCCATCCTGCTTGGCGAACATGCCGTTGTCTATGGCAAGCCGGCTATTGCCATTCCGCTGCCACAAGTGCGCGCAGTTGCCGACTTCCGCCTCAATGAGACGGCGCTCACCATCGTTGCGGCTGATTTGCAGCGCCCGCCTTGGCAATGGGACGACAGCGCAACAGTCTCTTCCGACCCGCTGGCAAGCATGGCCGCGCTCACACTGCAGCATCTGGGCATCTGTGCCCCAAAAGGCGAAATCACGATTCGCTCCGCTATTCCCATCGCCAGCGGCCTGGGCAGTGGCGCTGCCGTCTCCGCCGCCCTGGGACGCGCCATCGCCGCGCTTTGTCGTGCTACGCTATCCAACGCAGCGTTGAATGCGCTGGTCTTCGAAGTGGAAAAGCTGCATCACGGCAGTCCAAGCGGCATCGACAATACGACTATCGTCTTTGAGCAACCGGTGTACTTTCAACGCGGACAGCCGAACCATAGAATCAGTCCGACCCGCAGGCTGGATTTTCTGCTGGCAGACAGCGGCGTGCCCGCTCTGACTCGCGAATCTGTCGCTGCCGTTCGTCAGTCAGTGCGCGAAGAGCCAGCCCGTACGAACTGCCTGCTCGACCAAATCGCCTCTGTCGCAGTCGCAGCCCTGGCCAGCCTAGAAGCAGGCGATCGAATGCGATTGGGCGAGTTGATGACCGCAAATCATGGTCATTTGCGCGAATTGGGACTGTCGACTCTTGAGCTGGATACACTGGTGAAGGCGGCAATGCAAGCGGGCGCACTGGGCGCGAAGCTGTCGGGCGGCGGTCGTGGCGGCAATATCATTGCGCTGGTCGAACCAGCTGAGGCATCGGCGGTCAAGAGAGCGTTGCAATTGGCCGGCGCGAAACGCGTACTTGCTGCGAGCGTAGGTGGAGGCTGAGGACCAGATGACCCTATTGATCAAGCTCGGCGGTTCGCTGGTTACAGACAAGCTCGTCGCGAAGTCCTTCCGCCGCGATGTTGTCCGCCAGATTGCTGCCCAGCTGGCGACACTAGTCACGAATGCCGCTGGGCAGCGTGTGGTGCTGGGGCACGGCAGCGGATCTTTTGGGCATGTGGCAGCGCGGAAATACCCGACTGTGCAGGGCATCGCCAGCGCAAAAGAGCGGCTGGGCATGGCACGGGTGGGAGCGGTCGCAGCAGAACTAAGCAGCTTGATTCTGGACGAGTTGCTGGCAGCCGAGTTGCCGGCGCTGCGCTTCCCACCCTCGGCGCTGTTACTGACGCGCGATCGGCGCATCGATTCGCTGGAAACGCGTCCCTTGCAGTTGGCGCTGCGACAAGGCAGCTTGCCGCTGGTTCATGGCGATATCGCCCTGGACAGCAAGATCGGCGGCACGATCGTTTCCACCGAAACCGTCTTTGCCGCGCTGGTACAGCCGCTGGGCGTATCAGAAATCATCTTGCTGGGTGAAGTGGACGGCGTGCTGGATGATAGAGGCATGGTCATCCCACGCATCACACCAGCGACGTTTCCCGCTCTGAAGCCATTGCTGGGCGGCGCAAGCGGCATTGATGTCACTGGCGGCATGCTGCACAAGGTCCAGGCGATGGTGGAACTGGTTGCGCAGCAGCCAAAGCTGACTGTCACGATCGCCGATGGCAGGCGCGAGGGCGTATTGCTCGACTTGCTGCTGCGTCGGCGCGCGATTGGCACGCGCATCACAGCGCTTTCCTAGCTCAATTCAGCTGCATCGCGACATTATGCAGCAAGGGATACAAGCCGTAGGCATCAAAGCGCAAATTCTTCACATTGGCGTGCGTGACGGTCAAACGCAACGGCTCGCGCAGGGGCAGGATAAGCGTCTCGTTCATCAGCAGCGCCTGCAATTCGTAATAGCGCTCTCGGCGCAGTTGTGCGTCGCTTTCTCGCTCGGCTTGCGCAAGCAGTTGGCTGAGGCGAGGCTGCGGCGCGCGCGAGGCTGCATAGGGCGAAGCGTTCGCGAAAATCTGCCCCAAAACCACCGGATCAATGCCAGCCGCATCGATGGGCAGCAAGTCGTATTCGCCAGACAGGACCAGCTCGGTCAGCCGCGATTTGCCTGGCACCGGCTCCAGGCGCAGATCGATCCCGGCCGAGCGCCACGACTTGCGCAGGGATTCCGCAATCTGTGGCAGCTGATCCCCGGGTGGCACGACCATTCGCAACGTCAGCGGGCTGCCAGCGCGCTCGACAATGCTATCGTCATCGCTGTCGGCGAAGCCAGCGGCGGCAATCAATTCTTTTGCGGCGGCGAGATCGTAAGCGAATCTGGCAACATAGCCCGTGTGAGAATAGCCCGTGCTCGCGCTGAGTGGCGCCCAGGCAATTGGAGAATAATTGAACGTGATCTGGTCGCTGATAGCTGCGCGGTCGGTCGCCAGCAGCAAAGCGCGCCGCAAGTTCATGTCATCCAGGGGCGGACGCGCTGTGTTGATGAGCAGAGACGATACCAAGCCCGGGATCTGTACCGGCAATACCTGCACGCGGCTGTTGCCAGCGATATTCTGCGCATCGGCTGGCGAAATGTCGTCGAGGATATCCAGCGAATCGCCCAACTGCGCCAGCACATCGCCTGTCTGCCTGCTATCAAGCGCGATTTGCACACGTTGGATCTCGTCTCCGACCAGCGGCGAATAAATGGACAGATTGACGTGATAATCGGCAAAGCGCCGCAGTGATACTGTCTCGCCAGGCGTGTAGCTTTCCAACACGAAAGGACCCGTACCCACCTGATGAAATTGGTAGCGCAACCTGCCAAACTCATCCAGCGCGCGTGGACTGGCGATCCCCAGCCAGGGTTGTGACAATCCATCCAGCAAAGCCGGGTAGGCAATGGTGAGATGCAGCCGCAACGTGTATTCATCGACTATTTCGTATTGGCTCAATGGACCCAGCAGGTCTCTGGCGCGAGACGACGGCTGCTGGGGATCGTAAATTCGCTCGATATTTCGCGCCACAGCCGCCGCATTGAAGGGTGTGCTGTCATGAAAACGCACATCCCGCCGCAGGAAGAATGTGTAGACCAGGCCATCGCTCGAAATGTCCCAAGCGCTTGCCAAGCCCGGCAGAAATTCATGGCTTGTGCTGTCACGGTAGACCAACGTGTCATAAATCTGTCGGAAGATCGCGCCGGCTTCGGGCAAGGCGGCGATGTGCGGATCCAGCACAGAAAAGTCGGCAGACAAACCATAGCGCAGGCAGCGCGGGTCCGCTTCGCAAGCAATCTCTGTCCTCCGCGCGCCGCAGCCAACAACGATGAGGAATACCAGCAGCCACGCGAATGGTCGATACGCTCGCATCATCTTAACTTTCGGTTGGGATGCCCAGCCAACCAGCCTGCGTTCTTGGATAGCCCACACATCCATTATAATGTGTGTCATGATAGGTTGCTGAAGAGGGGAATGGCTTGCGGGCATCACGGGCTGTCGCGGTCTCGCCTGAAAGCGAATCATTCGCTGTGTTGCCAGTCTGGCGGCGGATAACAGTGCAGCTCGGGATTCTGTCTGTGATTGCGCTGGCAATCGTGCTGGCGCAGGAGCTGATGGCGCTGCAATTTGAGGGCACAATTCGGCGCGTGCTGTCACTGGCGCTGGCGCCTTTGCCGCTGCTGCTGTGGCTGCTGTTTTCGGCGCTGCCCGAGGGTCGCTCTGACCGGCCTCGGCGCAGTCTGGTTGGCGTGGCGGTATTGAGCGGATTGTGCGCATCGGCATTTGGCCTGCCGCTGGTTGATGATTTCTTCCAGCTAGAGCAATGGCTGCCGCTGGCATCGGTGATTCAGCGCATCGTTGGATACACAGTCACAGCGGGCGTTGTTGATGTCGGCATCAAGTTTCTGGTCTTGCGATTCCTGGTGCTGCCCCAGGGCTTGCGCGCGCGCAGCGATGTGGTCGCCTATGCCATGGCGGCGGCAGTCGGCTACAGCTTTACCATCAATCTCGTCAGCGTCTGGCGGCTCGATCCGGTCTGGGAGCTGGCTGCAATCGTGGTGCTTTCCAACACAGTCATACAATTTGCGTCCAGCATGGCGATGACTCTGGGAATCGTCGCCAGTTACTTTGCCAACGCCTTCCCCAGCGTTTTGCCGCTCAGCCTGGTGGTTGCGGCGCTCTCCACTGGACTAATCGCTCCGCAAGTGCCAGGGCTAACCAGCGGACCGCTCGGCACTGCGGGCAATGCGGCGCGACCTCTGTATGGCATCGCTTTTCTGCTGGCTGTGCTGTTGCTTAGCTTGGCTGGCACGTATTTCTTGTACAGCAGTGCAGAAAGGCGACAGCGCGAAACGACGCTTGGGCGAGGCAATAGCAATGGAGCGTGAGGATCGACGTTCGCCAGCTTTGCAGTTGACGCAGCGGCAGCGCTGGTCACTTCCATTGAGCTATTTGGTGATCGCTGTCGGTCTTCTGGCCGGCATAGTTCAGCGCGACAACCTGCTGAACCAGGCCAGTGTCTATATGAATGATGAGGCAGGCATCACGGCGGTTCATCCGGCGCGCTGGCTCTTGGAAGAGTCGGGCGATTTCGTCTTTCGCGTGCGCGACATGTCATACCCCGGCTTCCAAACGCTGATCGAGGTCAGCACGGTCGCGGTCGGCGCGGACAACAGCGCCCGCAGCATTTTCGATCAGCTCAGTCTGGCGCGCGCCCAAGCGCTTGTCGATTACCATATACTCGGTTATGACGAGTATGTCTTGTCTGACGAGAGCATGGCTTCATCAATGGCTTATTCTTTTGTAGCGCGAGATGCAAGCCCCTTCTTGCAAGGGATTTCGACCGTCGTCAGCGGTCTGGATATCCTGTTAGTGCGGCGCGGGCAAGGGGTCATCGTCTCCTTCCGCGCCGACAGCCGTATCTTCGAGCGCGAAGTTTCGACCCTGCGCTGGTTCATAGAGAATCTGGAGTTCTGATTGCTTGCCGCGTCGATGTCGAAGCGCACATTCTGCACCATGCTCTTGTGTATGTTGGCTGCGATAATTGTGCAATCGCAAGCTGCGCGCACAGTCGATCTGGACCGGCTCAAACGGGCGACTGTCTTCTTATTTCAGGCGCGCAGCGTTGACAACGACCTGATCGTACAGTGCATCAGCAGCGGCACGTTGATCAGCGCCGATGGCCTCATCATCACCAATGCGCACAGCGTATTGCCCAGCCGCCAATGCGATGGCGATACCATCATCGTCGCGCTAAATGTCGACTTGGACGAACCGCCTATTCCCAAGTATCGCGCCGAGATCGCCGGCGCAGAAGCTGGCTTGAATATCGCGCTGTTGCGCATCACCCGACAGCTGGACAATCGTCCCATCGCCAGCGACTCGCTGCCCGTGCTGCCTTTTGTAGAGATTGGCGATTCCACGACTACTGCCATAGACGACAACTTGCTGGTCGCGGGCTATCCCGAGCTGGGCGACCAGACGGTCAGTGTGGCGCGAGGCACTGTCACGGCTCTCATCGCCGAGCCACTGGCGGGTGGGCGCTCCTGGTTCAAGACGCGCGCCGAACTGCCCGGAACGATGAGCGGCGGCGGCGCATACGACACAGCGGGGCGTCTCATCGGCATTCCCACCAATGCGCCCTTGGCTGGCAGCGCTGCCAGTTGTCGCTACATCAGCGATACCAATGGCGACAAACTGATCAACAACAACGATCATTGTGTGCCGATTGGCGAATTCATCAGCGCGATCCGTCCCGTTCATCTTGTGCAGAGCGTCATTCGTGGCGCGCGGCTGGGGCTGGATGTCGGGGTGGTCTCCGCAGCTGTCGACCCACCTTTGCCACAGCAAGCGCCCCGCATTTCGCGGCTTTTCTTTGCTCCCTCGGTCGTCGATGGCCTGCCTGCCACTGTGGTTGGCTCGCTGCCTTCGAATACGCGCGCCCTGTACTTGTTTTTTGACTTCGACAAAATGACGCCCGAGACGATTTACGAATTGCGGGTTACGCGCGATGGAATCCCGGACAACATCTTCAGCTTGCCTCCCTTGCGCTGGAGTGGTGGCGAACGCGGATTGTGGCATATCGGCGCGCGCGAACAAGCCTGGGCGAATGGCACCTATGATTTCAACCTGCTGGTCGATGGCGCCAGCGCTGGCAGCCAGCAGATCGTGATTGGCGGCGCTCCAGAAACGCGCGCGCGTTTCAGCAACATCGTCTTCGGCACATTGGATCGTGAAAGCCGGCTGGTTGGCAATGGCTCGATTGTGCCCATCGGCTCCATCGCATCGGCGCGCTTTCTGTATGCCGATATGAGCGCGGGCACGCCCTGGTCGGCGATCTGGTACTATGAAGGCGCAGAAGTAGCCCGTACCAACGACACCTGGGCGGATGACAACTTCGGCTCCAAATCGATCAGCGTCGCGCCGCAAGGCGGATTGCTGCCAGGGCAATATCGGCTCGAGCTCTACATAGACGGCGCGCTCTCGGCGACATCCGACTTTGTTGTGGCCGGTGTTCCAGGCGGACCGCTGCCTTTGATTTTCGAAAACCTGCGCTTTACAGCCGCTGCCGATCCGCTGGCGGCCCGACAGTCCCTTGCCTCGAGCGGATTTCCCGGCGCAGTGCCGTCACTTTACGCCTTGTTCGATTGGCAGCGCATCGCCGCTGGAACGCCCTGGACATTGCGCTGGCTGGTGGATGACCAAGCTTTTTATCAGGTATCCAGTCCCTGGCAGGCGGTCGATTCAGGGTCGGACTTCACCGTCTCGCTGGCTAACCCGCCCGATGGAAAATACACAATCCAGCTGCTGATCAACAACTTGAGACTGGCGGAAGCCGAGGCGACTGTCGGGATCGGACAGCTGCCTCTGGATCGATTTGCCGAATTTTCAGGTACGGTGTTGTCTGGCACGGTCATAGACGCCGCCACACAGCGCGGCATCCCCGGCGTTTCCATCGTGCTCATCAGCGAAGATTATGCCGCCAGCGAATTCGAATGGCGCGAAGACCAGATTGTGGCGCTGGCAACGACCGACCGCAGAGGCAGATTCCAGTTCGCGCGTCCGCTTGCTTTTGAAACGCTCTACAGCGTCGTCATCGAAGCAGATGGCTACATCCCGCACGCTGCAGACGAATTCAAATACGAAGCAGACCAGCCATTTGTCGATATCCGCATTGAAATGGTGCGCGGCAGCTGATGGCGGGCAAATTGCGCCTCGACAAGCTGCTGGTCGAACGGCAGCTGGCACATACACGCAGCAAAGCCGCAGCCATGATCATGGCAGCAGAAGTCAGCGTAGACGGGCGGATGATCGACAAGCCAGGTGCGCAAGTGTCAGCCAGCGCGGCCATCAAGCTCAAAGACAAACCACGCTATGTTGGGCGCGGCGGCTATAAGCTGGAGGCGGCGCTGCGTGCCTTTCCGCTGCTGGTGAAAGGCAAAGTATGCGCGGATGTCGGCGCGAGCACGGGCGGCTTCACCGACTGCCTGCTGCAGCATGGCGCGGCGCGAGTGCACGCCATTGATGTGGGCAGCGGCATCATCGACTATCGGCTGCGCTTGGACGATCGGGTGCGCTTGCTGGAAAAAACCAATGCGCGCTATTTGCAGTCGCTTGGCGAGCTGGTCGGCTTGGCAGTCATCGATGTGTCTTTCATTTCGCTGCGCTTGATCCTGCCGGCTGTGATGCGCTGGCTGCAGGCGGACGCCGATGTCATCGCACTGGTCAAACCGCAATTCGAAGCGGGCAAACACGATGTCGGCAAGGGTGGCATCGTGCGCGATCTGTCCGTGCATCGGCGCGTGCTGAGCGAAGTTGCGTCATTCGCGAGCAACGTTGGATTGACGCCCACCAGCTTGATCCGCTCGCCGATCACCGGCGCAAAAGGCAATGTCGAATACCTGCTCTGGCTGCGGACGGCAGAGGGTCCGTTTTCAGCCGACCTTGAGCAACTCATTCGTATGCTAACCTAGATCGAGATATCTGAAACGATTGCCCTGGGCTTAGCCAACTCTGTGCCCTGGGGCCGCCCTGTGGTACAAAGATGGGAAGACTCCGCGCGAGGCGCAATGGCAATTGACCGCATTCGCAACTTTTGCATCATCGCCCATGTCGACCATGGCAAGAGCACATTGGCCGACCGCCTGCTGGAATTGACGCGCACCGTCAGCGAGCGCGATATGCAAGAACAGCTCTTGGACAGCATGCAGCTGGAACGCGAGCGCGGCGTCACCATCAAGGCATCGGCAGTGCGCATGCAATATGAAGCGCGCGATGGGCTGGGCTATACCGTCAACCTCATCGATACGCCCGGTCATGTCGATTTCACCTACGAAGTAAGCCGCGCCCTGCAAGCTTGTGAAGGCGCTGTGCTGGTGGTAGACGCCAGCCAGGGCATCGAAGCGCAGACTCTGTCCAATGTCTACCTCGCGCTGGAACAAGACCTGGAGATCATCCCGGTCATCAACAAGATCGACTTGCCCGCCGCGCAGCCAGCCGAAATTGCCCGCGAAGTCGAAGAACTGCTGGGCACGCCAGTCGCAGACATGCCGCTGATCTCCGCCAAGAACGGGCTTGGCGTCGCCGATGTCTTGGAAAAAGTCATCGCCGAGGTGCCCCAGCCGCAATGCGATCCTGGCGAGGCTTTGCGCGCGCTGGTATTCGATTCGCATTATGATGCCTACAAAGGCGTGATCGCCTATGTGCGCGTAGTGGATGGCAGCGTGGGCAAGCGCGATCTGCTGCAGCTATATGCCACTGGCGCGCGTTTTGAACCGGTCGAAATCGGCGTATTTGATCCCGTCATGCGTGCGGTGGACGGGCTGGGCGCGGGCGAGGTCGGTTATATCGCCACGGGCTTGAAAACGGTGCAAGAATGCCGCGTCGGCGACACCGTCACACTGGCGAAGGGCGGCACACAAGCTCCCCTGCCCGGCTACAAGCAAGTCAAACCGATGGTCTTCGCGGGCATCTATCCGACCAACAACGAGGACTATGCCGACCTGCGCGATGCCCTGGACAAGCTGCAGCTCAATGATGCCTCGTTGGTCTTCGAGCCCGAGACATCACAAGCGCTTAATTTCGGATTCCGGGTTGGTTTCCTGGGTTTGTTTCACATGGAGATCATCCAAGAGCGCCTGGAACGCGAATATGACCTGGACATCCTGGCCACGGCGCCCAGCGTCGAATACCGCGTGCTGCAGAAGAATGGCGAGATCACGCTGATTGACAGCCCCGCTCTGCTGCCAGACGAGAATGCCATCGAAGAGATTCATGAACCCTGGATGAAGATTCAGATTTATTCGCCGCAGCGCTACATCGGCGCGGTGATGGAATTGGTCATCAAAAAGCGCGGCATCTATGAAACCACGGAATATCTGGACGCCACACGGGTGATTCTGCACTTCGATATCCCGTTGTCCGAAATCATCATCGATTTTTATGACAAGCTAAAGAGCGTTACGCAAGGCTATGCCAGCCTGGATTATCAATTTCACGATTACCGCGTCGGCGACCTAGTCAAAGTCGATGTGCTGGTCAACGAAGAACCGGTGGATGCACTGGCGATGATTTGCCACCGCGATGACGCCTACCACCGCGGGCAACGGTTGGTCAGCCGGCTGAAGGGCTTGATCCCGCGGCAGATGTTTGTTGTGCCCGTGCAGGCGGCTATCGGCAAGCGAGTCATCTCTCGCGCCAATGTCAAAGCGCTGCGCAAAGATGTGCTGGCGAAATGCTATGGCGGCGATGTGACGCGCAAACGCAAGCTGCTGGAACGGCAGAAAAAAGGCAAGAAGCGCATGAAGATGATCGGCTCGGTAGAAGTGCCGCAAGACGCCTTCATGGCTCTGCTCAGTCTGGACGACTAAGACGCCGCCTGCTCTGCATTCAGCTGACGCCACAAGTTTGCCAAGCCCCAACGCGATATCCATTCCCGCGCCAGGCTGCTGCGCGCGCCGAATCCATAGGCACGAAAACGCACCGACTTTTCCGTGGCGACCGCGACTGCGCTGCCCTGTTCCATATCCGGGCTTTCGTCGAGATCGGGCGTGCACAAGACGACGATGCTGGCGGCGGCTTCCATTTGTTGACGGCTACGTTGGGCGATTTCCACTGCCAGTTCCGCCAGGCTCATGCTGCGGGGGTCTTGGGCCAGCGCCGCATAAAGATCGACAGGACTATCAAATTGCTGCAAGTTGAGACGGCTGTTGGCGCTCTTCCACCCCGCGCTGATCACGCCGGGCAATCCCGCCTCAAGCACATGCACCACGCCTTGCCGCTGCGCCAGCTGTCGCCAAACGACTTCTTCCAACGTGTCGTCATCGCTGCCAAAGATGTGCTGACCGATGCGCCTGTGCAGCCTGACTTGCATCGTGTCCAGCAGCTCTTGCGCGGCTTCGCGATCGGCGGCTTTGGCAGTGATGCGCACATCCACACAGCCATGATGCGCTGCCAAGCCCACGCTGGGATTGCGCTCGGAAAGCAGATCCGCGCCGATCTGGTCGTCTAGCGCGCTTTCACCGACGCCAGCGGTGCGCAGGGTGCGCGCCACAATCACACCCAGCTGATACTTCTGCAGCAGCCAAGGCACGACCGATTCGCGCATCAGGTACTTCATCTCGCGCGGGACGCCGGGCAAGCTGATGACCACGCCCCGAGCCGATTCGACAATGAAAGACGGCGCAGTGCCGACCGGGTTTTCTATCAAGAGCGCCGCTTCTGGCAACCAGGCTTGCTGCCGGTTATTGGCGGTCATGGCGCTGCCAAAACCGCGAAAACGGTCGGCGATGACATCATAGAGCGACTGGTGGAAGACCAACGGCACACCAACCGCGTCCGCCACGGCCTGCCGGGTCATATCATCGACCGTGGGACCCAAGCCGCCGGTGGTAATGACGATCTCGGCACGGTCCAATGCGTCAGAAATGGCGGTGGAGATGCGCGTCAGGTTGTCGCCCACGGTCGTCATCAAAAACAGGTTTATGCCGATGTCGCGCAGTTGGCGGGCAAGGTATACTGAGTTCGTGTCGGTGATTTCGCCCAGCAGCAATTCTGTGCCGATGGCGATTAGTTCTGCATTTGTGTTGTCGGGCATGTGAGCCTCTGCGTATAGAGCGAATCGGACGTGAGTTTCCAAATCAAGCAGAATCAATTTGATGAATCTGTTGCATTATCAGAAAAGCACGTTATACTCTCCAGTGTAACTTTACCGCGCTGTCAAGTGTGGCATTTGTGCAGTTTGAACAAGGTTTGGTAATCGGAAAATCAAACGGAGGGTCTTGTGGCTGGAGTCACTTTCAATCATGTGTCGAAGGATTTCGGTGATCTACGCGTCGTATCTGACTTGAACATCGAAGTTCAGGATAAAGAGTTTCTGGTATTTGTCGGTCCATCTGGCTGCGGCAAATCCACCAGCCTGCGCATGCTCGCGGGTCTGGAAGAGATCACCGAGGGCGAGATTGTGATCGGCGACCGCGTCGTCAACAATGTCGCGCCCAAGGATCGTGATGTGGCGATGGTATTCCAAAGCTACGCGCTCTACCCGCATATGACAGTTTATGACAACATGGCGTTTGGCTTGAAGCTGCGCAAGACGCCCAAGAAAGTCATTGACGAGCGCGTTACCGAAGCCGCCAACGAGTTGGGCATCGGGCATTTGCTGGACAGGCGCCCTCGTCAGCTTTCCGGTGGCCAGCGCCAGCGTGTGGCTGTGGGCCGCGCTATCGTGCGCGAACCGGCTGTCTTCTTGATGGACGAGCCGCTTTCCAACCTGGATGCCAAGCTGCGCGTCGAAGCCCGTTCTTTCATCAGCCGCCTGCACCAGCGCCTGGAAACGACCTTCATCTATGTGACGCATGACCAGGTCGAGGCGATGACGATGGGGACGCGGATTTGCGTGCTCAATGAAGGCGAACTGCAGCAGATCGACTCGCCCTTCAACTTGTATCACAACCCGCACAATATCTTCGTGGCTGGCTTCATCGGCAGCCCGTCGATGAACTTCTTTGACGCCTCGCTGACGGAAAACAACGGCAGCATGGTTGTCGATGTGGGCGCGTTTACTCTGGATGTCCCAGAGAGCAAAGCCGACAAGTTCCGCAGCCATGTCGGCATGGATGTCATCTGCGGTATCCGCCCCGAAGATATCCACGATACGAATTACCTGCCCCAGGGCATCATCCCCGCCAACTTGACCACCAGTGTTGAAGTTGTCGAGCAGATGGGCAACGAAGTCATCATCTACCTCGAGAACGGCGGCAAGAATTTCATCGCCCGCACCGACCCGCGCACCGGCGCCAGCGTTGGCAACGAAATGGGCGTGACCTTCAACCTGGACAACATCCACATATTTGATGCGACCACCGAAGAATCCTTGTCCTACGAAGCCAAGCGCAAAGAAACCGCCTAGGCGCAGCGACACATAGCAGAAAAGGAAAGAGCCGCATCTTGTGGCTCTTTTTTCGTGTCTCTGCATGGCGGCTACTTTATAGGCGGTCGGAACTTGTAGCCGTAGACGATCATGCCCTGCTCACCATCGGTGGTCAGCTTGCGCGTAACCATTTCGACAGGATCGCCAATCTGCGCTTCGCCGTCGTAATCGGTCAGTTGCGCGCAGATCAAACTGCCGTCTTCCAACTGAACCAAGGCCATCTGGTACGGTGCTTGCGACTCAAAGCCGCCGGGCGCCTCGCGTACAGTCGTGCAGCTGTATACAATGCCATGCAGGGGCAGCGGCGGCGCCGGCAATGTCATGAGGCGCGCGTCAGCCTGGGCTTGGGAAGTTGAACAGGCTTGGCATCGCTCTGCAGCAGGCGTGGCATCTCGGTCTGTGGCGCGCGTTTTGGCAGCGCTCGCGCCAGTCGATAACGCAACTGCTTGTTTCGCCAGTACATGGCTACTCGCATGAATTCGCTCCTCGCTGGCAAAGCACATTCAATTGCCCACAGTGTATGCAGCGCAGCCTATCAAAAGCTGTCATGAGGGGTTTTGCCACTATCAGAGGCTATCAGTTTGCGACGCTGAGGATGTGCGTGGCGACAGTGCTGCCCAGCCCGCCCATATTTTGGATCATGGCATGACCGACGCCAGCGACTTGGTTGTCGCCCGCTTGTTCACGCAGCTGCAGCGCCGCCTCGACCGCTTGATAGATACCCGTGGCGCCGCTCGGGTTGCCGCGGCTCTTCAAACCGCCAAAAGTGCTTGTCGGCAATTCACCTGTCAGTCCGATGCGCTCGCCGTTCTGCTGCGACCATGCCCAGCCTCGTCCGCGTTGGCTATAGCCCAATGCTTCCAAAGCCAGCGCTGTCATAATGGTGCAGGAATCGTGCAGTTCCAGCAGGTCGATCTGCTGCCGGTCTAGCCCCGCCTGCATCAGCGCGCGTTCAGCGGATAGTCGTGCTGCCGTCAGCTGCAATGGATCGGCGCGGTCTTGCAGCATCAGGCTGTCGCTGGCGATCGAGCTGCCGCTGATATGCACGGATGGCGCATTGAAGTCTCTTGCCGCACGCGAGCTCGTCAGCACGATGGCTGCCGCGCCATCGGCGTCTGGCGCGCTATCGAAGAGACTGATCGGGTCGGCAAGCATAGGCGCTTTGCTGAATGCGCCCGGGCGCAGTTGGTTGCGGTACATCGCCAGCGGATTGAGGGAACCATTGCGATGGGCATTGCTGCTGAAGCCTGCGAAGTCCGCCAGCTCCAAGGCGTTTTCGTGCATGTAACGCCGCATCAAGAGCGCGGCAAGGGCTGTTTGCGTCGCGCCGTTGACCGTCTCGAAGTCAGCGTCAAGGCTGGTATTTCGTGCAGCCAAACGCGCCGCACCCACGATATCGGTTGATTTTTCCACGCCCAGGACCAGAACAGTCTGCACCATGCCCGATGCAACAGCCAGGCAGCCCGCCCGCAGCGCTACGCCGCCAGAGGCGCCGCCAGCTTCACAGCGCCAGGCTTCTGCCCCAGTCAACCCAAGCCGACCAGCGATGAGACTGCCCAACTGGGTCTGCTGATTGAGAGTCGCGCCATAGGCATTGCCGACGAAGACCGCGTCCGCACCGACAAGGCCGGCATCGTCAAGCGCCAGTCGTCCGGCTTCTTCCGCCAGCTCGCCGATGCTGCGCGACCAATGTTCGCCGACCGCCAGCATGCCTGCACCGATGATTGACACACCTGTCATCTGCTTAATCCTTGAGTTTGTCGCGAAAACGCACATAGGTGGCGTAGTCGATAGCTGTGCGGCGAGCAATGTAATCGGCAGTGCGCGGACGCTGGCCAGGCATGCCTTTGATCCGCTCGCTGACGACCATATCAAAGGTGTCTGAGCCTGCGCCGCTGCCATAACTCGCCATCAGGATGCGCGCGCCTGGCTCGGCCATATCGAGGATGGCGGTCAAGCCCAACATGCACGAGCCAGAATAGACATTGCCGATATCGTCAGCCAGCAATCCCTGGCTGATCTGTTCTTTCGTGAAACCCAGCAGCTTTGCCGCGCGCGCCGGAAACTTGACATTGGGTTGGTGAAACACCGCATAGTCATAATCGCTGGCTTGCGTGCCCATCTGCTCCATCAGAGTCGACGCGGCTGCCAACGTATGCGCGAAATAGGCGGGCTCGCCAGTGAAGCGGTCGCCATGGCTGGGGTATACTTGTCCCGCACGCCGCCAAAAGTCGGGTGTATCTGTAACATAGCTGTAACTGCCCTGGTAGATTGCCAGGCTCTCTTCGGCTGGTCCCAGCACAAATGCCGCTCCGCCACAGCCCGCCGTGTATTCCAGCGCATCGCCCGGGCGTCCCTGCGCCGTGTCCATACCAATGCTGAGCGTATAACGCGCCATGCCGCTGCCGACCACGCCGATGGATGCTTGCACCGCTTCTGTGCCGGCTTTGCAGGCGAATTCCCAGTCCGCCGCCTGGATATTCGGAGAAGCGCCGATGCTTTCCGCAACGATGGTACTGGTCGGTTTGACGGCGTAGGGATGACTTTCGCTGCCCACCCACACCGCGCGGATCTGCTGCGGGTCGATCCCGGCGCAATTGACGGCATTGCGCGCCGCTTCGATAGACATGGTGACAACATCTTCGTCTATGCCCGCCACCGCTTTTTCCCGCACGGGCGATCCGCCGCCGCCAGCCCACACACGCGCAATTTCTGTGCCGGGCAGGCGATAACGCGGGATGTAGGCGCCATAACCGACGATGCCCACAGAGCGCTCGGCTTGCATCAAGAGCTTGCCATCCGTTGTCATGGATTGCCTCCCGTAATGATTGCCTTGGCGCGTTCCAGGCGGATATTGCCTTCGTTGATCAACTGCTGGGCCACCTGCAGCACTTGTCCGCCAGCTGCTCCCGCCGCCAGCGCTAATTGCCGAGCGTGCATGCGCATGTGACCGCGCTGAATGCCATCGGTTGCCAATGCTCGCAGCGCCGCGAAGTTCTGCGCCAGACCGACTGCCGCTGCTACTTCCGCCAGTTCGCGCGCCGACTCGATGCCCAGCAACTGCAGCGCGATTTTGGCGGCCGGATGCGCTCGCGTGGCGCCACCGACAATGCCCAAGGCCAGCGGCAGCGCAATCTCGCCATGCAGGTCGCCGACATCGTCCTGCCACCAGCGCGTCAGGCTCGTGTAGCGTCCATCCCGCGCGGCATAGGCATGTGCGCCCGCTTCGACAGCGCGCCAGTCGTTGCCAGTGACCAACAGTAGCGCGTCTATCCCGTTCATGATGCCCTTATTGTGTGTGGCAGCGCGGTACGGGTCGCATTCAGCGAAAACGCCAGCTTCTATGATGCCGCTCACGACTTCCGCGCCAGTCGCGGATTCGGTCCCCAGCGCCTCAGCACGGATCGTGCCGCGGGCAAAAGCCATGCGCCGGTCGCTGAGGTTGCTCAAAATGCGCAAGTTGACGCGTCCGCCGCTGATGCGCTCCACGAGCGGCGCAATATGTTCCAGCGCGCTATTGATGGCGTTTGCGCCCATGGCATCGCGGGTATCAAAGAGCAGATGCAAGACCAACATGTCACCGACTGGCGTGCCAGGAAAATGCCGAAAGTCCAGGCCGATCGCGCCGCCTCCCCGCGCCTGAATGCTGCCCGCCTGAGCATTGGCTTCCGCCAGGATCTCAGCTTGGCGAGCGCGCAGCTTGTCCTCTGCCGCAGACAGATTGTCCAGGTCGAGCAACTGAATCTGGCCGATCATCACCGGTTCGTCGCTGCCAGTCTGGAAGCCGCCGGCCTCGCGGAACAGCTTGGCAGCAAAACTGCAAGCCGCCACGACCGACGGTTCTTCGATGACCATGGGTACCAGATAATCGCGATTGTTGATGGTGAAGTTGGTGGCTACCGCGAATGGCAAGCTGAAACGTCCGATGACATTTTCAATCAGTTGCTCTGCTTGCTCCAAGGACAGCCCGCCCGCGGCCAGCGTTCGCATTTCGGCTTGGTTCAAGCCAGCCCCGTCAGCAACGGTCGCTTGACGCTGGGCAAGCGGCAGCCGATAGAATCCAGACAGAGAGGAGGATTGTTTGTCGCGCATGAAATCAGGCTAGCGGCGGGCAGCTTGCAAAATCTATCAGCGCTCGTGATTGGCCTATCATTAGCTAGCGAACTGCGCGGAGAATCAAAAGAATCCGGCAAGCAGCGGATTCTGCTGTGTTTTCTGGCTGCGGCTTAGTCGGGCAAGATGCGCGTGTCCATAAAGGCATCGAACCAGATAACAAATACGAAGCCGATGGGCACGGCGGTGAACAGGAAATAGATCATGCCATATTCTTCCAGCGACACGCCTTGGGGAACCTGAATCGCGCCGCCGAATATCACCAGCAGCGGCAGCAGGTCAAATCCAATTGTAATAATGCCGTAGCCGACAACCAAGCCCAGCGCCATAGAAACTACCCAAACGATCAGCCTGCGTATCGTCAAACTCGACATGGTATGCTCCGCGTCCTCGCTCTGTGCAACAGCCAAATTGTACTGCATTTCGCATTGCCTGTGCAAGTGGCGCTTTGTGTGATTCGCCAGGATGCGCAAATCTGCATTGTGCTAGCGCGCGCCGGCTGATAGACTGCTGCGAGATGCATTTTGGTCAGCGCTCCAGGGAGATGACCTTGGCAGACCTATTCGACAAGCTATCGGCATTTACCTTGGCAAAAGAGGCGATGGAGATGGGCATCTACCCCTTCTTCCGCGCTCTTAGCAACTCCGAAGGCACAACGGCGACCTTTGAAGACAAAGATGTCGTCATGCTCGGCTCCAACAATTATCTCGGCTTGACCACAGACGAACGCGTGCAAAATGCGGCTATCGAAGCGACGCGGCGCTATGGCACCAGTGTAACGGGCTCGCGCTTTTTGAATGGTACGTTGGAATTGCACCTGGAAGCCGACCGGCGTCTGGCCGAGTTTGTTGGCAAAGAGGCGGCGCTAGTCTTCTCTACTGGCTATCAGACGAACCTGGGCACGGTCTCGGCGCTGCTGGGCAAGAACGATGTAGTGATCCTGGACAAAGACGCCCACGCCAGCCTGGTCGATGGCGTGGCGATGTCGCGTGGACAGATGAAGCGCTTCAAACACAACGATATCGACGACCTGGAACGGGTGCTATGCCGCGTCCCTGACGAAGCGGGCAAGCTGGTGATCGTCGATGGTGTCTACAGCATGGGCGGGGATTTTGCGCGCCTGCCAGAGATCGTAACGATTTGTCATGCGTATGGCGCTCGTCTGCTGGTGGATGACGCGCATGGCATTGGTGTTGCCGGCGGCGGACGCGGCACTTCTGCGCACTTTGGATTGACCGACCAGGTCGACCTGATCATGGGCACATTCAGCAAGAGTTTCGCGTCTATCGGCGGTTTTATCGCTGGCAGCGCCGATGTGATTCATTATGTGCAGCATCATGCCCGCTCGTTGATCTTCTCGGCTGCCTTGCCCGCGCCCAACCTGGCTGCTGTGCTGGCTGCGCTGGATATCATCGAAAGCGAGCCGGAGCATGTCCAACAAGTTTGGAAGAATGCCGATTACATGCGCAAAGGCTTGAAGACTTTGGGCTACGATACATTCAACAGCGAGACGCCGATCATCCCGGTCATAATCGGCGAGAAGTTTCGCACTGGCTTGACCTGGTTGGCGCTGATAGAAGAAGGCGTTTACACCAATCCGGTCGTGCCGCCCGCCACACCGCCAAACCAGGCGTTGCTGCGGACGAGTTATATCGCCACGCACCAGCAGCATCATCTCGATCGCGCCTTGGTCGCTTTTGAGACCGTGGGCCGCAACCTGGATCTTATCCCCGGATAAGCAGCTCGCCCGCACCCGCCACTACTTCGCCCAGCACAAAGGCAGCCTCGCCGCTTTCCAGCAAATCTGCCAGCAGCGCATCGGCGGATTGTGGAGCTGCCGCCATCAGCAAGCCACCCGAAGTCTGCGGATCGTAGAGCAGCGCCTCCTGATAGTCTGCCAGCGAGGACTCCAGCCTGACCCACTGCCGGTAATAGTCGGCATTGCGCTGCATGCCACCAGGGAAGACGCCTTGCCGAGCGTAGTGCTGGGCGCCGGGCAGCGTGCGCAGCTTGTCTATATCAATTGCGAATTCGACTCCGCTTAGACGCGCCATTTCCAGCGCATGCCCCGCCAGTCCAAAGCCGGTTATGTCGGTCATGGCACGGACATTGTGCTGCTGCGCGAGTCGGGCGGCATTGCGATTCAGCCGCGCCATCGACTGTACCGCCTGCGCCAGATGCTCGTCATCGACAAGGCTCTGTTTGTGCGCCGTGGTGATGACGCCCGTGCCCAAAGCCTTGCTCAATATCAGCCGATCGCCGACCTTTGCTCCTGATTTGCGGATGATGCGCTGAGGCGACACCTCGCCCGTCACCGACAAGCCGTACTTCGGCTCGGCATCGGTGATGGAATGACCGCCGGCGATTACCGCGCCTGCCTCTTTGACCTTGTCCGCGCCGCCCCGCAGTATCTCGGCCAATATGCTCTTGTCGAGGTCATCGGGAAAAGCCACCAGGTTGATCGCCAGCAAGGGCAGCCCGCCCATGGCATACACATCGCTCAATGCATTGGCCGCCGCGATCGCGCCAAAATCGTAGGGATCGTCCACCACCGGCGGGAAGAAGTCGGTAGTCGAGATGATGGCGCGCTCTGCATCGAGTTGGTAAACAGCGGCATCATCCGGCTCGCTCAAGCCGACCAGGACCTGCGGGTGGTCATTCTGTTGGAAAATCTGGCTGAGTGGACGCAGAACCTGCGCCAATTCGCTCGGGCTGAGCTTGGAGGCTCAACCAGCGCAGCTTGCCAGAGATGTCAGACGTATGGTTGGCTGCGGCATGGTGACACTCCTCCTCTACCAAAAAGCCCACCAGGCGGCGGGCTTCTATACACCAGTCGGGGTACCCGGATTCGAACCGGGGACCTCTTACACCCCATGCAAGCGCGCTAGCCGGACTGCGCCATACCCCGACACTGCGCCCAGCATAGCACATTCTCGCCGGTCTGCCAAGTGCCAGGCGAGAGGGCGCGCTACTTACTCATCAACAGGCAGCACGCCAAATGTGCAGGACTCATAATCACGACCGATGATGACCAGATAATCGAATGCGCGGTCGGCTTTGGCATCAATCACGACTTGCTCGTCAGACAGATTCAGCGCAGTCAGCATGAGCGGCACGAGGCTGCCTTTCTGCGTGGCAACATGGTCGACAAGCTGGCTGCTTTGCCTGGGTTGCCCGTCGGCGAATGATCCAAGCGCGATTGCATGGAATCCATCCCAGCGCAGGCGCTCGCTGGCGACAATGTCCCAGTTGTCCATGCCCGATGCGTTGTAAACGCCGATGGATGGGCTGGTCAGCGATACCTGGTTGGGCGATGGCGGCGTATAAAAATTCTGCATGAGGCGGTGCACCCTGTCTTGCACGGGCAGCAGCACATGCGCGCCATCGGGCGCTGTCCAGTCGCTTGTGTGAAAGTCGCTGTGGAATGTGAAATGCTCGATGCTATCGATTTCAAGATTGATCAGGTGCGGCAGCAAACGCAGCGTCAAATCAAATGGAATATCGGTCTCAACCAAGCTGGTCAGCTCTGCCCACAGGGCCGGAATGGCCATGAGCAGCCCCTGATGTCGCGCTTCCCGCCACATTGCCCTCAGCAAGATCTGCTGGCGGCGTCCGCGGTCCAAGTCGTTGGTATTACGCCGCGTGCGGGCATACCAAAGTGCATCGAATCCATCGAAGCTGTGATAGCCGACCGGCAACGTGCGCAAGACATAGTCATCAGGATTTGACGATCGGGGATTGTCCATATCGACCGGATAATAGTCGCGGTAGGCGCAGTCCACAGCGATGTCCACACCACCCAGGCGATCGATGACCGCTTCAAATGCGCTGAAATTGATCAACGCGTAATAGTGAACATTGATGCCGAAATTGTAAAATAGAGTCTGACGCAGCAAACCAAAACCCCCGCCCGGTTGCCAATTGCGAAGTTCGCCAATGCCATAAGCCGTGTTCAGCCGCCCCATGTTGCCGTGTGGCATATAGACGAAGAGGTCTCGAGGCAGGCTGAGCATCGCGGCATCGCCAGTGTCCAAGTTCAGCGATACGATGATCATCGTGTCCGTGCGCTCAAATTGGTCTGTCGTGAGTTCGCTGTCGCTGCCCAACAAGGCAATGTTGACCAAGCTGTGTGAGCGGATGATTTTCTGCGCAGGCGGTGGTACCTGCGTGCCGGCCAACACAGGGCTTGACGGCTTGGGCGGCACCAACAGCGCGGGAAGAGAAATCGCATTTGACGTTTCAATTGCTGGTGTCGGCGTCGGCATTTGCATCATGGAGGGCGGCTGCGGCGCGTCTTGCAGCAAGACGAACTGCCAGCTGGGATGCAAACTGCCGGTTTCGTCGGCGGCCGCGTCCATGGCGGTGGCGGTGGCTCGATAAGCAGCCCGCTGCGAGTTGGCGCTCTCATCCACTCGGGTCGCTGTCGCTGCAAGCTCTGCAAGATGTAGCAAGGTCCAGCCCAGCGCCAACAAGAGCGCTGCAAGAAACACCCACAGCAACAATCGAGCGAAGCGGTCGAGCAAAATTGAAAATGCGCGCATCAGCGATCCGTGGTCAGCCTTCCATGACTGGGGCAACTATCGTGAAACAGCGCATCAGGCTGGCGATTATGGCGAAAGGAATACCAGCGGAATCTCGCAGATGCCAGCATTGATCTGTTGGCCTTCCGCATCAAGCACCTCCAGCCGCAAATAGTGCAACCCGGCTCCGAAGATTTCTGTGTTGAGCAAACCCAATACCTCGCCCTGTTTTGCCTGCCCCGACTCGAAGTAGAGCGCAAAGTCATTCGCCCCACCCGGCCTAATCAATAAGCGATAGCTGCCGCCGGGCGGTACATCAGCGCTGCCACTGACAGCGATGATATCTGCCAATTCCGACATGGGCGCTGTACTGACGAAAGCTGCCGAGCGAGTGTTGCAGCCAAGGACGGCAAATTCTTGTTCAGCGGCGGGCAATGGTTCGGGTGGCGCTGGCAAGACCGGCATTCTGGGCAAAAGGATGTGTTCGCCTGGCAACAGGCCGCGCACATAATTGAAGCAATTGCCATCTCGCAGCTCTATCAAGCTGGTTTCAGTTTGCAGTGCGAGCGCGAAGAGCGTGTCGCCAGGTTTCACTTGATAAGGCAGCCAGCCATCGCGAACCCGACAGCCGCCCAACAGCCCTCGCTCAGTCGACCCGCGAAGTGTCGGCGTTGGCAGCAGCACAGCGGCGAGGCGAGGCAATGCCGTTGGCAAGGGCAAATCTGTCGCCGTGAACGTGATGACGATTTGTGGCCGTGTCGGAGTAGCGATGGCGGTTGGCAATTCTTCGACAGGTTGCGTCGGACTGGCAATTCGGAACGCAGTTTCAGTCGGCTCAATAGCCGGGGTTGGTATTGCTAAGTCGTCGGCTTTCGGTGAAGCCATCGTTGTTGGTGTATCAGTTGGTAGTGCGGTTGGCGTACTCAGCTCAGGCGAAATGGCAGCAACGCCTGTCGCTGGCGGCGCGTCATCTGTGGCAGTGATTTGCGCTGGTTCCGTGATCGACACGTCTGTTTCTGCAAGCGCTATGGCGGTCGCCGTCGCCGAACTCTCTGCTGCCGGTGTGAATGTATCGGTGGCAGTTGCATCACTCACTGGCTCGGGCGGCACATCATCTGTTGCCGTTGCTGGCTTAGTTACCGAGACCGACACGTCTGTTTCTGCAAGCGCCAGGGCAGTCGCCGTTGCTGGACTTTCGGCTGTCGGCGTGAATGTCGCGATGGCAGTTTCTTCGCTAATCGGCGCGGACGTGTCATCTGTGGCAGTGATTTGCGCAGTTGCCGAGACCGACGCTTCCGCTGCTGCAAGCGCCAGGGCAGTCGCTGTTGCTGGAATCTCCGCTGCCGGCGTGATTGTCGCGGTGGCAGTTTCTTCGCTAATCGGTGTGGGCACGTCATCTGTGGCAGTGATTTGCGCTGGTTCCGTGATCGACACGTCTGTTTCTGCAAGCGCTATGGCGGTCGCCGTCGCCGAACTCTCTGCTGCCGGTGTGAATGTATCGGTGGCAGTTGCATCGCTCACTGGCTCGGGCGGCACGTCATCTGTGGCAGTGATTTGCGCAGTTGCCGAGGCCGACACGTCTGTTTCTGCAAGCGCCAGGGCAGTCGCCGTTGCTGGATTTTCGGCTGCCGGCGTGAATGTCGCGGTGGCAGTTTCTTCGCTAATCGGTGTGGGCGCGTCATCTGTGGCTGATTCTGACGCTGTTGCCGCGATTGCCTCTACCGCTGCTGCAAGCGCCAGGGCAGTCGCCGTTGCTGGACTTTCAGCTGTCGGTGTGAATGTATCGGTGGCAGTTGCATCGCTCACTGGCTCGGGCGGCACATCATCTGTTGCCGTTGCTGGCTTAGTTACCGAGACCGACACGTCTGTTTCTGCAAGCGCCAGGGCAGTCGCCGTTGCTGGACTTTCAGCTGTCGGCGTGATTGTCGCGATGGCAGTTTCTTCGCTCACTGGCGCGGGCGGCGCGTCATCTGTTGCCGTGGCCTGCGCTGTTGCTGTGATCGACACGTCTGTTTCTGCAAGCGCTATGGCAGTCGCAGTCGCCGAACTCTCTGCTGCCGGTGTGAATGTATCGGTGGCAGTTGCATCGCTAATCGGTGCGGGCACGTCATCGGTGGCAGTAATTTGCGCTGTTGCCGCGATTGACTCTACCGCTGCTGCAAGCGCCAGGGCAGTCGCAGTCGCCGAACTCTCTGCTGCCGGCGTGGTCGTCGCGATGGCAGTTTCTTCGCTAACCGGGGCGGGCGGCACATCATCTGTGGCAGTGATTTGCGCAGTTGCCGCGATTGACTCTACCGCTGCTGCAAGCGCCAGGGCAGTCGCAGTCACCGAACTCTCTGCTGCCGGTGTGAATGTATCGGTGGCAGTTTCTTCGCTCACTGGCGCTGGCGCGTCATCTGTGGCTGTGGCCTGCGCTGTTGCCGAGACCGACACGTCTGTTTCTGCAAGCGCCAGGGCAGTCGCAGTCGCCGAACTCTCTGCTGCCGGTGTGAATGTATCGGTGGCAGTTTCTTCGCTAATCGGTGTGGGCGCGTCATCTGTGGCAGTGATTTGCGCTGTTGCCGAGACCGACGCTTCTGTTTCTGCAAGCGCTATGGCAGTCGCAGTCGCCGTTGCTGGAATCTCGGCTGTCGGCGTGAATGTCGCGGTGGCAGTTTCTTCGCTAATCGGTGCGGGCGGCACATCATCTGTTGCCGTTGCTGGCTTAGTTACCGAGACCGACACGTCTATTTCTGCAAGCGCCAGGGCAGTCGCCGTTGCTGGACTTTCAGCTGTCGGCGTGATTGTCGCGATGGTAGTTTCTTCGCTAATCGGTGCGGGCGCGTCATCTATGGCTGATTCTGACGCTGTTGCCGAGACCGACACTTCCGCTGCTGCAAGCGCCAGGGCAGTCGCCGTTGCTGGAATCTCGGCTGTCGGCGTGGTCGTCGCGATGGCAGTTTCTTCGCTCACTGGCTCGGACGGCACATCATCTGTTGCTGATTCTGACGCTGTTGCCGCGATTGCCTCTACCGCTGCTGCAAGCGCCAGGGCAGTCGCCGTTGCTGGACTTTCGGCTGTCGGCGTGAATGTATCGGTGGCAGTTTCTTCGCTCACTGGCGCTGGCGGCACATCATCTGTGGCAGTGATTTGCGCAGTTGCCGAGACCGACACGTCTGTTTCTGCAAGCGCCAGGGCAGTCGCCGTTGCTGGACTTTCAGCTGTCGGCGTGATTGTCGCGATGGCAGTTTCTTCGCTCACTGGCTCGGACGGCACATCATCTGTTGCTGATTCTGACGCTGTTGCGGAGACCGACACTTCCGCTGCTGCAAGCGCCAGGGCAGTCGCCGTTGCTGGAATCTCGGCTGTCGGCGTAGTCGTCGCGATGGCAGTTTCTTCGCTCACTGGCTCGGACGGCACATCATCTGTTGCTGATTCTGACGCTGTTGCCGCGATTGACTCTACCGCTGCTGCAAGCGCCAGGGCAGTCGCTGTTGCTGGACTTTCAGCTGTCGGCGTGATTGTCGCGGTGGCAGTTTCATCGCTAATCGGTGTGGGCACGTCATCTGTGGCAGTGATTTGCGCTGTTGCCGCGATTGACTCTACCGCTGCTGCAAGCGCCAGGGCAGTCGCCGTTGCTGGAATCTCCGCTGCCGGTGTGAATGTCGCGGTGGCAGTTTCTTCGCTAACCGGGGCAGACGGCGCGTCATCGGTGGCAGTGATTTGCGCAGTTGCCGAGACCGACACTTCCGCTGCTGCAAGCGCCAGGGCAGTCGCCGTTGCTGGACTTTCAACTGTCGGCGTGATTGTCGCGATGGCAGTTTCTTCGCTCACTGGCTCGGGCGGCACATCATCTGTGGCAGCGATTTGCGCTGTTGACGAGACCGACACTTCCGCTGCTGCAAGCGCCAGGGCAGTCGCCGTTGCTGGAATCTCCGCTGATGGCGTGATTGTCGCGATGGCAGTTTCTTCGCTAATCGTTGCGGGCGCGTCATCTGTGGCAGTGACTTGCGCTGTTGACGAGACCGACGCTTCTGTTTCTACAAGCGCCAGGGCAGTCGCAGTCGCTGGACTTTCGGCTGTCGGCGTGATTGTCGCGATGGCAGTTTCTTCGCTAATCGGTGCGGGCGCGTCATCTGTTGCCGTTGCTGGACTTTCGGCTGTCGATGTGATTGTCGCGGTGGCAGTTTCATCGCTAAATGGCGTGGGCGTCAATTGTACGGATGGAGATTCCGCTGGTGTCGAAATACCAGTTGGCGTTTCGCCGGGCAGTGAAATTTCGGCGACAGGCGTTGGGGATGGTTGAGGAGGTGTTCGCGTTACACTGGATAAAAGAAGTGCAAATAGCATCGCAAAGAGCAGCGCAAGCGCCGCCAGCAGAGCGATAACCAGCTCACTGCTTATATTGCGCTGCACAGGCTAGACCTCTGCTGCGGCAGTCGATTGCAGCGGCAAAGCCAAGTGAAAGGTCGATCCCTTGCCTTTTTCGCTAGTCACCCAAATATCGCCTTCGTGCGCGCGCGCAATCGCTCTGGCGACGGTTATGCCGACGCCGTTATCTCCAAATCCAGAAATCGCCGGGTATTCTGCACGATATGTCCGCGCGAATATGCGTGGCAAGTCGCTGTTGGCGATGCCGCCGCCCGCATCATGCACGCGAATTTCCAGCGCGTCAATCGTGCCTGTGCTGTCATTTAGATGAATATCGCCTTTGCTCGCCGAAACAAGCACTTGTGTGCCCGGCGGAGATACGTCACAGGCATTTGCCATCAACAACGTCAGCATATGTTTCACGCCAAGGCAATTGGCGTCCAAAGGCGGCAGATTGTCGTCCAGACTTAGCTCGATCAGCAGGCTTTTGTCAGCAACGCGCGGTGAGGTATCGGCGATAACTTCTTCAATAATGCCTGCGATATCGATGCCACCGCGCTGCTTCCTACGACCCGCATCAGCAGATGCTGCCTGCTGCAGTTCAGCCAATAAATTGGCGATTGTCTCATTCTCTGCCGCTGCAAGCCGCAGCACTTGCAACTGTGCCGCGCCCAAAATGCCGATCGATTCGGCCAGTAGCATGTCGACATAATCGCGCACCGACCCGATAGGCGCCGACAAGTCCTTCAAAAGACTCAACAACGCTGTCGAAGTCTGCGCAGTAGGTGTGGGCGGCTCTGGTGCATGTGCCAACTCCAGTCGGGCGTCGCTCAAGTCCAGCGCCAGGTCTTCTCGCTGTTGGCTCAATCGGTCGACGCTCTCGCGTAGCGCATTCAGTTCGTTTTGCAGTTCTACACTTTGTTCGCGCGCTGAATCATCGTCCAGCAATTCGGCAACTTTGGCTGTCAATTGGTCGCGAATTGTCAGCAGGTTGTCCCGCTCTTCTACCAGCACCTGGATTTGGTCCTGCGTCTCGATCTGGTGGGCTCGTTCTTCTGCCAGGGTCGTTTCCAGCACCTGCTTGTCATTTTCCAGCGCAGATGTGGCAGCTTCGGCCGCCTCTGTTTGTGCCAGGATATTCTCCTGTTCGCGGCGCAGCGCCTCCCGAGATTCCAGCAGCGATTCGTGATCGGCGCTGAGTTGTTTGAGCTGCGCTTCAAGCTCTTGCTTGTCGCCTGCGCCAGCATCCAATAGCGATTGATGCTCCGCCTGCAAAGAGGCGTGGCGCGCATCGGCATCTTTCTGCAGTTTGCCAAAGGCAAGTCGCTCGGCATGCAGATGCACCAAAGCAGGCAACATGGTCGCGTTGATATCGGTTGCGCCCAGTGTTTCCAGACGTTGGGCAATTGATTCTTGCCGTCGTCGCTGCTGGTCTCGCTGCAATGCCAGCTGATCATGCTCGTCCTGCAGTTGCTGCAGAATTGTCGAAAGCGCATCACCTGGAGTCGACCGCCGCAATACCATCAAGTCGCTGATCTGCCTGCGCAGTTTGTCACGACTGTTCAGCCGCCGGTTATATTGCTTGTGCAGGTATTCGTGAATCGATTGCTCGAGCGTGTCGCTGCCATTGAGCAGACGCAACGCCGTCTCGGCATCCAGCAAATCGCTGGCGCTGGTTTCGCAAGCCGACAACAGCGCAGACTGTTCAATAAAGGCGCCGCGCAGCCCAACGGCGGCGCTGGCATCCACATCAGATTCTGCCAGCCTGTCCAGCAAACGCCTTTGCTCGTCGGCCAGCTGCTTTTTCAACCCGCCAATTTGCAGTCGCAGACTAGCGATACGCTCGGCAGAACCAGCCAAGCCAGCGGTCAATTCATGGCGAATGGTCAACATAACATCATGCGCAGGTGCGTCCGTCCTTAGTCGGTCGCTGGAATCGACTGCGGACGAAGCAGCGTCTGGCTGAGGTTTTTCTCCGTCTTCGCCTTGCCCCGCCAGCAAAAATGCGGCCACGGCTGCAATTTCTGCCAGCAGCGCCCGGTCTGCCTCGTTCAAATCCACCTTATCATAAGGCGAGCCAACCAGCAGCACGCCAACCAGCTCGCCACGCGCCAGGACAGGCTGGACAAGCATACTGCTCAAGCCGTCAACGCCGATGCGCTGGAACAAATCATGCAGTTCGTCGGTGTGATGATCGGGCAATAGAGTGGTCATGTCGCCGCGTTTTGCCGCTGCCAGCAGGGTCGGCTGTTCGCCCAGGTCCAGCTTAGCGGCCGCCAGCGATTTTTGTGTTGATGCGTCCCAGCCAGCCACGACATCCGCAGTACTATCATTGGGCAGCCTCAACAGCAAACATACTTCTGCGGCAACCGCGCTTTGTACCGCCTGCACCACGCGATCTGTCGCGTCAGCAGGGCTGTCTCTCTCCAGCATCACGCCAATGGCAGCGAGCAGCCGGGGTGAATCATGCACCGGGCTTGAAAGCGAAAGACCGTCGCGCGGGGAAAATTCTGTGCCATCGGGCGCTTCTGCAGGCACAGCTGCTGCTTGCTGAGAAGCAGCCAGCACGACTTCCACCAGGCTGTTTTCCAATAGCGCGATCGCCAAGCGATGAATGATCACCGGCAGCAAGATCAATCCCGACGCATAGGCCAAGCGCGCCGCTCCTTGATAATTGCCTGCTACCTGCCCTTGGGCGATCTGCCACAATTCCCAGGCGCTGCCCGCAACAAACAACAGGAACAAGAGCGCTTTCAAGGGCGCGTCTACGATGTGCCGCGTGTTCAATGCCGTCAACAGCAGCAGCGCAGCAGCCAGGCAGCCGGTTACAGCAGACCACAAGGGCGCGTATTCGCCGGCGTTGAATGCCAGCCCGGCTCCATATTCCAGCAGCCAACTGCGCGCCGTATTGATGAATAGCAGCGTCAGTAGGAAGACACTGCCAAAGATGAACAGGTTGGAGCGGCTGCGCCAACGAATGAAATCGGCGCTCAAAAATGCCCAGCCCAACAGCAGCAACGTTAGAGCATGCGCCAGTCTTTCCAGAGGTGGCATAAACTGGTTGGCATCCAGCTCTGCATAGAGCGCGACAACCGCCGCACCCATCATCACCAGCCACACCATCACCAGCGCAGCAGTCGCAATGACATAACGCTGTGTCGACTGCTCCAGCGGAAAACGCGAGCGATGCCCAAAAGCGAGGAAGAGCGAGCCCTGGCTGCAGGCGATCACCAATAAGAAAAACAGCATGTCGCCTGGGAATTCAATGAAGAGATTTACTAAATCTATGGGTGCTCGAGACAAGACACACCACCCAGCCTGCCAAGGCGATTTCGTCTCGCCAGTATAGCACAGGCGCACGATCCACAAGCGGCAAAGGGCGCGCATTCTGCCTACAGGTTCGCGTCTGGGCAAGCGCTTGTCAGTTGAATTCTCGTGCACGCTGCTCTACACTCGAGTCGATGCGCGACCAGCCGAAGCAAATTCCGTGAGCCGTCAAATAGCCACTCTCGTGCGCCGCTTTCCGGCTCTTGTGCGACTGCCTTACCTGGTCTACCAGCGGGCTCGTCGGCGTTATTCCTTGGGCGCGGTTGCGGTGCTTGTCAACGAATCCGGGGCTGTGTTGCTGGTCGAGCATGTCTATCATCCGCGCTTCGCCTGGGGATTGCCGGGCGGCTGGATCGATGTCGACGAAGATCCGGCCGCTGGCATCTTGCGTGAACTCCACGAAGAGCTTGCTCTGTCGGCGCGCGTGTGTCGGGTCGTCCATGCCGAAAAGACAGCGTCCAATCACATTGACATCGCCTACCTGTGTGTCGCAGAAAGCTCTATCGGCAAGCTCAGCCACGAACTGCTCGCCTATCGCTGGGTGGCAGCTGATGAAATGCCGCCATTGAAGTCATTCCACGCCCGAGCCATCGAGCTGGCCCGACAGCACTTGCCGAGCGCAGTATGAGCGCGAGCCTAGGCGAACGCCGGCGGCGCACAGGCTTCCCGTGGCTGCTGACTCTGTCATTGCTGCTGTTGATCGCTGCAGCTTCCTTGCTGATCTATGAACTGGTCGGATTCAGCCGCCGCGAACAGCAACTGCCAGCCGGCATCAGCGTCGCCGGCATCAATATCAGCAGGTTGAGCGATCGAGATGCGGTGTCACGCTGGGAGCGTGCTTATGCAGAGCCGATTAACTTGCGATATACCGATGCGAATGGCGCGCAGCTCATTCTGCTCTACCCCGACCAGGTGGGCTGGCGCATCAGCAGCGAACCCATGTTGGCAGCCGCATTGGTATTGGGAGAAGAAGGCGGCGGATTCTGGCGGCGTTTTCTAGACTACCTGCTGGGCATTGAGCAGATCGTCGCCCGCGATATTCCGCTCATGGCCGATTATCAGGAAAATGCGCTGCGAGCCTATCTTGAAGATATCGCCGCGCGCTATGACAACTCACCTGGCAGCGCCACATTTGACTTGCAGACGCTCATGGTTTATCCGGGTGCAAGCGGCAATGCGCTGGATATACCTGAAGCTATGCAACTGGTCGATGCCTCTTTGCGTTCGGCTGTCGAGCGAACAGTCGACTTGCCTATCCTCGACGTCAGCACACAAGGACCCCGTCTGGGCGCGCTTGAAGAACTCATCATTGCCCTCCTTGACGACAAAGGCTTCATCTTTGACGGTGTCAACACGGTCGCTTCAGTATATGTGCTGGACTTGCGCAATGGCGAAGAGATCAGCATTCTGGGCGATGTCGCTTTTTCGGCTGCCAGCACCATCAAAGTACCGATCATGGTCGAATATTTTCGCACCTTGACCGCGCCGCCCAGCCAGGGCGAAGCTTGGCTGCTGGCGAACTCACTGCTGTGCAGCAACAATTCTTCATCCAATTTGATTATGGAGATCATCGGTGGCGGCGATATATTCAAGGGGCTGCGGCGCGTATCGGATACGACTCAAGCACTGGGCATCGGCAACACCTATATCACCGCGCCCTTTTACCTCGGCGTCGAAGGGCAGCAACTCGGCTCCATCCAGGCGCCCGCCACCACGCCAAACCCCGCCTTCGACACAGAAGCAGACCCCTTCAACCAGACGACTGCCGAAGACATGGGCGCGCTCTTCAACCTGATCTACGATTGCGCCCATTACGATTCGGGATTGTCGCTCGCCTTGCCCAACGCGGTGACTCAGCGCGAATGCCAGCAGATGCTCGAACTCGGCAGCGCCAACGATCTGCTGCGTTTGCTGCAGGGCGGCATCCCCAACGGCGTGCGCATATCCCACAAAAATGGCTGGATCGCCGATAGCGTCGGTGATGCTGGCGTGGTGTATTCGCCCAACGGTCGCCACTATGTGATCTCGGTTTTTCTGTGGGAGCAGTCAGAATTCCAGGATTATCAGAAGTTGTGGTCGCTGGTCGAAGAGATATCCCGCGCCGCCTGGAATTTCTTCAATCCGCAAGCGCAACTGCTGCAGCCGCGCGCCGAGATCCCGCTGACCGCGCAAGAATGCGAAGGCAACTACCTGCCGCCCGCGCCGGAATATGTCAATCTGGATGATATCAACGCCTGGCGACGCAATTGAGGCAGCTCACAGTCGCTCCAGCGCTTCCGCCCGACTGTCATAAATCCGAATAAGCTGGTCGAGCGCCGAAGCCGCCAATGCCGCGCGAACAGCATCGGATGGCTGCGCCAGGCAGAGAACGCCTCCATTGCGCCGCGCCAACTTTAACGCCTGCATCAGCGCGAACAATCCTGCCTCGCCAATGTCGTCGATCGCACTCATATCCAGCGCGATTTTTCGCGCGCCAGCTTCCAATTCTTCGCCAATGACTGCTGACAGTCGAAATGACTCGCTGTCGTCCAGCCGCCCGCCGACTTCAACCAGGCTGACAGCGCCGTATCGGGAAAGCTCGAAAGTCAACATGAGTCGCCGCTCTTGGCTGTTCGTACATACTCAGACTGTGAGTATAATGGCAAGCATGGATTGGGGATACACACTGCTCATCACACTGACTGCGGCTGCTTTGCTGCTGATGGTTCAACGCGCCGAGCCGAAACGCCGCAGGCTGGTCGGTTTCTTTGTGTTATTGGGCTTGCTGCTGATCCGTCACAACGCCTTTCTCAAGGGCAACTTGCACGAAGAGACCTTGATCGCCTTTGCAGTGGCGCTCTTGCTGAGCGGCGCATTCTGGTTGCTAATTGGGCGCTACAACCCGGTCGGCAGCAGCGACGAGGTGCGGGTTATCGGCATGGACGACTAGCCGATGATGTTGATGGGGATGACATCCGCGCCTTGCAGCACGGCAACACTGATGCGCGCGGCACAATCTTGGGCCAGCTTGCGAAATGCCCGCCCGGCAGCCGACTCGGGTTCGTGAATCGGCAGCGGTCTCCCGGTATCGCCACCTTTGCGAATGGATGCCGCCAGCGGAATCTGCCCCAGAAAGGCGAAGCCGCGCTCTTGCGCAAATTGCTCGCCACCGCCACTGCCAAAGAACTCGCCCGACATATTCTCCACCACGCCCAGCACAGGCACCTTCAACTGCTCGAACATGGCAGCGGCGCGAATGGCATCGGACACCGCGACAGCTTGGGGCTGCGTCACGATGATGCTGCCAGTGAGCGGGAATGACTGGGCGAGGGACAGCGGCGCATCGCCTGTTCCCGGCGGCAAGTCCACGATCATGTAATCCAGCCCGCCCCAGTCGACATCGGTGAAGAACTGGCGGATGGCGCTGTGCAGCATCGGTCCGCGCATGATCATCGGTTTGTCGGGCGAGGTCAAAAAGCCGCTGCTGATCAGCTTGACTCCATAGACTTCCAGCGGCTGCATCTTCTTGTTGACGACACGCGGTCTGCCGCTGCCCAGGCCGAACATCTGCGGGATATTCGGGTTGAGGATATCGGCATCAATCAGCCCGACCCGCGCGCCGGCATCTGCCAGGCAGACTGCCAGATTGGTGGCGACAGTGCTCTTGCCCACCCCGCCCTTGCCGCTGGCGACCGCAACGATGCTGTTCATGGGCACATCCAGCCGCCCGTGTATGCGCCGGTCGGTCGGCACCTGGGCATCCCAGTTGATGTGCAGCTTCTCGATGCCAGGCACGCGCCCGACCAGAGCGGCATGGCAACGCTCGACAAAGACATGTTTCAATGGGCAGGCAGGTGTCGTCAGCACGATGGTGAAGGCGGCGACGCCATCGGCGACTTGCAGATCGCGCACCATATTGAGCGTGACGATATCACGATTGAGTTCGGGTTCGATGACAGTGCCCAGCGCCGTCATCACCTGCTGATGCAGCGAGTCCATGTCAGCCACCGCTTTTGGCAGCTCGGCGCGCCTTGCGTTCCAAGGCTTTGCGGCGGCGTTCTTCGCGCTTGGCGTCGTCTTCGCTCCAGGGTGTTGCGCCATCTGCGGCGGCGGCCGGGGCGGCGCTCACGGCTGGCTCTGGAGTCGCTTGCGCCTCTTCTTTTTCTGCGGGCGCGGGAGCAGCTTTTGCGGCTGGACGAGGCGCGCTGCTGCGGCTGGCAGATTGACCGCGGCGGGCTTCTTTGGCCGCATCCTTGTGCTCCCAGGTGCCACGCGCCAGCATCTCTTCATAGGCACGGGTCGGGGCGATGCTGCGCCAATACGAATTCGGCTTGGACAAGCGCTCTTTGTCGTGAATATGATGCGTCGTGCGGTCATAACTGGCCAACTCGTAGTCGTGATCCATCTTGATGGCATCGAAGGGACAATACTCTGCGCAGTAACCGCAATTCATGCAGATGTCAATGTCGATGAAGAAAGCTTCTGGCTCGGGCACAGGCCGCCCGGTATCTGGATCGTTGCCGCGCACGATCCAGATGCATTGCGGCGGGCACACTTTTGCGCAGATGCCGCAGCTGGTGCACCAGTCTTTGCCGGCGCGCGTCGGATGGTCTTCGTCTTCGACGATCAGAAATGGCACAAAGCGAAAGCGCTCGGGCACCGCCACTTTTTCGTCTGGATACTGCACCGTGATGACGCCCTTGGTCTGCGTGCCCTGGCGGATTCCAAAATTGTCGACCGAATGGCTGTACTTGCGAAAGCCATAGCGGATGTCGTCTATGTACGAGTCGACGAAATGCCGCAACGTCAGCATCAAGCCCTTTGCCAAGCCAGTTCCGTACATTGCTGCTCCTCGTTATGTTCCGCTAGCGGTCGGTCTCACCCAGCACGATGTCGATGCTGCCCAGAATGCCCACGATATCGGCGACTTTGTAGCCCTGGCTCATGATGCCCATGGGCGTCAGGTTAATGAAGCTGGGCGCGCGCACATGGTAGCGCCAAGGATTGGAGGTGCCGCTCTTGCCGCCCGCCGACACGATGTAATAACCCAGCTCGCCCTTGCCGTTTTCCACACGCCCATAGGCTTCGCCATGCGGGACGCGCGGCGCATAAGCGCCCGGCTTGCCATCCGCCCAGATCGACTGTCCTTTGGTCGCTTCCAGCCGCGGCAAGATCTGCCGCAAAATACGCACACTCTCGCGCAATTCTTTGACACGAACCCGATAACGCGCGTACATGTCGCCAGCGTCTTCCACCGCGACATCAAAGTCCAACTCGTCATAAATGCTGTAGGGATCGGCGCGACGAATATCATAGGGCACGCCACTGCCGCGCAGCAGCGGACCAGCCGCGCTGTAATTGATGGCGTCTTCGGCGCTGAGCACCCCCACGCCCACCGAGCGCTCGATGAGAATCTCGTTTTGCGTCAGCAACTGCTCCAGCTCGTCTATGGTGCGCGGGATGCGCTCGCTGAACATCTCGGTGAGGAATTGCATGGTGTTGTAGTCGCGCACGCGATCGTTGGTCAGGTTGCTGACGCTCTTGATGCGCTCGGGCAGATCGCCGAACAAGCCGCCAAAGCGCATGTAGTTGCACATCATACGGCTGCCAGCCACCGCCTCGAAAAAGTCCAGGATTCGTTCGCGCTCTTGAATGAAATAGAGCACGGGCGTGAAAAACGCGCCGATATCATTCAGCCAAAAGCCGATCGCCCACAGGTGATTGACGATACGGCTTAGCTCGACCATCAGCACGCGCAGCGCCTCGCAGCGGTAAGTCGGCTCGTTGTAGCGCCGCCCCAGGCTGAGCAACTGCTCCACCGCCAACACATAGCCGTGGTTGTTGCCCATGCTGCTGATGTAATCAAGGCGGTCGGTAAAAGGGATGTTGTGCAGGTAGGTGTTGCGCTCGCCGATTTTTTCGTGGTTGCGATGCAAATAGCCCATGACCGGTTCGAGCGATGTCACCGTCTCGCCATCGACCGTCAGCACCATGCGGAAGACGCCGTGCGTGCTGGGATGATGCGGTCCCATATTCACAACCAACTCATTGGTCTCGAAGCCGTCTTTGTCCATCACGCGCTCGACATCGACGCCCAAGCCCAGCGATTGATACACGGCTGACTCCGAGGTATCCATCAGGCGGCTGAGGTCGATTTCGCGGGGATAATTGACATTCTTGCCAAAGACATTTTTCTCTTCGGCGCGATGCACGTGTCCGCCGGGCCAGCGGCTGTCGAAAGGCTTCTGCTCTTCTTCATAATACGCTTCGCGCCAGTCTTTGCGCATCGGATGCCCGTGAAAGCCCTCCCACATCAATATGCGCTTCAGGTTGGGATGACCAGGGAAGTGGATGCCGTAGAGATCCCAAGCTTCGCGCTCCTGGAAATCTGCCCCGCGCCAGACAGAAACCAGCGACGGGATCTCGGCATTATCGCGTTCGGTCTGCGCTTTGAAGACCAATGCGCCGCCGCCACTGCTGCGATAGGCGTGGTAGACCATCTCCATGTGGTCGCCAGCGCCCAGATAATCGACGGCAGTCGCGCTGGACAAGTAGTCGAAACCCAGCTCGTCGCGGATGACCTGGGCGATATCCAGCAACTGCGCGCTGTCAACGATTATGCCCCCATAGCCTTCGCGGTCGTCGGCGCTTACCGCTTCGGGATAAGTGGCTTGCAAATGGTCGATTGCGCCATCTATGCTCGTGCTTGTCAGGGGCGCATCGGGTGCGGCAGTGGGCATAGTTCTTTATTCCTCTTCTGCTGAGGCGCGGCGGGTCGCGCGAACTGCCTTGCGTGCCAAAGCGCGCAGCCGGCGTTTTTCGCGGATGTCTTCGGCTTCTGTCCAAGGAGTGCCACCGATGGGCAAGACAAAAGCCAGCGCGTTGCCATTGACAGGCGCGGTTTCGGCTGGCGCGTCGGCGGTTGTTGCAGCTTTTGCGGCGACCATCTGCATGGCGGCGGGCAGCTCGCGCAGGCCCAGCGCATCCATATCACCCGCGGCCCGTTCAGCCTGGCGGCGGATCATGTCCATCTGGCGCGGGTCGATGATATCCGGACCCAGCACCGGCACCGGCGTCGGCTCGGCAGAACCAACGCCATACCAAGGGACATCGTCGCCGTTGGCGATGCTTTGGCCATCGATTTTGCGCTGCAGAGCGATCATGCCATAGAGTAGCGCCTGCGGAGTCGGCGGACAGCCGGGCACATACACATCCACCGGCAGAAATTTATCCATGCCCGAAACGACATTGTATCCTTCTTTGAAAGGTCCGCCGCCACTGGCGCAGGCGCCCATCGCCAGCACATATTTTGGCTCGGGCATCTGGTTGTAGAGGCGCACGATGGGCACCACCATCTTCTTGGTCACTGTGCCCGAGACAATCATCAAGTCGGCTTGTCGGGGCGTCGCGCGCATCACTTCAAAGCCAAAGCGGGAAAAGTCGAAGCGCGATGATGCGGTGGCGATCATTTCGATAGCGCAGCAAGCCAACCCAAAAAGCATGGGCCACATGGAATTGCGCCTGCCCCAGTTGTACAGCTGGCTGAGGCTGGTGATCGCGATATTGTTCTCCAGCTCGGCTGGCACGGGGAATTCGGTCGCGTTGAGCTCGTGCAAGTTCAATTCCATCTATTCGCCGCTCTCCTCATACCAGTCGCGCAGAATCTGCCTCAGTATAGCATCATTGACTAGCGCCGGATCATCGGCGAAGTCCGGCAACTGCACGATGCGCTCACTCAATTCATGCAATCCGATATTGTCCAGGTCGGCATCGGGATAAGCGCGCATCAAAGCCAGGACGATTTCATAGTCCGCGTCCCAATACAAAGCCGTCCCAGACATAATGCCACCAGTATAGGCAGACTGCGCTTGATTGTCAAGATTTTCACAATCGACCTCGCCCTCATTGCGCGCGCAGGACGACCGCGCCAGTGCAGTCAACGCGGGTGGCTTGGGCAAGGCAGTCCAGGTTTGCGGCTTGATACGCGGTTTGCATGGCATCGGCGACGCGCCGGGCAACTTCATCGCAATCGCACAAGGCGCAGAGAGTCGGACCTGCCCCGCCGATAAATAGCGCGATTGCGCCCTTTCGTTTTGCCAGCGCCCGCATCTCCGCCAGCAGCGGCATCAAGCTAGCGCGCGCCGGTTCAACGACCATGTCGCCTTCCATCGCCGCGCCCAGCGCTTGCAAATCGTTGCGATGCAGCGCATCGATCAACCTGCCGACCATGCCTGTCTGATGAATGAGACGGCTGAGCGACACGCTGTCTGGCAGCAATGCCCGCGCCTGGTTGGTGGGCACAGCCACTGCCGGAGTCGCCAGCGCCAAATGCAGATCGGCTGGAATCGGCAGCGGTTGGATGGCGTCGACCGTGATGCCAGCCACCAGCACGATCCCGCCCAGCAGGCAGGGCGCGACATTGTCGGCGTGATAGCCACTGACCAGCGCCTCGCCTTCCAGACAAAAAGGCAGCAACTGCTCGCGCGTGAAAGGGTTGCCCAGCAGCTTGTTCAATGCGATCACCGTGACGACTGCGCTGGCGGCGCTGCTGCCCAAGCCGCTGGCCAGTGGCAAACCTTTGACGAGCTGAATTTGCAGGCCGCGTTTTTCGCCCAGGTGAGCGAGCATTGCCCGCGCCGATACAGCTGCTACATTCAGTTTGGGGTCCTGCGGCAGCTGCCCGTTGTCGCCATCAATGCGGCTGATGACGATTTCTGGCGCATCTCGCCACGACACAGTCGCTTTGTCGCCCATGCCAGCCAGCGCCATGCCCAGAATATCAAAGCCGACGCCCAGGTTTGCCACCGTAGCCGGGGCGAAGGCTTCTGCACTGGAAAATGCCATGCTCTGCCGCTATCCTTGCTGCCTTGCCGGGCGCGAGGGTCTGCGAATGTCAAGCAGTCTACAATGTATTGATTGTGCGCAACAATACCCAGTTGAACGGGTCATCTATGCTTGTGAAAGCTGCGGCGGCACCCTGGATGTCGCCCACGATTTTACCTCAACCCCAGCAAAAATCACGCGCGCGTTGTTTGACGATCGGTTGGGAGCGCTGGATTCTCCATATAGCAGCGGAGTCTGGCGCTTTAAAGAGCTCGTTTATCCCGATATCGACGACGGGCAAATCGTAACGCGCGGCGAAGGCAATACGAACCTGTATCAGTTGCCACGCATTGCAGCCTATGTCGGTGTCGATGCACTTTTGCTCAAGCACGAGGGCGAAAACCCGACCGGCTCCTTCAAAGACCGCGGCATGACCAGCGGCGTGACTCATGCCCGACGCCTGGGCATGGAACGGGTCGCTTGCGCCTCAACGGGAAATACCTCCGCATCCATGGCATCGTACGCTGCACTGGCAGGCATGCAAGGCATCATATTTTTGCAAAACACGGCGATTGCGCTGGGCAAGCTGGCGCAGGGCATCGCTTATGGCGGCACCTGCCTGCAGATCAACGCCGACTTCGACCGCAATATGACGCTGGTTCGCCAAGTGGCAGAACGGCTGGGCATTTATGTGCTCAACAGCATCAATCCCTTCCGACTCGAGGGACAAAAGACGATCATGTTCGAGGCGCTGCAACAATTGCGCTGGCAAGTCCCGGACTGGATCGTCGTGCCCGGTGGCAATCTGGGCAACAGCTCGGCATTTGGCAAGGCGCTGCTGGAGATGCACCAGATCGGGCTGATCGACCGACTGCCGCGACTCGCGATCGTTCAGGCAGAGGGCGCAAACCCGCTCTACCGTCATTTTGCTGGCGGCTTTCGAGATTTCCAACCTGTCAAGGCCGAGACTATCGCCACCGCAATCAAAATCGGTGATCCCGTCAACCTGCGGAAAGCCATCCGCGCGTTGGAATGGACGGGCGGCGTAGTCGAGCAGGTCAGCGATCAGCTGATCATGGACGCAAAAGCGATTGTCGATAGCGTGGGAATTGGCTGCGAGCCGGCATCAGCCTGTTCGGTGGCGGGCACGCGAAAACTGGTCGAGCGCGGCATCATCAAACGCGGCGACAGCGTTCTGGGCGTGCTGACCGGCCATGTGCTGAAAGACCCGCAAGCCACTATCGGCTATCATGCAGACGACCTGCCGGGCATTGCGCCAAAACTGCGCAACCCTATGCTCAGCGCCGAAGATGACCTTGAGCAAATCGTAGCCTTGCTAGCCTAGCGCGTTTCGATCTAGCTGGCAGGCACCTGACGCAGCGCATCATCCAGATCGGCGATGATATCCTCGGCGTCTTCTATCCCCAGGGCAAAGCGCACCAAATTGTCGCCGATGCCAGCTTCCTGCCGTTCTTGCGGACTGAGGTCGTAGTAGCTCACATAAGCCGGCTGTTCAATCAAGCTCTCGGTACCGCCGAGGCTGGGCGCGATATAAGGGATGCGCAGGCGGTCGATGAAGCCGCTGGTGGCGTGGATGTCGCCCGCCACCTCAAAGCTGACCACGCCACCGAATCCGCTCATTTGGGCACGGGCGATCTCATGGTCGGGATGCGATTGCAAGCCGGGATAGTACACGCGGTCGATCTTGGCGTGCTCTTCCAGGAATCGCGCGACTTGCAGCGCCGCCTCGTTTTGGTGGCGCACACGCACGGCCAGGGTCTTCAGCCCGCGCTCGATCAGGAATGCCTGATGCGGATCGATAACATTGCCAAACATGCCGCGGGCATCTTTTAATGCTTTGATGCGCCCCGCATCGCCTGCGATCGCCCCGCCCAGCACATCGTTGTGCCCGCCGAAATACTTGGTGGCGCTGTGCATGACAAAGTCAATGCCATATTCCAGCGGGCGTAGGTTGACCGGCGTGGCAAAAGTCGTATCCAGCAGGGTCAAGGCGCGATTCGTCCGCGCCAACTCGACCAGACGCGCCAGATCCATCACGCGCAGGTAGGGATTTGTCGGCGTCTCGGTGAAGATGAAGCGCGTCTTTCCAGGGATGATGGCGGCTTCCAGCGCATCATAATTGCACATGGGCACGATGCTGGTTTCGATGCCGAATTTCTTCAACGTGGTCAGGCAGAATTGACGGGTGCGCCGATAACAATCATCGGTCATGATGATATGCGTGCCCGGGCGCAGCGCAGTCAAGAAGAGCGAAGTCACTGCCGACATGCCACTGGGATACATAAGCGCGTCGCCAGCGCCTTCCAGCTGGGCGATGCGCGCCTCAAGCGACCAGCACGACGGATTGCCATAGCGCGCATATTCTTCGCGGTCCAGCTCGCCGCCATAGACCTTGGCATCCAGAAACTCAATTAGCTCGGCAGTATTCTTGAATGTGAAGGTGGCCGTCTGCACGATAGGCGTGGTCATGGCGTGGAAGCCTTTGTCACGCGCCGCGCCGCCGTGCACCGATTTTGTGCTGGCGCCCTGGTATTGACGGTCTGGCTGGTCGTCTGATTTTGGCATTGCAGCCCCTTGGTCTGCGAAACTGCCGAGCATCTGGCAAACGCGCCGGCCTGGCACGGACTGGCTGCTTGTTGAGCGGTTTCTCGCGGACGGCACTGTAGCACAAGGCACAGCCAGCGACAATTGCGCGGCATGCCGTTATCGCATTTTGCCCCTCTGTGCTAAGCTATGCGACAAGAGTCAGGCAACGAAGAGGACGCAGCAGACATGACCGACTCCGCATTTCGCGTGTATGGTGGGCAGCCGCTGCAAGGACAGATCCATGTGCAGCGCGCCAAGAATGCCATTCTGGCGATGATCGCCGCTGCTATTGTGGTCGAAGATGGCGAGACGATCCTGCGCCAGGTGCCCGAAATTGAAGATGTAGATTGCGCCTTTGAACTGCTGCGGGTGGTTGGGGCGAATGTCGACTATGACCGGCAAAGCAAAACAGCCCGCATTGATGCCAGCACAATAAACAACGGAATCTTGCCAGCAGAAATCACCGAGCGCTTTCGTGGTTCCGTGCTCTTTCTTGCGCCGCTGCAGATTCGCCTGGGATATGTGGAATTGCCGGGAAGTGGCGGCTGCGACATTGGCACGCGCAAGATCGACTTTCATCATCGTGGCTTCGCCCGGCTGGGCGCGGATGTGCAACACTTCAATGATGGCAGAACGATCATCGAGCTAGAACGACGGCGCTTCCGCGGCACCCTGCTATACCTCGACTTGCCCAGCCACACCGGCACTGAAAACCTTATGCTGGCGGCGGCGCTGGCAGAGGGACAAACGATCCTGGAAAATGCTTCGGTCGAGCCCGAAATCATCGATTTTGGCAAATTTCTGAATGCTATGGGCGCTGACATCCGCGGATTGGGCACCAGCACGCTCTTCATTCATGGCGTTGAACGTCTACGCGCTACAGACTACAGTCCTATGCCCGACCGTCTGGTGACGGGCACGGTAATGATGGCAGCGGCGATCACTGGCGGCGATGTCACCATTCACGATACCGAGCCGGCCCATCTGCGCATCGTCTGTGCCAAGCTGGAGCAGATGGGCGTGGATATCCGCATCAAAGGCAAGTCGATCCGCGTGCGAGGACGGCAGGAACGGCTGAACCCTATCAACATCCAGACTCACCCTTACCCCGGCTTCCCGACTGACTTGCAGCCCTGCGTCGCAGCGCTGTCTTGCCTGTCCGACGGGACGAGTTATATCCGCGAGCGCGTCTTTGACGACCGCTACGATTATGTCGAATCGCTGCTGCAGATGGGCGCTGACATCCTCATCAGCCAGAGCGGAGTCTGCATCGTCAAGGGTGTCGATCGCTTGAAGCCGGCGCGTCTCACTGCCGACAACATCCGCGCGGGCGCGACGATTCTGCTGGCGGCGCTGGCTGCCGAAGGCGAAAGCACGATCGAAAATGTCTATCAGATCGACCGCGGTTACGAAAGCATGGATGACCTGATGAGCCAACTGGGCGCGGATATCACACGCATCACAGCGCAATCAGAGTTGCAGCCCGTCTGGTAAGTGTCATATAGACACAGATACGGTACCGCCAAGTACACAGAATTTGTTGAGTATAGCGAGAGGAAGGCAAAGTTCTTGCACTGTGCTTTCGTTTTTGCGCCGAAAGAGTCATCCTGGAAATCCGGCGGCGTCTATCTCCGAATCGTCCACGACATCGTTGCAAAAACATAGCCACTTCTTGCCTGTCCATACAGACTTTCAGTGAACTCGTTCAACTTGGTGGATTCGGTGGTCCAGTATGACTGCGCGAATGCCCTGCACCTAGATTCGCGCGAGGACCGCAGCCGCGAAGTCATCGGTAGACACAGGCCTCTCATCGGCCTTGGCGATATCGGCCGTGCGCAAACCATCAGCGAGCGCCGCATCTACAGCCGCCTCTATCGCGCTTGCCTCATCTTCCAGCCGCAAGCTATACCGCAACAGCAGCGCCGCGCTGAGAAACATGCCGATCGGGTTGGCTTTGCCTTGCCCGGCAATATCGGGCGCGGAACCGTGCACCGGCTCATACAAGCCAAAGTTGTCGGCGCGCAGCGACGCAGACGGCAGCATGCCCAAGCTGCCAGCCAGCACCGAGGCTTCGTCGCTCAAAATGTCGCCGAACATATTGCCCGCCACGATGACATCAAAGCTGCCGGGGCGCGTCAGCAAATGCATGGTTGCCGCGTCTACCAGCAAATGCTCCAGCTCGACATCGGCGTATTCTTCGTGCAGCGCCACGACGGTGCGCCGCCACAGACGCATGGAGGCCAGCACATTGGCTTTGTCCACCGAACACAGCTTGCCCCGCCGGCCTTGTGCCGCGCGAAAAGCCACATTCGCTACTTGTTCGACCTGGGCGCTGGTATACGTCATGGTGTCGTAGGAGACATCGCCTTCGCCCTGTTCCTGGCGCTCGCCAAAATAGATGCCGCTGACCAGCTCGCGCACAAAGAGAATATCGACATCTTCCAGCAAATCGGCGCGCAGTGGAGCGTGCGCAGCCAGGGCAGGATACGTTTTGACCGGGCGCAAATTGGCGAAGAGCCCAAAATGCTGCCGCAAGCCCAGCAAGCCGCGCTCGGGCTGGACAGTCGCAGTGGGGTCAGACCACTTTGGTCCGCCGACCGCGCCAAGCAAGATGGCATCGGCATCTTCACAGATGGCGACAGTTTCCGCCGGCAGTGGGTCGCCCGTCTCGTCAATGGCGATGCCGCCGATCAACCCATGCACGAATCGAAACTGGTGACCGCGCTTCTCGGCAATCGCTGCCAGCAGCCTGGTCGCATGTGAAACTACTTCGGGTCCGATGCCATCGCCCGAAAGTACCGCAATTGTCGCCTTCATTTGTTGTCCTTCCACGAATTGATTAGCGCGCCATTTCCACAGACCTTCGTTCGCCTTCCATACTGGCGATCGATAAACCATATTCGACGCTGTCGACCAGCGCCAGCCAGCTCGCGCAGATGATGTCGGTGCCGGCGCCCACCGTGCTCCAGCGCTGTTTGCCATTATACGAGTCGATCAGCACGCGAGTCATCGCGCCGGTGGCCTGCTGGCTGTCTATGATGCGCACTTTGTAATCGACCAGCTGGATATCGCGCAGAGCCGGATACAGCGGCAACAGCGCCTTGCGCAGCGCCAGATCCAGCGCATTGACCGGCCCATTGCCCTCGGCGGCTGTGTGCACGACATCGCCATCGACATCCAGCTTGACCATGGCCTCAGCCAGCTGTCCGCGTCCGCGCCGATCTTCGACGATCACGGTGAAATCGAGCAAGGTGAATAGCGGCACATAATCCGCCGATGCCCGCCGCAAGCGCACCGCCACCGAGGCTTCCGCGCCTTCAAACACGAAGCCGGCATTCTCCAGTTCTTTGATGTCGTTCAAGACTTGCGTTGCTTCGAACCGCGAAATATCCAAGCCAAGTTCTTCCGACTTGCTGAGCAGATTGCCGCGGCCAGACAAGTCCGAAACCAGCACGCGCGTCTTGTTGCCGACCAATTCTGGCTCGATATGCTGATAGCTGTCGACATTGCGCCGCATGGCTGCCACATGGATGCCGCCTTTGTGCGCGAAGGCGCTCTTGCCGACATAAGGCAGATGCGTATCGGGCGCAAGGTTGGCGATCTCGGCGACTGCCCGCGATAGATGCGTCAAAATGGGCAGTTGTCCATCTCGGGCCAGGCAAGGCAGTCCCATCTTGATGATGAGATCGGGGATGATGCTGCACAGGTTGGCGTTGCCGCAGCGCTCGCCATAGCCATTGATCGTCCCTTGCACATGCGCCGCGCCCGCCCGCACCGCCGCCAGTGAATTCGCCACCGCCAGTTCACTGTCGTTGTGTGTGTGTATGCCGAAGACCATTTCAGGAAATAGTTCCCGCGCGCGCATGAAGAACTCCGCGGTTTCCCAGGGCATAGAGCCGCCGTTGGTATCGCAGAGCACGATGACATCCGCGCCGCCAGCCGCCGCAGCCGCCAACGTGTCGAAGCCATATTCCATATCCAGTTTTGCGCCGTCAAAAAAATGTTCGGCGTCGTAGATGACTTCTTTGCCCAGCGATTTCAGAAATGCCAGGCTGTCTTCGATCATACGCAGGTTTTCGTCCGCTGTGGTCTGCAAGACATCGGTTACATGCAGCATAGATGTCTTGCCGACCACCGTCACCACTGGCGTGCCGGCAGCCACCAGCGCGCGAATGTTGGCGTCGTTTTCTGGCGCGATACCTTTGCGCCGCGTCGAGCCGAATGCGGCGATCTTGGCCTGCGCCAGGTCGATTGCGCTCACCTGATCAAAATAGGCCGCGTCTTTGGGGTTAGAGCCAGGCCAGCCGCCTTCAATATAGTCAACGCCCAGCTCGTCCAGCAGGCGCGTGATATGCAGCTTGTCAGCCACGGAGAAAGAGATGCCTTCTCGCTGGCTGCCGTCGCGCAGGGTCGTGTCATAAATTGCGACTTTCTGCATGGACTGCGCCCTTCCCTTTCGCGCTTCAGTCAGTGGTTGTCACACGCTGGGGATTGCCCGCCTCGTATGCCAGCACATCGTCTTCCAGCGCCAGCAGATACCCGAGTTGGTCGACGCCATGCAGCAGACAATACTTCGAGAATCCGTCCAGCGGGAAGTTGACGCGGCGGCCATCGGGCAGTGTCAGCTCCTGCGCTTCGACATCGACGCTGACTGTCGTGCCCGGGTCTTCGTCGGCCAAGCTGAACAACTGCTGCTGGGTATCGCGGTCGACGACGATGGGCAGCAAGCCGTTTTTGAGCGCGTTGTTGCGGAAGATATCGGCGAAATCGGTGCTGATCACCGCGTTGAAGCCCGCGCCCAGCAAAGCCCAGGGCGCATGCTCGCGCGAGCTGCCACAGCCGAAGTTGTTGCCAGCCACCAAAACCGATGCGCCAGCATAAGCAGGCTGATTGAGGATGAAAGCGGGGTTGGGCGTCTCGCCGTCTTCCAGGTAGCGCCAGTCGCAAAAGGCCGCTTTGCCCAAGCCCGCTTTGTCGGTCACTTTCAAAAAGCGCGCCGGGATAATCTGGTCAGTGTCAATGTCGTTGGCGGGCAGGCCTATGATGCTGCCGCTGATATGCCGTATCTTTTCCATCTTTGCCTCCTAATCCGCCAACAGGACACGCGGGTCGGCGACCACGCCCGATACAGCCGATGCCGCAGCGGTGAGTGGGCTTGCCAGGAAGGTGCGTCCGCCCTTGCCCTGGCGTCCCTCGAAGTTGCGGTTGCTGGTGGATACAGCGTATTGCCCAGGTTGCAGCTGGTCGCCGTTCATGGCGATGCACATGGAACAGCCGGCCTCGCGCCATTCTGCGCCCGCCGCCCTGAAGATATCGTCCAGACCTTCGCTTTCCGCCTGCTTTTTGACCTGCTGCGATCCAGGCACGACCATCATGCGTACCGAGTCGGCTACCTTGCGGCCTTCGATGAAACTCGCCGCCTGCCGCAAGTCCGTAATGCGTGAGTTGGTGCAGCTGCCGATGAAGACAACATCGATCGCCTTGCCCAGCAACCGCTGCCCGGGCGACAAGTCCATATAGGCGAGCGCCTTGTCCAGCGCGGTCTTCTTGTTGAAGTCGGGCTCATCGGCCGGGGCGGGCACAGCGCCATCGATAGGCATGCCCATGCCCGGATTGGTGCCATAAGTGATCATGGGGATCAACTCATCGGCGCTTAGCGTGATCTGCTGGTCGAATGCCGCGCCATCGTCCGTTGGCAGCGTTCGCCAATAGGCCATCGCCGCGTCCCAGTCTGCGCCGCTGGGGGCATGCTGCCGCCCGACCATATATTCGAAGGTCGTGTCGTCGGGCGCGACCATGCCGGCCCGCGCGCCGCCTTCAATGGACATATTGCAAACCGTCATGCGCCCTTCCATGCCGAGGCTGCGGATGGCTTCGCCGCGATATTCAAATACCTGCCCGGTGCCGCCGCCGATGCCGATGCGCGCGATGATCGCCAAAATGATGTCTTTGGCAGTCACCCCTTCGCCCAGCCGTCCCTCGACATTGACCGCCATGGTGCGCGGCTTGTTCTGCAACAAGGTCTGCGTCGCCAAAACATGCCCGACCTCGCTGGTGCCAATACCAAATGCCAGCGCGCCAAATGCGCCATGTGTGCTGGTATGGCTATCGCCACAAACGATGGTCATGCCTGGCTGCGTCAAGCCTTTTTCCGGACCAATGACATGCACAATGCCCTGATGCTCATCGCCCAGCGCATACATGGGAATGCCAAAGTCGCTGCAGTTGCGCGAGAAGGTGTCCAGCTGCTTTGCCGCCATGGCGTCTGCTATCGGGATGATGCCCAGCTCATTGCGCGGCGTGGTCGGCGTGCTGTGATCCATCGTGCCAATCGTCTGTTCGGGTCGGCGCACCATCAGCCCGCGTTCGCGCAGCATGGAGAATGCCTGTGGCGAAGTAACCTCGTGCACCAGGTGCAAATCAATGTAGAGCACAGCTGGACTGTCGTCGCTTTGTTCGCGCACCGTGTGGGCATTCCACACTTTCTCAAAGAGCGTGCGCGGTCTTCCATTGTCCGTCATTTGCATCCCTCATCTGTCTGTTCGTCTAGGCTGAAAGTCCGACCATGGCGACATCGCCTTCGGGAGCGACATCGTCGAAGCCCATACTGGCGATCATGCGATTCAGCGCCGCTACATAGGCTTTCACGCTGGATACCACAATATCGCTGTCGGCGCCGTATCCGCCAAATGTGCGGCTGCCGCCTTCGGGCGCGATGCGCACAGTGACCTCGCCCAGCGCGTCGATGCCTTCGGTCACGCTGTGCACATTGAACTCCATCAAGGTACTGGGCGCCTGGATGATCTCGTCGACAGCGCGGTACGACGCATCCACCGGACCCGTCCCCACCGCCGCGACGATGATTTCTTCACCGTGCTGGTTGACCATTTTGACAGTCGCCGTGGGCATGCCCATCGTTCCGCAAACAACCTGGATATCCACCAATCGGAAGTAATCTTCGGGTTTCTGCGCCGCTTCGTCGGCAACCAGCGCTTCCAGATCAGCATCGGTCACCGTCTTTTTCATATCCGCCAAGGTCTTGAATCGGCGGAAGACATCCATCAGCTCGTCGCCATCGACATCGTAACCCAGTTCGCTCAGTCGCACGCGCAGGGCATGGCGGCCGCTGTGTTTGCCCAGCACCAGTTTGCTCTGCGTCAATCCAACCGTTTCGGGCGTCATGATTTCGAAAGTCTCGGCATTTTTGAGCACGCCGTCCTGGTGGATGCCGCTCTCGTGGGCGAAGGCATTCGCGCCGACAATGGCTTTGTTGGGCTGCACGGGCATGCCCATGTAATTGCGCACCATGCGGCTGGTCTTCATGATCTGCGTGGAGTCGATATTGGTGCGCAGGTCATAGAAGCTTTTGCGCGTGTGGATGGCCATGACGACTTCTTCCAGGCTGGTGTTGCCGGCGCGCTCGCCAATGCCGTTTATCGTTACTTCCACCTGGCGCACGCCGCGTTTGAGGCCCGCCAACGTATTGGCAGTCGCCAAACCCAGATCGTTGTGACAATGCACCGACCAGATCACGCCGCTGCCCGGTCCTGCGCCCGGCGTCTCATTGATCAGCATTTCCAAGGTGTCTGCCCATTCCGATGGCATGACATAGCCGACCGTATCGGGAATGTTCAGGGTGGTCGCGCCGCATTCGACCGCCACCGCACAGGCTTGGATCAAGTATTCGGTATCGGTCCTGCCCGCATCCATGGGGCTGAACTCGACATCGTCGCACAAGCCCTTCGCCAAGGTTACAGCATCGCGGATTCGCTGCAAGCCTTCTGCTTTGTCGATGCGCAGCATGCCCAGGTGGCTGGGCGAGGTGCCGAGGAAGGTATGGATGCGCGGTTTGGCAGCATCCTTTACGCCTTCCCAAGCTGTGCGGATATCGCTTTCCAATGCGCGCGCCAACCCCGCCACGCTCGGTCCATCCGGCGTGCCGACTTCGCGGGCGATGCGCTGTACAGCACGCAGATCATCGGGCGAGGCGGCTGGGAAGCCGGCCTCAATGACATCGACACCCAGCGCGGACAGCTGTCGGGCGATTTCCAGCTTCTCGGCGCTGGAGAGCGTTGCGCCTGGGCTTTGCTCGCCATCGCGCAAGGTGGTGTCAAAGATTATGACAGTATTGGGGTCGTATGTTCGCGTTGCCATAGGGAGGCGCTCCTTTCAAATATCGACTGTGGCCAAAAGCGAAACGAGGGCTAAGCCCAGCAAGACCATCTTCCGACATCCGTACACCTCCTTCCTTTCAACTGTATCATTCGAGGCGGTTCGTCATCCGGCATGCGCCTAATCCTGCTGCTTGATATTCTTGGCATCCAGGAAAGGCATCATCTGGCGCAGGTCCGCGCCGACTTTTTCGATGAGCAAGTCGTGCTCGCGCTGACGCCGCGCATTGAAATTGGGACGTCCCTGTCGATTCTCATCAATCCACTTGCGTGCGAATTCTCCGTCCTGGATGCGCTGCAAGACGCCAGCCATTTCTTCCTTCACCGACTCTTCAAACTGGTCGCCGATGACATAGCCGCCGTGCTCAGCGGTATTGCTGACGCTGTACCACATATAGCTCAAGCCGCCTTCGTAGAGCAGGTCGACAATGAGCTTCAGCTCGTGCAAGCATTCAAAGTATGCGATCTCGGGCTGATAACCGGCTTTGACGAGCGTTTCGAAGCTGGCGCGGATGAGGGCGGTTACACCACCGCAGAGGACCACCTGCTCGCCAAAGAGGTCGGTCTCGGTCTCTTCTTTGAACGTGGTTTCGATGACGCCGGCTCGTGTGCAGCCAATCGCTTTCGCATAAGCCAGCCCCAGAGCCAGCGCATTGCCAGTCGCGTCTTGCTCGATTGCGATTAGCCCGGGTGTGCCAGCGCCTTCAGCGAAGACCTCGCGCACACGATGTCCGGGTGCTTTTGGCGCGACCATGGCGACATCGACGCTGGCCGGCGGCACGATTTCTTTGAAGTGAATGTTGAATCCATGCGCGAACATGAGCATTGCGCCGTCTTTGAGATTGGGCGCGATATGCTCGCGATAGACATCGCCCTGGCGCGTATCGGGGATGAGCACCATGATGATATCGGCTTGGGCGCTGGCTTCTGCCACGCTGCACACTGGCAAGCCATCGGCTTCGGCTTTGGCTTTGCTTCGGCTGCCTTCGTGCAAACCAATGACGACTCGCTGTCCGTTGTCGCGCGCGTTCAAGGCATGGGCGTGTCCCTGGCTGCCATAGCCAATGACGGCGATCGTCTTGCCATCCAGCAGCGCCAGGTTCGCGTCGTTGTCGTAGTAGAGTGTTGCCATTTATGCTGGTTCTCCTGAACTGAAAGTGAGCAAATGCTTGCGCAAACAGTGCATAATTCTCAGACGATTCTGCCGTTGCGCGCAGCGGACGCTTGCAATGTGGCGCGCGCCAGACCGCGCCGGGTGACGCTTGTGTCATGTATGCGCGTGCCACGGCCCATCGAGACGACGCCGGTGCGGATCATCTCCACGATGCCGATCGGTCGTACTTCGTCTATGAATTTCTCGACGAACGTTTCGGTGCCGACCATTTCGATAATCGCGACATGCGGTCCTACATCGACGATGCGCGCGGGATAGCGGTCGCAGATCTCGGTGAGGGTATTGCGCGAATGGGCATCGTCGTTGCGCACTTTGATCAGCGCCAGGTCGCGTTCGATGTGCGGCTCGTTGTCGATGACGCGCACATCAATCACATTGACCAACTTCTGCAGGTTGTTGGCGATCTTCCGGGCATATTCGGGTCCCGCATCGACGCGGATGGTCATGCGCGAAATATCTGGCTTGTGCGTGCGCCCAACGGTCAGGCTGTCGATATTGAATGCGCGGCGGCGAAACAAACTGGCAATGCGGTTCAGCACGCCCGGCTCGTTTTCTACCAGCGCCACCACAGTCACTTTGTTGGCGGTTGCTTGCTGCGCCATCATTGTTCTCCTGGCTTGGGTCTGCGCTTCATATCATGCAAGTCGGCGCCAGCCGGCACCATCGGATAAACCATTTCTTCTTTTTCGACGACGAACTCGATCAAGGTCGGTCCGTCTATGCTCCGCGCGAAAGCTACCGCGTCTTCGATTTCGTCTCGCTGGGTAACGCGCCGATTAGGGATGTCGTAGGCATCCGCCAGCTTGCAGAAATCCGGATTGACCATGGGCGTGGCTTGATAGCGCTTCTCAAAGAAGAGTTCTTGCCATTGCCGAACCATGCCGAGGAAGTGATTGTTGATGATAGCGATGTTGACATTGACATTTTCTTGTCGGGCGGTCGCCAGCTCGCACAAAGTCATTTGGAAGCCGCCATCGCCGACAATCGCCCATATTTCTTCATCGGGCATGCCAAACTTCGCGCCGATCGCCGCAGGAAATCCAAAGCCCATCGTGCCCAAGCCGCCGCTGGTCAGCAGAGTAGACGGACGCTGGTGCGGATAATATTGCGCTTCCAGCATTTGATGCTGTCCAACATCGGTGACCGTGATGGCGTCGCCGCCCGTCAGCCGCCAAATGTCGTTAATGACCTGCGCCGTCAGCAATACGCCGGGCGTTTCGTGATTCAAGATATCGCGCTCGCTCGAATCTTCCAGCCAGTCGCGGATTTGATGAATCCAGTCGTGATGCGATTTACTTTCCAGCTTGGGCAACAGCTGATTCAGCACGGTCTTCAAATCGCCAGCGATGCCGACATCGGCGCGAACATTTTTGTTGATCTCCGAGCGGTCGATGTCGATGTGAATCTTGCGCGCATTGACTGCATACGTCTTCAGGTTGCCCGTAACGCGGTCGTCAAAACGCATGCCCAGCGCGATGAGCAAGTCAGCTTCCTGGATAGCCAGGTTGGACGAAGCCTCGCCGTGCATACCCATCATGCCGATGACCAGCGGATGATCTTCGGGCAACGCGCCTTTGCCCAGCAGCGTCAGCGCAACCGGGATCTGCGCCCGCTCTGCCAGCTCGCGCACTTCTTGCATCGCGCCAGACATCATGATGCCATGCCCGGCCAGGATGATGGGACGTTCTGCCCGGTCAATGAGTCGCAAAGCGGCGTCTATCTCATATTTGTCGGCTGAGGCTGGCGGATCATAGCCCGGCAGGATGATAGGACCTTCGGGATAGATGAACTCGGTTACGGCATTCTGGATGTCTTTGGGGACATCGACAAGCACCGGACCGGGACGTCCACTGCGCGCGATATGAAACGCTTCTTTCATCGTGTACGCGAGCTCGTCGACATCGGTAACTAGGTAATTGTGTTTGGTGATGGGCAGCGTAACGCCGGTGACATCCGTCTCTTGAAAAGCGTCCGAGCCGATAGCGGGGATGGGCACTTGCCCGGTAATGGCGACGATGGGCGATGAATCCATCATCGCGGTCGCCAAGCCCGTCACCAGATTTGTTGCGCCCGGCCCGCTGGTGGCGATGCAGACGCCGACCTCGCCAGTCGCCCGCGCATAGCCGTCTGCCATGTGAGAAGCGCCCTGCTCGTGCCGCACCAAAACATGATGCAGGCGGTCGTCGTACTTTGCCATGGCGTCATAGGTGGGCAATATCGCGCCGCCCGGGTAGCCAAACATGACATGCACGCCTTCGCGCAACAGGCATTCCATAATGATTTCTGAACCCGTGAGCCGCATCATCGCCTCCCGTTTCGGTTCCATTGTCTCGTCCGCAACTATCTCAGGATGGACATACATGCGTCAGCCAGCCGTACTCGTCGGGCGCTTCGCCCGAGGTGATAGCGAAGAATCGGCTTTGCACCGCTTTTGTGATGGGTCCACGTCCGCCGCAGCCAATCGGTATGCGATCAACTGACTTGACCGGCGTGACTTCCGCCGCTGTGCCCGTGAAGAATATCTCTTCCGCCATATACAGCATCTCGCGCGCGACTGGCTGAAAGCGCACTTCGACGCCCATATCCGCCAGAATCGTCAAGGCGCTGTCGCGGGTGATGCCCATCAAAATGGACGACCAGGCGCCGGGCGTATACACAACTCCATTCAGCACGACGAAGATATTCTCGCCCGCGCCCTCGCTCACATAGCCATTGATATCCAGCGCGATGCCTTCTTCAAAGCCGTTGTCGTGCGCTTCCATAGAGACGAATTGGCTGTTGACATAATTGCCGCCCGCCTTCACCAGCGCCATGTGTGTGTCGGGCGCCATGCGGCGGAAGCTGCTGATCTGCACATCGACGCCCTGCTCAATTGCTTCGGCGCCCAGATAGCGCCCCCATTCGAACGTGAGAATGACCGTCTCGGTTGCGGTATTATTGCGCCCTTCCAGCCCCAGCGCCCCAGCTCCGCGAAAGATAATGGGGCGAATGTAGCAGGAGTCGTGGCTGTTGCGGCGCACGGTTTCGAGGATAGCGGCATCCAGCGTCTCGGCGGTGTTGTCGTGGTCGATGCGCATGATGCGCGCGCCCTGCATCAACCGCTCGCTGTGTTCGCGCAGGCGGAAAACCGCGGCTCCGGCTGGTGTGCTATAGGCGCGGATGCCTTCAAACACGCTCGAGCCATAATGCAAGGCATGGGCGCTGACATGCACAGTCGCCTCGTCCCATTTCACGAATTCGCCGTTGCGCCAGATCCATTCAGCACTCATGTTTGCTTCCCCGCGGTCCAAGTCCAATTAACAGAAAACGCTTGCTTCAGGCCGCCGATGGGCAGAAAACAAACGTTTACGACAGCGCGCCGCAGCGGGGGCAAAATGCGCCAGTTGCAGTTCGCCTGCATTGCCTGCTCATGTGTCGCGCGCCGGTCCTTTTCATCGCCCTATCGCCTCTGCAAAACAAAAAACCTCCCGTGGCTTGGGAGGCTGTTTTCCGCTGTTTCGCTGCGCTGTGCCCGCCCAAGCCCTTAGAGTCCACTGATAATCACGAGGACGACAAGGAGGACGAGAATGAGGATGCCGCTTGCTCTTTCGCGCATGATTCCCTCTTCTGCGCAACTGCAAAGCATAAACTACCCTATCCCCTGCGCCATGTCAAGGGTTTGCTGGACAAAGGGCCAAAGTTGCTGGCAATCTCCCTGGCTTGTCCTGTCGGGGGAGCGTTGTGGATGGGGCCAAAAGCGGCAAACTACTCGTTCTGCCCGGCCAGCAGCTGCTTTGCGCGAGCGATCTGCTCTCGAACCGCATCGGGCGCGGCGCCGCCGTATGCCCGCCGCTGCGCAACCGACTGCGCAAAGTCGAAAGCATCCGCGACATCGGCAGCAAAGAGCGGACTGATGGCTTGCAATTCTGCCAATGGCATTTCTGATAAATCCAGCGACAGCTCTGCCGCGCGCCGCAGGACCGCCCCCACAGCATGGTGCGCCTGCCGAAAAGGCAAGCCCTTGCGCACCAAATAATCGGCGAGATCGGTGGCCAGCAGGTCTTCGGTCAGCGCTGCCGCCATGGCATCGGCATGAATCTGCAAGCTGCGGATCGTTGCGCTCATGACGGGAAGCAGTCGCGTCATCGTATCCAGCGAATCGAAAAGCGCTTCCTTGTCTTCTTGCAGGTCTTTGTTGTAGCCGCTGGGCAGGCCCTTGAGCGTGGCCAAGAAGCCGCTCAGGTTGCCGATCAGCCGACCAGTCTTGCCGCGCATCAGTTCCATGGGATCGGCATTGCGCTTCTGCGGCATCAAGCTGGAGCCAGTGCTGTAGCGGTCGTCCAGGCTGATGAACGCGAACGCCGGGTTGGAATAGTTGAGGATATCTTCGGCCAGACGGCTCAAATGCGCGGCACAGAGGGCGCATGCATAGAGCAGATCGGCGACAAAATCACGGTCGCTGACAGCGTCCAGACTATTCTCGCTGGGACGCGCGAAGCCCAGGGAATTCGCAAGCGAATGCCGATCGATTGAAAGCGGCGTGCCGGCCAGCGCGCCCGCTCCCAATGGACAGACAGCCATTCTTTCCCGCGCCGATGCCAAGCGGTCGGTATCGCGTTCCAGCATCCAAAAGAAGCTTAGCAACCAATGCGCGGCGGTGATGGGTTGCGCCGGCTGCATATGCGTGTATCCGGGCATGACGCAGTCGATATGCTGCTCTGCCTTTGCCACCAGCGCCCTTTGCAGCTGCCGCAAATCGCCCGCAAGCCGGTCAACAGCGCTCATCGACCACAGGCGGAAGTCAGTCGCGACCTGGTCATTGCGGCTGCGTCCGGTGTGCAGCTTGCCACCGACATCGCCCACCAACTCAATCAAACGCCGTTCGACAGCGGTGTGAATGTCTTCATCGGCGGGCATCCGCGTGAATGTGTCCTTGTCGAACTCCGCAAGCACCTGTTTCAGACCGGCGACGATCGCGCTCGCTTCATCAGTCGCAAGCACGCCGGCTGCTGCCAGCGCCTTGGCATAGGCAATGCTGCCGGCAATGTCTTCGGCAACCAGCGCGCGGTCAAAGCCGATGCTGTCGTTCAGCCGCCGCAGATCTTCATCGCTTGGCTCGGCGAAGCGCCCGCCCCACAGACTCATCGCTGCCAGCCCCTAATCGCGTTTGAAGCGGCTGTAGTCGGGGCGGCGGTAGTCGGTCTTGGCGCCGCCTTCCACCTCCAGCATGGCCTCGACCTTGATGGGCAAGCCGAAGAGCTGAATGAAGCCGTGGGCGTCTTGTTGGTTGTAGACATCTTCTTCGCCAAACGAAGCATAATCTTCGCGATACAGACTGTAGGGGCTTTGTCGTCCCGCCACGATGATATTGCCTTTGTACAGCTTCAGCCGCACGTTGCCCGTGACTGTCGCTTGCGTCACCGCCACAAAGCCATCCAGCGCCTCGCGCAGCGTGCTGTACCACATACCGTTATAGACGAGTTCGGCATATTTGGTGGCGATGATATCCTTGTATTGCATGGTGTATTTGTCCAGGCAGATGCTTTCCAGCAATTGATGCCCGCGGTGGATGATGGTGCCGGCAGGCGTCTCGTACACGCCGCGGCTCTTCATGCCCACCAGCCGATTTTCCACCAGGTCAATGCGCCCGATAGCATGTTCGCCGCCCAGTTTGTTCAGAGTCTGGAAAAGCTCGACCGCGCCCATTGCTTCGCCATTGAGGCTGACAGGCCTGCCCTGCTCAAAGCCGATTTCGACATAAACCGCTTCGTCCGGCGCAGATTGCGGATCGCGCGTCAGTTGAAACATGCCCTCTTCGGGTTCATTCCAGGGATTTTCCAGCATGCCGCCTTCGTGCGACAGGTGGAAGATGTTGCGGTCGCGGCTGTAGATGTCTTTTTCCGTATGCGATACCGGCACGCGGAATTCTTCGGCATAAGCCAGCGCGTCTTCGCGGCTGCGGATATCCCATTCGCGCCAGGGCGCAATCGTCTTGAGCTTGGGATTCAACGCCATGGTCGAAACTTCAAAACGCACCTGGTCATTGCCTTTGCCCGTGCAGCCATGCGCGACAGCATCGGCTTTTTCCAACTCTGCGATTTCTACCATGTGTTTGGCGATCAGGGGCCGCGCAAAGGAAGTGCCCAACAGGTATTCTCGTTCATAGACTGCGCCGGCGCGCAAGGTCGGAAAGACGAAATCGGTCAGAAACTCCTCGCGCAGATCGCGGATGTAGAGCTTTGACGCGCCCGAAGCCAGCGCCTTGTCTTCCAATCCGTCCAGTTCTTCTTCCTGCCCCAGGTCGGCGCAAAAGCAGACGACTTCGCAGCCATAGTTGTTCTTCAGCCAGGGCACGATCACCGAAGTATCCAGCCCGCCGCTGTATGCCAGGACCACTTTCTTCACACCAGACACCGCCATCGTCACGCTCCGCCATGCTGTTTGGACAAGCGGCTAGTCTAGCGGAAACCGCGCGACAAATACAGGGGGGCGCTTGCCCCCGACTTTTCGGGAGTGTCGAACTTGCTGGATTAAGACCCCCCTCAGTCCCCCCGAAAAGTCGGGGGGAGGCAACGGCGCGCGCGAATTTCTACGACAGATTGGAGGATGGGGAAAGTCCCCACATACACGAAAATAGACACTCCCCTTCATCCAAATGCTTGACAATCCAGGAAATGGCATTACCATAGAAAATCATGCGATAAGACAGGTATTTTATCTATGCGTTCCAGAACAAGCGCTTGTCCACATGACACCCCCCAGGGGAGAATGAAGAATCTAAAAAAGAACGCTGGGAAACGCAATATCCCCCCCCCCCCCCCCCGTAATATCGCGTAATAATAGTAAGTTACTTGATTTACACTCCGCATTCGCGTTCAAGTTCCT